>Ga0315283_10002680_pt1 | contig 14977 bp, 10 predicted proteins | sample YL17G09_0_MG_FD_204541 | JGI IMG/M metagenome (GOLD analysis project Ga0315283, IMG submission 204541) | Sediment microbial communities from Yellowstone Lake, YNP, Wyoming, USA - YL17G09_0 | ecosystem: Environmental > Aquatic > Freshwater > Lake > Sediment | place: USA: Wyoming | collected... | reverse complement strand
CCCCGCCTGCGCAACCACCCATCACTTTCACCGGGTTTCCTTACTTTTACATCAATTCTGTTGTAGCCAACAATACCGTCACGATCACTGGCTACAATTTCCCGCCGGATCAAAGTTATTTGGTCACCATGGGACCTTATGGCGGATATGGGATTGGGGGAACGGTGGTAGCAACGACTGAAACCAAGACCGGTGGAACGATCACTGCAACGTATGCGATCCCTGCGAACCTCGCCGGGAGTTACCAGATCGCGATCCGTATGGAAAGTCCATACAATTTCGCCTATAACTGGTTCTATAATGTAACCGCACCGTAAATGGTAAATTCTGAGAAGGCGGCCGGTAACCCGGCCGCCTTTTTTATTTTGATGATAAGGTATTCCAATTGTGTTAAAATAATTTCCATGATATTACAAATCCCTCTTATTCTTCTTTCCATGTTCATTCTTGTTTCATGTTCTGATCCTGCAGCAACGCAGCAGGCATTAACCCCCGCAGATAAAATTCAACCCGAGGGGGTTGTCCAGCAATTCCTTACCGATTTCCAGGAAGCTCCGATGCAGTTGAGCGGATATTTAAGCCCAAATCTTCAAAAAACCATCCCGATTGACCAATACCAGAAATTAATACCCATTAATGGAATGATTGAAGGTTTCGCTGTGCAATCCGCCTCTAGATCCGGCGACGAAGCCTTGGTGACAGTTGCTATTCGTGCCGGGGGTGCTGAATCCATGTTTCAATTCAATCTCGTTCAAGCGAATCAGAATTGGTACATCGACTCCATCAATAAGACCCCTTGATTTTGAAGGTGATATAATCATGCGGTTTTGGAATATGGAGAATAAGGATCAATAACCGCATGACAGAGATCAATCGCAAAGCAGTATCCAATAATTTCAGCCTTCCGAGCCGGATTCACCGTTTAGGCGAACTGGCCTTCAACCTTTGGTGGGTCTGGAACCCGGATGCCCAGAATCTTTTTGGATCGATCGATAAATTCCTATGGGAAAAGACTAGTCACAACCCGGTTGCTTTTCTTCATCAGGTTCAGCGCGCCCAGTTGAACGCTGTAACATCCGGAAAGAATTATCTGGACTCATACGACCGGGTAATGGATGCATTTGATGATTATATGAAAGGGGAAAATACCTGGTTTGGACGTAATCATTCTGACCAGGCGAAAAAGAAAGTCGCATATTTTTCATTCGAATTTGGGCTGCATGAATCTCTTCCGGTTTATGCCGGTGGTCTGGGGGTTCTTGCAGGAGACCACCTTAAGGAAGCGAGCGATCTGGGTATCCCCCTCGTCGCTGTAGGATTCATTTACAACCAAGGGTATTTCGTTCAAAAAATCTCCGAAGATGGCTGGCAGGAAACCCGCAACCAAATCCTCGATTTTCGGCAGATGCCCGTGTTGGAACTAACCGATTCTCAGGGAAAACCTCTTAAATTCAACCTCGAGTTGCCAGGCCGCAGCGTTACAGCCCGCATCTGGCAGGTGCAGGTTGGCAGGGTGCCGCTTTCCCTGCTGGATACAAACCTGGAGGAAAATACACCTGCAGATCGTGAACTAACCGCACGGCTTTACACAAACGACCCGGAGACGCGCATCGTTCAAGAGATCCTCCTTGGAATAGGGGGTGTCAGGGCATTACGCCTTATTGGTGAGGAGCCTTCCGTATGGCATATGAACGAAGGACATTCAGCCTTTCTTACGCTTGAACGTCTAAGAGAACGGATCGTTCAGGGTGCTTCTTTCGAAGATGCGATTACCATGGTGCGTGAAAACAACATCTTCACCACGCATACCCCTGTCCCTGCTGGGAACGATCTTTTTCAGAGCTGGCTTATTGAGAAATATTTCAGCCAGTATTGGGCAGAAATGAAGATCACCCGTGACCAGTTCATTGGCCTTGGAAGCCAATCTCAAAGCTGGGGGGAATCCTTCAGCATGCCGGTCCTGGCTTTAAAACTCTCAAAATACGCCAACGCAGTTTCCGAGCTTCACGGGAAAGTCTCCCGGGAAATGTGGCATTTCCTTTGGCCGGAAAAAAGCGAAGACGAAGTTCCTATCAGCTATATCACGAATGGCGTACATGTAGGTTCGTGGCTTGCCCGGAGACAACGGGTGTTGTATGACCGTTACCTGGGACCAGGATGGTGGGAAAGAATGGATGAGCCCGATCTTTGGGATCCAATTGATGAGATTCCCAATGGAGAATTGTGGGCGGTCCGTCGCCACCTGCGCCGGAAACTTCTTACCTTCATTGAAGACCGTGCCCGAAAACAATGGCTCAGCGGAACGATAGCCCCTGTTCAGGTCGTTGCCGGAGGTGTGATGCTTGACCCATATGCGCTGACCATCGGTTTCGCCCGTCGATTTGCCACCTACAAGCGAGGCAACCTGATTCTTCGGGATTATGATCGGCTGTTGCATATCATCAATAATGTAAACATGCCTGTTCAGGTCATTTTTGCCGGCAAGGCGCATCCTGCCGATGAACCCGGTAAGATGGTCATCCAACAGGTTTACCGTGCGGTGAAGGATTCGCGCTCTGGGGGGCGGTTGGTATTCCTGGAAGATTATGATATGAACATGGGCCGCTACCTGGTGCAGGGAGTGGATGTATGGTTGAACACTCCCCGCCGTCCGAATGAGGCATCCGGGACTTCTGGTATGAAAGCTGCCATGAATGGTGTGCTGAACTTTTCTATTCTGGATGGCTGGTGGAGGGAGGGTTTCAACGGGCACAATGGGTGGGCGATAGGGGATGACAGTGATAAATCCGACCTAGGGGAACAGGATAAAGCGGATTCAGAGAGCCTGCTTACGATCCTGGAAAATGAGATCGTACCAAGTTTTTATAATAACCGCACACCGGATAATCTACCTATCGAATGGGTAGCTCGGATTAAGGAGTCAATTCGCACCCTGGCACCGCAATTCAGCACAAGGCGCATGGTAAAAGAATACTTGGAAAGGTTTTATCTGTCCGCATGGGAATCAGGAAATTCCAAATAGATAAACAGTATTATTAATAAGAGATCCAAATTTCAAATGGTAAAGAAAAATCTTAATTTCCCATTTTATATTTTTTGTTTTGCCTCCTATCCGGTGATTTCACTGTTTGCCTGGAATGCATCTGAGATAGATGTTTCCGTAATTTGGCGTCCTTTGATACTTACCAATTTAGCGGCGCTTATGATTTTTTTAATATTCTCGATCTTTATCCGGAACTCCCAAAAGAGCGGGATATTGACCAGCATTTTGATTGTCTCCTTTTTCTCTTTCGGTCTTTTATTTGGATTCTTGCGTTCCATCCCCGTGATTGGAGATTCCCTTGGAAGGTTCCGTTATTTGGTTCCGTTCTATTTGTTAATTTTCATATTTGCCTTTTACCTAATCTACTTTAAGCTCAAAGATACTACTAAAGTCACTAGCATTTTGAATTTTGTTGGGATTATTCTGATTGTTTTGCCAGTTTTCCAGGCTTCGACCTACCTGGTAAGAATCAATCAAAAACCATCTGAAGAGTTAATCGTTAGTGATGGTGGTCTCAAACCAACAAAAGATTCACCTCTGCCAGATATTTATGTTATCGTACTTGATGCATACATGCGTCAGGATCGCCTCCTAGAAGATTACGGATATGACAACTCAGAGTTCATCCAAAAATTGAGAAAGGTGGGCTTTTACGTGGCGGATTGCAGTAGAAGTAATTATGGATATACAAACCGTTCCATTCCGAGTACGCTAAATTTGGATTACATAGAGGAACTTGAGAAAAACCCGGTTACACCTGGCATCTCTGTCACAGAAGATTTAATTTTCAAATTGGAACACAACAAAGCCCGAATGCTACTATCCAAATTAGGGTATAAATTTGTAGCTTTTGATAGCGGTGCGAAATGGAGCTCTTTTTCTACCGCAGATTATTATTATGGTGTGCCTTTAAATCTAGCCCAAAAGAGCATCTCAGAGTTTGAAGCGCTCGTGCTGCAAAACTCAGCCGCAATCATTGCAGTTGGAGGTCAGCCTACGAAATTTAATGAATTTATCCAGGGAAAAGATTCAGATGAAATCAATTACTGGCCTGGTCATATTGAGCGAGTGAGAAATATTTTAAAAATTCTTCCAAAAATTCCAAATCTAAGTGAACCAAAATTTGTTTTTGCCCATATTGTGAGCCCTCATACTCCTTATGTCTTTGCTCCCAACGGATCATTATTAAACGATTCGCGATATTTCATGTATGAAGGTTTGGGAATAAATAAGGAGTTCAGCCATGAAGGGTATGGTATGCAGGTGGAATTTATTGATAATCAAATCCTCCCGGTTATTGAAGAGATCATTCAAAAATCCAAAACCCCGCCAATCATCTTATTAGAAGGGGATCATGGCTATTACGATACAGATAGGTTTGCTAATTTAATGGCATTCTATGGCCCCCCAGAAATGTTGAACGAACTTTACCCCACCATTTCTCCTGTGAATAGTTTTAGAACGGTTTTTCGGACCGTTTTTAATGCAGATTACCCACCACTTCCTGATGTTTCATATTTTGAAACATGCGAAAAAGGAAAATGTGCATATCAAATTGCAGATAATCCTTTCCCGGAATGTAAATGAAAATCAAAACTAGTTGAAATCCGAAGAAACAGATTGATCGCTCGAAAAGTGTTATTCTAATTCGCAGACTACGGAAAACTTGCAAACCGAACAGGTTTATTGGACGAAAAATCAATCCATTTATTGACTACTAATCTAAGTTATTATTGTGCGATAGAAATAATTAGAGAAGGGCTCCTCGCTGAAATGGATGACAAAAAATGGAGAAAAAAATCAGGAACCCATTGTAGGTAGGAATGACTAACTTGTGAAACGGTTTTTGAACGCTCCATACCATTTTATATTTTTTGCAAGCTATCCAATCTTGATTTTATTCGCAATCAATATCAGCGAAATTAGGCAAACTGATATTTGGCGACCTTTAATTCTAGTAATCATCCTGGCAATCATTGGATTTACGATTGGTTTACTAATAGGACGTAATTCTCACAAGAGCGCTCTGATAATTTCTATTCTACTAATCGCTTTCTTCTCATTTGGACATCTTCACGGTTGGTTGCGGTCACTCCCACAGATCGGACTTGTTGTCGGCCGGTTTAGATATTTAGTGATCATTTATAGTTTTCTTGTTTTGATATTTTGTGCATGGATTATTTTTAATGCCAAAGATATTGAACCTATCACTGGAATTATGAATTTTATTGGTCTCTTATTGATTGTTTTTCCACTTATCTCCATCACCACTTATTATTTCCGCCAATCAGAAATCCGGAACCCGGATAGACACTCGGAAAAACATATTGTGAATGGGTTGAAAACAAACCAACTTCCTGATGTTTATTTTATCGTTCTAGATGCGTATGATCGGCAGGATGTTCTTTTAACAGAATTCGGGTACGATAATTCCAATTTCATTGATGGTTTAAAAAACTTAGGTTTTTATGTTGCAAATTGCAGTCGCAGCAATTACCAGGGAACGCTCAATTCATTTTCAAGCACTCTTAATATGGAGTATATACAGACGCTCGGTAAGGTTCGATCGAATCCGACCACCGGATTCCGGGATACTCTCATTCAAAAAATAAAACAGAGTAAGGTAATTGAAAATTTTAAAGGCATGGGTTATAAACTGGTTGCCTTTGATACTGGAGTTCCCTGGACAAGTTTGTCGAATGCAGATGAGTATTTGGAAAATACCCCTGATCCACTTTTCGAAAAGACTCTAAGACCTTTTGAAGCGTTGATTTTACAAAAATCTGCAGCAATTATCATGGCGGGTGGTCAATCGGAGGTTTTTAATGAATTCATCCCGCAGGAATATTCAGAATTTTCATATCACACTACCCGAATAAAAAATATCCTCAAAAATTTACCAATAATTTCCAATCAAGCAGGACCTAAAATCGTATTTGTTCACTTGGTAAAACCACATTTCCCTTATATATTTGCCCCTGATGGTACGATGCTGCAGGATACCAATTACTTCAGCGGCGAATATGGAAAGGGAATAACTGATAAATATTCCCGGGAGGGGTATATTTTACAGGTGGAATTTGTGAATAACCAAATGTTACCAATCTTGGCTGATATCATAAAAAAATCGAAGAATCCTCCGATTATCATTCTTGAAGGTGATCATGGGTATAAATCAGATGAATTTTCAAACCTGGAAGCTTATTTTGTTCCATCCTTGGCTAAGGACAGCCTTTACCCATCCATAACGCCAGTAAATTCATTTCGATTAATTTTTAATAATATATTTGGGATGGGTTATCCTTTACTACCAGATATTAGTTATTATGCTATGTGTAAGGATGAATGTGATTACAGAGTTGTTGAAGAATCATCTCCATATTGCCGATAATTTCATTCACAAATTATCTTCAAAGGACTATTAAATGGACTTCACATTTACCTGGCAGGCTTTATTTGGCGGCCTTTTAATCTTCGCTTTGCGCGTCTGTGATATGTCGCTGGATACCCTCCGCGTCCTCTTTGTAATGCGTGGCCGGAAGGGATTGGCATGGGTGCTTGGTTTTTTTCAATCCTTGATATTCATCATCGCGATCAGCTCGGTTCTGACACATCTTGGCAATGTGTTCAATATTATCGGATACGCCGCCGGTTTTGCTACCGGCAATGTTGTAGGGATGAAGATTGAAGAACTTCTGGCCGTGGGTCATTCTTTATTAACAATCATTAGTTCTACAAGGGGAGCAGTGATTGCCGAATCGCTTCGGAAATTCGGCTATGCAGTGACCGAGATTCCTGCCCGCGGTAAAGATGGCACGGTCACAGTGCTGCACTGTAGTGTTTTGCGAAAGGATATCAGCGCTGTCGATACCATTGTCCTGGAAGCAGATCCTAATGCATTTGTCACCGTTGAGGATATGCGTCCGGTTCGGCGTGGTTTTTGGAGGGCATAAAGCGAGAATTTCGGGAGTGTTGATTTCACCACATACGGGGATTCATTGGTTTTTAAACCGGCTTAAAGCTGGTTTTTTTACCAAAAACAAACGGAATTTTGCTTGACAGTCGTTCTTAACGATTCTATTATCTAATTAGTTGTTCGATATTGAATTTCAAGCGGGAGATATTCCTGGGGGGGCAGGAAAAGGAGAATTGAATGTCCGATGTGAATACAGCGGTCACCCTGATTAAAAGCGGCCAAAAGGAGGAAGCTCAGGCGATCCTTAAGGAGATTATCCGTCTGGAACCTCATAATATACCGGCCTGGTTCTGGATGGTCGAAACACTCGAGACCGATGCCGATAAGCTTAAGGTCATGGAAGTATGTTTGAAACTGAATCCGGGGGACCAGAAAGTTCAGAAAGCATACGACCTTCTAAAAGAAGTCCAAAGGGAAGATGCGGGCGGTTCTTTACCAGTCGAAGCTATACCTGTCGAGGAAAAAATCCAATCACAAGCAGAACCCGAAACGAATACTGACAAAGAAATTCCTGCAGCAGCCTTTGCCGCTATCCCTATAATCCAATCCTCCCCGGAAAAATTCTCCCCTCCGCCTCCTTCCCTCCCCCCATTGGAGGAAAAACCGGATACCCCACCTTTCATCAGAGAGGAACCAGTTGCTGGGAATCAACCTCAACCGGCAGCCCCGAAACCTGCGCTTGATCCTGCGCCTGTAGAGCCTCCAATCCACAAATCCAGGAAAAAAAAGAGCTGGAAATGGTTAATTCCTGCAATCCTGGTTTCCTTTTTGGTTTTTCTTATCGCTGGATTGGGTTTTTTGTTCATCCAGAGTCTTTACTAAAGATTCTGTAATCCAGGTGATAAATTGGTACAATTTTTCGTCCTGATTGGCAAGGATGAATTATCAAAGATTCACAAATCCACTCAGGAGTATTCCCTCACCTGACTCCGCTTTGAATAAAGGTTATAATCTTTTTCTATGACGAAAAGGAACCTTATTGGCGCAGGAATATTATTTCTAATTATCTGCGCTGTGATTCTAATTATTCCTTCAACACGAAGTTCAGTTGCCTGGCGGGTTGATCAAACCCTTATCCGGCTGCGTTCTTTGGTTTCCCCCCCCCAGGATGTGTCCTTTAATCCCAAGCCGACGGGGAGTTTTAACCTGGATGCCACCCTGACGGCTCTTGCACCGACCCCCACGCTGGAAGGTTCGCCCACACCAGAGCAAACCCAGATTCCAATTGCAACATCCACTCAAACCCCTGCTCCTCTTCCCGAAAGCGCGAGTATCAAGGGTGGTAAGTACTTTTCTCAGCACAATTACTTCAATTACTGCGCCCCGGCGAACCTGGCAATGGCCATGTCATATTGGGGCTGGGATGGTGATATTCAAGATGTAGGCGCCGGGCTGAAACCGTACCCGAAAGACAAGAATGTAATGCCCTATGAGATGGAGGATTACGCTCGTTCTCAGGGGCTGGGGGCAATCACCCGAGTTGGTGGAGATCTAGATACGATCAAGCGTTTAATTTCTGCAGGGTTCCCGGTTCTCTTGGAAAAAGGAGTCTTTTTCCATGATTTACAGGGCAGCTTGAGTTGGATGGGGCATTACCAGGTGGTCACCGGGTACGATGATACAGGGCAGAAGATCATCGCCCAGGATTCTTTTATCAAACCGAATTATGAGCAATCATACGAATCGCTTCTAACAGAGTGGAAAGGTTTTAACCATACTTACACCGTTCTTTACCCCCCGGAAAAAGAACAGGAGGTGCTGGACCTGCTGGGTGAAGATGCGGATGAGACTCAAAACTTTAAAAATGCCTATCTCAAAGCGTCGGAGCTCGTTTACCAGGAAACTGGGATGGACCAGTTCTTCGACTGGTACAACATTGGAACGAACCTCGTCCGGTTGCAGGATTTCAACGGTGCTGCCCAGGCTTATGATGAAGCATTCGTAGTCTATAACAACCTGCCCAAAGAATTGAACAAACGACCGTACAGAATCCTGTGGTACCAGACCGGGCCATATTTTGCTTACTACTACACAGGACGTTACTGGGATGTGATCAATTACGCCACGGAAAATTCGATCAAGCTCGTGCGGGATAACGAACCTGCTCTTGAAGAATCCTACTATTGGCGCGGGATGGCCAGGCAGGCGCTTGGTGATCTGCAGGGAGCGATTGAAGACCAGAGACAAGCGCTCATTTATCATACCGGCTTTCCCCCCTCTATCCAGGCACTCCAATCCTTGGGGGTGAACCCATAATTCGATGATCAGGATCCTGCATTTTGCGGATGCGCATATTGATATGGCTGCCGGTCAGGGCAGGCATGACCCGGCAACAGGACTGCCTTTGCGGGTACTGGATTTTTTACAAGCCCTGGATGTGATCGTAGATGCCGCCATTCGCGAGAAGGTGCAGATGGTGATCTTCGCCGGGGATGCCTATAAGGATCGGAATCCATCCCCGACTTACCAACGGGAATGGGGGCGCCGGATGATGCGGCTCTCCCAGGCTAATATCCCCACGCTGCTGGTTGTGGGTAACCATGATCTTTCACCGGCGGTCGGAAAGGCGAACACCCTGCACGAATTCGATACCTTACAGGTCCCTTTTATCCGGGTGATCGCCAAACCAGAACTGCTCAAGCCGGATGATCTCTGGGGACTGCCCGTACAGGTTATCGGCCTCCCCTGGATCACCCGCTCAGGTTTCCTGGCCGCCCAGGATCCCGGAGAAATTGAACATGGCAAGGTCAACAACGAACTTGAATCCATTCTTGATGACCTGATCAAGCAGTGGATCGGGAAGGCTGATCCTGAACTCCCCCTCATTCTTGCCGCGCATGCATCTGTTCAGAACGCGGTTTATGGCAATGAACGCAGCGTGATGCTCGGAAGTGATCTCATCCTGCCCGGGAGTCTGGTCATGGATGGACGCTTCGATTATGTTGCATTGGGGCATATTCACCGCGGACAGGATGTTAATATCGGTCATCAACCCCCCGTGATCTACCCGGGATCGATCGAAAAAGTGGATTTTGGCGAAGCCCAGGAAAAGAAGTACTATGTTATCGCCGAAGTGGGGAAAGGTGAAACTCGATATGAATTCAGGGAACTTCCTGGAAGGAAATTCTACGACCGGTTTCTCCGTTTTGATAAAGACGAAAAAATGCCATCAGCCGAAGAATTCCGGACCCGGATGATTTCTACGTTACCTGCTCCGGATGAGATGAAAGACGCAATCGTTCGCTTGATCATGGAATACCCCCGCTCTTGGGAAGGTCTGGTCGATGAGCCGGAGATCCGCCAATTCGCTGCTGGGGCGCTGGAGTTCCATTTCATCCGCCGGCCGCAGATAGAAGCCAGGATTCGGCTGTCGGGTGATCGATCGCTCTCCAGCCTGCCGCCGAAAGAGATCCTGGTGGAGTATTTTAAAATGCTCAAGACTCCAGATGAGGATATTGCAGCTCTTGATCCCCTCATCGACGAAGTTATCCGGCAAAGCCGGATGGTAATTGGAGAATAAAATGTCTGATTCTCTGGTCCAAATTCTTCTGATCATTGCCCTCATCATTGCGAATGGATTCTTTTCCATGTCCGAAATCGCTCTGCTATCCGTGCGAAAAGTCCGTTTGGAGCAAATTGCTGAAGAAGGTGATAAACGGGCGAACACCGCGCTGGATCTTGCCGGTTCACATAACCGGCTGCTTTCCACGGTTCAAATCGGGATCACCCTGGTTGCCATCCTGACCGGAGCGATTGGTTCAGCCGCCCTCGGCGATTCACTCACAACATTTATCAGTCAGGTTCCAATCCTTCAGCCGTTCGCACAAGGTATCTCGATCTTTATCGTCGTTTTATTGATCACTTACCTGACCCTTGTAATTGGAGAGTTGATCCCCAAAAGGCTCGCGTTGAACAATCCCGAGAAAGTTGCCTTGCGTGTCTCCGGAGCCATGAAATTCCTGGAAGCAGTCGCGCGTCCAGTGGTCCATGTCCTGGGCAAATCTACCGAATTGGGTCTCAAATTGCTCCGGGTGACACCTTCGCTTTCGCCCGGGGTTACGGAAGATGAGATCATGAGCCTCATCGACCAGGGTACCGAAATGGGGATCGTTGAGGAGAGCGAACAGGATATGGTTGAATCCATTTTCCGCTTTGGGGACCGTTCAGCGGATGGGATCATGACACCACGGACCGAAATCGAGTGGATCGACCTTGAGGATTCCACGGAAGAGATCATTCAGCAGGTGGCTGCAGGTCGGTATGCCCGCTACCCGGTTGCCCGTGGAGAACTCGACGACGTACAGGGGATCTTGATTTCCAAAGAACTGCTTGCCTGTTGCGTCCGCGACCAGCCGATAGATATTCCTTCCCTGATCCATCCTGCACTCTTCATCCCGGAAAGCATGTCCGCGCTTACCATGCTGGAACAGTTTAAGCTTAAAGGGGATGACCTCGGCGTTGTGATCGATGAATATGGAGGTATGCTGGGAATCGTGACCCTGCATGATGTTCTCACAGACATTATCGGTGAATTTCCTGACCAGAGCGGCCCGGCCGAACCGGAAGTGCTTGTTCGCGAGGATGGTTCCTGGCTTCTCGATGGCATGTTTCCGGTAGAGGAACTCAAAGAGCTTCTTTCAGTCAAGGAACTGCCGGATGAGGACCGGGCTGGTTACCAAACTGCTGGGGGTTTTGTCATGAGTACGCTGGGCGGGGTTCCCACCAGCGGGCAGCATTTTGAGCTTTGCGGTTACCGATTTGAGGTAGTGGATATGGATAGCCGCAGGGTGGATAAGATCCTGGTCAATAAGATCGAACCCAACCTGACTGAAAAAGAACCGGATTAACCTGATTATTATGATGAATATCCAGATTAAATGATTCCTGTCATCCTGCGTATCTCAGGCTTTCTCTCCTACAAGGAGCCTTGCGAGGTGGATTTTTCGCAAATTGAACTTGCCTGTATCTCCGGCCTAAACGGAGCAGGCAAGAGCTCCTTGCTGGATGCGATCACCTGGGTCCTTTTCGGCGAAGCCCGCCGGAAGGATGATTCGGTGATCAATTCACATGCGGATACTGCCGAAGTAACCCTGGACTTTGATTACGAGGACCTGCATTATCGGGTGCAACGCGTCCGTCCGCGGGGGAAAACCACCCAGCTTGAATTCTTGATCCTGGGTCCGGAAGAGCAATGGAAACCGCTGACTGAAGCCACAGTGAGCAGGACACAGGATTTGATCGTACGCACCCTGCGCCTGGATTATGAGACCTTCATCAACGCCTCCTTTTTTTTGCAGGGAAAAGCCGACCAATTCGCGCAGCAAACCCCCGGGGAGCGCAAGAAGATCTTATCTGGTATCCTTGGCCTTGATGAGTGGGAGACCTTCCGGGATATCGCCGGGCAGATGATACGCGACCTTGAACGGGAGAAATCCGGGCAGAACGGAATTTTGCAAGAAATTACTTCGGAGCTGGATGAGGAAGCTGATAGGCGGGAAAAACTGGATCAATTGAAAACCAGTCTCGAGCAAGCAGGAGCACTCCGTCAGGCCCGGGAGCAGGCTTATGAAACCGCCGGCCGCCTGGCTGCAGCGCTGGATGAGCAGAACCAAAAGGTGGAACTGCTTGCGAGGCAGGTTGAAAAGACGAGCGGTGAATTATCGGGGCTCCGAGAGCGCCTGGAAGGAAGGGTGGAGGAACAACGGCTGTTTCAGGATCAGTTATCCAGGGAGAAACAGATTCAGGCTGGTTTTGACTCCTGGCAGGCAGCCCGGAAAGACCTGGAAAAATGGGACGCCCTTTCTGCACAATTTCATGAATTGGATGATCAACGTTCCACTCCGCGACTGGAAATCGAATCCAGCCGATCAAATTTGACCACGGAACAAAAACAGCTGCAGGAACAGAAGAAAGCGATTTCTGAAACACGAAAAAATCTGCCAGCGCTCGAACGTCAACTCAAAGAATACGGTACAAAGCTGGCTTTTCTCCAGGTAAAAATAGATGAGCGGCCCCATGTAGAGGACATTCTTTCCTCTCTGACAGAAAAACGCGGCACTCTGATCGCTGAAAATGCTCACCTGAAAGAATTGATGGATGATCTGAAAGGCCGTATCAAAATGCTCAGGGAGGCTGAAGGAGCGCATTGCCCCACCTGCGGCAAGGATTTGGCAGGACCTGAACGGGATGGAATGCTGGAAACGCTGGAAAAGGAAGGAAAATTAAGAGGCGATCTTTTCCGGGCGAACAAAGAGCAGATCGAAACCGCTGTGCAGGAACTGGAAATCCTCGATAAATCCCTGCAGGAAATAAAAACCGCTGAAAAGGAAAAAGAGAGCCTTCGGGTTACATTTACCAGGTTGGAGACAAATGCATCCACTCAGAAGGATCTGGTGGATTCTTGGCAAGCAATTGAGGAGAAGCGCTTAACTGAAGTGGATTTGATATTGGAAAACGGAGATTTTGCACTGCCTGCGCGGAAAACCCTGGAAGTACTCGATTCTAGGATTGCTGCGCTCGGGTATGATCCAGAAAAGCACCGCATTGCCAGGCAGGTTGAGCTGGATGGCAGGCAAAGCGAAGAGGAACATCGGGGATTGGTAAAAGCCCGTGCCTCCCTCGACCAGTTGAACCGTGAGATCGATCTCCTGATAGATCAAGTTAAAACGCTTGAAAAAGACCTGGAAGATCAGCAAAAGGAGTATATGGCAGCTGCTGAAAAATACAGGCAGGATTCCTCAGGCCCGCTTGACTTGAAAACGATGGAAAACGAGCTTCGTGACCTGCGTGTAGCAGAAAACCATCTGATAAAGGAAACAGGGGCAGCCCAGCAAAAAATAGATGTGCTTGCCGTGCAGAAAAAGCGGAAAATTGAAGTTCAAGCCCAGATCGACGAAATAAGCGGGCGGATCTCCAGGCTGAAAACTCTGGAACGGGCGTTCAGCCGGGAGGGATTGCCTGCTTTGCTGATCGAGCAAGCACTTCCGGATATCGAATCGCGGGCAAACGAGCTGCTCGACCGGTTGAGCAACGGCAGCATGTCCATCCGCTTCGACACCCAGAAGGAATACAAGGATAAAAAGCGCGATGATAAGAAAGAAACTCTCGATATCCTGATCAGCGATGCAGCCGGGACGAGGGAATACGAGCTCTATTCCGGTGGGGAGGCATTCCGAATCAACTTTGCCATTCGGTTGGCGCTTTCACACCTGCTGGCGCAGCGGGCCGGTGCGCGCCTGCGCACCCTGGTGATCGATGAAGGGTTTGGCAGCCAGGATGCTGAAGGCCGCCAGCGCTTGGTGGAAGCAATAAATTTGGTCAAACCGGATTTTGCCTTGATCCTGGTCATTACGCATCTCGAGGAATTGAAGGATTCCTTCCCCAGCCATATTGAGGTGGAAAAAACCTCCAAAGGATCGCGGGTGAGGGTTTTAACGGAATGAGCCGAATTGAAGCCCGGGTTGGCATCCAGCAGCGCATCCTCCCCGCATACCGGACCCCTTTTTTTGATCTTCTCGCATCAGATTGCAGCGGGGGTTTATCGGTTTTCGCGGGCGATCCACTGCCGGGTGAAAGTGTATTACCCGGGCTACCGGAGACCGCGAAGTATTATCATGCCTGCAATCGGCGCCTCCCGGGGAATCTGGCCGGCTTGCTCTGGCAGACGAATATCCTCGATTGGGTAAGTGAGTGGAACCCGGAGGTATTGATCTGCGAAGCCAATCCGCGTACCCGCACCACGCTTGCAGTCGTCCGCGAGATCAAGCGAGGGAACGGGAGGACAATCGGATGGGGATTGGGAGCGCCCGAATTTTCGGGGGCTCTCTCAATATTTAAAGACGCATTCAGGGAGAGAACCTTGCTCCAGTATGATGCACTCATTGCCTATTCCCAGACCGGGGCGGAACAATACGCCCGGGTGGGAATCCCGGAAGAGAGGATCTTCACTGCCTGCAACG
>Ga0315283_10002679_pt1 | contig 14977 bp, 15 predicted proteins | sample YL17G09_0_MG_FD_204541 | JGI IMG/M metagenome (GOLD analysis project Ga0315283, IMG submission 204541) | Sediment microbial communities from Yellowstone Lake, YNP, Wyoming, USA - YL17G09_0 | ecosystem: Environmental > Aquatic > Freshwater > Lake > Sediment | place: USA: Wyoming | collected... | reverse complement strand
GGCAGAGCGAGGACAGATTTTGACGATTTCGACGCGCATATCGGGAATATGTAAGGAGAAAGCGGCGAAATATGGACCGCTCTGCCACCGTTGCAGCCGAATCATCCTAAGTCCGACAGGCTCCTAGGCGGGGGGGGTGACTCCCCGAAATTCTTCCGCAACCTGTTTTCGTCGCGTCGCCGAGATCCCGGCTCGCGGCCCCCTGCCGCGTGGACCGCGTCAGGCCTTCATCGCTTCTTCATCATAGAAGCGGTAGGTATTTCTGCCGGCCTGTTTGGAATGGTACATCGCCTTGTCGGCGAGCCGGATAAGGGCGCTGGCATCGCTCGCGTGATCGGGATAGATGCTGATGCCCAGACTGGGCGAAACGCGAAGCTTGTCGCCGGATATGAAGATATCCTCGTCCAACGCATTCAACAGCTTCTGCGCAATGGTGCGGGCATCTTCGGAATGACGCAATTCCGGCAGCACCACGACGAATTCGTCCCCCCCGAGTCTGGAGACGGTGTCCACTTCCCGGAGCGCGCCGCTGATGCGCTCGGCCACCTGCTGCAGCAGCATGTCGCCGACATGATGGCCAAGGCTGTCGTTGATTTCCTTGAAGTGGTCGAGATCCATGAAAATGACCGACGTCTTGGAATGGTTGCGCTGCGAAATAGCGAGCGCCTGTTCCAGGCGGTCCATCAGCAAAATCCGGTTCGGCAGGTTCGTCAGTGAATCGAAGTGGGCCATGCGCCGGATCTGTTCCTCCATGTTCCGCCGCGTCGTGATATCGATAAATGTCCCCACCGCGCCATGGACCTTCCCGTTGGAATCGCGCAGCGGCGCGGCGTTGCCGATCAGGTGGCGGATGCTGCCATCGTCGAAGACGACGTCCTGCTCGAAGTCGCGCACCTCGATGCCGCGAAAAGCGGCCATCTGCACCGGCAGCTCGTGCGCCTTCAGTGCGCGGCCGTTGCGAAACATGCGATAGCTCGCCGACCGATCGTCTTCGCTTTCCGTGACTGTCAAATTGCTGCCTTGCGGAAGGCGCAGCAGGTCGTAAGCCATGCGATTGCCGGTGATCGACTTGCATTCGGGATCGTTGGCGACGAAGACCGCCGCCGGCATCGCATCAAGGACGACCCTCAGCTCGGCTGCGCGCTGACGCTGCTTGCGTTCGCTTTCCACCAGCGCGCGCTCCATGCGCTTGCGCTTGGTGATATCGTTGAGCACCACCGACACGCGCACGATCTTGTCGTCCTCGACAATGGGGGCGAAACTCACCGCCACGTCCACGAATTTGCCGTCCTTGTGCTGCCAGACGGTCTCGCGGTTCACTATGGATTTGCCTTCGATCACATGATTCACGATCATGGCGTCATCGCTTTTGAGGAATTCCGGAATCAGGCAGGCGCGGCTGTTGCCTATCATCTCCGTGGCGACGTAGCCGAAAATGCGTTCCGCGCCTTTATTCCAGGTCAACAGCACGCCGTTCAAGGTCTCGCTGAGAATGCCGGCGTCCGCGGATTCAACCAATGCGGCAAGCAGTTGCGGATGGCTGGTTACGTCCGACGGGCTGACGAGCTTGGCTTGCTGCGCCGAAACAGCGGACTCGAGCTTCGAGGGCCGTTCGCAGTCCACGGATTGGAGCTGCTGGCGCACTCGTTTCTCCGCCAGAGAAGTCTGCAGCGCATGGACGACCTCAATCAACTCGGGACTGAGATCAGAGTAACCTCCGGCATACTCATTGTTGGGCATGTCGGCCTCCCCCGATAGCCGGCTACTTTGGTTTGTTGACATTTGCAACGGTGAAGCTTTATGTTTTTTTGGTCGCGCAATTGAGCCATGAATCGGAGACCTCCGCAAGCAACCGCGCCAGTCGCGGGATTCCGGGCGGTCCGTCCATGCGCGGCAAGTTATTCCGCCTCTATTTTAGGCAGGGTCACGCGCCTTGTTCGGCCCGGGACAGGACGCGACTATTGCGTTCGGAAGTTTCGCGTGATAAGCGGTTTGTTCAACAGCGCTCTGGCATTGCGGACAGGGCGGGCCGGATATGCGGCCCGCCCTTGTTGTCAGGAGCAGGTTTGCTCAGCCGACGTGGACCGGCACGTACATCCGGTTTGCATCGCGCTGGATCAGCAGCGCAATCGTCTTGTCCGTTTTCTTCATCAGGTTCTTCAACTGCTCGACCGATTTCACCGGCGTGTCGTTGAACGCCAGGATCACGTCACCCGGCTGAATGCCGGCGCGTGCACCGGCGCCGGAAACGTTCTGCACTACCAGTCCGCCTTCGGTCTTGAGTTGCGCACGCTCGTCCGGCGCAAGTTCGCGCACCGTCAGTCCGAGCTTTGCCGAGGTTTGCGATTCGCCACCATTGTTCATGGCGACTTTCTGTTCCATCAGCTCGGCGACTCTCACGTCGACGTCACGGCTCGCGCCTTCACGCCATATCTGCAGCCGAGCGGTGTTACCCGGCTTCGTCGCGGCAATCGCGCCGGACAGTTCGGAGAGCCGGTTGATCTCCTTGCCGTTGACGCCGAGCACCACGTCGCCGGACTTCAACCCGGCCTTCTCGGCGGGGCTGCCCGGTTCCACGCCACTGATGAGCGCGCCTTGCGGCTTCGGCAGGCCGAACGAATGGGCAAGCGCCTGGTTCACATCCTGGATCTGCACGCCAATGCGGCCGCGGGTGACCTTGCCGTTCTGCACCAGGTCATCTTTGACCTGGATGGCCACGTCGATCGGAATCGCGAACGACAGACCCATATAGCCACCGGTACGGCTGAAGATCTGCGAATTCACGCCGACCACTTCGCCGTCCATGTTGAACAGCGGGCCGCCGGAATTGCCGGGATTGACCGCCACGTCGGTCTGGATGAAGGGCACATAATTTTCATCCGGAAGCGCCCGTGCTTTCGCGCTGACGATGCCGGAGGTAATGGTGTTCTCGAAGCCGAACGGCGAACCGATGGCCGCGACCCACTCACCCACCTTGAGGTCACTGGCATGGCCGATTTTTACGGTGGGCAGATTCCCGGCGTCAATCTTCAGCACCGCGATGTCCGTGCGCTTGTCGACGCCGAGCACCTTGGCTTCGAATTCGCGCCGGTCGGTCAGCTTGACCGTGATTTCGGTGCCTTCGGCTACGACATGCGCGTTGGTCAGAATGATGCCGTCGGAACTGACGATGAATCCCGAGCCCAGACCGTGCTGAATTTCCGGTCCCCCCTGGGGGCCTTGTCCTTGCGGGCCTTGCTGGCCGAAACGACGCAGGAATTCCTGCAGCGGATCGTCCTGGGAACTCCCGGAGCCTGGACCCTGCGCGGCGACTGGCGTCGTGCGCGATACGCTGACGTTTACTACGGCCGCACCATTCTCTTCGACGATGCGGGTGAAGTCAGGCAGGCGTTGCGTTGACGATGTGCTGGCATGGGCACGGGTTTGCGGGGCTGCGTTGGCCGTGGAATGGCCCGGCAGCGCGAACGCGTAGTAAGCGCCAAATACCGCGGGGACGATGGCGGCGACCAGGAATTTTCTTAAGGTGAATCTGGAAAGCATTGTGATGGCCTCCTTGAATACAAAATGGGCGGATGGTCCGCGATGGAGCAAGACAGCGCTTGCCTGACCTCTGACCCTGCGTGCGATGCCGAGTTCACCGCGCTCCCGCGCATCGCATTCGGCTTTTGCGAAACACCAGCCCGCGAAATAACCGCGCGGGAACTCGGCATCGCTTGCGCCGTTGACTCGCGCTGAACCTAACCGCGTGATCGCTGTCGTGACTTCCTGGAAATGCCGGCGATCGAATAGCGGCCATGGGGGAGGGCCCGGATTGCGTGCGCCGGGACTCCGGATAAAGTCACTGAAGCCCGCCTCTTACGGATCGACGCCGGCACACCGAACTATGTCGGCGGCGCTCCCGATCCGGGGCCGGCAGCGCGATTGACTTTTTCCCTGGGACCGAATGAAATTAGGCCTGGTGTGTCCTGACATCAACGCGATAGGGCCCACAATGATGGCGAGCGTGGACGCTTGGCGATAGCAGCGAGGCAAAGCTTGGGAACCTTCGATAGCTGGAAGCGATGTGTGAATCTGTGCGCTCTCGCGGCCATTGCGTCGCTATGCGTTGAGGCGGGGGCGCAATCCGGGCTGCCGCTGTTCGATGGACATATCCATTACAGCGTCGGCGCGACACAGCACTATTCCCCTGAGCAGATCGTTGGCATCCTCGATGGCGCGGGCATCCGCCGGGCCCTGCTGTCGAGTACGCCGAACGACGGCACCGTCGAACTTTACCAGCGCTATCCGCAGCGCTTCATTGCGGAACTGCGCCCGTACCGCAAGACACGGGACCTGGAGACCTGGTCGGTCGAGCGCCGCAGTTGGTATCGCGATGCGGACACCGTCGCGTTCATCGAGCGGGAGTTGAATCGGGGAATCTACCGCGGCATCGGCGAATTCCACCTCGACGGTGTGGAGGCCGATACCCCGGTGATTCGCCGCATGGTCGAGCTTGCCTCGCAGCGCAAGCTCTGGCTGCACGCCCATTCGGATGCGCAAGCGATCGACACGCTGTTCGCCTACGATCCGCACGCGCGGATCGTCTGGGCACATGCGGGCATGAGCGAGCCTCCCGGGGTCATCGATCGCATGCTGGCGCGCTATCCCGCACTGTGGGCGGACCTCTCCTATCGGGACGTCGCCCCCGGCGACACCCTGGATGCGGAATGGAAAGCGCTGTTCCTGAAGTACCCGGATCGCTTTCTCTATGGATCGGACACCTGGATTGCGCCGCGCTGGGAGGAAGTTGGGTCGCTCGCGCGGCAGGCACGGGGTTGGCTCGCACAGCTGCCGCCGGAGGTCGCGGAGAACATCGCCTGGCGCAACGCGGAGCGCATTTTCGGGAAATAGACCAGTGCCACGAAAAAGGCTCTTTGCGGTGAGCGTTGCTGTCGCTTCTCGTTGATGAAAGCAAAAGCTAGCGCGGGAAAGACTGCACTTCGGAGAACCCGAGCGAACGCTTGATCGCGCTGTTCTGCACCGCGCGGATGCCGGCATTGTCCAACCGCCATTTGTCCATGTATTGCCCGGGCTTGAGTAACTTCACGCCTGACTTCGCCAAATAATCTTCCACTGCCGCGTCCGAAAAAGGCCAGGGCATGCCGCCCTCGAAGAGCTCCCACAGGCCGTCCCAGTGAATCGGAATATGCGCCTTGGGTTTGATCACCGGCACCACCAATTGCGCGACCTGCAGGCCGCCGGTGCCGATCCATAAGTCCACCGAATCCAACCCGGCATCGCGCATCGCTCTCTTGAGATTTTCGATGGGCGCGCCGTAGTCCACGCCTTTGAGCACGATCGGCACGTGCAAATCCACTGCGCTGGCCGAGTTTTGGTAGAACCAACTGTAGCGTCCCTGCGGCCCGTCGACGGTAAATAGAAAACCGCGATTGCCGCCGCCGTTGGGAAAGTCTTCCGCCACGCCGGCTTTCAGGCCGCCGGTCTTCGGATCCTGGCGCGGAATGTATTCGAGCTCGACCGGATCGTGCTGCTCCCAGTTCTTGGCCGGATCGCCACTGTGGTTCCAGCGCACGACGCGCATCGTCACGCCCTCGGCAAGGGTGAACTTTTCCAAACCGTATACCGGCGTGCAGCGCTGGGCCGGCAGGTTTTCCGCCATCACTTCGAAACAGGTGGTCTGCGAGCCGATGATCGGCGCTTCGGTCAGACGCGACCAGGTCGCGGTGTCGAAAGAATGATCCCAGTGGCTGTGGCCGGTAAGCAGCAATTTTATTTTGTCAGGGCCGCCGATCGCGTCGAGCACGCGGGATACCGCGGCGACATCCGGCTTCCACGGTTTGTTGGTGTAGGCATACCCACCGCCACCGCCATGAAATTCGCTCTCCGGGATACGCGTGATGTAACCGTCGGTGAGCACGCCGAACGATCCCATCTGGTAATGGATATTGGCGATCGACATCCAGGTGATATCGACGTGGTCCGGTCCCGCCGCGCGTGCTTGCAGTACAAATGCAGCCATCACCAGTGTGACGATCGTTGCGGCCAGTTTCCTTCTCATCACGGCTCCCGAAGAGGCAAAGTCTTACCACGAAGGCACCAATACCCTCGCGTCAGCGCGGAGTACCCTTTTAGGACCCGAAGGAATCAAGATCCGGTTCAGCTTTACCCGGTGAAGCTGGCTGTATTTTTCGCTCCGTGCGCGAATTTCCGCTTCTGCATGTCAAGAATCCTCCGCAGCCCCGTTCGCAGCATGAACTTCTTTCCGGCCCTTGTCTTTCTTCGTGTGTTTGGTGGTGAGATTTTCCTTGGAATTCTATATTCGCCTGGCTTCGGCCAGGTGCTTTTTCCAGAACCCCGCATTGATGCTGTCGGTGCGCACCTTGCCGCCGCTTGACGGCGCATGGATGAAGCGTCCATTGCCGAGATAGATGCCGACGTGCGATTTTTTCTTGCCCTCCAGATCGAAGAACAGCAGGTCGCCTTCGCGCAGGCTGCGCATCGACACCAGCACCGACATGCGTTGTTGCGCCCGCGTTTCGCGCGGCATGGAAATGCCGGCTCTGCCATAGCTGTATTTCACCAATCCGCTGCAATCGAAACCGGCCGGCGTATCGCCGGCGTACAGGTAGGGCTTGCCGAGCATCTCCCGGGCGTAGTCGACCGCTCTGGAGGCGACCTCGTCGCTGGCGCGCATCGTTGCCTGCTCGGGAATTGCCGGCGAACCGGCGCAGCCGGCCAGCATCGCCATCATGGTCAGCGACATTGCCGGCCGCGGGTGCGTCATCGCGATTTCTCCACGCCACACCAGCGCGCCATGAACAATGCCAGAACCTGCGCCACGCGCAGCGTGCTTTCGATCGACACCGACTCGTCGCGGAACAGGCTTTCCATGAAATCCTGTGCGCCCGCTTCGTCGCCGTTCAGCGACGGAAAACGCACCAGTGTCGTGGCCAGTTCGACCATGTCCTGCTGCAGATTCTCGGCCGCCGCAAGGATGTGGGATTCGAGGGCGGAGTCGCGGATTTCGGGAGCGTTCATGTTGCTGGCGCTATGAATTGAGGGCCCAGACGAAAGGATAGCAGAACATTATTCCCGATCGCGCGAGGTTGCGGCATGCGCGAAGTACCCTTAATCTTTGCCACATCGCGTCATGGTCCCGGCTATTCGCGCATTGCGTCTGCCGGGCGAACTCATTTTGCTTCCAAGGACAATCGATGGAACGACTGATTCCGCGGATTTCCCGTTTCCTGCTGGTCGCCCTGTTGCTGCTGCCCGCCGTCGACCCGGCTGGCGCCGGCATTCCTGTTTTGATGGAAGGAGGAGTGCCGACTCTGGCGCCGCTGCTGGAGCAGGTTACCCCCGCCGTGGTCAACATCGCCGTGCTGTCGCGCTCGCCGGAAGACGACAATCCGATGCTGCAGGACCCGTTCTTCAGGCGATTCTACGGACTGCCGGAACGTTCACAGCCCCAAATTTCCGCGGGTTCCGGGGTGATCGTGAACGCCAGGCTTGGCCATGTGCTGACCAATCACCACGTCATCAAGGACGCCCAGCAGATCGTCGTCACGCTCAAGGATGGGCGGCAACTGGAGGCCAAGCTCCTCGGGTCCGATGCTGCCACGGACATCGCATTGCTGGAAGTCGAGCCAGACAATCTGAGTGCCATCCGGTTTGCCGACTCGGATCAATTGCGCGTCGGGGACTACGTATTGGCGATCGGCAATCCGTTCGGCCTCGGACAGACCGTGACCTCGGGCATCGTCAGCGCACTCGGACGCACCGGGCTCAACATGGAGGGCTACGAGGATTTCATCCAGACCGATGCTTCGATCAACCCCGGTAATTCCGGCGGGGCGCTGGTGAATCTCAAGGGTGAGCTGGTCGGGGTCAACACCGCAATCATCGGACCCTCGGGAGGAAATGTAGGTATCGGCTTTGCGGCGCCCAGCAACATGGCCCGCGCCGTGATGGCGCATCTGGCCAAATATGGCGAGGTCCGGCGCGGACGCATCGGACTCACGACGCAAGACCCGACACCGGAGCTCGCCAAGGCGCTGGGGCTGACACCCAACCAGGGCGCCCTGGTCGTCGAGATCGCGCCGGATTCTCCGGCGGCGAAGGCCGGACTCAAGCGCGGCGACGTGGTGATTTCGCTGAACGGGCGTGCGGTGCGCAGTTCCTCGGATCTGCGCAACCAGATCGGTCTCGCAGCGGTCGGCGACAGCGAAGAATTCAGGGTCCTGCGCGATGGCAAGGCACTCGTGCTCAAGGCCAAAGTCGAGAGTCCGAGACCCGCCAAGGCGCGCGATTTCGAGCCCGTGCCGGAACTGATCGGGGCCAGCGTGGGCACCATCGAAAGCGCAGGCAAGCCCGAAGCGGTGGCCGTGGTGGAAGTGGCGGAAGGCAGCCCGGCCTACTCGCACGGATTGCGCACGGGGGACGTGATCGTCGCCGTGAACCGGAAGAAAGTGCATTCGTCGGCGGAACTCATTGCCGCGCTAAAGACGCCGGGCAGGGTGGTGTTGTCGGTCGTGCGGGGGGATTATGTTTTCGGGCTGGTGCTGCGCAAGTAACGATTTATTGTCACAGAGAAAACCAGAGATATCGCGATGCAGCGGCCGCGAACGACTTCATTGATAATCCTCCTCGCGCTGATGCCTTACGGCGAGGATGCTCACGATGCTGCCGGGCTCGATTTCAAACAGGGCTACGTATCCCCCGGAGCCAAAGGGGACGATGAGTTCTCTCAGGAATGAATTATCCGGTAGTGCCTTACGGCAGGAGAATGGCGAGAAACGAAGTAACTCAATTGCTTCTTTGATTGTGTCCAGGGCGTGTTCTGCCGCAGCCACGTCCTTTTCCAGCAGAAAGTCATAGAGCCGCAGCAGATCGTCCTCCGCCTCCGGCGTGAAGCGGACCTTGTAGCGCATCACTGGATCAGGCCGCGCGCTGCTTCGCCTTGACTAACTTTCGTGCAAGCTTACCGATCACTTTATCGGCCGGGACGTATTTTCCGGTTTCCTTCGCTCGCGCGGCGTTCGACAGGCCTCGCGCGATGAATGCGTGTCGGAATTTGCGGTACTCGATGCTCCGGGTCAGCGAATCAAGCACGAAGCCGGAGAGAGTCTCTCCTTGCTCAAGGACATCTTCGGCCTGTTTGCGAAGCTCCGGTGACACGCGAAGCGATGGGATGGAGGTGGTTTTCATGGATAGCCCAATCTGCATTGCAAATGCGATGCATTGTATCTTTTTTTGATACATCAGACTTTTGCGTGAGTGTCGAATGAGAAAAGATCTCGACAAGCAAGACCATTTCACCTTCCCATTCCTATTCCCGCAGTGTTCGCCACCTGATTTTGCCGGTGCCGGAGCGGGGAGGGCATCGGTGAAATCCATCCGGCGCGGTACTTTTTTGCGCTTGGTGTGATTCATAAGCAGATCAAGAGTTTGACTTTAAAGTCAACAGTCGATAGTGTTATTGACTTGCAGGTCAAGATGAAAACCGGTCTGCCACTCTTGCTGAAGTCGATGGAAGCCGCGGCGGCCGCCCGAAACTGGTCGGATCGCAAGTGGGCAGCCAAGGCGCGCGTGCGTCCTGAAACCGTCAGCAGGCTGCGCAATCGCGGCGACTGCGTGCTGTCGACACTGGAAGCGCTCGCGCATGCGGTGGGGTTGAGGCTTTTCGTTGGCCCGAATCCTGGCGCCCAGGCGACCGCCTCGAAGTCCGGCACCGCAGAACTTCGGCACATGCCTGCGAGGTATGGACGGGGGGAGGAGCAGAAACTTCTCGATTTGTGTTCGGAGCCTGCAGCGGATCTCGGTCAGTGGCGATCCGCCGGGCCGTCATTTTTCATGGGCGGGCTAGCGGTCATGCTGGCAAGCGCGCGCGGATACGATCGAGCGCGCTATCTCGATCTGGCCGAGTCGCTTCACCCGGGAATCACCACACCGGAGGTATTCTCCGCGTGGCTTGCGCAGTCGCCTGTGCGTCCGTCGCGTTTCCTGCCGATGCTGGAGAAGTGGCGTGCCAAAGCTGCCTAATCCCGCGGTCGGAACGCACTTCCTCGACGCATTCAAGACGATGGTGGGCCGCATCGAGGCGTCGATCAAGGCTTCGGGAAACAAGAAGCTGGTACTGCCGGTGCGGATGTTTGTTGCTGGCGGCGTTGCTTCGCATTTCTACACGGCACGGCGCATGACTGATGACGTCGATGCGACGTTTTCCCACCGCATGCTGTTGCCCGAGGATCTCGAAATCTCCTATCGCGATACCGACGGCAAAGCCCGCCTGCTTTACTTCGACCGCCAGTACAACGATACCTTCGGGCTTCTGCATGAGGATGCGTACAAGGACTCGACGCCGTTGAAACTCGGCGGCATCGATCCCAAAGTCGTCGAAGTCAGGCTGTTGTCGCCGGTCGATCTCGCCGTTTCCAAGCTCGCCCGGTTCGCGGAGCATGACCGGGAGGACATCAAGGCGCTCGCCGAGGAGGGACTGTTGAACTCGAAGGATCTGAAGAAACGCGCCGAGGAGGCGCTGAAGCATTACATCGGCAACCCCGGCCCCCTAAGAACATCGATCAGGCTGGCCTGCAGGCTGATAGAGGAGAATCAGCCCTGAGCGCGGTGAGCGTTCGCAAGTCTGTGCCGCCTGCTTTCGCCGTAACGGATCATCAGCCACTGAAACATGCCGAGTTCCGTACCGATCCGCTCTCCGGTGCAGGGGAAAAGGCAAGGCCTGACGCCGTACTCGCGCGAACTGTTTTGGCAGAAGGCGGTTTCAATCGCGCCTACTGTTTGGATGGCGGCGTGCATTCGAAGGCGACGTACCAGTACTCGTCCACCTCGAAAGAGACCTTATTGCCGATCGGCATCGCCGCGCCGAACTTGCTGCGGGGCCCCTCGGCGGTGATCGTGTATGCGCCGGAGCAGAACCCCCGCATCTGTTTTTCGGCGTCCGCACGGCGCGCACGCTGGAACGCCTCCGGACCCGTGACCAGATACCGGATAACACCCCCGCGCCCCGGCTTTTCCTGGCCGATCTGGAGAAGTTGTACGTGGTCTCCGTGTGTCTCCATCATGTGCGCCTGACAGCCCGCGCACAACGCGGTGACGAGTAACAATCCGGCTATTCGTTTCATGGTGTGATCCTCTGTAAAAGCAGTGTGCTGTCCGGCTCCAATTGAAACATTGCCGGGCTGAGTTCTGTTGACAGTCTCTGCCTGCGGCGACCCTTTGGTGGCCGCCAGGATCAACTCAAAGCAATGTCGTTGCTGTTGGATGACGTGGCCGTTGCAGTTCCGTTCGCCGCTCGAATTTCCTAAATTCAATTTTCCGGCGACGAATTGTTCGGCGAAGGCCGTCATCACGCGCGCCCTCCTGCAAAGCGCTGAAAGTATGCCAGCCCTGGCGTCTGCTAATCCAGCGATTGGTGTAACCTCTCGACGTTGCAGAGGGAGACGTAACGTCCCAGGCCCGCCCGCACCTCGCTGACCGTCTGGTAGTCGTGCGGGTAGATGTCCTCGTACTTTACGCTTCGCCACAACGGCTCTATGAGGATACTGTCGAAACATCGACCAGGTCCGTCCATACTGATTTGGATCAGTACCCTTTCCAAGCGTCCTGTGAAGTCGGAACAGAGCAAACGGGGTAAGGCCTCAATGGCACTACCTTAAGGAAGTGAACTACCCTCGCCTAAAGGCGAGGGCTTCGGGTTACGGCTCAAGCCGGTGAGAGTCGGCCCTGTGGCCGACATGAGACACCACCCTTCTCCCTCCGGGCTGCGCCAGGGTATCCCGGAGGGAGAGGCAAGAAAAAGCGACCCGTCGCCTAAAGGCGAGGGGTTTACGGATCCCCTAGCGGGGACTCTAAATTCCCTCCTCCGCTTGCGGGGGAGGGTTAGGGTGGCGGGTGAATCTTGCATAGCCACGTGCATCTGCTGGCCACGCCCTCGCAGGAGACCAGCGTGTGCCCAAGACGCTGCAGTCGGTGGGCCGGCGCTATGTCCCCCATTACTCTCGTGCGTCGTCAAATGCGTTTAGTTTTCGCGTTTGAGGAGCTTTTGACGAATGCGCTCGTACTCGTCCTTGTTGATGGCACCCGCATCGAGGGCCTTGCGAAGATCCTTCAGTTCCCAGCCCTTCGATATCTGTGTCGATTGCTCGACCTTCACGACGGTGTCACCGCCGCAGGCGGAAAGTCCGGTTGCAACAAGGAGGACCGCCGCTGCCCGCACGATTTGTCTTCTGATTATCATTGTTCGACTCCCGTCCCACTCATTGCACGCTGTCGACCAGCTTCTTGCGCTGGAGACTGTATTCCTTGTCGTTCAGCGCGCCACCATCGTGAGCTTCCTTGAGTTCGATCAGTTGCTGCCCGATCGTCACGTCGACTCGCGGTCCGGCGGGCTTGTTCGAGCCGCACCCGTAGAGCAGGCCCGCGGCGAGGATTGCCGCGAGCAGCATTCTCCGAATCATGACATTGTCCCCTTCTCGTGATTGGTCCCGCGGCCAAGGCTGGCATCGATGCGCCCGCTATGAGCCCGGCGGGAACCGTTAGAATAGTGGTGAACTATAATGCCGCACACAACAGTTGACGCGCAAGCGTCTGCGCGCGGAATTATTCGATGCGGCGAGCATGTCGCGGATGTAGCGAAGTATCCGCCAAGCACAGAGGCACCGTCGACTGACAGGGCCTCGGGGCAAGTTGCTGCCGGATCCTGCCACGTCGCTGCGCGGATACCGCGAGCGAATTCGGCTTTCGCGACGCCAGCCTTGCGCGGCGCGGCTGGTGTACGGCAAGGAATATCGATTCTGCGGGAGGGAGGCTTCGGTGTTACGTAACTACCTGTTGCCTATGATTATCGTGCTTCTCTGCGCGCTGCCGGTAGAGGCCGCGGGGCCGCTCGAAACTGCGGGTCGTGTGGAGTTCGTGACCGGCGACGCCTGGTTCATTGATGCGTCGCGGCAGATACATCGTGCGCTGCGGGGCGACCGCTTGCGCGCGACCGATACCATCATCACGGCCAATGACGGCGAGGTCCATCTCAACATGGAAGACGGCGGTTACCTTGCCGTCCGGCCAAACTCCCTACTCAAAGTGGAAGAGTACCGCGCCCATGGGGACAAGGATGATAGCGTTATTCTCAACCTGCTCAAAGGGACGTTTCGGTCCTTCACAGGCTGGATCCCCAAGATTACGCCGAATGGTTATCAGACCAAGACGATTACCGCCACGATCGGGGTGCGGGGAACCGACCATGAACCGCTGTTTATCGCTGAAGGCAGCGACGTCGGAGAGGCGGGTACTTACGATAAAGTAAATGAGGGAGCCACTTTCATCGACCACGCTTCGGGCCGCATCGAGGTGCTGCCGAACACGGCGGGATTTGCACCGCTGGCGGCGGACGCCAAGGCCCGATTGCTTGAACGCGTTCCCGATTTCTTCCGTCCTTCAGCCAACGAAAATCTTCTTGCCGGCCGTCATAAGCTGGTCCAGGATCGGCTGCAGGAGCGGCTCGACGCGCGGCGGCGCCTGAGCAAATCCCCGACCGGGGAAGGCGAGCCAACCGAACCGCCCAGCGAAATGCAGGAGGCGCCGACAAGCCCCGAGGGTACGCGTGGAATCCAGGACGCCCCTGCCTCCTCGACCCTGCCCGGCGTCGAGCCGGCGTCCGCGGTAGTACCCAGCAGCACCGCGGCCCCCGCATCCGTGGTCGTGCCCAGCGCTGCGGCAGTTCCTGCGTCCGCGGTAGTACGCAGCATCACCGCGGCTCCCGCATCCGCGGCCGTGCCCAGTGCTGCGGCAACTCCCGCGTCCGCGGTAGTACGCAGCATCACCGCGGCTCCCGCATCCGCGGCGGCGCCCAGCGCTACGGCAGCTCCCGCGTCCGCGGCGGTGCCCAGCGCGAAGGCAACTCCCGCAGCCGCGGTGGTACCCAGCATTCCGGCGGCGTCCCCATCCGCAGTGGTGCCCGGCAAAAACGAAGCACCTCCACCCGCGGTGGCGCCCAATACTTCGGGAAGGCCCCGATCCGCAGCTGGACGGCCGCGTGGCGTTCCGGACCGAAACCAGTCTACCGATGAGCGAGCGCGCCCAATAGGTGTCTTGCCCGATGCGAACGAGCGGGAGAAGCTCGTCAACGAACGCCGGAAGAAACAGCAAGAAGACCATCAGGATCAATACGAGCGTGACCGCGAACTCGAGCGCGAACGCGATTCGGAACGTGCGCGCGACGCCGACCGCGCGGCAGCGAAACGAAGCAAGGAACAGCGCTGAACGAACTCTGCGGGGTTGGTCGTGACGCATTTCACCATGCCTGACCCTGAGTCCCTTTTTGCGGACATTTTCCTTACCTCGCAAAAACTAATTGCTTTCTTCAAGCCACCACGAAAGATGCTGCTGTCGCCGTCTGTGAGGCGCTCCACGAGGAGATCGAGGCTCAGATGGTCAACGACGTCGGAATTTACATGATCGTCGCCCAGATCGCGTTTTGTTCCTAGCATATTTGTCGGGGACTTTTTCTACAGCCTCAACGTTTTAGGTAAGCCGACGGGTTAGGCTCTTTCACGCGCTGACTTCCACACACCCATGGCTCGGTTGATGTCGCTAGCTACGCTGCGCGCTTCTTCAGTGCGGAAAGGGGACGCACACCTTTTTTCCTACTGTCCTCGTCCGTGAAGAAAACATCCTCTCGCCGATTACCGCTCTGCGTGACATGGTACGGCACACCGGGGAAAACGGTTCGCGCAAGCCTGGGCATCTTGGATGACTATCATAGGAGACAATAAAGGGGTGCGTCCGAATGGCACTTACTTAAGCTTTTTCGGGTGGCCATGTTCTCGGACGAGGGCGCGTGCAGTCGCGCGCGGCATGGTAAGCAACGGATAGGGTTTAGGTGTTCGTTTGAGAGCGCGAGGCTCGATACGGCCGGGACGTTCACCGACGTGTTGTTGAGCGATGAGGACAAACAAGCCAT
>Ga0315283_10002678_pt1 | contig 14980 bp, 12 predicted proteins | sample YL17G09_0_MG_FD_204541 | JGI IMG/M metagenome (GOLD analysis project Ga0315283, IMG submission 204541) | Sediment microbial communities from Yellowstone Lake, YNP, Wyoming, USA - YL17G09_0 | ecosystem: Environmental > Aquatic > Freshwater > Lake > Sediment | place: USA: Wyoming | collected... | reverse complement strand
GCCTCGCCCCGAAGAACGCCCGGCGTCTCGGGGCCGACGGATACGAGGCCGACGTGCCCCTCGACGACGTCCGGCCGGGCGACCGCCTCCGCGTCCGCCCCGGCGAGAAGGTGCCGGTGGACGGCGTCGTCCTCGAGGGGACGACGAGCGTCGACGAGTCGATGGTGACCGGAGAGCCCGTGCCGGTGGAGAAGGAGACGGGCGCCCGCGTGACCGGCTCCACGCTCAACGGCACCGGGGGCTTCGTCATGCGCGCCGAGAAGGTGGGCAGAGAGACGCTCCTCGCGCGGATCGTCCAGCTGGTGGCCGAGGCCCAGAGGAGTCGCGCGCCCATCCAGCGCCTCGCCGACTCCGTCGCCGCCTGGTTCGTCCCCGCCGTCCTCGCCGTCGCGGTGCTCGCCTTCGCCGCCTGGGCGCTCGTCGGGCCCGAGCCCCGCCTCGCCTACGCGCTCGTCGCCGCCGTCTCCGTCCTCATCATCGCCTGCCCCTGCGCGCTCGGCCTCGCGACGCCGATGTCGATCATGGTGGGCGTGGGCCGGGGAGCGTCGGCCGGCATCCTCGTGAGGAACGCCGAGGCCCTCGAGATCCTCGCGCGCGTGGACACGCTGGTCGTGGACAAGACGGGCACGCTGACCGAGGGCCGCCCGCGCCTCGTCGCCTTCGAGGGCCTCGACGGCCTCGACGACCCCGAGGCCCTCCGCCTCGCCGCGAGCCTCGAGCGGGGAAGCGAGCACCCGCTCGCGGCCGCCGTCGTGCGCGCGGCCGAGGAGCGCGGCCTGGCTCTCGCTCCCGTCGAGGGCTTCTCTTCCTCCACCGGCCGCGGGGTGCGGGGGATGGTCGAGGGGCGCATGGTCGGTCTCGGCAACCCGGCCTTCTTCGAGGAGCGCGGTGTCGGCCTCTCCGCCCTCGCCGGAAGGGCGGAGGCCGAGCGTCGCGAGGGGCGAACCGTCGTCTTCCTGGCCGTCGACGGCCAACTGCGCGCTCTTCTCTCCGCGGCCGATCCCCTCAAGGAGTCGGCCCGCGAGGCCATCCGCGAGCTCCGAGCCGAGGGGGTCGACCTCGTGATGCTCACCGGGGACAACCGCACGGCGGCCGCGGCGGTGGGCCGCGCGCTCGGCATCGCGCGCATCGAGGCCGAGGTGCGGCCGGAGCGCAAGGCCGAGGTCGTGCGGAAGCTCCAGGCCGAGGGCCGGGTGGTGGCCATGGCCGGCGACGGCATCAACGACGCCCCCGCCCTCGCCGCCGCCCAGGTCGGCATCGCGATGGGCACCGGCACCGACGTCGCCATGCAGAGCGCCGGCGTCACGCTGGTGAAGGGCGACCTGCGCGGCATCGTGCGGGCGCGCCGCCTCTCGCGCGCCACGATCGCCAACATCCGGCAGAACCTCTTCTGGGCCTTCTTCTACAACGCGGTGGGGATCCCGATCGCGGCCGGCGTCCTCTACCCCTGGCTCGGCTGGCTGCTCTCGCCGATGGTCGCGGCGGCCGCGATGAGCCTGAGCTCGGTCACCGTCATCACGAACGCGCTGCGCCTGCGCGGGGCGCGGCTGTAGGCCCCGGACCCCGGTTCGCGTCCCCCGCATCGCTATTTCTAGTGAGAAACGAGTATAATAAGCCATGCTCACGGCGCGGACCGCGCTGCTGCAGGCCCTGAGGGAGGGTCCCGGCTACGGGCGCGAGTTCGTTCGTCGCATCAGTCGGGCGAGCGCCGGCCGGCTGCGGTTCGCCGAGGGCTCGATCTACCCCGCGCTGCGGCGCCTCGAGGCCGGTCGACTCGTGCGGAGCTGGGGGGTGGTGCCCGGCCGGCGGCGGGGCGGGCGGGCCCGGACCTACTACGAGCTGACCGAGCGCGGGGTGAGAGCCTCGGAGGTGGACCGGGCGGCACTCCTCCGGCTCGTGGCCCCCGACCGCCCCGGCCTGCCGGATCCCGAGGAGTGCCGGCGGATGCTCGAGCGGATCGAGCTGGGCGCGGAGCTGAGCGAGACGGCGGGGCGGCTCGTGCTACGGGTTCCGTCTTCGCGACGAGGTCGGGCCGCATGAGACGGAGGCCGGCGCGCTTCGTCCGTGCGGCCCGCAAGATCGCCGAGGCCCTGGGGACGGAGGACTGCGTCCTGGTGGGCGGGCTAGCGGTCATGGCCCACGGCTTCGTCCGGGGCACGCGCGACGTGGACCTGCTCACCCGCCTTCGTCTTTCGGAAGCCCGCACCCGCCTCGAGGCGGGCGGCCTTCCCACTCGCCTTCTCAGGGGCGATCCGCTCGAGGGCGGGTTCTCGTGCCTGAAGGGCGAGTGCGACGGCCTGCCCTTCGACGTCCTCCCGCAGCTTGTACCCGTTCACTGGGAGGCGGCCCCGCGCGTCGAGGGCCGGAGCGCGGGCTCGCTGCGCGTCGTCCCCCTGGGCGACCTGCTGGCCCTCAAGCTCAAGGCGCAAGGCCCGAAGGACCTCATGGATGCCGCCATCCTGGTCCTGCTGCACCCCGAGACCGAAGCCCGGTCGCTGGAGCTGGCGACAGCCTACCGGGTGCTCGACCGCTTCGAGCACTGGTTGCGCTCCCCGCGCACGCAGGCGCAGGCTCGCGAAGAGGCCGAGTTCGAGCGCCGGCGGGCGGTCAAGCCGGGGCCGAAGCGCGCGCGGGCGAAGGTCCCCAGGCCGAAGCGCCCGCGCAAGCCGTCTCGCGGCTGACGCGCGGGAGCCGGTCGCGGAGATTCCTTTGACACCCGGTCTCTTGACCACAGCGCGACGGCGTGCTTCCATGCAGGGGATGGGACGCACGATCCGCAGGATCGCCGCCGTGCTCGCCGGCCTGGCCCTCGTGGCCGCGCTGCCGGCGCCCTGTGGCTGCGTGCCGGAGCGCTCGGCGTCGAAGCACGCCGACGAGCACGCTTGCTGCGCGCCGCCCGTCGGCGTGAGCGCCGCCGACCGGGGCTGCTGCGACGAGAGCCCGGTGATCGCGGACGCGGCGCCCTCGCCCGTCGGCCCCGCCACGGCGCCGGTCCTGGTGGCCGCTCTTCGCGTCGAAGCGCCGTCCGCGCTCCTGGTGCCCGCGCGTCCCGCCGTCAGCCCGGCATCCTCGCCCCCTCCCACCGTCCTCCGCATCTGATCCCGCCTCGCGCGGGTGAGGTGCGCCCGCGCGCGTGACGGCGTCCATCGGCAGGCCCCCTCGCGGGGTCCGGCCGCCACGCCTTCGGCCGTGGGTCCGTTCGCAGGTGAGGTGAGATCGTGACGACTCTTCGAATCGTGCTGTTCTTCTCGGCCGGGGTGCTCTCTGCCTGGCCGGCGGTCGCGCAGGAAGCGGCGCCTCCCGGGCCCGCGCCGGCGCTCGAAGCCCTGGTCGCCGAGGCCCTCGTTCGGAACCCGGACCTGCAGGCGCTGCAGGAAGCGCTGGTGGCGTCGCGCGCGCGGCCCGAGCAGTCAAAGGCCCTGCCCGACCCGATGTTCTCGGTCCTCTACGTCAACGACGGCTGGAGCCCCAGCCTCGGGCAGCGGGAGATGACGACCCTCGGCTTCATGGGCAGCCAGACCCTGCCCTGGCCGGGCAAGCGCGACCTCCGCGAGAAGATCGCCGCGCAGGACACGGCGGCCCCGGCGGAGCGCATCGAGCGCCAGCGCCTCGCGGTCGCCGCCGGCGTTCGTCGGGCCTTCTGGAGCCTGGTCCTCGCCCAGGAATCGCTGGGAGTGCTCCACGAGCAGTCGGATGTCTGGAAGGAGGCCGAGGGCGTCGCGCGCGCGCGCTACGCCGTGGGCCAGGGCGCGCAGCAGGACGTCCTGCTCGCCCAGCTGGAGATCACCCGCTTCGGGCCGCTGCGCGCGGAGCAGGAGGCCGACATCGAATCGCGGCTGGCCGAGCTGTCGCGCCTCGTCGGGCGCGAGGTGCCGCGTGACTGCGCGAGCGGCGTCCACCTCTCCCTGCGGCCCGAGCCGCGCGACCTCGCCGCGCTGCAGACCCAGGCCGAGGCCACGCTTCCCGAGCTGCGCGCGGGAGCCGCTGGCGTCGAGCGCGAGCGGCTCGCGATCGACCTGGCGCAGCGCGACTTCAAGCCCGACCTTGCCGTGCAGGCCGGCTACATGAATCGCGGCGGCCTCGATCCCATGTGGCAGGCCGGCGTCGGCGTCACCCTGCCTCTCTACCGCGGGCGACGCCGCGCCGCCGTCGCGGAGGCGGAGGCGGGCCGTCGCGCGGCGGCCTTCCAGGTGGAGGCGGTGCGCGCGCAGATCCGCTTCCGCACGCGAGAGCGCGACGCCCAGCTCCGCGCCGCGGAGCGGATGGCCACCGTCTACGCCGACGGCCTCCTCCCGCAGGCACGGCTGTCGTACGAAGCCTCGATCGCCAGCTATCAGGCCGGCAAGGTGCCGTTCCTGACCGTGCTCGAGGCGCTCTCGACGCTCTACCGCGACCGCATCGACCACCTGCGCGTCCTCGCAGCGCACGAGCGGATCCAGGCCTCGATCGCCGAGTCGAGCCTCGAGGCCACCTCGGAGATGCCGTCGGGCGGCGCCGCGGGCATGGGCTCGCTCGCGGGCGCTTTCGGCACGGCGGGCGCGACGGCGGGCGGGACGTCCGGCGCGCCAGCCGCCGGCCCGGCCGCGATGTCGGGCTCGATGGGGAATTGAGGGGGAAGCGATGAGAACGACGATGACGCGAACCATCCCCGTCCTGGCGGCGCTCCTCCTTCTGGCCGGCGGCCTCGCCGCGTGCCGCCGCGGCGGCGGCGCCGCCGCGAAGACCGAGGCCGCAAAGACGCAGTACCACTGCCCCATGCACCCGACCTACGTGTCCGACCGCCCGGGCCAGTGTCCCATCTGCAAGATGGACCTCGTACCGATGCAGACCGCTGCCGAAACGGGCGGCGAGCGGAAGATCCTCTACTACCGCTCGCCCATGGACCCCTCCATTCGATCGGAGGTGCCGCAGAAGGACGCGATGGGCATGGACTTCGTCCCGGTGTACGAGGACGAGGCCTCTTCCCCGGTCGTGGCCGGCCGGGCCATGGTCGCTCTCTCGCCGGAGCGCCGGCAGCTCCTGGGCGTCCGCAGCGAGGCGGTCACCCGGCGCCACCTCGACCGCACCATCCGCACGGTCGGCCGCGTGGCGATGGACGAGCGCCGCCTTCACCACGTCCACACCAAGTACGAGGCCTACGTCGAGAAGCTCTACGTCAACTTCGTCGGCCAGATGGTCCGGAAGGGCGACCACCTCGCCGCCCTCTATGCCCCGGAGCTCGTCGCGACTCAGCAGGAGTACCTCCTCGCCTACCGCGCGCATGAGCGCCTGGCGGCGAGCGGGATCCCGTCGGTCGCCAAGGGGGGCTCCGACCTCCTGGAGGCGGCGCGCCAGCGCCTCCTCTTCTGGGACGTGAGCCCGGAGGACATCGCCGCGCTCGAGCGCACAGGGCAGGTCCAGCGCACGGTGGACCTCCACGCGGAGCTGCCCGGGTACGTCCTGCAAAAGAGCGCGGTGCACGGGATGCGCGTGACGCCCGCCGACATCCTCTTCGACATCGCCGACCTCTCGGCGGTGTGGATCCTGGCCGACGTCTACGAGTCCGACCTGGCCACGGTCGAGCTCGGCATGGCTGCGGAGGTGACCCTGCCCTACCAGCCGGGCCGCACGTGGCGGGGCAAGGTTGCCTTCGTCAACCCGATCGTGGACCCGGGCACCCGCACCGTGAAGGTGCGCATCGAGGTGGCGAACGGGGACTACGCGCTCAAGCCCGACATGTTCGCCGACGTCGTCCTGCGCCGCGAGCTGGGGGACGCGCTCTTCGTTCCGGAGAGCGCGGTGCTGAAGCCGGGCGACCGCCAGATCGTCTTCCTCGACCTCGGGGACGGCCGGCTCGCGCCGCGCGAGATCGAGACCGGCGCCCGCGTCGAGGGCGGATACGCGGTCTCTTCCGGCATCGCCGAGGGCGACAAGGTCGTCACCTCGGCCAACTTCCTGATCGACTCCGAGTCGAGCCTGAAGGCGGTGCTCTCGTCGATGGGCGCGGCTCCCCCGGCCCGCGGACCGCACGCCGGCCACGCACCGGGCCAGCCGGTTCCGGCACCCGTCGCCAGCCCCGCCCCGGCTGGGTCCCCAAAGGCCCGGCCCACGCTCCCGCCGAAGGCCGCCGTCTACGCCTGCCCCATGCACCCGGAGGTGACGTCCGACAAGCCGGGCTCCTGCCGCATCTGCGGCATGGACCTCGCATCCCTGAGGCGGCCATGACCCGCGCCATCATCAAGTGGAGCGCCGAAAACCGCTGGGTCGTCCTCCTGGCGACGGCCGCGCTCGTTCTCTTCGCCGTCTACACCCTTCGGACGATCCCGGTCGACGCCATTCCCGATCTCTCGGACACCCAGGTGATCGTCTACTCCCGCTGGGACCGCAGCCCCGACATCGTCGAAGACCAGGTCACCTACCCGATCGTCACCGCACTCCTCGGGGCGCCGAAGGTCAAGACGATCCGCGGCTTCTCCGACTTCGGCTACAGCTACGTCTACGTGATCTTCGAGGACGGGACCGACATCTACTGGGCCCGCAGCCGCGTCGTGGAGTACCTCTCGAAGATCCAACCCGTCCTGCCCGAGGGCGTGCGCACCGAGATGGGCCCGGACGCCACCGGCGTCGGCTGGGTCTTCCAGTACGCCCTCGTGGACGACTCGGGGAAGCACAGCCTGGCCGATCTCCGCACGTTCCAGGACTGGACGCTGCGCTACCGCCTGCAGTCGGTGCCGGGCGTCGCCGAAGTGGCCACCTTCGGCGGCTTCCAGCAGCAGTACCAGGTGACGGTCGACCCGAACCGCCTCAAGGCCTACGGGCTCGGGATCATGGAGGTGACCGAGGCCGTCCGCCGCGCCAACGTCGAGGTGGGGGGCCGGCTCGTCGAGATGTCGGGCAAGGAGTACATGGTCCGTGGCCGGGGCTACGTCCACTCGACGGCCGACATCGAGAAGACCGTCTTGCGCGCCGACCCGCTCGGGACGCCGGTGCTCCTGCGCGACGTGGCCGAGGTCGCGCTCGGCCCCGAGATCCGCCGCGGGGTCGGCGATCTCGACGGCCTCGGCGACGCCGTGGGCGGGATCGTGGTCATGCGCCACGGCGAGAACGCGCGCGCCGTGATCGAGCGCGTGCGGGAAAGGCTCCGGGAGGTCGAGCCCTCCCTCCCCGAGGGCGTGCGTATCGTGACGACCTACGACCGCTCGGACCTCATCCAGCGGGCCATCGACACCCTGACCCACGAGCTGGTCCTGCAGATGGTGATCGTGAGCCTCGTGATCCTTCTCTTCCTCTGGCACATCCCCTCCGCGATCGTTCCCATCTTCACCATCCCCATCGCGGTGCTGCTCGCCTTCATTCCGATGCGGCTCCTCGGAATCTCCTCGAACATCATGTCACTCGCCGGCATCGCCATCTCGATCGGCGTCCTCGTCGACGGGGCCATCGTCGAGGTCGAGAACGCCTACAAGAAGCTCGAGATCTGGAACACGGAGGGTCGGAAGGGAGACTACCACCAGGTGCGCCTGGAAGCGCTCATGGAGGTGGGGCCGTCCGTCTTCTTCTCGCTCCTCCTGATCGCCGTCGCCTTCATCCCCGTCTTCACGCTCCTGGACCAGGAGGGACGCCTCTTCAAGCCGCTCGCGTGGACCAAGACCCTCACCATGCTCATGGCGGCGCTCCTGGCCCTCACCCTGGACCCCGCGATGCGCATGCTCTTCACGCGCATGGACTGGCACCACTTCCGCCCGCGGTGGCTGTCGTGGCTGTGGAACCAGGTGACGGTCGGGCACTACTACCCGGAGGAGAGGCACCCCGTCAGCCGCGTGCTCTTCGCCGTCTACGAGCCGGTCTGCCGCCTCGTCCTGCGCTGGCCGAAGGCCACGATCGCGATGGCACTCGCGCTGATGGCGGCCACCGTGCCCGTCTACTTCCGCCTCGGCCACGAGTTCATGCCCCCCCTCAACGAAGGCACGATCCTCTACATGCCCACGACGCTGCCCGGCATCAGCGTGACCGAGGCCTCCCGCCTTCTCCAGGTCCAGGACCGGATCCTGAAGGCGTTCCCCGAGGTCGTGAGCGTGCACGGGAAGGCCGGCCGCGCCGAGACCTCCACCGACCCCGCGCCCTTCTCGATGATGGAGACCGTCGTCCAGCTGAAGCCCGACTCGGAATGGCGCCCGAAGGAGCGCTGGTACTCGAGCTGGGCCCCTGACTGGCTGAAGGACGCCGTGCTGCGGCGTGTCTGGCGGGACCGGATCACCTGGGACGAGCTGGTGGCGGAGATGGACCAAGCACTCCGGCTCCCGGGCCAGACGAACGCCTGGACCATGCCCATCAAGGCCCGCATCGACATGCTCACCACCGGCGTGCGGACCCCGGTGGGGATCAAGATCTACGGCTCCGACCTCGCCGAGATCGAGCGGGTCGGCAGCCAGGTCGAGGCGGCGCTGCGGGACGTGCCCGGCACGCGCAGCGCCTTCGCCGAGCGCGCCGCGGGCGGCTACTTCGTGGACCTCGACCTGCGGCGGGACGAGATCGCGCGGTACGGCCTCAGCGTCGCCGCGGTGCAGGACGTCGTGATGTCCGCGATCGGCGGCGAGAACGTCACCACCACCGTCGAGGGCCGGGCCCGTTTCCCGGTGAGCGTCCGCTATCCGCGAGACCTGAGGAGCGACCTCGAGACGCTCGGCCGCGTGCTCGTCATGACCCCTTCCGGGGCGCAGGTCCCGCTCGCCCAGGTCGCGGACATCCGCACCGTCACCGGCCCCTCCATGATCCGCAACGAGAACGGCCTGCTGGTCGGCTACGTCTACGTCGACATCACCGGCCGCGACGTGGGGGGCTACGTCGACGATGCGAAACGGGCCGTCGCCGCCGCGGTGAAGCTCCCCTCCGGCTACGCCCTCGAGTGGAGCGGCCAGTACGAGAACATGCAGCGGGTCACGGAGCGGCTGAAGCTGGTGGTGCCGTTCACGCTCTTCCTGATCCTCTTCCTCTTGTACGCCAACACGAAGTCGCTGGCAAAGACGCTGATCGTCGTCCTGGCCGTGCCCTTCTCCGTCATCGGCGCCGTCTGGCTCCTCTGGGCGCTCGACTACAACGTCTCGATCGCGGTCTGGGTGGGCATGATCGCCCTCATGGGCCTCGACGCGGAGACCGGCGTCTTCATGCTGCTCTTCCTCGACCTCGCCTACGACGAGGCGAAGGCGAAGGGGCGGCTGCGCTCGATGGCCGACCTGCACGAGGCGATCGTCCACGGTGCGGTGAAGCGCCTCCGGCCGAAGATGATGACGGTGACGGCGGCCATGATCGGCCTGATGCCGATCATGTGGTCGATCGGCACCGGCGCGGACGTCATGAAGCGCGTGGCGGCGCCCATGGTCGGCGGGCTCGCCACGTCGTTCCTGCTCGAGCTGCTCGTCTATCCGGCCGTCTACCTGCTCTGGCGCTGGCACACCGAGGTCCGGCACACGGCGGCGCAGGCCCCGGAGGTGGCGTCGTGACGAGCGTCCGAGCCGGGGTGGAGCAGGAACCCTCCTGGTCCCCGTCGGCTCCAACAGAGTGTCGGTTGAGCATCGGGGCAATGAGTACATCATTTCACAGGAAACGTCACAGGCAGGGGCCGCATCGGCTCACAATGTGCAGGACTTTCAAGCCATGAGGAGAGTCCGGCCACCGCGTCAAGAGGGACATCTGGATCGTCGAGACTTCTTTCGCGTGACCGGTCGCCTGGGCCTTGGCTCATTCCTCGTGGCTGAGGCGGCGGCGCTTGCCGACTGTGGCGGATCTGCGGGCCCCTCGACTGCTCCCAACGCCCCCGCGCCCGACCTCGGCAGCACCGTGACCCGCCCGCCGGAGACTGGCGGTGGAACGCTCCTCGCCTCCGTGGGCAGCCAATCGATCTGGCCCGGAGCGACGACCGCGGTGTGGACGCTCGGGGGCTCCTTCCCCGGCCCGACCATCCGCGTCGGGCGCGGCGCGAGCTTCTCCGCCCGGATCGAGAATCGCCTTTCCGAGCCGACCAACGTCCACTGGCACGGTCTCGCGGCCCCGCCCGAAATGGACGGCCACCCTTCCGACCTGATCGCCCCCGGCCAGTCGCGCGACATCGCCTTCCCGATCCTCGATCGCGCGGGCACCTACTGGTACCACCCGCACCCCGACGGGCGTACCGCGCGCCAGGTGTATGGGGGCATGGCGGGGTTCTTCATCGTCGAGGACGGGCGCGAGGCCGCGCTCGGACTGCCCAGCGGCGAGTACGACGTGCCGCTGGTCCTCCAGGATCGGCGCACGTCGCCCGACCACTCGCTGACCTACGCCCCCGGCCCCATGGATCTCATGGCGGGTGTCCTGGGGGACGCGGTGCTGGTGAACGGAAAGCCCGACGCGGTGCTGCCGGTCGCCGCGACGCTCTATCGACTACGGCTTCTCAACGGATCGAACGCCCGCGTGTACCGCCTCGCCTTCGCGGACGGCCGCTCGTTCCAGGTCATCGGGACGGACGGCGGACTGCTGGAGCGCCCCGTCTCCGTGACCGCTGTCGACCTCGGGCCCGGGGAGCGCATCGAGATCCTCGTCGACCTGGCGCGCGATCCCGTCGGCACGTCGATTCCGCTGAGAAGCCTGGCCTTCTCCGTGCCGGGGGGGATGGGGGGCGGCATGATGCCCGGCATGGGTGGGGGTGGTGTCGCTCAAGGCACCGCGCTCGACGTGCTGCGGCTGCGCGTCGACCGATCCGGGCCCGCCGCTCGGGTGCCGGCAACGCTCGTGCCGTTCGAGCGGCTCGACCCCGCGCGCGCCGAGGGCACGCAGGCCTTCACTCTCTCGATGGGCATGATGCCGGTCGCGGGAGCCTTCACGATCAACGGCCGGAGCTTCGACCCGCGCCGCATCGACGTGCGCGCTCGGCGCGGGCGCCTCGAGCTGTGGGAGGTCCGTAACGCCTCCTCGGAGCCGCATCCGTTCCACGTCCACGCGACATCGTTCCAGGTCGCCTCGCGGACGAGCGGGCCGCTCGGGGCCCAGGACCTGGGCTGGAAGGACACCGTGCTGACCTGGCCGGGCGAAGCCGTGACTCTGGCGATCCGTTTCGAGCAGTACGCGGGCCTCTACGTGCTCCACTGCCACAACCTCGAGCACGAGGACGCGGGGATGATGCTGAACCTCGAGGTGTCCTGAGAAAGGACCACGCCGGGGGCGTGAGGGGGATGAGATGACGAAGTGGATTGGTGGGTTGGCAGCGCTTCTCGCGGCGGCGCTAGGCGTCGCCTGCGGAGGCGGGAGCAGCATGACGGGGTCGGGCATGAATGGTTCCGGCGGTGGTACCGCCGCGGGAGCGGCGTTCATGTCCGTGTCTCCCGCGGGTGGGACGATCGGCATGGCGGCCGGTTCTCCCATGACGTTTCGCTTCAGTGGCGCGATGGGCGCCGGGATGGAGCAGTACGTCGATCTCCACATGGGTGGTCTCTCCGGCGCGGAAGTCGCCATGAGCTGCGCGTGGTCCGCGGACCGGACCCAGCTGACGTGCACGCCCGGCTCGCCGCTCGCGTCGCGCACGACGTACGCCCTCCACCTGGGCGGCGGCATGATGAGCAGCGGCGGCGTGGCGGTCGATTACACGGCCGGTCTCGGCATGGGCGGCCAGTGGATCATGGGCGGCATGATGACGGGCACCCACGGCGGGATGGGCTGGGGAATGATGGGCAGCGGCTGGCACAACGCCAACGGCAGCTACGGAATGGTGTTCGCGTTCACGACGGCGTGAGAGGCGGGCGCCGCGCCCCACCGCACGAAGAGGGCCGGCATCAGGATGGGGGCGACGCGCTCGCGCGAACCGCGGCGGACGGCCTCGAGGACCGGCAGCCCCTCGTCGCGCAGCATGTGGAGGTCGAGGCGGACCCGCGCCACCTCCCCGAGCCGCTCCGGCAGGCGGACGACCACCCGGGAGGCGAGCCCGCCTTCGACGATATCGCCCGCCTCCGTGCCCTGGATACCGCCAGACCGGGGCCTCGGCTTGACTGGGGTAGTAAACTACTACCGGAGGCGGATCACATGGGAACCCCGCTGAAGGTTTCGGACAGCCTTTTCGCCGTCGCCCGACAGGAGGCCCAGGCGGCTTCCCGGTCCATCACGGCGCAGGTCGAGCATTGGGCGAGGATCGGTCGCGCGGTGGAAGCGCTCGTTGCCCATCGGGAGTTGCTGACACTGAAGAAGGCCGGAGAGCTGCTCACGCCCGTATTCCCGTCCGCCGCTCGGCGCCGCGAGGTGCAGGATCTCATCATGCGCGTCACGGCCAGCACCGATCGAGAGGCGGTGATTGCCGAGATTCACGCCGCTGGAAAGCCCGTCTACGCGGCAGACCGCCATCACCCCGACCTGGTCGTTGAGGTGGCTCCCGATGGCACGCGCAGGGTGGGCCGCCTGGAGGGCCGGCGATTCCTGCCGGCAGAAGATGGATCCGCTGGCAGAGCGCGATGATGGCGGGCCGCGCCATTGCGGCGATCCGATCGGCTTTCGCGGACAGGCAACCGGTCCTGGTCTTTCTCGCCGGACCGAACGGTGCGGGGAAGAGCACCTTCTTCAGGAACTTCCTCGAGCCCCACCTCGCCGGGCGGCTTCCATTCGTGAACGCCGACGAAATCGGCAAGGCGCTCCGCGAAGCAGGCGTGGCCGGTTCGGGCATGGACTACGATCGAGTCGCGTTCGACGAGACCGAGGAGCTCAGGTGGTCGTTCCTGGAGCAAGGTCTTCCGTTCTGCACGGAGACTGTGTTCTCCGACCCGGGCGGCGCCAAGCTGGACTTCCTGCGTCGCGCCCGCAAGGCGGGCTATGCCGTCTTGCTCGTGTTCGTCGGTCTTGATAATGCACAACTCTCGTTGGCGCGGGTCATGCAGCGGGTCGATGCCGGCGGTCACGACATCCCGGACGAGAAGGTCCAGCAACGCTTCCCTCGCACGCTCGTGAACCTCCGAGCCGCGCTCGAGATCGTGAGCGACGCATTCCTGTTCGACAACAGCTCCGACCTGCAGCCCTTTCGGCCTGTCGCCATCTACGCTGATGGCAAGTTGATCGAGCGCTTCGATCCCATCCCTCCCTGGGCAAGCGGCCTTCCTGAGTTGTGAGCGTCGGGCCACGCGCCCGCCCCCGGCAGAAGAAACGAAGGCTGGGCTCAGCGCTTCGCCTCCGCTGAACCACTACCCGGTGCTGCTCGAGCCCGCCTTCCGAGACCCAGCGCCGATCCGCGTCGCCCGGACGCATCCGCCCCTGGTTCAGGCCGGGCGGTGGCGGTCGGGCTCCAGCGCCGCATCAGGTGCTGGTAGTGCGGGAGAAACCGCCCGCGGCCGGGTCAGGCCCGCACCGGGCGCCTTCGGGGGAGTCGCAGCGCCTCGCACAGCCGATCGGGCCGCGCGACGAGACGGGCCGGCAGGGCGCGCACGCCCCGGCCCATCGAGTACTCCTCTTCTCCTCCATGAAGAACGAAGCCCTGTGGGCACGACAGGTCCTTCATGCATTCCAGGAGACCCCGCGGGACGCCCGGAGAGCCCGAGAGCTTCACTTCGATGGGGACGATCGTCTTGCCGGTATCCAGCAGCAGGTCGACCTCCGCCCCGCCGTGGGTGCGCCAGAAGAAAAAGCGTGCATTGACCCCGGCCAGGGCGAGGGCGCCCAGCACCTGCTCGATCACGAAGCCCTCGAAGGAAGCCCCCACCTTGGGGTGCCCCCGAAGAGCGTCCACGTCGGAGGTGGCCAGGAGGGAGTGCAGCAGGCCGGAATCGCGCAGATAGACCCGGGGGGCCCTCGTGAGCCTCTTGCCGATGTTCGCGAAGTACGGAGGCAGACGTCGCAGCAGGAAGAGGCCCTCGAGGACGTCGAGGTACCGGCCCACCGTCGGCGCCGTCACTCCCAGGCCGGCGGCCAGCTCACTCTCGTTCACGAGGCCGCCGTGAAGGTGAGCGAGCATGGTCAGCAGGCGCGTGAGGGTGACCACGGGCAACCCGGGCCGCAGCGCGGGGATGTCGCGTTCGAGGAGCGCCGGCATGTAGGCCTCGCGCCACTCGAGGCTCGCGGCTTCCGACCGCGCGAGGAAGCTGCGGGGGAAACCGCCCCGCACCCAGAGGCGCGTGAATCGCGCGCCGCTCGTGGCCACCTCCGCGGCGAGGAAGGGCGTCAGGTCGATGACGGCGGCTCGGCCGGCTAGGCTCTCGGAGGCTCCCTGCACGGCTCCCTGCACCAGGGCAGGGGCGGCGCTGCCCAGGAGCAGGTACCGCGCCCGCCGCTCCGGCTCGTCGAGCAAGGCTCGCAGCAGCGGGAAGAGGGACGGTTCCCTCTGGATCTCGTCGATGACGATGAGTCCCGGCACGCGTTGCAAGGCGCCCAGGTCCTCCTCGGGCGCCAGGCGGAGCCGCGCGAGCTGCGACGGCCTCTCGAGGTCGAAGACACGGCGCTTCCCGCCCTGGGACGACCGAAGGGACCGGGAGAGAGTCGACTTGCCGCACTGGCGAGGCCCCCGGAGGACCACCGCGGGGAAGAGGCGGAGTTTCGCTTCCAGCAGTCGGTCGTAGCCGAGACGAGGGATTCCTCGCATCCTTCCAATTCCAATACCTGATTATGGATTTTCAAGCTCCGGCGCCGAGCTCCAGCGGCCCCTGGCCACCCTCGTCATCGGAGACCTCGTGACCTCGACACACACCGAGGTGAAGAGGCGAGGGTAAGATCAGCGCATGTCCCGAGCCTCCGGTGTCCTCGTCTTCTTGTTCAGCGTCGTCTCGGCCGCGCCTCCGGCCGTGGCACAGTCGCCCGCGACGGCCCTGCAGCCGATCACGCACGAGGCGCTGTGGCTCATGAAGCGCGTCGGCTCGCCGGCGGTGTCGCCCGACGGCCGGTGGGCCGCCTTCCCGGTGACGGAGCCCGCCTACGACGAGAAGAAGGAGACGCAGGACCTGTGGGTCGTCCCCGTCGACGGCTCCGCGAAGGCGCGGCGCCTGACGTCCGGCCGCGCCGGCGA
>Ga0315283_10002677_pt1 | contig 14980 bp, 15 predicted proteins | sample YL17G09_0_MG_FD_204541 | JGI IMG/M metagenome (GOLD analysis project Ga0315283, IMG submission 204541) | Sediment microbial communities from Yellowstone Lake, YNP, Wyoming, USA - YL17G09_0 | ecosystem: Environmental > Aquatic > Freshwater > Lake > Sediment | place: USA: Wyoming | collected... | reverse complement strand
GCAAAGTTCAGTTGTCGCATCGGGTGTGCTCTCCTCTTGATTGGCGTTGAGAGGGTTCAGAGTACACCCGCTTCCTTTCCCGGCTGTTGCCTCAGCCGGGCTATTACACAGAGAGCCTTACACCACCCCGTCATGCCGCCGACTTGACGCTGATGGGGCTCGTCCGTAGATTGTCCGGGCTTTGCTGCTCGTGAGCGGTTCATTCACGCTCGCGCTCTGCGCCGCTAGCTCAATTGGTAGAGCAACTGACTCTTAATCAGTAGGTTCTAGGTTCAAGTCCTAGGCGGCGCACCAACTCCCCTCAATCGAGATACTGCAGGCGCTCGGACCGGCCCCCGGCACGCGCCCTCCCCGCCGCGGTCGCGCAAGGGTTTCAGCGGCCTCCGGACTGGAACCGCCCGACCACGGCCGCGGTCTTCCACGATCTCCGACGTGCCAGGAGTTCGCGGGCCGGGCTCGGCGATCATGGCGTGCACCTGGAAGGAGGGGGAGGACATCGAACAAGCAACCGGCCGTTGGCCCGTCTGCGTGATGTTGGAATCCCCAGCCTCAAGCGAGGTCCACGGTGCGGGTTCCTGTCCATGCATCGCCCCTGGAGGTCCCCGATGACCGCTCGTCACGCCGTCGCCGCACTCGTCCTGCTTGGCACCCTCGCCCTCTCCTCCGCGACTCGCGCGCAAACCTGGGCCGAGAGCGGTGATGCTGGCAATCAGATCGCTACGGCGCAGACCACGGTCGGGGCCGGGGCGATCACCCAGATCACCGGCACCCTCCCGCTCTCCGACGACGTCGACCTCTACTGCGTTCAACTCACGTCCGTGCCGCCGGCCGGTACGCCGGTCGTTCAACTCGGCTGTCTGTCCCAGCAGAGCCCGAATGTCTGGCTGTTCGACGCAGCAGGAAACGGCGTGTTTACGAACGAGACATGCTTGGGCGGGAACAAGGCCTTGCTCGCACCATCGACCTCGCTCATGCCGGGTACGTACTACGTCGGGGTCTCCTACTACAACCGCAACGCGATCTCGGCTGGCGGCAACATCTGGATCCCTGGCGTCCCCGGGCAGCGGGCGCCGGACGGCCCCGGAGCCTCCGGACCGCTCGTGGGCTGGGCGGGCATCGTGTTCATGAATCCTCCGAACGCCTACACGATCCAGCTGACGGGGTTCGGAGCGTGCACCGGTCCGACTCCGACGTCGCGGACGGGTTGGGGGCTCCTGAAGGTCCTCTACCGCTGACCGCTCCGGGCACGGCGTTCTGCTCGACCGAGCGTGCCGACAAGGAGCGGGGAAACCTTCCCCGTTTCGTGCCCCTTCAAATGCCCACGGATGCCCCAGGATGCCCGTGCCTGCCCCGGCCAACTTCTTGCCTTTCTTCGCAATACGTTGCGCGACAATCGCTTCGTGCTGGCGGCGGTTAGGGTCTCTTAATCAGTAGGTTCTAGGTTCAAGTCCTAGGCGGCGCACCAACTCCTCGAGCACCTCCAGGCCCGTTCGCGGCGACGCATGCGGGCCTGTCTTCATGGGCGGGCGCCGCGCCTGGCAGAGGCCCGTGTCCCGCGGCAGCGCCTCGACGCCCGGCTCGCGCCGCGTTCGAAGGGAGGTTCGATCGGGCGTGCCGGAGCCGGCTAGTCGTGAACTCGGCCTCGCCCGCGGCCTCGCGCCCGGCCCCCCAGTCGCTTCCCCTCCGCCACCGCAGCCACGTCGGCGGCGATCGCCTATTCCGCGACGGGCCTGAGCGCGGCGATGACCGCGCCAAAGGACACCGGGGCCGAGAACGCGCGGTCGCCGAGGCCCGCTTCGTCGCTCACCTTGCCGTGCTCGGCTTCCGCGCCCCTGAGGGCTCCCATGCACATCGTCGCAGGCGGGACGCCCGGCCGCTTCTTGTTCGTGAGGTCCCGCGTCCTTCTGCGGTCGTCAGCGCATGCGCACGAGCTTGCGCGACAGCGTGACGCCATCGGCCACGAGGCGGCACCAGTAGACGCCGGCCGGCTCCCGTCCCGCGTTCCAGACCGCCGCGTGCCGACCGGGCTCCAGGGTCTCGTCGAGCAGTGTCGCGACCACGCGGCCATCCAGGTCGTAGACCTTGAGCGACACTGCGCCGCCGCGGGCGAGCGCGAAAGCGATCGACGTTGAGCGCGTGAATGGGTTCGGCGCATTCTCGAGGAAGCCCGTCGCCAACGGTCCCGCCGCCGGATCGTCTAGTCCCGCCGTGCCGCCGAAGCCAAGGTCGTCGATCAGCATGTACGAGCCGGCGTGAACGTCGGTCCCGGTGACCGGGCCCACGATCTGGATCTGGATGATGCACGTGTCGGGGTTCGACGAGGACAGGAAGGTGAAGGGCGCGTCGAACTGCGTCCAACTCGAGGCGCCCGTCGAGATCGCCTGCGCCGCGACGGCAATCTGGGTTCCGTCGACCCCGCCGAGGTGGGTCCAGGTGTTTATCGCGAGGCGATCGCCCCCGATCGGGTAGAACTGGTACCAGCCCTTGAACGACGCTGGCCGGCCCGTGTACGCGAAGCCGCGGCCCGTCGGTCCGCTCTGGATGACGGGCTGGACCGCGGAGGTGTAAAAGGCGACCACCGTGCCCTTCACGGCGGAACTGCCCGAATGCGCGATGCTGGACTGCGTGACCGGAATGACGAGCGTCACAACGTTACTGGTCGCCCAGTTGTCGGGATTCCCGCTGGTCCAACTCTCGAACCCGGCGTTGGGAATCTGGGCGTGACCAACCACCGGGGCAAGCCCCAGCAGGGCGGCGATGGCGAAGGCGAACCGAATCGGGATGCGGGCCGACATGGGGACCTCCAGGCTGCGGGGGATTCGGAGACGCGATTGGGGCAACACCACAAGTCTAGCGCTCAAAGGGCATCGAATTCCAGTGATGCGCGAGGACTGTGGCTGCTACATGATACTGTCCGCCCTAACTGCAACGTGATTATGTCCTCCCCAGGGGATATCTCACGATGAGCCAGAAGGAAGCACTCCGACCCGGCCTGGTCCGGGCGGCCGAGCAGGGCAGGATCACCAACGCGGAAGGGACCTTGATTCGCGGGGCTGTCGGTCGTGGTAGGCTGCTGCATCATGCGTAGAGTCACGCCTCTAACGCCGATCTCGCTCGCGGAGCTTCGAGAGATGTCCGCTGCCCGATTTGGGGATCTCGTCAAGGCCGTGGTCGATCTGGAGCGGCGCCACATGGTGCTCGATGCCGAAATGCATTCAGACGAGGAGGCGGAGCTCCTCGCGGATGGGGCCCGCCAGGAAGATCTCTGGGGCATCAACCTGTATCCCGACCTTCCCGAAGCAGATTGGCTGGAGTTCGATTCGATGATCAATCTGCGTCCGTCGTTGGGGAACCGATCCCGCTCCGTGGACGATCCGGCTACACGGGAACGGATCAGTGAGATCGTCCGGAGCCTGGTGCAGCGATGAGCACGGTTCAGCATCGTGCCATGGCCGCGGGCCGTTGGCATGAACTGACGCTCGCCGAGCAGCTTGGCAATGTCGGGAGCGAAGTGAGCCGGGCAATTCGGTGGAGATCCAAGAACGAGCGACTGGCCGAGGGAGCGATGGTGCGTGCGCTCGAACTTCTTGACTTGACCCTCTCGGATCCGCGGCTCCGGGGTTCGGTCGCCCGTCTCCGTGAGATCGCCCGCACCCGGGAGGTGGTGGTCGACTTCCTTGCCGGGTCGAACGAGTACGGCACTACCGGAGATTCTCTCCAGCGGTACTTCGACGCATACGCGATCGCGGCGCGGGGCCAGAGGACATCAGCGCGGAAGGAATAGGAACTCGCATGCGCGTGGAGCCCTGGCTACGCTCTCCCGGCATCCCACTCCACGGCGAGTTGCTCCACGTGAGCCGCCCCCAGCCCACCATGCCGCCAGCGACCCCTTCTCGGCCGCCGCTGCGGCGCCTCCGCCACACCCTGAGCTGGTCTTCCCCGCACGTGCGGCGCGCACTCTCCCCACCGCGGGCGCGCCCACGCCCGCTCGCCTTCGGAGGCGCGCCCCTCTCCCACCCCTCACCGCACACTCTCCGCGCCCGTCAGCCCAGAGCCGCCACCGCTCCCGCCCACGGTACGGCCCAGGCGTCCACCCCGTGCCGCTCGAGATACGCGAGAATGCGCCTCACCACCTGAGGCTCGGGGTGGAGCCGAGTCCAGCCCCGTCCCGACGCACCGCCCCACATCGAATGTGCCCGCCTCAACCCCCACCCGCGCCGCCGCGCGCAGCGGACCGTGCGTCAGCTCGAAGCGCTCCTCGTGCACCCGCTCCAGCGTGGCGAAATGGTCGGCCACCACGCGGTAGAGTGGCGACGTCTCGGGCAACGAGGACGGTCCGGCGGTGACGTGACATGAGCGGCGCCCGCCGCGGCAGCGACGGCGCACGCGGAAGGCGACGCGGCTCGGTTCGCAGGGGGCCCGGGGGTGCTCCCGGCCGGCGCCCGCTCCATGCCGCGCGACGAGGATCACGTGCAGTGCCGACATGAAGCCCGGGCCCGCGGCCGTCCAGATGCAGATGACAACGAGCGCCCTGGCTACGAGGCCGCCATCCTGTATTCGAGCGAATCGGCTGGGGCGTTGCGCCGCCCGAGAGCGGGGAAACCTTCCCCGTTTCGTGCCCCTTCAAGTGCCCGTGGATGCCCGCGGATGCCCGTGTGTTCCCGGGCCAACTTCTTGCGGATCTTCGCAGTGCGTTGCGCGACAATCGCTTCGTGCTGGCGGCGGTCAGGGTCTCATAATCAGTAGGTTCTAGGTTCAAGTCCTAGGCGGCGCACCATCTTCCTTCCGGCTGCTCGGAGCACCTTCCCCGCTCCATCCTTGGCCCTGCGCTTGCGCGCGGTACTGCACGCGGCGCGGGGCTTTGCGTTTGGCGAGGTCATCGCCGACCGTTCCGTGGCTCTCGGTCACTGTGACGGTGCTGTTGCCCGGCTGTTCGTCGACAGGGCGTCGGACCTTGGCTCGGCGTGGGCTTCGTTGAAGGACTCGGTCTGGGAGAAGCAGTTGCGCCAGCCCCGGAAGAAGACCTGCTGCGCCCGCGCCTACTCACGCGGGGGAAGCGCCAGGCACTTCTCGTAGAACTCCACGCGCCGAGGTTCGAGGATCGGGCGCGGGGCCACGGTTGCGCCCAGCTCCAGCAGCCGCGGCTCGCCGGGATCGAACGCCGGCCACTCCGGCAATCCCGGACCATTCGGATCTCCCGTCCGGGCGAAGCGGATCCAGTACGCCGCGAGCGTCTCGGACAGGCGGCGATCGGCCTCCTGCCAGGGACGGCGCAGCAGCCGGAGGTTCGCGAATGCATAGGGCACGTCGGAGGTGTGGAACGCGCCGAACTCCGGATGCTCGGGCCAGGGGATGCCGCGCGTGAAATGGTACACGTACTGTGACGCATGGCCCCGCGCGGCGCGCGTGCGCGCCCAGCGCAGGGTCTGGAAGAGCCCGAGGTCGCGCATGCTCTGCTTCTGCGCGAGCCCGGCCTGCTCGTCGTTGGAGAACGGATAGAGCTGCAGCGCCTCGTCCGCCAGCGTGTCCAGGTGCGAGCGTGCGAACGCCGCGTACGCCGCGGCCGTGACTTTGCCGTACGTGGGGTCACTGCTGCCTTCGTCCGCGGTCAGGCCAAAGAGGATCGGCACGTCGCTCGCCGGAGCGGCCGGTCCGTTCGCGGGAAGGCACCAGCCGTCCGCCACGAGCCCGAAGGGCCCGCCGACCATGGTTCCGGCGGCCGTCAACGCGCGCAGCGCCGAGAGTGAGCTGTCCCGGAAGGTTCTCGCCCACGCCGCGCCCGCCTGCTCCGCCTCGGCGAGCGGCAGGGTTCCGTCGGACGCGCCACCGCTCATCAGGATGATGCGGTGGAAGAGCCCTGTCGCCAGGGGCGAGCGAATCAGCGCGCCAGCCAGATCGGCGCCCGACGACTGCCCGGCGAGCGTCACGCGACCGGGGTCACCACCGAAGGCCGCGATGTTCCGCCGGACCCACTGCAGCGCGGCGACGCAATCGAGCAGCCCGTAGTTCCCGGAGACGTGCCGCGGGGACTCCGCGCTCAGCCCGGGATGCGCGAGGAAGCCGAGTGCGCCCAGGCGGTAGTTGACGGTCACCACCACGAGGCCGCGACGGGCGAGCCCGGCGCCGTCGTACACGGCCACCGCGCCGGATCCTCCGGTCAACGCGCCGCCGTGCAGCCACACGAGCACCGGGCGCTTCGCGCTGCCTGGAGCTTGCGCGGTCCAGAGGTTGAGGTCGAGGCAGTCCTCACTCGTCCGCTCCTGCGTGACGAACTCCGCCGTCCAGGGCGGCGCGGACCATGGCACCTGCTGGCAGCACGGAGCGACGCCGTCGGCCCTGCGCACACCGCTCCAGGCCGGCGGCGGCTGCGGCGCCCGCCACCGGAGCGCCCCGACCGGCGGCCGCGCATAGGGCACCCCCCTGAAGACGAGGACGCCGGGCACGCCGCTCGGGACGCCTTCGATCCCCCCGCTCTCGATGTGCACCGCGCCCGCCTGCGCCGGGGACGGCGACGACACCACCAGCGCCAGTGCGAGAAGCCGGGCGACGACCCGAACTCGCATACCAACCTCCAAACGAGATGATGCAGATGGTCTCGGGGGACGTGGGTGGTCATCCCGCACGACGCCCCGCGGTTCCAGATGCGAGCGGCGCGCGCGGGAAGCTGCGCTCTCCCGGTCGGGGCGCCGCGTTTCGAAGATACCTGTTTCCCACGTGCGCGGCGACGTGCACCCAGCCCAGGGAGTCCACGGTGAGCCGGACATCGTACCCGGGCTCGACGCAGGTCGGCATCGCAGGCGGCAACGGGCGGCCATCGATGCGACCGCGCAGCACGAACTCGTCTTCGCCTCGCACGCGCGCTTCCAGGCGGACGCTGACGCCGGGCGCCAGGTCGGACACACGCGTGGAATCCTGCACGCCACCGGGCGGCTCGCGACGTGTGACCACTCAGTGACTACGTCCGTGCCCCCGCTCAAGAGAAGCGGGGAAACCTGTCCCGTTTCGTGCCCCTTCAAATGCCCGCGGATGCCCGCAGATGCCCGCATGTTCCCTGAGCAACTTCCTGCCAGCGACTCCAGTGCGTTGCGCGACAACCGCTTCGTACTGGCGGCGGTTAGGGTCTCTTAATCAGTAGGTTCTAGGTTCAAGTCCTAAGCGGCGCACCATCTTCAGTCCGGGGCCCTGACCTCATGGCCTTCCGCCCGCCGGCGCAGTAGCCGGCGCGGAAAGGTCAGGGTGTCGGCATACCGGGCCCCTACCGCAACACCAGCCTCGCCACCCCCAGCCCCGCGAGTCCCGCGCCGCTCACCCGCAACGCGGCGCGCACCGGCAGGGGCACGCTGCGCTCTGGCCGCACCGCCGCGGGCGCGCTGAAGCCCGCGCGCAACTCGCGCATCACCGTGGCGAAGGCCGCGCGCCAGCCGAGGGCGAGCGCGATGAGCAGCCCGCTCCTGCCCCTCGCTGCGAGCCCCCGCGCGGTCCGCGAGCACATCGACGTTCGACGGTTGGCGGGTGAAGGCCGTTGTGCGTCAACTGCTGACCGGGCCGCCGCTGGTTGCGCCAGCGCAGAGTTGGCTGTTGCGGGCAGGTTGGCGGCGTCACGGGTCGTTGGTGCCGGCCTACGTGCCACAGTGGGGCACCCGTTGGTGAACCAGCCCTGGGACGGGCGGCCCCCGAGGCATTGCTGGCGTGGCAGCCGAAGCCTGGCTCTGCGTCCCCCGCGGTCCGGAGCTTCTCAAGCCCCACTCCGACGTCACTGACCTACTGCCCGAAGAGGCGCAGGCGCCTTGTCAGCGTCGCCGAGTAGCGATATCGTCGCGCGGTGGCCGCCTCGCTACGAGTGCAGAGCTTCACCATCCGCGCCAACTACCCCAACCGCCGGAGCCTGCTGGCCGGATACCGCGACCGCCAGAGGCTGCACGACGCGGGATTGGAGAAGCTCCCGGGCCACGAGCCGGCGGTGGCCGAGTACGTTCTCGAGGGTGACCCGACGCCGCGCGAGACCATCGTCCGCGACGTCGACCTCCCGTTGCTCTGCCGACCCCAGCGGGAGCGTGCGCGGGAGCACCTGGCACTGCTCCTCGAGGCTCGGGCGGCAGTGCCCGGCGCCGCGGAGGCGCTCGAGCGCGCCTTGAGAGAGACTTCCCGCCGGATCGACGGGAGCTGCTCGGACGAGCCCATCCTCGAGGATCGGTTCGTGGTTCCGTCCACGAGCACCGAGCCCCACCCGGCTGCCGCGATCAGCGACAAGGGCTCGGTGCTCCTGCGGTTGAGTCAGCTCGGATACCCGGTGCCCGACTTCGTCATCCTGACGAGCGACGCCTATCTCGAGGAGGGGAAGCGGCAGGAGGAGAACCTGGGCCGGGCGCTCGACGCGCTCCAGCGGCTCGCCGGCCAGACCCTTGGCTCCAGCACCGATCCGCTCGTCTTCGCCTTCCGGGTGGCGATACCGTATTACGTGCCGGGCTTCATGCCTACCTACCTCAACGTCGGCGTCACTGAGACGTGCCTGCCGGGCCTGCGCGAGACCTTCGGTCCCGAGGTCACGAACAGGATCTTCCTCAACACGCTGCGTAACCTGCTGATGCTCGCCGACCCCGAGAACTACGAGGAGGTCCGCGCTAGCCTCAACCCCCGATTGGGACCCGCGGAGGTCTCGGCGCTCATCGACCGCGTCGCATCGCTGGTGCGGCGGCGCGAGGCCGCGCTGCTCGACGACCCCTATCGCCAGGCCGCCTTCTTCCTCGACCACGCGCATCGCCATTTCGAGTCCAACAGCGACATTCTCCTCACCCTGGCACGCGGCAAGCACCACTATCCGTCGGTGATCCTCCAGAAGATGGTCTGCTCGCTCAGAGACGACGCCTCCTACGCCGGGGTGCTCTTCAGCCGCCACTCGTGGACCGGCGAGGGCCACCAGCTCCAGGTCGGTCACAACGTCTTCGGCGAGGAGATCATGACCGGCACCATTGATCCGGAGGAGACCGCCTTCAAGGACCGGCGCGAGGTCAAGGAGAGGCTCCCTGCCGTCTATCACTTCGTGCCGCACCTCAAGGAGCTCGAGCGCGAGTTCGAGTCGCCGGTGCAGATCGAGTTCGCCACCGAGAATAGCAAGGGAGTCCAGCTCTTCGCGGTGCTGCAGCTCAACCGGATGGAGATGAGCGGCCGGGCGGCGTTCATCTCGGTGGTGAGCCTGCACCAGGAGGGCTCGATCTCGCGCAAGCGGGTGACCGAGCTCATCTGTCCGTATCACGTCAAACAGATCGAGGCCGACGCCATCGACGTGAGCTCTCTCGGCGATCTGGAGCTCGTGAGCCAGGGAGTCCCCATCCTGCCGCGGGGGGAGGTGACCGGTCACATCTACTTCGGCGCCGAGGCAGCGCTCCGGGCGAAGAAGCGCGGCGAGACCGTGTGTTTCTGCAAACGGGCCTTCGAGCCTGCAGACACGGTGGTAGTGCGCGAGATGGACGCGATCGTGAGCCTCACCGCCGCCGCGATCCACGTGGTCACGATCTGCCAGAGCTTCGGCGTGCCGGCGCTGCTGAGCCTGGAGCGATTCGGGGCAACCCTGACCCCCGACGGCCGGCTCGAGAACACGAGCGGCGTCGCGATCGCCGAGGGGGACTGGGTCACGATCTCATCGTTCAAGCACGCCTTCTACAAGGGGAAGGCCAGGTTCAGGCCGGCGCGGCTCGTGCGGTACATGCGCGGCGAGACCGTGGAGCTCTCTGACGAGGAGAAGCCGGCGTTCGCGGAGATGGCGTACGCCTACCGGTACTTCCAGCAGCTCATCCGGGGGTTGAAGCTCGATGAGACCTCCAAGCTCAACGAGCTCATCCGCTTCATCAACCTCGAGTTCCGCGGCGAGGTTGACGAGGCCCGCAGCCTCGTGCGCGGCTGGTTCGACAACCACGAGCGCGTCTACGTCGAGGAGGTGTTCGCGAGCGACATGGGCGATCACCTCAACCAGCACACGCTCTTCGACATGCTCACCCTTGAGCGCAAGGTGCGCTTCTATCACGCGGCACTCGAAAGATGCCGCCGCGAGCGGCTGTACGGCTATACGGCGGGCGCCTTCATGCTCGGGCGTTTCATCTCGCTCCAGCAGTCCGTCACCTTCTGGCGCTCGTTTGCGCCCTGGGAGATCGCGCTCCTCGTCAACGAGTGGGTCCTCTTCGAGAAGTACATGCTCCTGCTGCGCCGGGTGGGCGAGCGGAAGATCGTGCGCGCCAAGACCCAGATCCTCCAGGAGGGTCTCGACGAGATCCCCCTCGAGGTGCACACGGTGAAGCCGCTGGTGCCGCTCAAGCTGACCGGCGTCGCTCTCGATGCGGTCGCTTCTGCGCTCCCGGAATGGGGCGATCGGCAGAGCCTCCAGGTCCTCGAGCTCCTGAAGCGGCCGTACGGCGATTTCTACGACTACCAAGCGCCATGGTCGGTCGGGGAGCTGGAGCGCATCTGCATGGAAGAGGGGCTCCCCGTGCCGGAGCGCACCGCGGAGTGACACCGCTCACCGGGACGCGGCCGCCAAACGGGAGCTCGGAGTATTGGAACTTGCGTGCGCGCGGAGACGAGTCTACGCCCGTCGCCGCGGGCACGACGGCGGCGCTGGGCGGCGGAGCGCTACGAGGCACAGGTGCGCTGCGCGGGGGCGTACGCGACCCGGCGGCGGGTGTGGTGGCGAAGGCGCGGCGTGGTGGGAGCAGCCCCGCGGGTGTCGGCATCCATCCCAAACGGGACAAGTGGTCCCGTCTCGCGTTCCTTCGCGTACCCACGGATGCCCTCGCGCTCTCGGCGCAAGTACTCGCCAGGTTTCGCAATACACTGCGCGACAGTCGCTTCGTGGCTGGCAACAGCTAGGGTCTCTTAATCAGTAGGTTCTAGGTTCAAGTCATACACCATCTTCAGTCCGGGGCCCTGACCTCATGGCCTTCCGCCCGCAGGCGCAGTAGCCGGCGCGGAAAGGTCAGGGTGTCGGCATACCGGGCCCCTACTGCAGCACCAGCCTCGCCACTCCCAGCATCGCGAGTCCCGCGCCGCTCACCCAGAGCGCAGCGCGCACCGGCCGCGGCACGCTGCGTTCGGGCCGTACGGCCGTGGGCGCGCCGAAACCCTCGCGCAATTCGCGCATCACGGTGGCGAAGGCCGCGAGCCAGCCGAGGGCGAGCGCGATGAGGAGCCCGCTCTGGCCGTGCGTCGCGAGCCCGCGCGCGATCTCGAGCCAAAGGGCCGCCCCGGGGGTGCCCGGCACGCCGGCCAGCGAGAAGAGCGCATAGAGACCGGCGAACGCGCTCAGCGGATGGCGCCGGAACAGGTGGCCTCCGGGCGCCCCCGCCGCCGGGTCCGCGGGGGTGAGGCGCGCAAGCAACGCCCCCCCGGAGAGCGCCAGCGCCAGGTGCGCAGCCCAGGGCACGAGCCAGGCGGTGACCATCGTGTCGAGCGGACCGCGTCCCGCGCTGATGGCGAGTGCGGCCAGCGCGAGCCCGCCCTGCAGGCTGGCGAGAGTTCCCACGCGCCGCTCGGGCCGGCGCTGCAGCAGGAGTGTGCCCGCGCCGGCGAGGAACGCGGCGATCGCGGCGGTGCGCAGCAGCGCACCCGCCAGCACAGCCCCATCCCCGAATCCCTCGAGGCCCGCGAGACGGCGGACCAGCCACATCGCACCCAGCCCCTGCAGGGCCGCAACCGCCAACGGCGCGAGCGCGGCGGACGCACCCTGGAACAGGTCCGCCACCCAGAAGTGGAATGGCGCGCCACCCAGCAGCACCACGCCCGCGAGCAGCGCGAGCGGCAGCGCCACCACCCACACCATGCGCTGCGAGAGGCCCAGTTGCAGAACGCTCCACTGTTCGGGCGGCGCGGTCACGCCCGTGGCGAGCGCCAGCAATGCAAACCCCACGGCGGTGAGGGCGAAGGCACCACCCAGCACCCAGACGAGCTTGAGCGCGCACTCGCCGGGGAGCGGGTCCTGGCTCTCGCGGGCGAGCGCGGCGGCAACCAGTGCGGTCACCAGCGGCGCCAGGATCCAGCCGGCCGCGTCGAGCCGCGCGAGCACCAGCGCGCAGGGCACGAGTACGAGCAGCAGACCCAGCGAGCCGGAGAGCGGGCGCCGCCGGCGCTCGGACGCGACCAGGAGCAGGGCCGCGACCAGCGCGAGCGCCACGGGCAGGGCAGGATCGGCGAGCAGTGCGCGCGCGCTCATCGCAGCAGGGGCAGCAGGATGGCGAGCACGGCCACACCGACCAGGAAGAGCACGTACTCCTGGGCGTCACCGGTGTGCAGGTCGCGCAGCGGGGTGGCGAGTACCCGCACCAGGCGCGTCGCTCCCGAGACCAGCGCGCGCTCGAGACCGATCACGAGGCGGAACAGGCGACGCGCAGCATGCTGGGCGATTCGACCCGCGCGCGCCCCGCGGCCGGCCTCGGCTGGGTGCACGGCGAGCAGGCCGAGCGCTCCGCCCAGGACCGCGGGCACGAGCGCGAGCAGGGCGAAGAGCGGCCTCGGCGCGAAGCCCACCCACCACGCGCTCGCCAGCGCCAGGGGCACGCCCCCGAGCAGCACGGCCGGGGTCATGCGGCTCGGGATGAGCCAGGAGACCGGCCGGGCGAGCGAGCGGCGCTCGGGGGCCTCGACCAGGCGGGCAACGTTCACCCACGAAGCGAGCGCGATCGGGATGCCGCCGCAGACCAGCGTGAGGACGGCGCGACGCGGGCTCAGGTTGCCCGCGACGGCGAGCAGCGGCCAGCCCAGCGCGGCGGTCGTGATCCACGAGGTCATGCGCCACAGCATCGCCATCACCGGGCCACGGCGCGGGGCCGCTCCCCCGAGTTCGGCGGCCAGCAGGTAGGCGTGCGTGCCGCAGGCGCCGATCCAGAGCACCACCGCGACCCAGGGCGGCACCGCACCGCTCGACAGCAGCACGCCCGCCAGCGCGCCGTCGAAGACCACCAGCCAGCGCAGCCCCGCGGTCCAGCGCCGCCGCCCGTAGGCCCGCAGCGCGGCCAGTGCCGCCGTGAGCAGCAGCAGGACCGCGGACGCTTCGCGCACCTCGTCCACGTCCAGCCAGCGCGGTGCCTGGCGCCAGAGCAGCAGGAATCCCGTTGCGGGCAGCAGGGCCGGCAGCCAGGCGCCATGCGCGATGAGCGGACCCGGCAGGTCCGAGAACGGCCGCGCCAGCGGGAGTGCCGCCAGCAACTCGAGCGCGGCCCAGACGATCGCGATGGCCTCGACCCGCGACCAGAACGCGAGCGTGGCGGGCGGCACCGGGAAGCCGGCGGTGGGCCCGGGCAGCGCCATCTCGATGGCCGCCGCCAGCCACAGCGCGGTCGCGGGGCGGCGCAGCCAGCTCCAGCGCGGCACCTGGAACGCGGGCTCCTCGCTGGCGCGGGCCCACCACCAGAACCCGGCCGCGAGCAACTCGACCCCGAGCGCCGGCGCGAAACGCGCGGGCAGGAGGACGAGCGCGAAACCGGCCGCGCACAACAGTCCGCCGGCCGGGCGGGGTCCAGGGACCAGATGGCTCAGGAAGCGCATGGCTCAGTCATGCAGGTCGTGGGCGTCGCTCACCCACGCCGAGCCGGTCGTGGTGGTGCGCGCCGCGCCGATGCGCGCCGCCAGCGCCACGGCCAGCGCCGAGGCGACGAGCGGCAGTCCGTCGGGGGGCTCGCCGCCGGTCGTCACGACCGTGCGCACGGCGCCCTGAAGCAGCTGCAGGCCTAACCCCATCGCAGCGAAGGCAGTGGCAGCGCGCACGGCGTGACGGCGCAGCATGAGGTGCAGGAAACCGAGGCTGACGAGCAGCACCCCGAAAGAGCACTGCCGCGTCAGAGCGTCGTCGAGGTCGAGACGCGCCACTCCTGCGATGAGCAGTGCCAGCAACGCCGCTCCGAGCAGCAGCCCCACCGTGCCCGACTCGAGCCCACCCAACCGCGTGCCGGAGCGCGCAGTGCGGCTCGAGGGCAGTCCCGCCCGCCAGGCGATCGCCAGCCAGAGCAACACCCAGCCCGCCGTGACCCAGGCGGAAGCGCCCGACTCACGCAGAAACGGCAGCGAGACCGCGAGGCCCAGCGTGGCCAGCCGTGCCATCACGCGGCCGGGCACCAGCACCGCGACCAGCAGCAGTGCGGCCGGCACGCCGAAGCGCAGCAGGTCTAGGCGTGGCAGCGCCGCCCAGGCATCGAGGAAGTGCACCGTGTCCCCCGTCGCGACCTGTGTCCCAGGCCGGGTGTCAGCCCTGCGGGATGGAGGGGCTCTCGCCGGCCCGGATCACCGCCAGGAACTCCTCCGGGTTGCGCGCTTCGAGCAGGCCCTGGCGCACGGAGTCGTCCTTCAGCAGGCGCGAGATGTTCGCGAGCAGCCGTACGTGCGGCGTGGTGGCGTTCTCGGGCGAGACCAGCAGCACGAACAGGTGGGTCGGCTGGCCGTCCTCCGACTCGAATTCCACGCCCTCGGGCGAGAGGCCACAGGCCGCCGCCATGCGGTCCACCGAGCGAGCCTTGCCATGCGGGATGGCCGCGCCGGGAAAGAGCCCCGTGGACATCATGGCCTCGCGCCGCAGCACCCGGTCGAGGATCTCGCCCTGGCTCGCGAAACCGTGACCGGACTCGCGCAAATCCACGAGCTCGACCAGCACCTCGCGTTTCGCACGGCCCTTCAGGCGCAGGCTGATCGCGTTCGAATTGAGGATCTCGGAGAGCATCATGGCGCGGAATACTCCATGGCGGTCGTGCAGCGGATGTCGCGGCTCGCACCGTATCGGCCGCCGTCGCGGGGTGTCAAGCCGTTTCCAAACCGCGACGCGCATCACGTCCCCGCGCGCATCCGGCGCGTTTCTGCTTGCCGCCCGCGAGGTCGCGACCTACTCTGCAATCGACCGTGTGCGCCGGCCCCGGGTCGGCGCGCCCCCGCCCCAGACCCCGCCCCGAGGTGCACGTGTACTGGCTCAGCAAGAGCATCCACAAGCTCTCGCGTTTCCGGCGGCAGG
>Ga0315283_10002675_pt1 | contig 14983 bp, 13 predicted proteins | sample YL17G09_0_MG_FD_204541 | JGI IMG/M metagenome (GOLD analysis project Ga0315283, IMG submission 204541) | Sediment microbial communities from Yellowstone Lake, YNP, Wyoming, USA - YL17G09_0 | ecosystem: Environmental > Aquatic > Freshwater > Lake > Sediment | place: USA: Wyoming | collected... | reverse complement strand
GAGCAGCCGGTAGACGGCCAGCGTCTGCGCATGTGTCCCGGCGGCCCCGTCGGCGCCACTGCCCTGCACGTGGTTGCGGTTCATGTCCCACTTCACGAACGCAATGTCGTGGTCGTCGAGCAGTCGGTCGAGTTGGCCGAGGATGTGCTCGTATGCTGCGGCCTGGGCGAGATCGAGCACCAGCTGTTGTCGACCGAGCACCGCCTCGTAGCCCTCGGTCGCCAGCACCCACTCGGGATGCTCACGGAACAGATCACTGTCGGGATTCACCATCTCCGGCTCGACCCAGATGCCGAAGTCCATACCGAGACCGCGCACGTGCTGGATCAGCGGCGCAAGCCCGTCGGGGTACACCTCGGGCGACACCCACCAGTCGCCCAGCCCCTTTCTGTCGTCGCGTCGGCCACCGAACCACCCGTCGTCGAGCACGAAACGCTCGATGCCCGCCGCCGCAGCAACCGTGGCGAGCTGCTGCAACTGCTCGGTGTCGTGATCGAAGTACACGGCTTCCCAGGTGTTCAGCAACACCGGACGCGGGGAGGTGGGATGGGTGGGTCGGGCACGCAGCGACCGGTGGAAGCCCCACGTCGCCGGAGTGAGTCCATCTGCGGCGTAGGTGGCCACCACCTCGGGCGCGGTGTACGACTGGCCGGGCTGCAGCACGAGTTCGCCGGGGTGCAGCAACTCGCCGAGCTGAACGTAGCGACGTCCGTCGGGCAGGCACTCGGCGAACACGGTGTGGTTGCCACTCCAGGCGAGGTGCGCGCCCCACACCTCGCCGTGCCATTCCCCGAACCCGGGCGAGCCGGCGAACAGCAGCGGCGTGTGCTCGTGCGAGGTACGGCCCGTCGCGTTGTGCGCCACCTGCGCCCCCACCGGCCAGACCCGCCGAACCGGGTGGAACTCGCGGCTCCACCGGCCTTCGAACGTGAGCAGGTCGGAGGCATGAGCGGGTAGCGGAAGGGTGACATCGAGCCCGTCCAACAGGTAGCGGGTGTCGGCCTCGTTGACCACCGTGCACACGATGCAGAGCACCTCGGTCAGCGTGATCCGCGTCAGCAGCCGAAGCCCCGCCCGCTCATCGGCCGCGTGCACCACCACACCGCTGGCGATGTGCTGCACCTCGATGGTGGTGAACCGCGCTGCCCACGCAGTACCTCCTCGTCGATGGCCCGCCAGACCCTGTCGGCCGGGGAACCCGCTGCCGTGCTCGGGCAGGATGCTGACCGGCGCCTCGACGTCGAGCGCACCCAGACGAGTGACGCGCCGGAGCGCTACCGCGACCGAGGCGGGGTCGATGTCGCCCAGTGGGGCCCCCCAGTGCACGATGGTGGGCGCGCCCGTCGTCTCGTCGATCACCACGTCGGCGCGTGGGCCACGGAGATGGATCATGCAGCTCCCCTTCTGGCGCCGGGCCGCTGCCCGACATCGAACGAGTCCCGGCCAGCCAATCCCGGCAGAACAGTAGACCGCGAGGGGGATGTCAGCCGCATCACCCGTCGATCGCCCAGACTGTCTGCATGGCCGAGCAGCCCGATACCCGGATCGATCCGCATCTCGGCACCTTCGTGCACATCGTCGGCACGCGGCAGGCCCGACCCAATCTGCCATCCAGCGGATGCCCGTTCTGCCCGGGAGGTCTGGAATCACCAGAGCCGTACGACGTGCGGTGGTTTCGCAACCGGTGGCCGGCGATGGCGGGCGATCGGTGCGAGGTGGTGCTGTACACGTCGCAGCACGACGCCACGTTCTGGTCGCTCGGTGCCGACGGGGCGCGCAAGGTGATCGACCTGTGGGCCCGACGCACCACCGAGCTGGGCGCTCGACCCGATGTCGATTTCGTGCTGGTGTTCGAGAACCGCGGCGCGGAGGTCGGGGCGACGATCGCTCACCCTCACGGCCAGATCTACGGCTACGACCATGTGCCCGACCGTCCGCGGCGACTGCTCGCGGCGACGTGGATCCCCGACGTCGATCCCGGCGAGCGACTGGTCGCGCAGCGCGGGTCATGGCAGGCGAGCGTGCCCTACGCCGGCACCTACCCGATCGCGTTGTCGCTGGCGCCGCGGCTGCAGGTGCCTGATCTGCCGTCGCTCGACGATGACGGCCGCGACGACCTCGCCGCCCTGCTGATCGACGTCTTCGCCCGCCTCGACCGGCTCTACGACACGCCGCTGCCGTACATGATGTGGCTGAACCAGCGACCAACCGACGGTGGCGACTGGCCCCAGGCGTGGCTCAACATCGAGATCGTCTCGCCGTGGCGGCGCAGTGGCGTGCCCCGGTTCATCGCTGCGGCAGAGGTGGCCTGCGAGGAGTACTTCAACCCGGTGATCCCCGAAGTGATCGCCGAGCAGCTACGCGCCCTCGATGACTGACTGGAACTGGGGCGGCCGCTTCTGCAGGAAGCTCGCTACGCCCTCCTTGAAGTCGGGGCGACGCAGCGATTCCTTCATCAGTTCCACCGCATCATCGGTGGCCTCGAACAGCGATCGGGTGGCATCGGCATAGACCTGGCGCTTCATCACCGCCATCGAGGTGGGCGACGAGTTCACGGCCAGGTCGGCGGCGTACTCGAGCGCACGGTCGAGCAGATGCTCGGGCGCGACCACTTCGTTGACGAGGCCCATCGCCGCGGCCTCCTCGGCCAGCACCACGCGGCCCGACATCAGCAGGTCCAGCGCGCGGGCCGTGCCGACGAGTCGGGGCAACACCCACGACATGCCGTACTCGGCGATCAACCCGCGGCGAGCGAACGCCGTGGTGAACTTGGCGCCTGCCGCTGCGAAGCGGATGTCGCACATCAGCGCCTGCACCATGCCGATCCCGGCGCAGGCACCGTTGACCGCGGCGATCACCGGCTTCGGCACGGTGGTGGTGTAGTGCTGGGCCCGTCCCCCGGCTGCGCTGTCGGCGCCGCCACCATTCCCCCCGCCGATTGCCTGCAGCGTGTCCATGTCGGCGCCGGCGCAGAACCCGCGCCCGGCACCGGTCACCACGATCACCTTCACTGCGGGGTCGGCAGCACACTGGTCGAGCAGCTCGAAGTATCGGGCGGCGAGCTCGCCGTTCCAGGCGTTGAGCCGCTCGGGCCGGTTGAGGGTGAGCAGGGCGATGCCCGGCTGCCGGTACTCGAGCAGGACGACTGAGTCGTTGGTGGTGGCGTCACTCATCTGCGGCAACGTACTCGTCGACCGGCGGGGCCTCCGACTCGTGCCGATGGCGCAGCCAGTCGATCACCAGGTAGCCCACCGACAGCACCACCACGACGAGCGACACCCACTGGTTGACCCGCAGTCCACCCACGGAATTCGCGGGGTCGATCCGCAGCCCTTCCACCCAGAACCGTCCGGTGAAGTAGCCCGCCAGGTACACGACCATCAGGCGGCCGGGTCGCAGCCGGAACCGCTTGTCGATCCACAACAACAGTCCGCACAGGGCGAGGTTCCACAGCGACTCGTAGAGGAACGTCGGATGGAACGTGGTTCCGCTCGCGTACCCCGCTGGGAGGTGTTTGTCGTCGATGCGCAACCCCCACGGCAGGTTGGTGGCACGCCCGAACAACTCCTGGTTGAACCAGTTGCCGAATCGGCCGATGGCCTGCGCGAGCGGGATGGCCGGCGCGGTGACCGTGGCCATGGTCGCGGCCGGGATGCCCCTGCGACGCGCAGCCCACAGCCCGACGACGATGCCGGCCAACAAGCCACCCGGGATACCGAGTCCACCCTCCCAGATCCTGATCCACTTGGCGGGTTGGCGCCAAGGCTCGCCCTTGTCGGTGACGATGTAATAGATCCGGGCGCCGATGATCCCTGCGCCCACACCCCACACGGCGACGGCGCTCATGTCGTCCTGCGTGCCTGCGCCACAGGCCTCGAGTCGTCGGCCCGACAGCCACACAGCGGCCACCACGCCCAGCGCGATCATCAGCCCATAGGCGTGGATGGGCAGTGGGCCGAGGTAGAGCACCCCGTCGGAAGGGCTGGGAAGCGAGCCGATCATGCGCAGACGCGCTGCCCGAATGCCACCGCCGACTCGCAGACGAGCTCCCTGTCGAAGTCGATGGTGGCGAGGTGGTAGCTGCGATCCAGCGACACCCGCTCGACCGGACCGCCGTACTCGGCGGCGAGGAACTCGGCCTGGGCGGGATCGACCACATGGTCCTGCGGTGAGTTCATCAGCAGCAGCGGGATCGTCATGCTGGGGTACAGGGGCGCGAGCGGGCCGAGGCCGTCGTGCAGCATCGACACCAGGGCCCGGATCGGCGTGGCGTCGTACTCGGCGGGCACGGCGGCGGGGTCGGCGACGTCGCCACCGATGGGCGCCATCGTCTCGGCGCCCGAATCGGCCATGCCCTGCAGCATCTGCACCACCTCGGACGCCTGGGGTTGTGCGGCCGGGTTGACGCACACCAGCCCGGCGACCGTTGGATGGTCGGCGCCAACGCGCAGGGTGAGGGCTCCGCCCATGCTGAGCCCGGCCACCACGATCCTGTCGGCGCGGGCAGCGAGACGCTGGTAGGCGGCCTCGGCCTCGCCCGCCCAGTCGGCCCAGCGGGTGGGCACCATGTCGTCGACCGACGTGCCGTGCCCCGGGAGGAGTGGCATCTCGACGTGGAACCCAGCGGCGGCAAAAGCCTCGGCCAGCCCACGCATGGAACCGGGGTGGCCGGTGAAACCGTGGATGACGAGCGCCCCGCGCGGGCCCGAGCCCACGTGTGACCAGGGCTCGGCTCCGGGGATGATCGGTGAAGTCATCCCGACAGTATGGCCCACCGGCTGAGCCATCGTTCAGCCCCCACCGTTCGATCGGGCGGGTGGATCAGGCAGCCGGATCAGGCGGGCGGATCAGGCAGGTGGAAGTCGTTGGTGCGGTGGGCGGGGCCGGGGTCGGCGGCGTCGAGCGCCCACACGAGGCGGTCGGCGTCGTCGAACTTGTAGAAGCTGACTCCCATGCGACCGGTCGGCGCGCCATGCGCGTAGATCTCCCAGTACACGCCGACGTCGTGCTCACCCGTGATGTCGTGGATGTGGAACGAGACGTGCGGCGCGACCTTGGCCACGCCCTCGAACAGACCCCGCACCGATGCCTTGCCGACATGGGGCCGCACGAACGAGAAGTCGTTGTAGGAGCACTCCTCGGCGACGTGGGTCATTGCCTCGTCGAAGTCACGACGGTTCCAGGCATCGAAGAAGGCACGGCAGGCCGAGGCGCTCATAGGTACGGATCGTTGTCGCTCAAGGGTTCCTCCCACCATTCCTGCGGCGAATCGCTGGTCTCCCAATCGGGAAACGGGTAGATGCAGTTGACCGGGCAGGCCGGCAGACACTTGTCGCAGCCGCTGCACAGCTCGGGCAGGATCACGACGTCGGGCCCGTGGTTGAAGATCGCGCCGAACTGCGACGGGCAGTGCCTCAAGCAGGCATCGCAGTTGATGCACTCCGCCATCTCGATCCGCAACGGCAGGTTCTTCCACTTGGGGTTGCGGGTGCGGGTGGCAATGCGGTCGCTGCGAGTGGCCACCATGGCGGCGAGTGTAGGCCACCGCCCGAAAGTCCCACCGGGATCGACCCACCAGATCGACGCGCCGGATTGACCCACCGGTCAAGCCCTGCTGGACTAGCACTGTGGCCGACGAGCGACGTCATACCGAACAGGGCAACGAACGCAAGCAACAGCTGCTGGAGGCCGCCGCGACGCTGTTCTCCGCGAAGGGCTACGCCGATACGCGCATCGCCGACATCTGCGCCGCTGCCGGGGTGGCCAAGGGGCTGTTCTACTGGTACTTCCCCACGAAGGAGTCACTGTTCGGCGAACTGGTGCGCAGCATGCGCCAGCAGCTGCGCCGGGCCCAGGCGGCGGCCATGGATCCGCACGCCGATCCGGTCACGCGCATCCGCCAGGGCGCCGAGGCCAGTCTGCGGTTCATGGCTGCGCACCGGTCCTACTTCGCGCTCCTCGACGTCGAACGCACCGACGCGGCTGTGTCCTCCGTGCTCCAGGAGGGCAGCGATGTGTACGCCAACGACGTGGTGCGCCTGATCTGCGAGGCGCAGCAGCAGGGGTTGGTGTCCGACGGCGACCCTCGCTTCTACGCGGTCGGGGTGATGGGCGCCGTGTCGTCGTTCAGCCATGCGCTGCGCCACGGTCGGCTCGACATGTCGCACGACGAGTTGGCAGCCCTGGTGGGCCAGTGGATCACGCAGGCGCTGGTGGGTCGAGTTCCGTCGCCAGTGACGGATCCCGCCTGAACATCACCTGCAGGAACGCGTCGACGATGCGTGGCTCGAACTGGCTGCCACGGGCGCCGACGATGTAGCGCACGGCATCGATCGACGACCAGGCGTGCTTGTAGGTGCGGGCACTGGTGAGCGCGTCGTACACGTCGGCAACGGTGACCACCCGCCCGCTGAGCGGGATCACGTCGGCCGCCAGACCGTTGGGGTAGCCCGAGCCATCCCACCGTTCGTGGTGGTTGAGCGCCACCTCGGCCGCAAGTTGGATGAGCGGCGAGTTGCTCCCCGACAGGATCTCGGCCCCGATGGTGGTGTGCGTCTTCATCACGTCGAACTCGGCGGGAGTCAGCGGGCCGGGCTTCAGCAGGATGGCGTCGGGCACGGCGACCTTGCCGATGTCGTGCAAGCGCCCGGCCAGACGCAGTTGATCAACCCACTCGGCACCCTCGCCCAGCTCGGCGGCAACGGCAGCCGACAGGTCGCCCACCCGGATGGTGTGCTCGCCCGTGTCGGTGTCGCGGAACTCGGCCAGCACGGCCAGCCGCTGGAACGCCTCGAGCTGGTTCTCCTCCAGCTCGTGGGTGCGCCCCCGCACCATTGCCTCGAGCTCGCTGGTTCGCAATCGCAGGATCTCGGCCTGCTGCCGTGCGGCCTCGGTGTCGTGCGCGATCTGCAGGGTCTTGATCCGCAGGTCGGTACCGCGGTTGAACAGCTCCTCGTTCATCGTGAAGCGCGCCTCTTGGTGGGCGAGCGCCTCTTCGTAGCGGCCGAGGCTCTTGTAGAGCTGGGCGAGCTCTTGATGCGCCTGGAGCGCAGCCTCGGGCATGGCTGCCTGTTCGGCGAGATCGAGTGCCTCGTTGAGCACCTTCACCGCCGCCTCGTGGATGCGCTGCTCGATGTAGACACGGCCCCGGGCGAGGCGTACCGCGATGACCGATGAAGGGGCGACGTCGACTTTGCGGACGACGCGGTCACGGAGGATCGCGTCGGCATCGTCGAGACACGCGTTGGCGCGGTCGAGCGCGTTCACCGATGCGTACGCCTCGGCGAGCCGCGCCAGGATGTCGGGGACGACCGTAGGAGCGTGCACCCGGGCCAACTCGAGCGCCGACTCGCCAAGGCTGACCGCGAGCAGGTTCTCTTGACGTTCGGCGCGAACCTTCGCCATGTTGGCCAGCGTGATGGCGTCGAACTCGGGACGGTCGAGGCCCTTGTTGGCGGTGAGGGCTGCCTCGTAGGTGACGATCGCGCGGTCGGTGTCGCGCAGGCTGTGATGGATGACGGCGATGGTGTTGAGCAGGTTGCCCTCGTCGCCGCGACGATCGGTGGTGCGACACAGCTCGAGCGCCTGCAGCGAGCACGACAGCGCCTCGGAGTAGTTGCCCGCGTTGTAGTGCACGATGCTCACGAGGTTGAGTGCCCACACCTCGACGACCGTGGCCTTGCACTTACGGGCGAGCTCACGTGCCTCCAGCGCGACGGCAAACGCGTCGTCAGCGGCGCCCAACGCGTACGAAACGCTGGCGAGACGGTAGAGCGCCTCGGCCTCGCCGGCTTCGTCGTCGCGAGAGCGCGCGAGCACACGAGCCTGCTGCACCAAGGCTCGGGATCGGTCGAGATCGATGGGCTCGGCGATGCGCGCATCGTCGAGGAGGTCACGAACGGACTTGCCGCCTGCCTCCTCGACCAGTGATGCTGCCGTCATCGTCACGATCGAACCACCTCCGGACCCATTCACCAAGGCGGTTGATGGGTCAATCGTCGGCAAGGCTAGTGATCGCGGACAACCCGTGGAGGGATGACGACAATCCTTCAGACAAACTTGACTGTCGCGCTGGGTGTTCACACCTCACGCAGCGTGCCGGTGACCTGGCCTGCCAGCCGTTCCTCCCGCCATCCGCTCGTATCGTGTCTCCGATGAGTGAAGCGGCACCGACATGAACGCCACCCGGCGTAGCGTCGACACCTCCGCCGTTGCCGCCGTTCTGCCGGTCCTCGCACTGGTCCCGCTGTGGCTGCTCGCCCTGGCCGTGTTCTGGTTACCACTCCATCTCGTTTGGCAGGTGTCGTTCACCTGGTTCGCGCTCGGCTACCTCGGGGTCTCGGTGCTGCTGTTCTGGCGGCCTGTCCAGCAACTGCTGCTCGCCCCTCTGGTGGGGGCGCGCCGTCCCACCCGCGACGAATGGGCCGTGCTGGACACCTCATGGCGATCGGTCCTCCAGGTCAACCGGCTACCACCGCACCGATACGTGCTCGCGGTGCTCCCGGCAAACGATCTCAATGCGTTCGCATGCGGCGGACACCTCGTCGTGGTCACCTCGTACGCTGTTCAGACGCTGCCCCGCGACGAGCTGACCGGCGTGCTCGCCCACGAGCTCAGCCACCATCTCGGCTTTCACACGGTCGCGCTCACCCTCGGCCAGTGGCTCAGCGTGCCGGTGTTGCTGCTCGCCCGCATCGGCTTCTTCCTGCAGAACGTGGCCACCGCCGCCACCGGGAGCTTCGCCCGCCAATCATCGAGCATGACCGCCATCGGCCGGCTCGTGAGCGGGGTCCTCACGGCCGTGTCGTGGGTCTTCCTGAGTGGTTTGCTGGTCAGCAATGCGATCGGCAACGCGGTGGGCCGCAACGCCGAGTTCCAAGCCGACCAACGGGTCGTCGACATGGGATTCGGCAAGCCGCTGGCGATGGCGCTGCGGCGGGTGGCGCACGAACGCAGCGGAGAGCGGCCGCTCACCTGGCGTGACCGCGTGGCGGCCACTCACCCACCCGCCCGCACGCGCGTGGCGCGCATCGAGGCACGACTCCGTGCCCGGCGCCCCGGATCGAACTGGTAGCCCCCAGTACCTAGCCCGGAGTACGCAGCCCGGATTACGTTGCCCTGAGTAGCTAGCGTCGAGCAGATGACCACCGCCATCGAATCGACGGGCCTGGCCCGCCGTTTCGGAGACACGATCGCCGTCGACGGCGTCGATCTGGCCGTCGACGCGGGTGAGATCTATGGCTTCCTCGGCCCCAACGGCGCGGGCAAGTCCACGATGGTACGCATGCTCACCACGCTGCTGACCCCCAGCGATGGCACCGCGGTGGTCGCAGGATTCGATGTACGCGCCAAGCCCGAGCAGGTGCGGTTGCGCATCGGTGTCGCACTTCAAGAAGCGGCACTCGACCCGAAGCAGACCGGGAGGGAGCTGCTCGATCTGCAGGGCCGGCTGTACGGGCTCACCGGCGCCGAGCGCGATCAGCGGGTGACCGAGCTGCTGCGCCTGGTCGACATCGGCGATGCCATCGATCGTCGCATCGGCACCTACTCGGGCGGGATGAAGCGACGGCTCGATCTGGCTGCCGCGCTGGTACACCAGCCAGATGTGCTGTTCCTCGACGAACCGACGGCGGGGCTCGACCCCATCAGCCGTGCAGCGGTGTGGGCCGAGGTGCGCTACCTCAACGAGGAGATGGGCATGACGATCTTCCTCACCACGCAGTACCTGGAAGAGGCCGACGCCCTGGCCGGTCGGGTCGGCATCATCGCCGGAGGCAAGCTGGTGGCCGAGGGCACGCCGACAGACCTCAAGCACAGCGTCGGCTCCGACGTCATCGTGGCCAAGGTGCAACACGGCCAAGCGGACCGGGTCGTCGCCGCACTCACCGGTTTGGCGCTGCTCGAACGTGTGGAGGCCGTCGGCGACGAGATCGTGGTTTCGGTCGCCGACGGCGCAGCTGCGATCAGCCCCGTCGCGGTTGCGCTGGCGAAGGCCGGCATCACCGTCGAAGGCCTCACGCTGCGCACTCCCACCCTCGACGACGTCTTCCTGCACATCACCGGAGGCCGCCTACAGGAGGATGCCGTATGAGCGCCGGCGAATCGCGTGTGCATCCTCGCAGCGCGGGCTTCTTCGCCGATCTGCGCAGTGTTTCGCTGCGCGCCATTCGGCTCACCGTACGCGATCCCGAGGCCTTCGTACCTGCGCTGATCATCCCGGTGTTCTTCTTCATCGTCAACGTCGGCGCATTGCAGAGCTTCGTCGAGGGCAGCTTCCCACCCGGTTACGACTACAAGGCCTTCCAGCTACCGGTCGCGGTGGTGTTCGCAGTCACCGGCGTGAGCCGCGCCAACGCGCTCGTGCTCGACATCCGTGACGGATACTTCGACCGCCTGTTGCTCACACCCGTGCGCAGGGGCACACTGCTGCTCGGGTTGATGAGCGCCGACTTCCTACTGATCACCGCCCTCACCATCCCGGTCGCAATCCTCGGGCTCCTCGTCGGCATCCACCCCGCGACCGGGTTGATCGGCGTTGCGTTGTTCGTGCTCATCGCGGGCCTGTGGGGCCTCGCCTTCACCGGCTTCCCCTACGCCATTGCGCTGCGTACCGGCAACCCCACGGCCGTCAACAACGCGTTCCTGCTGTTCTTCCCCTTTGCGTTCCTCACCACCGCCTACATCCCCCGCGAGGCGATGACCGGTTGGCTTTCGACGGCGGTGCGGTTCAATCCCACCACCTACCTGCTCGACGGCATGCGGGCGCTGCTGCAGGACGGCTGGAAGTGGCAGCGAATCGGCACCGCGTTCCTCGCGGTCGGCGTCATCGGCGCCGTCTCGTTCAGCCTCGCGTTCGGCGCGCTGCGCGGTCGAGTAAAGCGCAACTGAGGTGCTCGCGTCAGCGGCTCGACGCAATGGGAGCCACGATCGCACCGAGCACGTCGACCAAGACCGCGGGCGCGAGCTCGATGTCGATGCCGCGCTTACCGCCGCTGACCAGGATCGTCTCGAAGAGTTCGCAGGTCTCGTCGATCACCGTACGTAGTCGCTTCTTCTGGCCGAACGGGCTGATGCCGCCGACCACGTAGCCGGTGACGCGTTGCGCCACCTCGGGTGGGCACATCTCCGCCCGCTTGGCACCCACTGCAGCGGCGAGGTCGCGCAGCGAGAGTTGCCCACTCACCGGCACGATGCCGACCACGTGTTCGGCGTCGGCGGTGACCATCAGCGTCTTGAACACCCGATCGGGATCGACCCCGATGGCTGCGGCTGCAGCGAGTCCGTAGTTGCGCTCGCCGGGGACGTGCTCGAACTCGTGCACGACGAACGCAGCGCCCCTACGCTCCAACTCCGAGATCGCCGGTGTTCCACCTTTCGCCATCGCGCGAGTGTGGCCCGCGCGGACGCCCCCATCGAAGATGGCAGAATCCGCGAGTGGGGCTGATCCAGAACTACGAGCTGGCCGATCGGTATCGCCTCGACGACGGGCGTGTGTTTCTCAGCGGCTCACAGGCGCTCGCCCGGCTGCCGCTCGAGCAGCTCCGCGCCGACCGACGTGCCGGCTGGAACACCGCCGCGTACGTGACCGGGTATCCCGGCAGTCCGTTGGCCAACTACGACCGCGATGTCACGGCCGCTGCCGCGCTGGCAGCCGCGGATCGACTCACCCTGATCGCACAGCCCGGCCTCAACGAGGAGCTCGCCGCGACGGCCGTGATGGGCTCGCAGCTCGCGGTCACGATCGACTCGTGCCGCTTCGATGGCATCATCGGCATCTGGTACGGCAAGGGGCCCGGCCTCGATCGTGCGAGCGACGCGATCCGCCATGCGGTGTTCGCCGGCACCTCCGCCCGCGGTGGCGCTGTTGCGCTGGTGGGCGACGACCCCAGCGCGAAGAGCAGCACCATCCCGTCGTCCAGCGATGCGACGCTCGTCGACCTGCACATGCCGGTGCTGTATCCGGGTGATGTCCAGGAGGCCATCGATCTCGGCCGTCACGCCATCGCGCTGTCGCGGGCGTGCGGGTTGTGGACCTCGATCAAGGTCGTGGAGGCAGTGGCGGACGGCACCGGCACAGTGGAGTTGAGCGTCGATCGCATCACGCCGGTCATCCCCCACTTCGAGGTGCTCGGCAAGCAGTTCGTCCCGCACCCCTCGGGTGCGCTGCTCACCCCGTTCACGCTGGAGCTCGAGCGCGAGTTCCAGGAGGTGCGCCTCGAGATGGCCCGGCGCTACGGCGTCGAGAACCGGCTCAACACCATCGCTGCCCGCGGGCCCAACGATTGGATCGGGGTGGTGGCCACCGGCCAGACCTACCGCGAGACGCTCGAAGCGCTGCGCCTGTTGGGTCTCCACGGGCTCGACGACTTCCGGGCGGCGGGCGTCCGGCTGCTGAAGCTCAGCCTGCCAGTGCCGCTCGATGCCGCCATCGTGCGCGAGTTCGCGACAGGGCTCGCCGAAGTGGTGGTGGTGGAGGAGAAGAACCCGACGCTCGAGCGGTTCGTGAAGGACGCGCTGTACTCGCTGCCCGATCGCCCCGTGGTCTCGGGCAAGCACCAGCCCGACGGCAGCGTGCTGCTGCCCTCCACGGGCACGCTCGATGCCGACCGGATCGCGCCGCACCTGCGTGCTCGACTCGGACAACGCCTGGGTGACGATCGTCTCGCACCGCTGCCGCCGGCGCCGCGCCAGCTCATCCCGTTGAGCATCAATCGCACGCCGTACTTCTGCTCTGGCTGCCCGCACAACACGTCCACGCAGGTGCCCGATGGCGCCCTCATCGGCGGCGGCATCGGGTGCCACTCGATGGTGATGCTGATGGAGCCCGAGCGCGTCGGCAACATCGTCGGTCTGACCGCCATGGGCAACGAAGGCGCACAGTGGTTCGGGATGGCACCATTCGTCGACGAGCACCATCTCATCCAGAACATCGGCGACGGCACGCTGTTCCACTCCGGCATGCTGGCCGTGCGGGCAGCCGCGGCCAACGGTGTCAACATCACCTACAAGATCCTCTACAACGGTGCGGTCGCCATGACGGGGGGCCAGGACCCGTTCGGCCAGCTCGAGGTGCCGACGTTGGTGAAGGCGCTGCTGGCCGAGGGGGTGCGGCGGATCATCATCACCACCGACGAGGTCGCGCGCTATCGGACCGTCGAGTTGCCCGAGGGTGTGAAGGTGTGGGGCCGTGACCGCATCATCGAAGCCCAGGAACTCCTCGCCACCGTGCCCGGCTGCACGGTGCTCATCCACGATCAGCGTTGTGCAGCAGAGAAGCGTCGCGACCGCAAGCGCGGCCGAATCGAGCGCCCCCGGTTCAAGGTGGTCATCAACGAGCGGGTGTGCGAAGGCTGTGGCGACTGCGGCGACGTCAGCAACTGCCTCTCGGTGCAGCCGGTCGACACCCCGTTCGGGCGCAAGACCCGAATCGATCAGCACTCCTGCAACTTCGACATGTCGTGCATGCAGGGTGACTGCCCGTCGTTCACCACGGTCGTGCCGAAGCGTCGGGCCAAGCCGGCGACTCGCCGGGTAGCGGCTCCGCCGGCCGACCTTCCAGCGCCCGCCGCCACGACCGGGTCACGCGTCGTCGACGAGTGCACGGTCCGATTGAGCGGCATCGGTGGCACTGGAGTGGTCACCATCAGCCAGATCCTGGGCACTGCGGCCATGCTCGACGGCTTCCACGTGCGCGGGCTCGATCAGACCGGGATGTCGCAGAAGGCGGGCCCGGTCGTGAGCGACCTGCGGCTGTCGCGCGGCCAACCGCGTGCATCCAACAAGGCATCGGCGGGCTCGGTCGACGTGTTGATCGCATTCGATCAACTGGTAGCGGCCAGCGACGCGCAGCTCGCGGGTGCGTCGGCAGAGCACACGATCGTGATCGCCAGCTCGTCCACCACGCCGACCGGGTCGATGGTGGTGCACCCGGAGACCCCCTACCCCAGCCAACAGCTCGCCGAGCGGCTCGATGGCAGCTCGCAACGTCATCTCCTCGTCGATGCCCAGCGGATCGTCAACGGCCTCCTCGGCGACGACACCACCGCCAACGTGTTCCTGCTCGGCGTGGCCGTGCAGGCCGGGCACCTCCCCGTCGGCACCGATTCGATCGAGCGGGCGATCTCGCTGAACGGTGTCGCCGTCGACACCAACCTCACTGCGTTCGGCTGGGGTCGTTCGTGGGTGGTCGATCCACGCGCAACCGAGTCGGCGGCAGGCATCGCCATCGAGACGTGCGACGACACGCCTCTGCTCGAGCGCCTCACCGCTGATCTCACCGCCTATCAGTCGGTCGCCTACGCAGCGAGGTACCGCGCTGTGGTCGACCGGGTCACCGCGGTCGGTCACCCAACTCTGACCGAGGCCGTGACGCGCCATCTGCACAAGTTGATGGCCTACAAGGACGAGTACGAGGTGGCGCGGCTCCTCCTGCTGCCCGAGTCGCGAGCAGCGGCCGAGGCAGTCGGCGGCACGGGTGCCTCGGTTCGCTGGCACCTTCACCCGCCGGCATTCCGCGCGATGGGCATGCGCGGCAAGATGCGCCTCGGCCGTTGGGCGACACCGGCCATGTGGGCACTGCGCGCCGGGCGCAAGGTGCGCGGCACCCCGTTCGACGTGTTCGGCTGGACCAAGGTGCGCCGCACCGAACGCGCACTCGTGCGTGAATACACCACCGCAATCGACTCGCTGCTGGTGGTGGTCAACGACACCAACCTGGTCGAAGCCGTTGCCATTGCGTCGCTGCCCGACCGCGTGCGGGGCTACGAGCACCTCAAGCTGGAGCGTGCCGACGCCTACCGGACTGAGTTGTCACGTCGATGCGCAGCGCTGAGCGCTCACCGCAGCGCGAACTCCCCTATCTGATCGGCGAAGCCGAAGTCGAGCGCCATCTGCATCTTCACCACCGTGATTCCCTCGGGCACCTCGAACACGACGAACCCGACCCGGGTGTCGCCGGGCACGATCGTCACGTTGCCGTCGAACC
>Ga0315283_10002672_pt1 | contig 14997 bp, 18 predicted proteins | sample YL17G09_0_MG_FD_204541 | JGI IMG/M metagenome (GOLD analysis project Ga0315283, IMG submission 204541) | Sediment microbial communities from Yellowstone Lake, YNP, Wyoming, USA - YL17G09_0 | ecosystem: Environmental > Aquatic > Freshwater > Lake > Sediment | place: USA: Wyoming | collected... | reverse complement strand
CGCTGCGATGTAACTGGCTTGGTGAGCAAGAGTTAGAAAGTTTTTGAAGCGTTCGTGCCAGTCCCCGTCAGGGTTACCCCCATCCAAATTATCGAACTTCTTGTTAAATAGCTGGGCTTTTTCCCGCTTATATTCTTCCTCACCGATAACGCCGCGCACTAACAAATCAAGCAAGCGTTTCAGCTGGTCGTCAATTTCTTGATTCTTAATTTCAGCGGATACTCGATTATGGACTTTCTCAGCGTTAGATAGAGTTATTTCGCGATTCAGTTCTTCCATCATGTAGGAAAAAGCCCTATCATCCAAGGCAACCTTCAAGATGGCCTCTTTGACTTGTTGGGCGAGATTTTCCTCTCTAATAAAAACAGATGACTGCGGGCAGGGATCGCGTTTCTTTCCACAATGATAATAACGATGACCCTTTTGAATTTCGGCTGTTATCTGGCAGCCGCACTCAGCGCACCTTATTAACCCTCTAAAAACAAAATAATGTTTTTTAGTTAAGGATTGGCGGCTGCGGAACTTCAAAATCTCCTGCACCTTATCAAAAAGTTTCTTTTCAATGATGGCCGGATGACTTCCTTGGAAAATCTCGCCCTTATACACAAAGAGGCCAAGATAGAAGGGGTTCGTCAATATTCGGTGGACGTTACTGTAAGAAAGGGGACGTTTGCGTCTCTTGCTCACCAAGCCCAAAGCCGTCGCCAATTTTCTCAACTGGTCTTGAGTATAACTTCCTTCAGCGCACAAGGCATACAACTTCTGAACTAGGGGAGAGGCGGCAGGATCAACGATTATCTTATTTCTGTCGTTAAGGTAGCCAATAGGGGAGAAGCCTGGGAATTCGCCAAGCCGCACCTTTTCACGCAAGCCGCGCTTAGTGTTTTCACTTAGGTTATCAACGTAGTATTTAGATTGCCCAAAAATAATGTTGAGCATAAACTTGCCTTGTGCGCTGTTGTCGAAGCGGTAAGTAGGAAATTTAAGATCAATAATTTTACACGTATCTACTAAATAAATAATCTTACCGCCATCTATCGAGTTGCGCGCAAGTCTATCCGGATGCCAGGCGATTATGCCGGACGCCTCGTCTTTTTCAATTCTCTTAATCATTTCATCAAATATCGGGCGTCCGGGTGACTTCGCTGTCTTGGCTTCCTGAAACTCCTGCACTATTACCAGATTTTCTTTGTGCGCGTATTCGCGGACTTCGTTTAATTGCGACTGAATAGAGAGGACTTGTTTATCTTCCGTATCGGTAGACTTGCGCGCATACAGGAAATATTTCATCTCTACACCTCCTTAGAAAATTGGCGACGGCTTACGCCAAGAATTGGCGTTTGCATCGCAGCGGGTCTGCTCAAAGAGCAGACAGTTATAAAATTTTGAGCCCTCAATAGCTCAAAATATTTTAACAGGCAAATTTCGAAGCCCAGCGCGATTTTTTGCGCCGGGCTGTATCGAACCTGAAGTTGCTCGACGGAAACCTAATTGTTTCTTATACTTCTGCGTTTAAAATCGCCGCCGAAACGGCGAATGAAGATATGGGGTCCAGATTCACAAAAAAACGAATTTTCTTTGGATCTGAAATCCTTTAATTTTTTCTCGCCCACAAGAAACCCCGCCCAGCTGAATCCTCTAATCCCCGGGGTAAAGCCCTAATGAAATAACTTAAAATGCATCGCGCCCTTGGAAAGCAAAATTTTCCGGAAAGAACCTCTCGCTATATTATCAGCGCTCTGCCCCGCCTCTTGCCGTTTTTGTATCTAATACCGGGGTAAAGCTGGTCTCTAAGGAAACAGCTTAAATGCACCGCGCCCTGGGGGGCGCTCCCGTATCTCGCGAGTTACCGCTCGGCTTCTGTGGGCAGAAGCCTCGCTGGGCGCCCCGCTGGGGCGGGGCTTCTTGCTAATGCAATGCGTGTGCGGCGCAGCTGTGGCTTGCGCCGGGTGCGGGCGGCCGCAGCCACAGCGTCCGAACCGGCACTCTACTACAAGAAAAAATAATTTTTTAGGAAAGAGGTTCGTCCGCTTAGCGCCTTAAGCCACGCTAAAAACTCTCTGGACGGCGCTTGCTGCGCCTCTCCCGAACAACACTTTAAAGCCAAAGCCTTTGGGGCGGGCGTGGTGCGGGCACGCCCGCCCCATAAAAAAGCCGAGGAAATTTTCAAAGAGTTAGGGTATTTTAGTTAGGGTATTTTAGATTGTCTTTTTATCTTATTTTGGTATAATATGTATGCAAAAGAATATGCACCTACATATACTATCAAAGTTAGGTATATTAGTCAAGGATTATTATGATCGGTGATAATATAAGAAAACTTCGTAAGAAGAAAAACCTTTCTCAGGATAACCTCGCAAGGGCCGCGAATATCCCCTATACAACTTTAACCAAAATTGAATCAAATGTAGTAAGAAAGCCTTCTGTGCAGAATGTGGCTAAGATAGCAAAGGCATTGGGAGTTAATATTGAGAAGCTTTTGGAAGAGTAGCTTATTATGGTAGCTAATCAAAAAATAAAGGATTTGCCTAAAATTGAAAGGCCAAGAGAAAAATTAATTCAATATGGGTCAGCCCGTCTTTCTAATTCTGAGCTATTAGCGATAATTTTAAGGTCAGGTAAAAAGGGCGAGAATGTAATTGACTTAGCAAATAAAATACTTAAGAAATTCAAAGCTGAAAATTTGCCAGCTATATCTTTTGATGAGCTCAAGGTATTTCCGGGGCTTGGTCCGGCAAAGGCTTGCGAAATTCTTGCTTGTTTTGAACTGGGTAAAAGGCTGTTAAAAGGCAAAATCGCAGGTCTTTATTTAAAACCAGAAGATATCTGGAAAGAATTAAAAGATATAAGGGACCATAAAAAAGAACACTTTGTGATTTTCTTCTTAGATAGTCGTAATCAAGAGATAAAAAGAGAGGTTATTTCAGTAGGCTCATTGAACGCGAACTTAGTCCATCCAAGAGAAGTTTTTGAACCGGCAGTAAAGAATCTCGCTGCGCAGGTTATTTTGGCGCATAATCATCCCTCAGGAGATACAGAGCCATCCGAAAACGATTTAGAGCTTAACAAAAGATTAGTGGAAGCTGGTAAGATTTTGGGAATAGAAGTTATTGACCATATGATTATTGCTAAAAATGGCTACTTAAGTTTCAAAGAAAAAGGAATATTATGAGCGATAAAACAAGAAATAGTTTAGTTATATTCTTAGATGAATCTGGTGATCACAGCTTAAGTAAGATAGACCCGCAGTACCCAATGTTTGTTCTTGCTGGTTGTGTCTTTGAAATGGGTTATTACGAAGATGTTGTTGTGCCAGAGATTAAAGCATTCAAAAAGGATTTGTTAGGTAGCGAAAAGATCATTTTGCACACCGAAGACATAACACATAATAGAAATGGTTTTGAACGTGTAATGGAAGTCGAGTTTAGAAAGAATTTTTATCAGAAGGTCAATACTGTTTTAAATAAATTGAAGTATAAGATATTGGCTTGCGCAATTAAAAAGGACGAACATTTTAAAAAATATGGCCTCGCAGCAATTGATCCTTACATGCTCTCATTGGATTGTATTGTTGAGCGTCTTGTTTTTGAGTTAGAGGAAATAAATCAAACCGGGATTATTATTGCGGAATCAAGGAACAGCATTTTAGATAATGAGCTAGAATTGGCATTTTTGAATCTTAAGGTACAGGGGACAAGCTATGTTTCTGCCTCTAGGGTGAAAAAGGCAGTTAGCCAATTGTCTATCAAGGATAAAAAAGAAAACATCGCTGGTTTACAAATAGCGGATTTAATTGCTAGTCCAATAGGCAGGTCAATCTTAGCAAAGAAGAATCAGATTGATTACACAATGATTGAGGGAAAATATAGAAATAAGGGCGGGAAGTATATGGGATATGGTTTAGTAGTCTTACCCAAAAAATAAGAGGGACCCGCATACGCAGTTCCCCCTCAAACATCTACTTAAAATATACTATAAAATATAGGTTTGTCAAGGGAAAGTTTAACAAAAGTTTAACACTAAAAGAGGTTAAATATATGAGCAAAGTAAGCTATAAACCACAAAAAGAGCAAATCGGCACAGAAGAAATATTTGACCTAGTTTTTAAAGACTCTTCAGTGAAGCACGGCTTGCTAGAGTTTTCAAAAGAAATGTTAAAAAGAATTAATGCTTTTGAAAAAGAACCCGGCAAATTCTATGTTCGTTGCATAAAGAGAGAAAAAGACATTTTTATTTATGACCAAAATAAAAAAATAGGCAAACCCGAGGAAATTATCCGCCAGCTTTGGCTAATAAAACTAACCCAAGAATACAAGTATCCGTTAGGCAGGATAGAAGTAGAAAAATCGGTACAATTCGGCCGGGAAGTTAGGGAGAAATCCGCCGATATAGTCGTATATAAAGAAGATAAGATCACGCCCTATATAATTTTTGAGGTAAAACAGCCAGATGCGAAAAAGGCCGAAGAACAATTAAAATCTTATCTCAGCGCAGAGGGTGCAGAGGGTGGCGTTTGGTCCAATGGCATCCAAAAATTTATACTTTATCGTCCTTACCCAAAGGAGTATATAACAGCGCTTTCAAATATCCCTAATGTTAATCAGACATGGGATGATCTTTTTGAAGAAAAAAAGACTTATGATAAATTACAAGATAAATTTGATTTATCTTTTATTATCTCTCGGCTCGAAGAAATGGTTTTAGCGCAGGCTGGTGTAAATGTCTTTGAAGAGGTTTTTAAGCTCATATATGCAAAGCTTTATGATGAGGATCAGGCAAAGAATGTTCGGCCGAAGCAGGAAGTCTGTTTCAGGCAATATAAGGAGCCAAAAAAGACATACGCCGTTATCAATGACGAACTTTTTAAAGGAGCGGTAAAAGAGTGGCCAAATATCTTTAAGGCCACAGATAAGATTGATCTTACCCCTGAGCAACTGCAAATCTGCGTTCCTTTTCTAGAAGAAATCAAATTCTTTGGTTCAGGAAGAGAAGAATTGGAGATTATAGACCGGGCTTTTGAACATTTAATAGCCGAGGTTTCCAAAGGGCAGAAAGGCCAGTATTTTACTCCACGCAATGTTATCAAGATGTGCGTTAAAATGCTCAATCCTAAGCAAGATGAGCATATAATTGATCCTGCTTGTGGTTCTGGGGGATTTTTGCTTCATACAATGTATTGGGTATGGGACAATTATCTAAAATCTGTATCGCAGGACGCCAAACAAAGATATGCTAATCGTTATCTATTCGGTATTGACTTTGATGATAATATGCGCCGTATTTCTCAGGCATTAATGCTTATCGCTGGAGATGGCAGGCACAATATTTTTAAACGCAATTCCTTAGATGCGCGGGATTGGAATGGCGAGCAAGCAGAAGAAGCAAGGACATCCCTTAAATCATTATTATTTAAAGATGACGAAGAGAATCGCAAAAGTTTTCGTTATCTTAACTTTGATTTATTAATGACTAATCCACCTTTTGCTGGTGAAATTACGGATTCTGGCCTATTGCGTCAATATGAATTTGCCAAGAAGAGCGGAAAACTTAAGCCGAAAGTAGAACGGCATTTGCTTTTTATAGAACGTTCTTTGGATGCGCTTCGTCCCGGTGGCCGGATGGCAATTGTTTTGCCTCAAGGGGTTTTTAACAATACTAATATGGAATGGTTAAGAGAATGGCTTTTTGAAAAGGCGCGAATTTTAGCAATAGTTGGTTTAGAAGGCAATACTTTTAAATTACCTGCACCCGCAAAGGGCACAGGTACAAAAACTTCAGTTTTATTCTTACAGAAATGGGATAAGGATCAGAAACCATTAAAAGATTATCCTATTTTTATGGCGGTTTCTAAAAAGTCGGGAAAAGACAACTCAGGAGTATATGTTTTTGTGAATGAGCAAGGAAAGCGAATTAAGGCTGAATTTGGAATATTTGATACGGTGGAAAAGATAAAACTCGATGACGACTTAAATGAAATCGTTGAAGAGTTTATAAAATTTGCAAAAAAAGAAAAGTTTGTATGGTAGAAATGATAACCTACTCTATTATTCAAAAATCCCAGCTTGAAGGCGCTCTTCGAATAGACGCGGAATATTACCAGCCAGAGTATTTGAAGATAATCCAGAATCTTAATAAATTGAAAGCCATTCCGATTGACGAAGTAGCGATAAATCCAAAAAGAAAATTTAAGCCACAAGAAAATGTACCTTTTCGATACATTGAAATTTCAGAAATAGATTTAAGTACAGGAGAATTTGTTGTATCAGAAATAACAGGAGAAAATGCGCCAGATAGAGCACAATGGATTGTCGAAAAAGATGATGTGATAGTTTCTACTGTTCGCCCGATCCGTAATGCAGTAGCTTTGATAGGAGGAGATAGCAAAGATTTGGTTTGTTCCTCAGGGTTTGCTGTTTTAGAACCAAGGAAGGTTGATCCAGAATATTTGTTCGTTTACTTAAAATCTAAACCAATTGTGAAATTATTAGATAGACTGACAACTGCGACAATGTATCCAGCAGTTACCACAGATGACATCTTGAATACTAGAATATACTTAGGAAATGAAAATTTTAGACAAGAAATCAAAGATAAGGTAATCGAGGCTCAAAAAAAGCTCGATCAATCAAAATCTCTATATTTTCAATCCGAGAATTTACTTTTGCAAGAGCTAGGGTTAAGCGACTTTAAAATAGAAGAAGATTTATCTTTTATTGTTAATCTCTCTGAAATAAAAGATGCTAACCGTATTGACGCTGAATATTTTCAACCGAAGTATAAAAAGATAATAGGAAAGGTGGAAAAACACAAGCTTGAATTACTTGGTAATTTAGTCTCGATGAAAAAAGGATTTGAGCCGGGTAGCGAAGAATATCAAGATGAGGGTAAATTGTTCATTCGGGTAAGCAACATTTCAAGGTTCGGATTTACTGATAAAGACCAGAAATATTTAAGCAATGAATTATACCAAGATTTGAAAGATAGTTTTGAGCCTAAAATTGGAGAGATTTTGCTTACTAAAGATGCGACACCAGGTATTGCTTATGTTTTAGAGGAGAAAATCGAAGGCATTATTGCAAGTGGCATCATGCGCTTAAAAATAAAAGAAGATATTGAAGCCGGATATTTAGCGCTTTGTATTAATTCTATTGTTGGGCAAATGCAAATTCAGAGGGATGCTGGAGGCTCGATTATTTCTCATTGGAAGCCAGAACAAATTAAAAATTTACAGATTCCCATTTTACCTAAGTCTATCCAGCAAAAAATTGCGGATTTAGTCTGTAAATCGCACGAAATCCGCAAAAAAGCAAAAGAATTGCTGAATGAAGCCAAAAGAAAAGTTGAAGAACTTATTGAAAAAACATGAATGAGCGATTCGTGAGGCGCGCAATCATTAATTATTTAGCCCGCAAAGGATGGGATCGAGGCCTGCGCGAGAAAGAAACTGCCGAGCACGGCGTAGATATTAAAGTCCGCCACAATAAATATTCTCGCTATTTCTTTATTGAGACAAAGGGCGAATCCACTAGTAAATCCGCTAAATCTGTAAGAGAGGTCGCTTTTGTTTATTCTCTTGGTCAAATTATAACCCGGATGAAAACCGGCGCAGCACGGTATTATTATGGAATTGGCCTTCCCGAAACCGTTGCTCGAATTGCTAGTAGACGTATTCCTTGGCAGGTTGCTAAAAAATTACTCCTTTACGTTTTTTCAGTAGATGCTCAGGGAAGGGTTAAACAATATTCTTGGCAGTATTTAAAGAATATTCAGAAAGAGAAAGCAAATGAGTCCTAACGTTCAGATAGCAGTCGGATATATAATTGTTGGTATTTGTGCTGTAATTGGTACAATGGGCGGTATTATGGTAAAACAAGGTTATGAAAGAAGAAATGAAGCTACGGCTATAAAAAGTGTTGCTACTCAAAAAGAAACTTTAGTAGAGAAGGGTTTAGAAAAAGTTGATAAGCAGAATAATATAAAAATAGCAAAAGTAAAAATCAATAGAATTATTGATGATGCTAACGCTTGGCTACAAGAAAAGATTGAACAAAATAGACCGGAGATAGATAAACTCATAGCTCAATTTAATGCTCGCGGTGTTGTTCATAGTGGTATGCATATAGCGGCTCATATTGATAGATTAAATTCGCTCATAAAGATAATAAATGATTACATTAAAGACATGAATAGGAAAATAGAAGATGAAGTTTTAAGGCTAGGAGAAGAAAAGTTTGAAACTGTAGTTTGGCTTAAGGATGAATTTACAAAATATCAGGAGTTTATTAAATTCTCTGAAACTGCCAAGAATAATTTAAAATTATTTAATAATGATGTATGTCTAAGATTCACAGATAAACCTACTTTCGAAAATATTTTAAAATCACGCCCATACAGAGAATAATAGTAGAAATAGTCTAAGAGAATAGAAATATCCCTAAAACATAATAAGATAATTGACAATGGATAACCAAGGGAGAAAGAATTGGATAAGTGAGGGGGTTATAATTGCATCGGTCCCTTTTTTAGGGTATCTTTTTACATTTGCATATGAATCAGGTTATGCATCCTTTTTTAATTTTCCCAAGGAATATATAAATATCGGTTTACCCCAAATTATAAGTACAGCTATTATTCTTTACACTATAACCGCAGTATTATTCTTTCCTATAGAAGGGCTATCATTTATATTTTTTAAGAATAAACGCTCTATGTATCAAAGTATAATTAAGTTTTTACCTTTATTTGGATTTTCGGTAGGTAATTTTATTGTATATGGATGGATACGAGCTCTCCCGTTTATTATTTTATTTGTTATATTAGGATTTTCCGAATTTATATTTCCTTTAGTTACTCAGCGTGACAAAAAAGATTATGATAGTAAGCTTCAAGCATATGATGAGGCAGATTGGAAGTTTCGCGAAGAACGAGGAGCACTTTCCACACGTCTTTTAAGAATTTTTGGACATAAAAATATTATGCTTATCATAAATTTGTTTCTTTGTGTTAATTTAACTCAAATGGCAGGAGAGATATCTGCTTCTAAAAAAATGCAGTTTTTTGTAATACCAAGTAGCCCTGAAAAAGTCATCTTAAGAATATACGGAGATAATTTAGTATGTGCTGAATTTGATAGAAAAACAAGCAGTCTAAAAAGAGAAATCTCGATTTATAAATTGACTGATCCACAAGCTCAAAATCTAAAGTTTGAAGCATTAGGTCCGCTTAAAGTTGAAAAAAGAAGATAAGATAATAAGGGTGGGCGTTTTTCAGCCTATTCGAGAGATCATACTATCTTTAGGATAGAGAGTGTATCTGGTTGTAAATACCCTAACTCTTTGAAAATTTCCTCGGCTTTTTTATGGGGCGGGCGTGCCCGCACCACGCCCGCCCCAAAGGCTTTGGCTTTAAAGTGTTGTTCGGGAGAGGCGCAGCTGTGGCTGCGGCCGCCCGCACCCGGCCGCAGCCACAGCTGCGCCGCACACGCACTAAAATTAGCAAGAAGCGAGCGGCCAAGCGAGCGCCAAAGGAGCCCCGCTCCCAAGCGGGGCGACTGATGCACGGGAGATGCGGGAGCGCCGACAGGCGCGGTGCATTTTAAGTTGTTTCCTTATGAACCAGCTTTACCCCGGTATTAGATACAATAACCTTAAGAGGCGGGGCAGAACGTTGGTAAAATAGCGGACGAGCTTCTTTCCTAACTTCGTAATTGTTTCTCAATTTTGCCCACCCACTTCCTTAATCAAATTTTTCCCACAGAAATATGTTACCCAACAACTTTCAGAATAATCATATTTGTTAGGTAACTTTTTGCTTGACATTTGTTACCCAACAAGTTATATTATATAGTAGTTTGTTGGGTAACTGGAGGTTATATGAGAGGCGTAATAAAAGGCGTATTAGCAGAAGAGCTTGAAAATTCTTTACGCATGAAGAGGGAGTACGAAGAGGCCCTGAAAAGATTGCTTCAGGGCTGCCTTGCGAAAAGAAAAATTAGAGGCCATGAATATTTCTATTTAGTAAAAAGAGTCGATAATAAGGTAAAATATATTTATAAAGGCAAGGTTTCAGAAGAAGAAATAAAGAAATATGGAGAAGCCAAAGTGATGAGAGCTAAATATAGAAAGCTACTCTCGCAGGTAAAAAAGCAGATTAGATTCTTAAGGGGGTCTTTACGTGGAAAAGAGGCAGTCTGAGCTGTGTCTTGAAATCTTAAGGCGGTTTAATAAATCCGGCATACTCAAGGATTTTATCCTAATAGGCAGCTGGTGCGTATATTTTTATAAGGATTATTTTTCTAATGTCCCTTATATAGACCAAGCTACCATCAAAACAAGAGATATTGATTTCTTGATAAATAACCCTTCGGGGATAAGAGAAGAAGTAAATGTGCCTCTGTTGCTTAAAGACTTGGGTTTCGTTACGACTTTTAAGGGCGCCAGAGGATACTTAAAGTTAGATCACCCGGATTTATTGCTTGAATTCTTAGTCCCGGAAAAAGGCAAAGGGACGGATAAGCCTGTACATTTACCAAGGCTAGGAATGAATGCGGTCGCCTTGAGATTTTTAAGTTTTTTATCTGCAAACACGATTAAGGTCAGGGTCGAAGATTTTTATGTAACCTTACCGCATCCGGCTAATTTTGCGCTACATAAGCTAATTATCTTCCAGAGAAGGCTTAAGCAAGATAAAGCAGTTAAGGATAGAAATATCGCTATCGAAATCTTGAAGTCGCTGATTGATAAAGGCGAATCACCCGTGATTAAGCAGGTATTTGATTCTATCCCGAAAAAGTGGCAGAATAGAGTAATAAAAGGTCTGAACAAGAGCGAAGATAAGGATATCTTAGCCGTATTAGAATACTATAACCCAGAAGAACTTAAAGTCATCGATAGTCTTGTGAAAAAAGAGAAGAAACGCACCAAAGTATTCAATACTGAAAAAGAATTTTCGCGTTACATCAAAAAGTTGACTAAATAAGGCAAAATTTGTTTTTATTGTGAGGGTGGGAGCCCCGCCAAAGGCGGGGCGGTGCATTTTAAGTTATTTCCTTATGAACCAGCTTTACCCCGGTATTAGAGACAACACCCGGCCATAAAGGTTTGGCCGGTGTCCCGCTGGTGCGGGAGGTGGGCGAGAAAAAATTAAGTAAGAACTTCAACCCAAGAAGAACCCCATTTCTAAATGGCGGTTTTCCGCCATAAATTTGAAGTCAGAAGTATAAGAAATAATTAAAGTTCTGTTAAAGAGCTTAAGGTTCGATACAATTTTTTGCAAAAAATCCCGCTGGGCGTCGGGATTTGCCTCCGCTGCGATGTAACTGGCTTGGTGAGCAAGAGTTAGAAAGTTTTTCAAGTGTTCGAGCCAGTCCCCGCTTTTAGCGACATATCCAAGAGCCGCTTCAGCTGTTCGTCAACCTCTTGCGTTCTCACTTCACCGCTAATCCTGTTGTGAACTTTCTCCGCTGTAAGCAGCGCCCGCTCTTTGACTTGTTGGGCGAAATTTTCCTCTCTCATAAAAACAGAAGATTGCTGGCAGGGATCGCGCTTTTTCGAGCAGTGATAGTAGTGATGGCCCTTTTGAACCTCGGCTGTTATTTGGCAGCCACACTCAGCGATTTACTTGAAGAAGCTATTTTAATAGTTTATAATAAGATTGAAAGTTATGACATCAATTATTGCGATAAGCAGGGCAATCCACATCCTGTTAAATTTGTTTCTTACATTTGGAAACGCATTGATGGATTCATAATCGATTACTTAAAAGAAGAAATGAAGTCACGCGCTTTGTATAAAGATATAATGGATTTGACGCAAACAGAAGAAAACCCACAATTCTATGCTTAACCCAAAATTTAAGGTTATGGCTGAAGGGAATTAAAAATGCTTGACAATACAAGTTATATCTTGTATACTTTTAATGGAAGATAAATAGAGGATATGCTAGAAAATATTTATTATTTCCTGGATGAGCGGGGAGAAAGCCCGGTTAAAGAATTTATTAAAGCACTTTCTCAAGATGAGCGCGCGAAGGTTTTTGCATATATAGCTGAACTCAAGAATCAGGGGCATAATTTGCGCCGGCCGCTTGCGGATTATTTAGGTCAAGGAATTTATGAATTAAGGCCGAAAGCCAACAGGATATTTTACTTCTTTTTTCTAAAAAATAGCGCTGTGCTTATACATGTCATAAGAAAGAAGACCGATAAGATACCTACCCGCGATCTTAAGCTATGCCTTAAGCGTAAAAGTGAAGTAGAGGCTTATGCAAAGGTTGAAAAAATTACATAAGGAGCGTGATTGCCATGAAAAGAGTAAGATTAGAAAAAGTCGATATTCATCTCCAGAATGAGTTAAAGAATGAGAAATTCAGAAAGGCCTATGAGATCGAGCGGGCTAAAGTTGCCCTTGCTCAGAGGATTGCCGAGTTAAGGGAAGAGAATCATCTTAATCAGTCTGAATTAGCAAAGAAGTTGGGGGTTTCTCAGCAGTTCATCTCACAAATTGAAACAGGCCAGGAGAGTAATCTAACCCTGGATACGATTCTTCGGCTTGCCCGTACTTTAGGTAGAAGCGTAAAGATCACTTTTCCTAAAGCCCATCGTAATGGTTCTTCGTTGCAGGTAGCTTAATGTCCGCCTATTCTAGGCGGACAAAAGGCAACACCCTACCTGCCAAGTAGTTGCTTAATTTCCAGACAAAAAAGACCGGACAAAACGGACAAGTTTCCGAGGGAATTACCTCTCTTAAGTCGTTAATTTTCTTGTTAAAGGCTGTAAATTCGCTATAATGATATCTGTAAAAGCGAGAGGTTTCTCCTCGGCTCATACGAGAGGGACCCCATTTTTATAGTTTAAAAAAAAGGAGGGGGCGTTTCTATTTTTTTAGTATTAGGAGAAAATAGTAACGTCCCTAATTTTATTTATAAAAGGAGAGAAAATGAGCGAAATTCGCCAAATAACAGAAAAAATAAAAAAATTTAGAGATGAACGCGACTGGATGCAGTTTCATGATCCCAAAAATATGGCTGTTTCAATAATCCTCGAAGCCTCTGAACTTCTAGAGCATTTTCAATGGAAAACTACGGAAGAGGTAGAAAAATATGCTAGGGGTCGAATACGAAAAGATAAGCACCGAGAAATTTAACACTATTGAGCAGGCAGAAAAGTTCCTTCAAGGAAATGGTAAGATTTACGCCTGCGGTACCTGTATTAAGGCGAGGGAGCAAAAAGAATCCAATCTTTGCCCGATTAACACCATGAAAGATCTATACGAAATTGTTAAGGAAAGTGATAAAGTAGTGACATTTTAGTTTTTTGTCTTGCCACACCCTAAAAATTGCGGCAATTTTTTGAAAAGATAGCGCTAGGCGGGGCGTGGCCCCCACCCCGCGCCCCGCCCCTGCCTGCCGGCAGGCAGGCAAACAATTCTTTGAAGCGCAGCCCACAAGAGGCGGGGCATCCCGCGACCCTGGATTTCTCTTATTGTAGAGCGGGAGCGGCCGAGCCTCTTTCCTAACTTTCTATTTGTTTCTCGTTACTAGATAATTTAGGCTACATTTTTAATTTTTATGCTATAATACTTAGAAATGTTATTAATCGTCCGTACCAAAATAGATCTGGAAACCCGCAAGAAGATAGCCGAAGATTTAAAGGGCTATATAAAAGTTGTAGTTGATATTCGGCGTAAGATCTTAGCGGCGGGTGGAGAAAAGCATGTAGATGGTGAGCGGCTTCTTTTGGAAGACGGGAGCCGTCAAGAAGATTTATGGGGAGCCGGTTTAGATTTGGAAACAGGCGAGATGGATTTTGATTCCTTGATTAATTTAAGGCCCACGCAGAATAGAAGCCGTGAAATTTTGGATGAAGAGATACGTAAGAAAGCTGCAGCGCTAATTGAATCTTTATTAAAGGATTAATTGAATGGACGCCAGAGAAATAATTTTAAATATTGCCGTAAATTTAGGACGCTTATGCCGTTGGGCCATGGAAGGCCGCAAGGAGCGAGTGGAACAGTTTTTGGCCCAGACCGAAGAATATCTCAAGGCCCTGGAATCCGCCCCGAAATCAAGCCGTTTCCTACCCACCTATGAATGGTTCAAGAATGACTTTGAGCGCCTTTCCCACGATGTCCGTATGGATGCCGATTGGGCTGAATCTATGCTTACCTGGGCGAACATTTTGACCCATCGAGCTTCTTTAGCATAACAAATGTCGGAAAATTAAAAATGTAGAGTAGTGATGGCTGGAGCGAGGGCGCACGCCGCGACCGTAGATTTTTTTATTGTTGTAGAGCGGCGAGCCACGCCGGGTTTAGATATAGTAGAAGCTAATATCCCGCGTTCACGAGTTATTAATCTACAAAAGGAGTACGTTGACAAAGGTTACGAGATTAAGGTAATGCGTAGAAGAGGCCAGCAAGAGCAAAAGCGTTATAAGGTCGCTCTTTGGTGGGCGACGATGAATAATTTGCCTTATGATGTTTTACAATTCTTTTGGTTTCCTTTATCCATCTTTTGTAGTAAGATAGGAATTGTGCTTCATAATTTGTTTAGTAGTCATAGAAGATTTCTTTGTTCTGAACTTATAGCCACTGGATTTTATAAAGAAGGGGATTATGTTTTTGGCAAGCCGGCGGAAAATGTGTTACCTGCTGACTTCGATAATTCAGAACTCTGTGAAGAAATAAAAGATATTTGGTTTTCCTCCCCCTAAAATACACCTTGCCCTATCGGATGGGCAAGTGCGACGCCTTCTGTATCGATTGCGGAAGTTTTTTGGCCTTCGACTTTGCTCAGGCCGAGAAAAAGATGTCTCTGGGCGGCGGGGGGATAGCGGCTGAGCCTCTTTCCTAACTAGGATTTCGCTAAATAAAAACTGTAATCCCAATATGATAATGTCGTATTCTGCCAATTTAAAAATGTCGTATTCCAAGGATGCTATAATGCTTCCTCTGGAAGGAGGACATTATGGCAGGAAAGGACATTATCGCAATGACTCAA
>Ga0315283_10002670_pt1 | contig 15000 bp, 12 predicted proteins | sample YL17G09_0_MG_FD_204541 | JGI IMG/M metagenome (GOLD analysis project Ga0315283, IMG submission 204541) | Sediment microbial communities from Yellowstone Lake, YNP, Wyoming, USA - YL17G09_0 | ecosystem: Environmental > Aquatic > Freshwater > Lake > Sediment | place: USA: Wyoming | collected... | reverse complement strand
CCGCCACGCCACCGTTTCCAGCTCCACCACCGTAGGCCGCAGCATACGGGACGCCCTCAGCTTGTCCGAACCAAGACGCCTCGCCGTTCTGTCCTGCCTTGCCAACCCGACCTGCTGGTGCGCCTCTACCCCCAGCCCCGACCACCACGGGCTCCGTCGCAGACAGGTCAGCCGTTTCCATGAACCGTGTGAGGTACGCCCCACCTCCACCGCCCGCGGCACCAGCCATCCCGCCGCCCCCGGAGTAGGCCGCACCATTTCCGCCCCCGCCGCCGCCACCGTGAAGGATGACAAGCGTGAACTTTGGAGAGAAGGACGTTGGCTTGGTCCAACGAAACGCACCCGCTGTGAGGAAGCTCTGGACGTCAACGGGGCCGGTTACCGCTGCGCCGCCAACCAGGGGCGTGCCCGTGGTTGTCAACTTCTGGAAGTCGTGGCGGTGCCCGTAGACCACTGCCTCACCGGGCTGGAGGGTGCCCTGCCACAGCGGGTAGTAGGTCCCATTGGCGTTGTGCCTGATCGTCACCGAGTGGTTCACGGTGTCGGCGTTGAAGATGGATAGCAGGTCAGTGACCCGCTGGTGGTCCGTTGCAGGCGCAGCCACCATCGTGACCGGGGTGGTGCCGTTGGTGACCCCGCCAGTCTTGCCCGGAGTGAAGTTGGACACGCTTCTGTCCCGCCAGCACGAGACGAGGTCCAGCGCCGTCGTGGTGTGTGCCTCACCAAGCACGGCCTCGATGGAGTCGGTAGTCAGATCAAGGGTCAGCATGGATGCCTCTCACCAGGTGTAGACTCGAACCTCTCCACGAGCGCCATCACCACCAACGCCCCCGGTATCGGCGCTACCGCCGCCACCACCCCCACCTCCAGGGATGCCCCCGTTACCGCCCTTGCCTGCAGCGCCAGAACCCGGGGTGCCTCCCCCGCCGCCACCGTGCCCGCACCGGATCGAGTTTCCAGCAGCCCCGTCCCCTCCAGCAGTGGCCGTCTGCCCACTAGACCCAGCAGCGCCGCCCGTGTGGTGCTCCGGGCGGTGCCGGATGCAGTCCACGTATTCCTCATGGCCATAGTTAGCCATGTGGGTCATCCCGGACCGGCCGCCCCATTTGGCTGGAGTAACCACGTCGGTGATGCAGTGGCCGGTTCCACCACCACCACCGCCCGCGCCGAACAAGGAGCTGCCGCCCATCTGGGTATACATGGAGTCGGAGCTGTGCCCCCCTCCCCCACCGCCTCCGTATTCCGCGTGGCGGACGTAGGAATCACTGGCGACGCCTGTGCCACCAAGCCCGCCGTTGGTTTCCAGACTGATATAGACGCCGGGAGGCCCGCCCGTCCCTACCGAAGTGCTAGCGCCGCCGTTTGTCCCGACACCTCCGGTGCCTCCCCCGCCACCCCCGTTCCCGGGGTTGGTCGTACTGGCGCCTTCGCTCTTGTACCCGCTGCCACCGCCGCCCGCTAGAAGGATAGGGGTGGTGGTGCCGAAGGATGAATTGCCACCGGCCGTCCCACTGGTGTCGAGGGCGCCGCCTCCGCCGCCTGCCCCTACGACCGCGTCCTCCGTCGAGCCCAGGTCGCTCGTCAGGAACAGCTTGAGGTTGTACGCCCCACCTCCCCCTCCGCACCCCGGCTGGACAGTCGAAGCGGAGCTGTGCCCTCCCCCTCCACCACCCCCACCACCGACGAGAGCCACAACGGAGAGCTTGGGCGTGAAGGACGTTGGCTTGGTCCAGGTGCCGTCGGACGTGAACCTCTGAAGGTCGGTGGTTGTGGCGGGCGGGGTAGAGACCTCCGCTACCGTCACGTCGATGGCGTCGCCCTTGCTGTCCAGTTTGCGCCAGCTCTTGCCGTGCTGGTACTTCACGGACTCGCCAGACTGAAGCGTGCCCCTCCACAGCGGGCAGCTGGTTCCGTTGTCATCAAGGTTCACGGTTACGGAGTGGGCTACCGTGTCCGCGTTGTGGATAGAGATCAGGTCCACCAGCAGCTGGTGCGAGGACGCCGGCGCCGCCTGGATGGTCACGGGCGCGGTGCCATTCGTGGACGCCACTGACTTGTGCGGGACGAAGTCCGTCAGGATGTCCCGATAGCCCACCACACAAGGCATGTCGTTGGTGGTCTTGGCAGCCGCTAGTACCGCCTTGATAGTGTCGGTCGTCTCGGTGAGGATGATCATGCGTTCACCTTACCAGGTATAGACGCGGACCTCGCCGCGCCCGCCGGCCCCGCCAGATCCTCCCCCCGGAGAGGACACGTCATTCCTGCCAACCCCGCCACCACCGCCTCCACCGCCAGGGGCTCCTCCGGCTCCGCCTGCTCGACCGTTGATGCCGTATGTGATACTACCTCCGCCCCCGCCCCCTCCCGCGCCCGCGACCCTGCCGTTGCCTGCTGCGCCGGCTCCACCATCCGTGGGCGATGCGCCGCTGGTCCCTGCTGCCCCGCCCGTACCGGACAGGGCTCCCGAGACCCCGCCTGGCTCAGCGTTCACCAACGTCGGTGTGCCGGTGTGCCCAGCGCCACACCCGCCGCCGCCCCCACCGTGAAGGGACGACCCGCCTGTCTTGTTGGCTGGCGTGGCGTCGTGCCCACCTCCGCCCGCCCCACCGTATTCCGCGTAACCGCCCGCTAGACTGTAAGGACCGCACCCTCCGGTTCCAGCCCTGGACGTGACCTTGGTCGTGGCGTCCCCAGGCGGCCCACCGATGCCGTTCGTGGTGGTGTCGCCGGTTGTCCCCGCGCCCCCGGTGCCTCCGCCCCCGCCCCCGCCAGCAGCTCCAGTGGACGAGCCCTGGCCCTTCGAGCCCCCGCCTCCTCCGTACGCCTTGACGAAGGGCGTGGTTCCAAAGCTGGAGTTGCCACCGATACCGCCGTTGGCACCGGAGTTGCCCGGCGCTGACCCTCCCGCCCCTCCAGTCCCCCCGGTCCCAACAGCCACGGACTCGGTAGAACCCAGGTCCGAGGCTAGGAGCCACTTCGCCACCCTGGACCCGCCTCCGCCTCCAGACCCGCCCATTCGGACGCTACCGCCTGCCGTGCAAGACCCTCCACCTCCTCCGCCCCCGGCTCCTGTGCATTCCGCGTATGCCAGTACCGGCGTGAAGGAAGTTGGCTTGGTCCAGGTGCCACTGGACGTGAAGGTCTGGGTGTCCGGGATGCGGTTAACGAAACCCCTGCCGATGGACGCGACCACTTCGTCGCCCGTAACCGACGCGGTCTTCGTCCACTTGCCGTCCTCGTACCGGATGGATTCTCCAGACGCCAGCGTGCCCCGCCAAAGGATGCGGAGCGTGCCATTCTCGTCGAGGGAGACAGTGACCTGCTTCGAGGCGGTGTCGGCGTTGAAGATGGAGATGGTATCGACGAGGCGCTGGTGATCTGTGGCAGGGGCCGCCTGGATGGTCACGGGCGTGGTGCCGTCGGTCATGGAGACCGAGCGGCCGGGAAGCCATGCAGCGGTCGTCTGGTCGTAGAAGGCAACCACCACGGGCATGTCGTTGGTGGTCTTGGCTGCACCGAGGACGACCTTGAGGGTGTCGGTTGTCTCGATGAGGTTGATCACAGCGCGACCTCCCCGCCCGCAGCGGTCCACTCCCACACCTTCGTCTCACCGTCCCAGATGGACACTGGGGCGTAGATGGACAGGGGTGGCGTCCAGACTATCACGCCGCCATCCACAGACAGGGAGAAGCGGTCAGCAGGCAACCGCTGGCCCTTGACCTTGATGGTCGGGGTTTCTGGGAGCTTGTCCTTCGGGAAGGTGTGGACCGAGACCCACAAGCCTTCGCTGGTCACGACCCGGGCGTCCAGTTGAACCGGGCCACCTGGCGGCTTGAACAGGGGGGAGGGCATGGTCTACTCCTTCGGTCCGGCCTGGATATTCTCGTCCCAGACCTCGATGTGATCAACCTCGAATTGCCTCGCGTTGGTTCCGTTTGACTGCCCGACCGCGATGTACGGACAGACCCTCTTGTCGAGCCAGTCCGACGCCTGGAGCCCCGTGTGTCGGATGTTGATGGCGCTGGGGCTGCCCTGCCCGGTCATCCAGAATTGAATGGAGTTGGTGGACACGTCCACCGTGAAGTAGAACTCCTTCCAGCCGAGGTCGTTGCTCCACAGACCGGTCAGGTCGATGGCTTGAGCGTTGGCGTAATTCTGGTAGGCACTGATGCGGGACACGATGGTCCACGGGTTGGCCACGCCGACGTTATTCACCTCGAAGGCGATCACGCTGGTCGAGGCCGGGTGAGCGATGCCGAGCGCCATCCAGATGCTGGTGTCCACCCCGCCGAGGGCTCGTGCCCGCCCATAGAAGTGGAGGCGGCGATAGATAGGGCCGGTCGCCCGGATGATGAACATGGGCGGCCCGTTCACCGAGCAGCCGTCACCGACAGCCGAGCCTGCCGTCCTGATATGAACGATGTCCCCCTGCCCCTTCAGCCCCGTGCCGTAGACCGCCGGGTCGTTGAAGTAGAGGGTGGCCCCGTTGCCGATGGCGTTGTATTGCCACCGCTCCGACGCGGGGAGGAAGCCGCTCGGGTTGTAGTCCCAGCGCTCGATGAAGCGATGGACGTCTGCCATGCGCCCCCTGGGCTCCCAGCGCTGGATCTCTGCGCCCAGGTCGTTGTGGAAGCCAGCCTGCCTCGTGCTTGGCCCCCGGACTCCGCTGTAGTCAGCCTGCGGCCGCACGTTGAAGGCGTAGCGGTCGGCAGCTCCCGAGCCGTAGACGTGCGGCCGGATGTCAAGCCCGCAGGCGACCTGCTTGCCCGAGCCGTAGTCCAGCCCCAGCCACAGCTTGCCCCCGAGCCCCGGCGCCACGTCAATGTCCAGCATGACCATATTGCAGGGCTCGCCCATCCCGGTGACCGGGTTCCAGTAGTTATTCTTGACGGTGCCGAGGAAGCCTCCGCTTCCGCTGGGGACGAAGTTGAACATGGCTCCAGCGTTGCCCGCCCCGTCCCGCCCCGTGGTCATGAAGCCGCGCCAGTTGGCAAGGACGCCGGCAGCGTCAGGTGCGGAGTTGGACATGACCATCCGAGGCTGAAGGAAGCACACCGGCACCCCGGACTCGGGCGCCCAGCCTGGGGTCGCTCCGGTCTGAAGCCCCCGCACCGTGCAGGTCGCAGTGGTGGGGAGGGCGTCGATGGTATAGAGCCCCGCAGCGTTCCCACCCGCTACCCAGACGAGGTGGGTGTACTTGCTGAGGTTGGTGCCGATGTTCTTGAGGTCAACGCCCGGCCGAGTGAAGGTGATGGTGTCGCCGGACACGTTGCAGGTCTCGACCGGGTCCACGTAGGGGCAGGCGAACAGCTCCAGGAAGGCGAGCGGGATGGCGCTCGGGTCGTAGGTCAGGGTCTCATAACAGAGCTGGAAGAAGTCGGTGCAGCCCAGCCGGTACAGTCGGAGCTGGGCGTTGTGGTCGTCACCGGTCCCACTGGCTGTGGTCACAAGGGAGACAGCCCCCGTGTCCACCCAGATGAAGCGCCCAGCCCCAGGACCCGGGATGCCATCGTAGGCGCGGTCGAGGCTGATGATCTGAAGGATGGGCTGGTTGGCGGTGTTGAAGGTCGGAGGTGCCCCGCCAACGATGGTCCCCAGGAAGGCGCAGCCGGGGACGCTGCTCAGGTCAACACCACCGCGCCAGCTCACGCCTTCGATGAACACCCGGTAGTCGGTCGTGACCGTGCTGGGGGGCTCGACGCTGGTGTCCTGCCCCAGCGGACCCAGCGACCCGGAGTAGGGGATGTCCACGTAGTTATGCGTGCCATCGAAGGCGACCAGCCCGGTGTAGAAGGCGATGGACTCGTCGGGCGTGACCGGGTCCACGAGCCAGACCTTGACCGAGCGGCCAGCGTGGCTGTGCAGGGTCTCGGTGATGGTGTCGAGGAAGACCCGGATGTAGGTCGCGTGGTCGACCACGCTGGACGGGAAGTCCACGTTGCCGAAGGTCTGTTTCAGCGACGAATACTCCGGGTCTCCGCTCCTCGGGTTCACCTCCATCCCCACCTCGACCTCTGCGAAGAATACGCCGACATAGTAGAGAGCCGCCGGCGTCGCCTCGAAGATGATGTTGGTGGTGATGCCTGCCCCAGTGATCTTGGTCAGGTCGATAGTGTGTTGCCCCGCCAACACCCGCTGCGCCAGCGAGGTGTCGATGGAGAACTTGTTGTTGGATGAGCCGACGACCAGACCGATCCTGTCCTGGTCCAGCGTCCCCGATGCCCCGGCGAAGAACCCGGTGGCCACATCGTCGATGGCGCCCTGGAGGTAGTCCAGGAACTCATCCTTGATAGCGGTCAGGCTCAGCAACCGCTTGTGGTAGATGTTGACCTTCCTGTCATTGGTCGGCATCGGAGGCTCCTATCAGAGGCTCGCTCGGTGTACCGGGCTCACGAGTAGCCCCTTGGACTTCACTTGTTCGATGGCTCGAATCCTCGCCTTGTGCATCCGACAGATGTAGGTCACCCGCTTGTCGAGCCGCCCCGTTTCATCGAAGTCCACGCCCGCGCACCAGGCACAGCCGGTCGCCACCTCGCAGGTCAGGCACTCAGGCGGGCTCTTGGAGTCGCGGCTCATGTTGAGGTAGGGGGCTATCTTGTCGGGGTCGATGCGGGTGAAGACCGTGCCGATGGGCTCAGCGGTTTGCTTGGCTAGCCCGCTGGGGACGAAGTGGTTGCAGGGGTAGAGGTTGCCATCCGGCCCGATTGCCGTCATGTAGCGCCCGCACCCGCACCAGTTGTGGTGACCGTCGGCCTTGGGGTAGGGCCTTCCGATGCCGCCCTTGAAGAGGGAGCAGCGCTCGACCGGGATGCCCACCGCGACCAGGTCGTCGGCGAGCTGGACCAGCTCCCTCTCGAATAGCTCCTCGTCACCGCTCTGCCACACGTCCTCGAAGATGGTGTTGGCGTGGACCACGGGGATGTCCAGCTCCTTGAGCAGGTAGACGATGCCGCGTCGGAACAGGGGCAGGTTCTCGTGGTTGATAGTGACCTTGGTTGACAGCTCCTTGCTTAGAGGACGCTGTTGCTTGAGCCATAGCGGGACATTCTTCAGCACGTCGGCGTAGGTCCCCCGCCCGTCATGGTAGACCCGGTTCTGGTTGTGCATCGCCTCGTCCCCGTCGACGGTGAGGCCGACGCGGATGCAGTGGTGGGTGGCCAGGAGCCGCTGGGTCGCCACCGAGCCGTACAGGACGCCGTTGCTGTTGATGTTCCCGAGGTGGTTGTTGGCGTAATAGTGTCTGCACTCCTTGGTCCGCTTGTGGAAGTAGTCCATGATGGACTCTATCAACTCCGCTTCCAGCAGCGGCTCGCCACCGATGAACTCCAGGGCCACCCCCTCGTACCGCTCGGGGTCTGGGTCAGCCAGTATCATCTCCACGCCAGCCTTGCCGACCTCCAAGGACATCACCCGGTCGCTGGTGTGGACATAGCAGTACCTGCATTTGAAGTTGCAGCGCTCCGTGACCACGAAAGTGTAGGTCCGTCGGAACTTGTGGGGCGTCGGCACTGGATTCATGGGCTCCTCCTCGTCATCCTGCTAGGGTTCGAGCTTCCGCTAGACGTTCCTCATACTCTTGGTGGAGAGGCGTTACCGCCTTCCCATCGTAGCCGTAGAAGTGGCGGCAGATGAGCCGTCCGTCTCCGACCATCCACTGTCCGTCGACCTTTGTCACCTCTGCCGTCACGTGGTTCCACGGGCCGAGGTTGAAGCGGCGGTCAGCCACCTTCGCCAGCCCGTCCAGGTGAAACTCCGCGCTGGTCCCCGGCGCCCACTCGCACCGCTCCAAGCACCTCCGCCTCCACTCGGCCAGCAGGGCGGGGTCCGAAGCTGCTACCACGCCATCGTTGAAACGGTAGACGATCTTGGTAGACCCGAACGGGACCGCCATCAGTCCCTTGTCGCCAAGCTCCTTCTCTACCTCGTTGACCGGGCCGCAGAATAGCACGTCCGAGTCCACGAGTACCGCCGAGCCATGACGCTGCTGGAGCAGCGACAGGATATGAGGCTTGCAGGTCAGGACGAAGTCCCGCCAGTCCCGGTTGCTCCTAGCCGTAGCCAGCAACGGGTAGCTGTCCTCAAGCTCCGCCATGCGGATGACCTCGGCATCGGGCATCGCAGAGACCGTCCTGTCCGCAGCTTCCTCGTCCAGGCAGGCGGCAGCCACATGACCGCTGCCACGCGCCTTGGCAGCTAGCAGGCAGGCGATGCCTTCCACCACGTAGCCCCGGTCGAATAGGGTGGCGGTGATCATCAATTCACTCCGCCCCCTTGGCACGAGACCGCGCAGGAGCTGGCGCACTCCTGTAGGCAGGTTCCCTCGCAGCCTCCGACGCAAGTGCCGGTACAGCCGGTGCAGCCGGTGCAGCCGGTGTAACAGCCGCCCTCACACCCCTGCCAACAGGTGGCGGCGCAACCTACGATGCAGGTCCCTTGGCAGGTTCCACCGCAGTAGCCGCTACACCCGTCGCCGCACTCCACCGCGCATTGGGCTCCGCACGCCTGATGGAAGATGTTGGTGCAGCCATCACCGCACCCGCCCTGGCATGAACCCTCGCAACCTCCAGTGCAATCGTTCTGGCAGATATAGGTGCAGCCCCCGGTGCAGGTTCCGGTACAGTTGTAGCCGCAGGCAGAGGTGCAGCCACCATAGCAGCCGCCATAGCATCCCCCGGTGCAAGAACCACCGCAGCCCGTGGAGCAGGTTCCTGTGCAGGTTCCGGTGCAGGAGCCTGTGCATGAGCCTCCGCAAACGACGGTGCAGGTCCCCGTGCAGCCCCCGGTGCAGGTTCCGGTGCAGGTCCCCAGACAGGTCCCTTCGCACCCGCCTGTGCAATCATCCGCGCAGATATAGGTGCAGGTATCCTGGCAGCTCCCCTGACAGCCGGCCTGGCATGTCCCGGCGCAATCCCCCTCGCAGCCCCCGGTGCAGTCATCCTGGCAGATGTAGGAACAACCCCCGGTGCAGTCCCCTTCACAGCCTCCGACGCAGGTATCCTCGCACGTCCCGACGCAGGACGCCTCGCAGCCCGAGCCGCAGTCATCCGCGCAGGCAGCGGTGCAGGTCGTCGAGCAGGCTGCACCGCAGGCGTCCTTGCAAGTCCCTTCGCAGGTCCAGGCGCAGCCGGCCCCGCAGTCTTCCACGTAGGCGTAGTGCATCTCCTCGCGGGGCTGGTTCCGTTGCTTCTTGCCTTGCTGCGATGCCATCAAGCGTCTCCTGTCAGCATCCGAAGGCCCGACTCCGTGGGCCAGACGTTGACCTCCACCATCTTCATCACAGCCCCAGCCCCGGTGACCTTGACTCCAACCGGCCCTCCCAGCGACGAGGGCGAGCTGTCATCCGTCCAAGGTATCACCTCTTCCCCATCCAGCACCACCCGAGAGACAACGTGGTGGTTGCTGTAGTGGATGAAGGTGTCCACGCGGACGGTGTCCTGGACTCCGGGCTTGAGGTACGCCTGGACAGCAGACCACGCCAGCAGCGTCTCCGCGCCGCTCATGACCCGGATGAGCTGGAGCACCTTGGTGGTCATGTTGAACCTGATCAGGAAGTGGTTGCTCCAGCTCAGCCAGCGGAAGACCAGGTCCACGATAGTCGAGGCGCTGTCGGTGATGACCTTCCACCGCGCCGTATAGTTGTCCCAACCCTCATCGCTGCTCCCGTCCCCATCGTAGTCCTGGAGCACAGCCCTCGGGTCGTTGCAGACCATCATGGAGCCGGCGGGCATCAGAGCCTCGCTGCCCGGTGCAGGCACGGTCACCCCACCCGAGTGGTTCCACTGGTCGAGGTCGCTGGTAACGTGGAACTCGTCCAGGAAGCTGATGTAGGTCAGGTCATAGCGCTCGGACAGCGGACGGTTCACCTCAAGGAGGAAGTACAGGAGCTCCCGGTTGAGGATGTTCCTCATCTTGCCCTTGACGTAGGCACGGCCGCCTCGGCTGCCCATCAGAACCTCGTTGTCCTGGAAGCGGGAGTGGACGCGCCCCAGCACCATCGTCCCGGCAGCTCCAGCGCGGGCGATAGTCAGGACGGACGCCCTGGCGTTGGTCGTCGCTCCTCTGATCCGCTCCCCGGCGGTGAAGGCTACGGACTCCTGGTCGAAGTCCAGGTCCCCGTGCCGGTCGTCGACCAGGCGCACCTCGGTGGCATACTCGTCCATCGTCCCGTAGATGGAAGCCACGCAGACGGTCGGGGTGGCAGCGGGGAACTCACCGCGCTCCGTGTAGCCGACCAGCTCGGTCGGGTGGACCACGAGGCGGTCGATCTTCCAGCTCATCTTGAGGTCAGCGGGCTCCTCGATGACCAGGAAGCGATAGGCATAGGGCGTGTCGAATGGCTCGTCCATGCCCGCCGTGATCTTGAAGTAGTTGGTGCCGTTCGGACCACCAGCCTCGACGGTCAGGCCACGCTTCACCTTGGCAAAGAAGTCTATGACCATCGGATCGAAGTCCTCTGCCTCTTCGGTCACGCAGGTCTCGTCGGTGGCCATGCGGTGATCGAAGTAGCTGCGGAGGCGGAAGCGGTTGCCGGTGACCATCCTGATAGCGTGGTCGATGGAGCCCAGCTCCGAGGGCTTGTCGTTCCAGAAGGGGACTGCCCTTCCAAGGATTCGACGAAGCTCTGCCTCAGTAGCCTCAAAGGATAGGTCGCGGGTGAAGCCCAGTAGTGGCTTCAGGAAGGGCAGCCATTTTGCATCAATGTTGGCCACCTCGAACAGGCTAGGGAGTTGGGTAGCCGGGTAGTAGAGGTAGTCCTCCCATGCCTGGTCTACCATCTCGCAGAACTTCTTGAGGAGGCCCATCTCAGTCCTCTCCGTCCGCCTTGCGGATACCGGCGAACAGCATCCTCCAAGTTGAAAGCCTGATCATCCTCTGAGCGGTGCCGTAGACAGTCCAGGTCGCTGAGCCGGTGCGCCCCAGGAAGTCACGGGCTGAAGCCTCTAGGATGTAGGTCCCAGGTGCCCACCCTCCTGCTGGACGGAGCTGCAGGTCGTAGCCATGCAGCGCGAGGTTGGGTTGGATGCTGGATTGCGCCCACGCTGATTCAAAGCCGGCCCCCGCGATGTAGACAGGGTTGGCGTTGCAGGAAATCGAAACGGTGGAGATGTCCACGCCCGTGTCGTCCTCGAAGGAGAACGTCAGGGCGACCTGCCGCAGGACGGTCCCGCCAGGGCCAGGTACCTGAAGCACCACCCTCGGCCCACCCGTGTCGGCCAAGGCGTCGATAGCGGTCAGCCGCATCCACGGAGAGGCGGCGGGGACCACGACCATGCCGGGCACAGCCTGAGCCCCGATGACCTCCATGATGAACCCAGCCATGGCGGCATCGGTATGGACCGGGCCGGGCTGGACTCCGGCAGGCTGAGCAGCCATCGAGGCGTTGGCGGTCTGAGCCGGAACGGTGACCCCACCAACGGTAGCTCCAGCCGGCCAAGCGGTGCATATCTGGTAGTCCTGCGCGGCCTGGGCACTGACGCCCCCGGGCAGCACGTCAGCCGCAGGGGCATCGAAGGTGGCCCCGGCGACCCCTGCTACCGTCTCCACCGGCCCGACGCCTACAGAGGCGTTCTGGGCGTCCAGGGAGGCTTCCCCTGGGACAGCAGGAACCGTCACTCCGCCCAGCACCACCTCGCCCGCAAGGGCATCCCACTGGGACGAGCCCTCAGCGGCAGCAGCGGCCACCCCACCGGGAAGCGCCCCTGCGTCCTCCGCAGCCAGGACAGCCCCAGCAACGGCTGCCTCAGTCCTCACCGGCCCGGCAAGCACGGAGCCGGTCTGACCCTCCAAGGTAGCCGAAGCAGGGACAGCGACCGCATGAGCCCCACCAGCCACAGCGGTGGCGTCCACGGCATCCAGGGTGGCATCTGCCACAGCGGCCTCAGCGGACACGCCCCCAGGGCTGACAGAGGCGTCCTGAGCGTCCAGCGTGGCCGAGGCTTCTACCGCCTCAACGACCTGGTCAGTGAAGGCTCCCGCGTCCTGCGCCGTGAGCGTGGCACCCGCGACGGCTGCGGCCACAACCACAGCCCCCGCCTCTGCCGCAGCGTCTTCCGCGCTCCACGTGGCATCGGCGGGCGCAGCCTCCACGTCCACGTTGCCGGGGATGCCTTCTGCCTCTTGAGCACCCCACGTGGTGTCGGCTGCCTGAGCCTCGGTGCTGACCTCGCCTGGAATACCCTGCGCCGAGCAGGCGTCTAGCGTTGCCGAGGCCGTGGCAGCCTCAGCCTGCACCGCTCCACCCGTCAGTACCCAGCCGTCGCCGTCCCGTGCTAGGTCAGCCTCGGCCGATGCCCCGGTGAAGCGTCGCCCCGTTGTTGCGTCAACGAGGCCGCTTGGGTACCGTGCGGCCACCCTTCCTCACCGGCCTAGTTGGTCGCGGTGAAGATACCGGCGGCTCCCCACTGGATCGTGTAGTCCCCTCCGTTCGGAGCCGGGGGCGTGGTCAGCCCACAACAGCAGATGAGAGCCGCCGCCGCGTCCGAGGCATTGTAGAGGTAGACGATGGCGTAGGCCGGGGTGTCCCCCGCGCCGAGCGCCGCGAACAGGGCGTCATCCGCATCGAACCGAGCCCTGTGGTTGGTGTCGTCCACGTAGGACGCAGCGTTGGCCAGGGCCACGCGAGCATAGCCGCTGTTGGTCAGCTCGGCTGCGGACACGTCGGACACAAAGTCGTCGGTGTCGTCGAAGGAGTATGAGGACGTGACCAGCAGGACGCGGACGTCCGCTGACTCCCACGGGATGCTCCCGTCGCCGATGGCCTTCATTCCGCTGTTATACATCCGGCTCATGGTCTGCTCCTTTGCTTGCTATTCCTCTCCGTCAGCCTTCTTGATGCCGTCGAAGATGAAGCTCCAAACCCTGAAGGTGAACGGTCGCTGGACCCCGAAGGTCCAGGACACGTTGCAGCGCTCGGTGTAGATGTCCTCGGCCACCACCGTGACCGTGTGCTCCCCTTGTGGCCAAGTGGTCGCCCTCACCAGCTTGACAGCATAGCCCAAGATGCCCGGCGAGGCGTTGGCCATGATCGTTGACTGGCCCCATCCAGCGGCGAACCCGTCCGTGCTGGAGTAGACCTGCACGCTGTCCACGTAGAGAAGGATGGAGGACCCGACCACGCCCTGGTCGTCACGGATGGTGAAGGTCACAGGGTCGATGGCTGCGATCCGCTCTCCGTCGTCAGGGCGCCTGGCAACTACCTCGGGCTTGCCACGCCCCTCGGACTCAAAGCTCCAGTCCACACTGCCAGCGTTGCCCTCGAAGTCCTCAGCCCACACGTGGATGGGGATGTGCGACCAGATGGGGAAGCCGAACAGCGGGTAGAGGTCATAGTGGTAGCCGTCAACGGTCGGGGTGCAGCTCCCTGCCCACGTCGGAACCGGCGCTCCCGATGACCAGACCACGGAGCCGAGGACAGTGATCTCCGTCGTCCCTGTGTCCACGCCACTCAGAGGGTCAAGAACATCGAAGGTGATATGAGAGGTCACCGCAGCCGACGTGCCCGAAGGCGGGCTCAGGTTGGTGAAGATGGGAAGGTCCGGGTCCATCGAGCGGAAGGACCAGTCTATCGTGACCTCGTTCCCCACCACGTCCTTCGCGTAGGCGTGAACCAGGTAGGTGTGGTACTTGGTGAAGTCCGTCGGGTGCGCCAGGTCATAGACGTAGCCGTGGGACGTGAGGGTGCAGGTCCCGGTCCATCCTGACGCCGGCCCGCCGTTCTCCCAGATCACCGTGCCATCGAGGGTCAGCTCCGTGGCGTCCAGGTCCAGCCCCAGCCCTGCATCGTAGACCCGCACGCCGACGTGGTTGTCCAGGGGCACCCCGGTCGCTCCTGGCGACGGAACCCGCTGGTCCATGACCGGAGGGTGGGGGTCTTCCACGTTGGTGATGACCCAGCTATTGGACTCGTCCGGGTCGGTTTCGTCGAAGGTCTCCTGCTGAGGGGTGACGACCCCGGCCCCGTCGTCCTCGCCGTCGAGGAGCAGGTCATAGATAGCCGCAGGGCTGACAGCTCGGAGTCCCATCAGTCAGCCCACTCCGGCTCATGCGGCGCGTCCCAAGTGAGGTCCACGCGCAAGACCTGATGGTAGCCGTCCTCGACCCCGTCGGAGTCTAGGCCGTAGGTCTCCGCATCGCTGACCGCGCACTCCAAGCTCCCGTCCTCTTCTCCGTCGACAGGCTGGGGCGGGTAGTATTCTGGGAAGGGGACACCGATCACCCACGCGGTCGCCGCCTGGGCCGTCATCACGGACGAAGCCACGAGGGCTACCGCAACCACCTCGCCGCCGGTCAGAGCCCACCCGTCGCCGTCCCGCATCAGGTCGGCTTCAGCACCGCTCGGGCGCCGCCCCGTCAGGGCATCAACGAGGCCGATGGGGTACCGCTCTGCCATCCTACTGCCACGTCCCCGAGAAGCCCGGCCCCGGGACGCAGATGCTATCGGTCAGGTGGACGTAGGAGTGGCTGTCGAAGGCCATGTTCCTGCCCAGCCCGTAGGCTGCGCCGACGTTGATCAGGCTGGTCGGCAGCGTGCCCCACAGGGTGGGCAGCAAGTTGACCGCCCCGTCCGCGTCTCCCATCAACCACATGGGCACCAGGTCGTAGCTGCCCGACCAGGAGTTGGGACCGCCGAAGGAGCGACGGAAGAAGTCCTGAGCCTGATCCCACCACCCTTGCATGTGGATCATGCCCGTCTTCCATCTGTTCTTGACGAAGGATGCCCCCTTACCGAACGTGGTTCCCTCGCTGGAGATGCCGCGCACCATATGGGTCTGGCAGTCATACCCGACCAGCGGACCCATCGCCACCCACCGTTGCTCGTCCGGCCAGGTCGGGGTGGACTCGAAGGGCTCGATCAGGTAGACCCCTCCGACCCGCGTCCACTTATTGACCGTGGTGCCAACTGCCCACAAGGTGAAGCCTGAGCCGTCCGTGTTGCCACAGCCGAACAGCTTGCCAGCCGTGTCGGTGTAGCCGTAGCTCCCGCTGACCTGCATCTCCCTG
>Ga0315283_10002667_pt1 | contig 15004 bp, 7 predicted proteins | sample YL17G09_0_MG_FD_204541 | JGI IMG/M metagenome (GOLD analysis project Ga0315283, IMG submission 204541) | Sediment microbial communities from Yellowstone Lake, YNP, Wyoming, USA - YL17G09_0 | ecosystem: Environmental > Aquatic > Freshwater > Lake > Sediment | place: USA: Wyoming | collected... | reverse complement strand
GTGCCGCTTCCCCCCCCCCGCCCCCCCCCCCCCCCCCCCCCAGCCGACCAACCTACTCCTGGAGGCCGGCGACGCGGCCCTCCGGTCCGGCCCCGCCGCCGTGCCCGGCCTGCCCGCCCTGGCCGCCGTCGCCCAGCTCCACCGGGCCACGGCGGCCGACCTGGGCGTCCCGGCCGCCGCCGCGGACGAGGTGGAGGCCCTGCTGGCCCAGCTGACCCAGCTGTTGACGGGCGTGGCCATCGTCCAGGAGCTGACGCCCCGCGCGCGGGACGCGCTCGTCTCCTTTGGGGAGCGCTTGTCCACCCGCCTCTTCGCCGCGTACCTGGGCGACCGGGGCGTGCCGGCCGTCCAGGCAGACGCGTGCGGCGAGGGGTGGGTGGCCACGACCGACGACTTTGGCAGCGCGGACGTGGACTACGGCGCGACCCTGCCGTCGCTGGCCGCCCGGTGCGCGCCCGGGGCCCACCCGCCGGGCACCGTCCTCGTCCTCACCGGCTTCCTGGGCCGGGGCGCCCGGACGGGCGCGATCACGACGCTGGGCCGGGGCGGGTCGGACCTCACCGCCGTGCTGGCGGGCGCGGCCCTGCTGCCCCCCGCCGGACGGGTGGCCGAGGTCGTCGTCTGGAAGGACGTCGACGGCGTGCTGAGCGGGGACCCCCGCCTGGTGGGGGCCGACGCCGCCCGGCCCGTGCCGGCCCTGACGTACGACGAGGCGGCCGAGCTCGCCTTCTTCGGGGCGGCCGTCCTGCACCCGCTGGCGATGCAGCCCGCCATGCTGGCCCCGGCCGGGGTGGCCGGCCTGGCCGTGCGCGTCAAGAACTCGTACAACACGGCCGCGCCCGGGACGGTCATCGCCCGCACGCGGCCGGGGCGCGGCGCGGCGGGCCCCGGGGGTGGCGGCGGGGGCGCGCCCGCGGTGCCCGACGACGCCCTGCCCGTCTCGTCCATCGTGCTGAAGGACAATGTCACCCTGGTGGACGCCTCCTCCCCGCGCGCGTCCGGCGGGGTCGGCTTCCTGGCGGGCGTGTTCGCCGTCTTCCGCGACGCGGGCCTGTCCGTGGACGTCGTCGCCACCTCGGAGGTGTCCGTCTCCATCACGCTCGACCCGGCCCGCCTGTGGGAGCGGGACCTGGTGGAGGCCGAACTGGACGCGTTGAGGGACGCCCTGCTGGCGGGCAGCGCGGGCGCGGGCGCGGGCGCGGCGGGCGTGTCCATCACGCGCGGGGTCGGGTGCGTCTCCCTCATCTGCGACGTCGGCCGGACTGCCCCCATCCTGGAGCGCGCCTTCCGGGTGCTCGGCGCCGCGGACATCCCCGTCCTCATGGTCTCCCAGGGCGCGTCCAAGACCAACATCTCGCTGATCGTGGGCGGGGCCGGGGCGGGGCCGCGGGCGGCCAAAGCCTTGCACGACGAGTTTTTTGGTCGTGGGGGTGGGGGGGCGTGAGGTGGGGAAGGGTTGAGAGTGGGCGAGAGTGGGCGCGACATAGCGGCGGTCGTCAATGCGGCCAGCCTGCCGTCGTGCGGCATTTTTGACGTCTGTGTGCGGCTAACCGCGGCCCGCGGTCAGGGGCTTCGCGGAGAAGAAACAAAAAGACACACGGGGGGGGGCCGGGGGGGGTTGAAAAGATGGCGAAGGGGATTTGTTTCTTTCTTCTTACACCGCGCGCCCAGGCTCTCTTCGAAAAAAAAAGGGGCTCTAGGAAGGAGAGAAAGCAATGGAAGCGGGGGGGGGCGATGACAACAACACAAACCCTGGGGGGGGGGGGGAACACACACACGATGGCGGGCCGGCGGGGGAGAGTGGAGGGGTGGGTGACACCACGCCGGGGCGCCTGGCAGGGGGGGGGGGGGAGCAGGTGGAAAAACAGGGGGGACTAACATGTTCATGTAGTTTGTTGGAGGGCGCGGACGCCGGGCGCGCTGCAGAGCAAAACGCGCGCGCGCACACAAGCAACCGTGCCTCCGCACGGGGCGGCCGAGCGGCCCCGAGCGCGGCGTCGCGGCGTTGCGGGTGCGGGCACAGAAGGGGGTGGGGTAAAAACTCTTCACACTCAGGGAGGGAGGGAGGGGGGGGGGGACAAGAGGAGGAGGGATGGATGGGCAAATGAAAACACATTCAGGTAAGGCGCGCGCAGGCAGAGGGCGCGCGCGCTCTAAAGCTTCATGGAGGTCTGGTGGTTCAAGGCGGGTGGGATGGAGCAAATTCGGTAGGGCGATGGAAAATGATGGGGGTGGGAAAAAAGGAACACAGACGAGCACACACAACGCGCACCCCAGGGGCGCGCGTGCATAGGAGGAGGAGGTGGGGCACTGCGCGCGAACAGGACACATCTTTCGAATCGAATGGGCATTTGAAAAATGAGTGGACGCGTGGTGGTGGAATGGGGGGAGGATGCAGTCTATTGGTAGGCAAAAAAAAAACGGTACTGAGGGAGAACGAAAGAAATTCAAAATTATTTTTGGTGGTGCTCGTCATCAGAACACGGCACCCGCGCCGACGACGCCCGCAAAGGCGGACGACCAGAGCGCGCCACCATCCCCGCCGGGCGAGGAACCCAGCAGGGTGGCGCCGGCGCTGGCAGGGTGGAAAGCGTCGGCCACCCCACCGCCGCCCGCCGGCGCCGCCCAGCCGGGCAGGCAGGCCAGGGGGGCGGTGGCGGGGCCGCCGGGCGCGCCGCACGCGCCCCGCGTGTTGGCCGCCGCGTCGTCGCTGTCGTCCGCGTCGTCGTCCTCGCCGATGGCGGCCGCGCCGAACAGGGTGGCGGCCGCGGCGGCGGCCGCGGCGTGGATGCCGCCGCCGCCAACGCCCACCGCGCCGACGCCGACCTCGGCGCCCTCCCCAAAAAAGAGGGCGTCCTCGCCCTCCACGTCCTCCTCGCCGCCCGACGAGGAGCAGGGCATGTGGTGGTGGGGGTGGTGGCCGTGCTGGTCGTGGTGGTCATCGTGGTCGTCGTGGGCGGGCACCATGCCCGCGACGGCGCCGGCGACGCCGACAGCCAGGGCGGCCGCCAAGCCGCCCGCCCCAAAGACCGAGGCGCCCGGGCCGCGGGGCGCGACCACCCCGCCACACGACAGGTGGGAGGGCGACGCCCGGGCGGCGGCGCCCATGAAGCGGGAGGGGGACGCGCCTGCCGGCTGGGCCCCGCCCGCCGCCGCCGCGTCGCCGTAGCCCGTCCCGTCGGAGCCGCCCGAGGAGGGGGCGGCAGGCCCGTCGGCCGACCCGACCCGGGGCAGGATGGAGACGGGCCCCGTCGCGGCGGCCGCCATCGCGGCCACCGCGGCCGCGGCGGCCGTCGTCTTCTGGCGCTTGAAAGCCTTGGTCGCCGCCTTCTTGGCGGCCCGGGCGGCGGCGGCGAGGGAGTCGGCGTCGGGCGAGCCCGCAGCGACGGCCGCCGCGGCCGCCGCGGCCGCGGCGGCCGCCTGCGCGCCCGCCCCGCTCCCCTTGCGCTTGCCCGCCGCCAGGATGGTCAGGTCCGGGCAGGAGACGGAGAAGTCGTTGGGGAAGTTGCAGACCGCGCTGGTGCCCCGGATGTGGCGGGCGGCGGCGTCGTACACCTTGGCGGCCTCTTCCGGGCTGTTGGGAGAGGGAGGCAAGGGAAAACACGGTGAGAGAGGGTCGGGTGGCGAGCAAGAGCCGAGGGAGGGACCAGCGGCCTCTTCTCCTTCCCAACTCTGCTGCTCGTTCGGCGGGCCAGACGAGGGGTGATCGCCCCTCGCACCGCCCTGGCCACACCCCGCCCGTGTGGCCAGGCTCCGCATCCACCCATCAGAGGCAAGGTGAGGACCGGGCGGGAGGAGCGCCCCCCTCAAATCGCGACCTGAAACGCCCCCCCGCTCACGCGCGCGCTCGGTCGGTTCGCATGCCAACTCTCCCTGTCTCTCTCTCTCTCCCTCTGTCCCTCCTCACCTGTCAAACGTGCCCAGCCACAGGCGCGCCCCAAACCGGGGGTCCCGGATCTCGGCGGCCCACTTACCCCACGGCCGGCGGCGGACGCCCCGGTACAGGTTGTTGTGGCCGGCCGCGCGCTGGTGGGCGGCTGCTTGGGCGGGCGGGCCGGCCGGCGGCGTCACCGCCGTCGCGGTCGGGACCGCCTTGGCAAACAGCAGGGCGCCAAACTCGCAGGGCGGCATCACCGTGGCGGTCGGCGCCGCGCCCGAGGAGCCGGTCGAGTTGGCCGGGCTGCCACTGGGGTGGGTGGGCGCCGCTTTGGCGGCCTTGGCCGGCCGCCCGGGCCCCGGGCGGCCGGCCTGGAGGGTGGCCGGGGGCAGCGCCAAGTGCACGCGTTTCGCAGGCACTCCGGCCGCGGCCTTCTTGCCCTTGGCCCCACCCCGCCGCACGGCTTTCGGGGTGGGCAGGGACACGGGCTCCAGTAGCTTGGCGGGCGGCTTGATGGCCCGCCCCGAGGCGGCGCGCAGGGGGGCGGGCGGGGACGGGCAAGCGGCGGCGCTCGTCGTCGTCGTAGTCGTCGAGCGGACGCGCAGCGCCTGGCCAGCCGCCGCCGCCCCGGCGGGCGGCGGCAGGATCTCGCCGGCGTGGGGGTCGGCGGGGGAAGGCATCTCTGGGGCGCGTGCGTGTGTGCCTGCGAATTGGGTGGGCGGGGCGGGTGCGCGAGGGTGGGAATGCGCGTGAGAAAAGATGTCTGAAGATGAAGGACCGCGAGCGGTTTGGTCTGGACGAGAGGAGAGAGGAGAGGCTAGGTTTGGCCTCGCCCCCAGGCGGCCCCAAAACTACCCCCCTCCCCACCCGCCCGCGCCGCCCGCGCCGCCCCTGACACGTCATCCATCCATACTAAAGCCAATTGCGGAGGGGAGGCGGCGGGGCGGCGGGCGGGAGGGTGCGCGCGGGGGGGAGTGAGAAAAGCGTTTTCTTTCCGGCCTGCGGCCTCCCGGGTCTCTTCCTCGCATGCCGATGCCGCGTGAGGGGTCGCCTCGCTCCTCGGCCCCGGCCAGCCCCCACCCAGCCCGGCGGCCGCGCCCGGCCCCGCCCGCGTGCCATGAACACGTTTCCGGGCTTGGCCCGGGCGGGCGTGCTCGCCCGCGGCCGGGGCGCGATGGGGCGGGCCCGCACCCCAAAACGCGGTCGCTTCCCCCCGCGCCGCGCGCTGGTGCTGGCGGGGGGAGAGGAGAGAGGCAGACCGCGCCCATAGTGTCTTCTCTGGCGGCGGCCCCGTTTCGAGGGGCCGCCGCCGCGATCTAACGCCTGCATCTAACGCCGTTTGCATGTTTGGCTACCTGGCTACGCACCTGGAGTAAAGAGTGGGCAATCGGGGGGGGCGCGGGTCGGGCGCGGAGGGGGAGAGAGGGAGGGAGGGGAGAAGAGAAGGGAAAAGGCAAGACTGAAGATGAAAACTGTAGGCTCTTTCGGAAGTCTCCCACACATTTTTGTTACTCACCACAGAGGTCAAAAGTCGGATAGCGAGCAACCCCAAAAACACACTCCCGACGTTTTTTGTTTTTTCTCACCTCGTCCAGTGTCATTCATCCACTGTGTCGGTCCGTCTTTTAGACCCCCCCCAGGTTTGTGCGTTCGCTCTCGCCCGCCACTTACCTCAAGAGCTGAGAGAGCACCCGCTCAAGGTCCAGCCTGTGTGCATGTCAGCCTGGGCGGTGGGCGGCCGCCCGGCCCAGCCCCGCCCTGCAAACTACTCACGCGCCGATTGGCTAGCGCAGCGTGCGCTGGCGCGAGCACGCCCTGCCGTCGCTGCTTCCGCCGCGCCCATGAGTGGCCAACCCCTCTTCCTGGGCGTGGACGCGGGGACGTCTGGCGTGCGGGCCTGCCTGGTTGATGGTACGAGGAGGAAGGGAGAGAAAAAAACTGAGAGCGATTTGCTAGCGCCCTCAAAAAGAACCACCACCCACCATCCCCATCCCCTCCCGAACCGAGCACGCTCTGCTCTCTCAGCGCGTGTATGTGCACGCCGTGCGGCGGGTGGGCTGCCCGCCAGTGTGCGCGCATACTATACAAACGCACGCTCATCCATGCGCATGCCGGGTGGGTTGCCAGTGTGCGCGCACCCTCCCCCCCGACCTGACACACAACGCCCCCGCCCCAAACCCCCTTATCTCTCTCACCATCACACCACCTAGCCACGGGCGCCATCGCCGCGGAAGCCAGGGTCCCCTACCCGGGCGGCAGCGCTGCCACCGCCGACTGGGCGGCCGCCTGGCGGGGTGGGGTCGCCGACGCGCTGGCCGCCCTGCCGCCGGCCGCCCTGGCCGCCACGGCGGGCGCCGCGGTCGCCGGCACGTCCGCCTCGGTCCTGCTGGTGGACGCGGGCGGGGACTGGGCCGTGCCCCTCGCGCCCGCCCGCCTGTACTGCGACGCGGCGGCCCCCGCCGCGGTGGCCGCGCTGAGCGTCCTGGCGGGTGGGGCGCCCCACACCGCGTCCGTGCCCACCGCGTCCGCCGCCAAGGCCATGGCCTGGTGGCTGGAGGGGCAGGTGGGCGGGTCGGGGGTGGAGCGGGCGCTCGCGGCGGCCGCCTCCCCGGCAGTGGTCTCCGCGGCCGACTGGATCGCGGCCCTCCTGGCCGGCGACCCGGCCCGCCTGGCCTGGACGGACGACAACAATGCGTTGAAGGCGGGGTGGGACCCGGGGGCGGGGCGGTACGAGCCCTGGCTCGCGGCCCACCCTGTGAGCGGCTGGCTGGCCGGCCGCGTCGTGGCGCCCGGGGCGGCGACGGTCACGGTCAGGGCGGGCGCGGCGCACGCGCTCCTGCCGCCCGGCTGCGTGGTGGCCGGCGGCACGACCGACTCGATTGCCGCCTACGTGGCCGCCCGGGGCGCGGGCGACGTGGCCGCGCCGCCGCCCAAAACGCCCACCGCGGTCACCTCGCTCGGCTCCAGCCTGGCCCTGAAGCTCGAGTCCCCGGTCCGGGTGGACGACCCGGCGACCGGCGTCTACTCGCACCGCCTGGCCGGCGCCTGGCTGGTCGGCGGCGCGAGCAATGTGGGATGCAAGGCCCTGGCCGACTTTTTCACGCCCGGCCAGCTGGCCGCGCTGTCTGCCCGGATCGACCCGGCCGTACCCTCGGCCTGCGATTTCTACCCCCTGCCCGCCGGGATGGTGGGCGAGCGCTTCCCCCTGCCCGACCCGGCCGCGAGGGCGGTGGTGACGCCCCGCCCGCCCGACGACGCCGCCTTCCTGGCCGGCCTCCTGGAGGGCATCGCCCGGGTGGAGGCGTCCGGGTACGCCCGCCTGGCCGAGCTGGGCGCCCCCTTCCCGGCGTCCGTGCTGACCGCGGGCGGCGGGGCGGCCAACCCGGTGTGGGCGGCCATCCGGGCGCGGGTGATGGGGGTGGACGATGTGCGGGCGGCGGTGAATGGGGAGGCCGCGTACGGGGCGGCGCTGTTGGCGAGGGGGTGTGTGCAAACGTAGAGCATGGTGGGGAGAGGCGGGGCTCACACGACGTTTGGCTTTTCTCTTCCGCGAAACACAACGAGGTGAGACAGCGTCGCCAGGTTAGCCCATCCATCGAGCTGACACGTGCACTTGCAACACACGCAGCCCCCACGCCTCTGCGTGAGTGTGAGGGGGACAGGAGAGAGTAACGGCCGCCAGGGAAGGGGGGAGAACACCTCAGGGCGAGGCCGCGCTGCGGGAGCCCAATTGGCGGGGCCTCGCTCGCTCGCTCTCGAACGCCCGGGAGGCAAAGAACGCATTCCTGTCCCAGCACGCTCCCCTAGAGCAAGGGTAATTTCCACGCGGGGAGCGTGAGGGAAAGGATGCGGGCGCCCAGGGCGAGGCGGCCCCCCCCCCTCACATCGCTCCGCGCGCTCTTTTCTCTCTCCCTCTCTTTTTCTCACCCCTCGACCCTCGCTCTCTCTCTCTCTCTCTCCAGGCGCGCGACCGGCCGCGCACACTCAGCCTCACCCACCATGACCTCCACCCGGCGGCAGTGGGACAGGGCCCTCAAAAGTACCGCCCCCTTTCTGGCCCTCTTCGTGGCGTGCGTGGTCGCCCAGGTATGAGAGATGAGACACAGGAAAAAAACGGCACACGAGACTCATGAAACCCACAACCTGTTCACCCCCTCTGCACGCCTCTCTTTTCTCCTCTGCATTGTAACCCCGCAGGCCACCCAGATGACGGGCCCCCCCGTGCCTGCGGCCTGGCGGGACAAGGGCGGCCCCGGCACAGTGGCGGCCGTCCTCAACCTGACCGCGCCGCGGTTGGGGGAACTGACCGACGCCCAGGCAGGCGCGCTGAGGAAGGCGCTGCTCGCCACGCTAGCGTCCGACGTGCCCGGACTGGACGTCAAGCGCGTCAAACAGCAAGGCACGGCGGCCCCGGTCGTCGAGCAGGGCGGGGCGGGCGCTGCGGACCGCATGCGCGTGGGCGTCGACCTCGTCGCCCCGCAGGCCCGCCTCTCGGACCTCCTGCGCCGCATGCAGGCCGTCTCTGACAATGCGGAGCTGGCGGGCGCGCTCCGGGCCAGCGGTCTATACGACCTGACGGACGCGCGCTTTGATTCATACGAGCTCCGGGCGGGCGGGCGGAGCGCGGCGGGCGGCGGCGAGAAGGACGGGGACACGGACAAGGCGGGCGCCCAGCGCGAGGGTGGCGGGGCGGTCATCGAGCTGCCACCGCTGCCGCCCCTGCCCAAGCCCATCGCCGTACCGCCGACGGCGCCGGCTCAGCCGGCGACCCCGCCCCAGCCCCAACCCTCGCCCGCCCCCCCGCCCTCGCCTTCAGGTAAAGGCCAGGCCCCCATCACCGCGGGCATCGAGGTGGCCGGCACCTTCCCCTCCTCGTCCGACCTCACCCCTGAGCGCCGGGCCGCCCTCGCCCGCGCGGTCGCCGTCCTGGCGGGCGTGCCGGAGGGTCAGGTCAGCGTGGTGGAGGAGGCCGGCCGGCGGCGGGCGTTGCTGCAGCAGGGTGCAGCTGCCGCCGCCGCCCCCTGGGCCCGGCGGTTTGAGGTGCAGGTCACCCCGGCCGACGCGGGGCAGGCTGCGGCCGCGAGGGCGGCCCTGACCCGCCTGGCCACGCCCGCGGGGGCGGCTGACCTGCGCGCGGCCCTGGCTTCCCAAGGCTGGGACGGCCTCGCGGCGGCCGGCCTGACCGGCCTCAACGGCAAGAAAGTCAACGGCGCCGGGACGGGCGCGGCGCCCGTGCTGAAACCCGCCGCCGCCGCGAATGAGGCTGGTGGTGGTGGGGAGAGCAAAAGCGGTGGTGGCAAGCTCGCCGGCAAGCTCGCCGGCATCATCATCGGCTGCCTGGTGGGGGCGACCCTCCTCGCCCTGGCCGCCGCGTACGCGCTGGCCTACTTCTTGGGCTGGTGCCGGTGCCTGGGCGTGGGCGTGAAGGGGGCTGGCGGAGGGGATGAGGAGAAGGCGGGGGGTGGGGTGGGGTGGCGGGCCAAGGCCAAGGCGCGCGCCGCCGGCGGTGGCGCCCCGTCCGCCGCTGTCGCATCAGCTTACAAGCTGACGGAGGGCGAGGAGGAGCGGGCGGCCGACTTGAAAGCCGCGGCGGCGGCCGCAGCGGCGGGCAACAAAGCAGACGCCGACGGGGCGGCGGTCGCGGCAGCCGCTGCGGCGGTCGCGGACGACGCCCGCCGGGACCTGGCTTCCATCGCGGCCGCGGGCGTGACCTCCCTGCGTCGCCTTGCGTCGGGGGCGAAGGACCGGACGGGCCGGCCCGGGAGTGCGGGCGTGGGCGTGGGCGGGGCGGCGGGTGCTGCGACCTCGACCCGCGCCGGCGCCACCACCACCCCTGTGTCCGGCGACGCGGCCGCGACGGCCGACGCCGTCATGGACTTTGTCCGCAAGGGCGCACCCCTGGCGGGGACGTTTGCCCTGGAACGGGGTGCCCTGGTCCCCGGCCAGGCCGCGGTGACTGTCAAGGCCCGGCAGGTGGGGGGCGCCGCCCGGGCGGCGGTCGCGACCTTTTACGTCGACGACGACGCGCACGCCCGGGCGGTCGGCCTGGGCGGGCGCCTGCCGGATGGGAGCGCGACGCCCGCCGTGCTGGCCGCGTACGGGCGTGGGGATGCGCCCGGCGCGCCGGGGCTGCCGCCCGTCATCGTGCGTGAAGCGCCGGACTATGCCCTCGACGCCTGGGTCGCCAAGCGGTTCCGGTGCGTGTGCTCCTCAATCAAAAGGAGAAAAAGTCGGACGGGGCGGCTTTCGACCCCCTGCCCGTCCCTTTTTCCTTCCATCTCACTTTCCTTCCGCTCTCTCTCCCTAACTCTCTCTCCCTCTCCCTCCCTCAAACAGGACCCCGGACCCCATGCAGCGCAAGGCCGTCCTGTCCCTGGTGACCAAGCCCGTCGCCGCCTTTGCGGCCAAGGGCCTGGTCCACGGCGCGCTTTCACCCGCCACCGTCCACTGGTTTGCGGACGACAACGCGATGAAGCTGGCGGGCGCGGACGGGTGGGCGCCCAAGGGCGCCCACGTTGTGGCCCACCACCCCGTGCCCGCCTTTGCGGCGCCGGAGGTGCTGTCAGCGCTGTCCCGGGCGGAGGAGACCGGCGGGCCCGCCCCAACCATCGCGGCCACGCCCGCCCAGGACGCCTGGTCCCTGGGCATGCTGGCCTACCTGGTCCTGACGGACGCGCCCCTGATCCCGGTGGATGCGTCCGCGAGCGACGTGGCGGCCGCCATCGGCACGGGCGGTCCCCTGCCCTGGGAACGCGCGGGCGGGGCGCTGGAGGCGCTGGAGGACCCGGTCGCGGGCGCGGCCATCAGGGGCCTGCTCCAGAGGGAGCCCAAGAAGCGGACAACCGCGGCGGCATTGCTGGGTGGCCCCCTGTTCAAAGGCCTGGCCGCCGCGGCGGCGGCGGCAGGCACGACGGGCACGCCCCGGCGGGTGAAATGAGAAAATGTGGAGATGGTGGGTGTGGGTTTGTGTGGGTTGTGTGTGTGTGTGTGTGTGTGTGTGTGTGTGTGTGTGTGTGTGTGTGTGTGTGATTTTACAGGGCGTGGGGGTGTGATTTACAGGCGGGGCGTGTGAGCACGGGGGGTGGCCGCAGAAAAGAGAGCATGTCATTATCGCATTCGCTGGAGTGTCGTAGGCTGCCTGCCTGCCTCTCGCACATCGCACACCCTCCTCTCTCGCTCTCTGGACCACACCCACCCAACCAAGCATGGAGACCACCGCGGTCCGGGACCGGGGCATGCAGGTGTGCGAGGGGAGTGTCAGAGCGTGTGAGAGCGTCGGGCACGGAGACGGACGTAAAGGCTGTTTTTTTTCAATTTGCGCGCAGAATTCTCGTTTTGCCCGTCTCTCTCTCCCCGCTGTGTGCGCCACCCTGCGTCATCCATCCACAAACCCCTCGCCTCCCCCCGTACTCTCTCTCTCTATCTATCTCAGGAACTGGACGCCCTGGACGCCGGCGTGGCGGCCGCTGCCAAGGCGGCCTCGGACGCGCGGCGCGTGTCGCAGGCCGGAGGCAACTTTGCGTCGTCGCCACCCGCGTCCTCCGACCTGTCAACCCCGCTCCGCCCGGCCTCGCCCGCCGCCCGCAGCCCGCGGGCGCCAGCATCCATGCGGCGGCCCGTGGGAGGGGTGACTGGTGGTGCGGGCGCGGGTGTGGGCGCGCACGACTCGCCCAGCGCGGCCAGCAGCGAGCTGCATGTCGGTCGGCGCGACCTCAACAACAACGGCAACAGCGCAGGCCGCCTGGCGGCCGGGACTGCTGCGGCCCTCTCCCCTGCCGCCAGCGCGCCCCGTCGGGGAGGGCGTGGGCAACGCGCTGGCAACAGTTGCAGCAGCGAGGACGAGGCTGCCGCCCGCGCCAGCCTCAACCACGCCGCCCTCCTGTCCTCCCTCCACTCCGCGGAAGCCCGGGCGGCCACGGCGACCGACACGGCCGCCCGGGCGGACGCGGACCTGGTCAACGCCCTGAACGAGGCGGCTGACCAGGTTGAAGCCGCCCGGTGCGTCGCCGAAGCCGCGGCCGACCGTGCCCGGGCGGCGGAGGATGCGGCCCTGGCCCTGCTGGAGGCGCGGGGCGGGGAGCTGGTGGCGGCCCGGGAGGCCGGTATGGCGGCGGCTGCGGCCGCGGCAGCCGGCGTGGCGGCCGTGGAAGCTGATGCGGCGGCGGTGGCGCTGGCGGAAGCCAGTGCGCGGGCCGAGTCGGCCGGTGAGGCGGCGGCCAAGGCTGGGGCTGCCCTAGAAGCCGAGCGCGCGCGGGTGGCGGCCCTCGAGGCCCGCCTGGCGACGGTGCTGGAGGAGGCCACGGCGTCTGCGGGCGCCCGCGCCGAGGCGGACGGGCTGGCCGTATCCCTCGCCGAAGCCCGGGCCCGCGCGGCCGCGGCCGCCCAACGGGTGGGCGCCCTGGAGGCGGCCGTCCAGGAGGAGCGCTCGGCGGCCCAGGCCCGTGTGGACGCCCTCCTCACCGAGTCGGCCGCCCAGGTGAGGGCCGCCCAGGAGAGTGGGGCCGCCGTCGCGGCGGAAGGCGAGGCCGTGGCGGACAAGGCGGTGGCGGTGCTGACCGCGACGGAGGGCGCCCGGGCGCAAGCCGTGGCAGCGCTGAGCGATGCGACCGCGCGCGCGGAGCGGGCGGAGGAGGAGGGGCGCGGCTTGCGGGCCGAGGCGACCGCGGCTGCTGGACAGGCTCGCACCGCTTTGGAAGCCGCCCTGTCCCGCGCGACGACCGCCGAAGCGGCCGCCGCCAAAGCCCACGCGGAGCTGCGTGGGGTGGAGGCTGCCCTGGCGGCCGCCCCCGCCGCGGCTGGGTTGGTGAAACAGGGGGGGCTCCGCCTGTCTTCCTCGACCTTGCCCGACTGGGTGTCCCGCCTGGCCGCCCACTGCACCTTATCCCGCTGCACCTGGGACGTGGAGCGGGCGGGCCTGGAAGCGGACCTGACCCGGGAGCGGGCGGCCCGGGAGGCGGCCGAGGAGAAGGCCGCAGCGGCGGTGGTCGGCCGGGCCGAGGCCGAAGCAAAGGCGGCGGCGGCGAAAGCAGAGGCAGAGGCAGCGGCGCTGGCGCGGGCCGCGGCAGAGATGGCTGTGCTGGGTGCCCGCGATGCGGTGGATGCAGCCCGGGCGCGCATGGAGGCGGCCGTGGAGGCGGAGGGGGTGGCAAAGAGTGCGGCCGAAGAGGCCAGCGCACAGGTCGAGGCGGCCAACGCTCAAGCCGCCGGGGCAGCCCAGGTCGCGTCCCGCCTGAGCGCCTTGCCGGGCGCGGCGGCCTCGATCGCCGCCTCCTTTCACCGCCTGGCCGTCGCGGCGGGGCCGCTGGTGGTCGCGGCGGCGGCGGAGGAGGGTGGAAGTGCCGCGGCCGGCCCGGCCGGCCCAGGCGCGCTCGCGGCCCTGCTCGCCGACCCGGACGCCCTGCTCGCCACCTGGGCGGGCGCCGACACGGGCGCCCGCCTGACCGCGGCGACCACCATCACCGCATCTGCCATCGCTCGGGCGGCTGAGACGGCCCCGCGCGCCCGAGCCGCCGTGCGGGAGGCCCGCCGCCGGGAGGTGGCCGCGTCTGAGGGCGGGGCGGCCTTGCAGGCAGCTGCGGCCGCGGCAGGGGCGCTGCTGCGCGAGTGTGCGGGACGCCAGGGCTGGGCGGCGTCGCCCGAGGGGGGCGCTGCGACGGCTGCCACGGAAGAGGCCATCATCTCCATGGCCACCGCGGCGGCCCCGCTCACGTCCCCGGACGCCCTGGCGGCGTCCCTGACGGCGGCAGTGAAAACGGCGGTGGGCGCGCTGGCGCGTGCGCGGGCCCGGGCTGCTGAGGAAGCCTGCTCGGCGGCCACCACCCGCGCCACCCTGGACGCTGCCCTCATCGCCCTCGCCCAAGCCGAGCAGACTGTCGCCCGCTTGCGTGCCGCCCGCGACGCCGCCCGAACGGCCGTGTCCGCCTCCGACACGCAGCTGTCGTCCGCGCGGAAGCAGCTGTCGGGCCTGCGCTCGGAGGCCGCGGCGACCGCCCGGGACGCAGCACACAGGGTGGAAGCCGTGGAGGTGGAGGCGGGGCGGGCGGTCGCGGCTGCTGAGGCTCGGGCCCGGGTGGCCGAAGCGGAGGCCGGCGTGGCGCGTGCGAGGGCGGAGGACGCGGACAAGCGGGCGGGAGGGGAGGCGGAACAGGCAGCAGCGGAACGGGTCGAGGCGGACACCTCCCGCCGGGAGGCGGCCGCCGCCCAGGCGACCGCGGTCGAAGCCCAGGCCGCCCGGGAGGCCGCCCAGGCCGCGCTCGCCCGCTCCGACCAGGCCTGCCACGCCCTGACCGACCGCCTGGCGGCCGTGGAGTCTGACCTGGCCCGGGCCAACGCGGCGGGCGCGGCTGCGGCCGCCAAGCTCGCGTCCGCCGCGGCGCGCGCCAACGCGGCCGGGGGCGAAGCCGAGCGGGCCCGCGCGGAGGCCGGCGCCATGCGGGAGGCGGCCGCCGCCGCGGGCCGCACGGCCGAGGCCGCGCGCTCTGAAGCGTCCGCTCAGGCCGCCGTCGCGGCCGACGCCCACGCGGCTGCAGCGCGGGCGCAGGCGGCGCTGGTCGAGGCAAAGAAGAAGAAGAAGGTGGCAGAGGCGGATGAGAATGCGGACCCGCTGGCGGCCGCAGTCAAAACACTGCCCCCCTCGGTCGCCCACCGCATCTCTTCCCTGGAGGCCGACCTCGCGGCCGCGCGGTCGGACGCCGAGGCGGCCGTGTCCCGCCTGGAAAGCGACCTCGCGGCTGCCCGGGCGGGCGGGGTGGGCGCGACGGCCGCGCGCACGGCCCTGGCCGCCGCCCGCGCCGACGCCGCGTCCGCCCTGGGCCAGTTGCAAGCCGCACACGCGTCCGGCGCGGGCGTGCGGGCTGCGCTCGAGGCCGGCCTGGCGGCGGCGCGGGCGGAGGTGGAGGCGGCCAAGGGCCAGGTCAAAGAGCTCCAAGCCGAAGCTGGGGCCGCAACAGCGCTGGTGGCCGTGGCCGAGGGGCGGGCGGCCGTGGCTGAGGAGGCAGTGGCACAGCTGACGCTGGATCTAGCGGACGCGCAAGCGTCGCTAGCCGCCTCCCAGGCGGACGTGGCGCACCTGAGTCGCATGGTTGTGGGGGATGGGGAGGTGGGAGTTTGAGTGAAGGCGGGGGAGGG
>Ga0315283_10002666_pt1 | contig 15005 bp, 9 predicted proteins | sample YL17G09_0_MG_FD_204541 | JGI IMG/M metagenome (GOLD analysis project Ga0315283, IMG submission 204541) | Sediment microbial communities from Yellowstone Lake, YNP, Wyoming, USA - YL17G09_0 | ecosystem: Environmental > Aquatic > Freshwater > Lake > Sediment | place: USA: Wyoming | collected... | reverse complement strand
CGGCCAGCTCGCGGACCCGTCGCCCCTGCACGTCGAAGACGGCGAGGCGCACCGGCGCGGCGGCCGGGAGCGCGAAGGCGAGCCGTGCACCTCCGAGCGCCGGGTTCTGCAGCGGCCCCGAGAAGGACAGCTCGCGGGGCAGCCCGGCGTCGCCCGGCACGTCGATGAGGCCCGTGCGGCTCCAGCAGAAGTCGTAGGTGGCCGACGTCCCGAGGCTGGTCCCCGAGTCGCGGTACACCACCACGGGGTACCGACCGGCCGGCTGGGCGCCGTAGGTGAGGATCTGGTAGTCGCCCGAGGTCGCCGAGGAAACCCCCTCGCCGCGCGCGTGGACCCCGCCGCTCCCCGGCGGGAACACCTCGAAGCGCACGCCGTCCGCGCCGAGCGTCGAGTGCAGCGACAGGTAGGCGGTCTGCCCGGCATCCAGTCTCATCTCGTAGACGTCGACCAGCCGCTGCGCGGCCAGCGCTTGGGCCAGCCAGCGGACCTCGGGCTGTCCGGTGCTCCAGCTCAGGTTGCCCTGCCGCGAGCGGGCGTCGCTTTGGTCGACGGTGAAGGGCTGCCCCGCGACCGCCGCCCAGCGGATCGCCGCCGGGTAGACCGTGAGGGGGGTGCCGGAGTAGTCGCCCGCCACGAAGTCCGTGTAGGGGCCGGTCGAGGTCGAGAGCTTGAGCACGTCGCTGAATCCCGCGAGGCTGCCCGCATAGGGGTCGCCGTAGACCCAGAGATCGTAGTCGTCGAGCGCGTCCTGCGGGGCCAGGCCGGTGACCCACGCCCGGCCGCTGGCGTGCGCGAACTCCATGCCGTCGCAGTTCGGCTGCGCTCCGTAGCCGGGGTCGGGCGGCGGAGAGACGCGGACCACGGGCGCCTGGAAACCGAGGACGAGCGGGCTCCAGACCCACTGTCCCGTCCACGTGTTGTCGGCTTCGTCGGTCTCGAGGACCTGCTGCCCGGCGTCCAGCCAATGGGTCAGGCTGTGGCGCCCGCCGCGCACCCAGAAGGCGGCGTAGTTCAGGAACAGGTAGGGACCGGGCGCGTTGCCGTCGGGCTGGTCGTCGTACCCGACGAACTCCGCCTGATCCAGATAGAGCTCGGATCTCCAGGGCGGCAGGAGATGGGGGCCGTCGTGCAGGGCCGCCCACTGGGGGTAGGTCATGGCGGGTCGGCTCGGCAACTCCGCTGGCAGGAGCACCGGGCCGCTGCTGTACGAATGGTCGAGGGGGACGATCGGCGACGACCAGTCCGCCGGCGTCCAGGTCGCCCTGATGTTCGACGTGCCGTGGATCTCGGACTGCATCCAGTACTCGTTACAGGAGCCGGAGTAGAGAAACACGCGCAGGTAGAAGCTCGTGGCCGGGCCCAGGTTGGTGTACTCCAGGTACTCGCTGCCCGTGACGCCGCCGGAGCCGGCCACGATCGGCCCGCCGCAGCCCGCGAAGAGCGCGATGTCGATGTCGCCGCGCTCCTGCAGGTAATCCATGTCGACCAGGAGACGGCCGCTGCGCGGCACGTCGAAGGCGTACCAGTCGTCGTCGCCGCTGGCGACGATGACGCCCTCGGCGACCCCCGAGGGCAGGAGCGCCGCCTCGGCACAGGCGTCGTTGGGCTCGTAGCGGTCGTCGAGATCGCCGTCGGGGCCCACCCGCTGGGCGTAGATGTCGGCGCCGGTGGTGGCCGCCGAGCGCTGGTCGGTCCAGGCCGCGATCGCCCCGCCGGCTTGGTCCGGCGCCAGGGAGATGTCGAACTGGTCGGCGGGCGCCGTACAGAGGGCGCGGCCGCCCGCCGGCCAGCGGGTGTCGAGGACGCCGGCCGCCGACACGCGATGGGCATAGACGTCGACCGTGCCGCTGCGCGCGTCGTGCCAAGCGACGAAGATCCCGCCGTCGCCGTCGGAGGCCAGGACGGGCTGCACCTGGTCCCCGCTGGACGCGCACACGACGCGGCCGCCCGCCGGCCAGGCCGGATCCACGCTCCCGGCGCCCCGCACGTGCTGCAGATAGATGTCGTGGTCGCCGGGCCGGGCGTCCGCCCAGGCCACGCAGGCGCCGCCTGCAGCGTCGGACAGAGCCTGCATCCCCGACTGATCCGCGGCCACCGGCGCCACCGCCAGCCCGGCGGCGGGCCAGGCGGGATCGCGAGCCCCCCAGGACCGCAGCCGCTGGGCGAGGGCCCGGTAGTGGCCGGAGGCGAACCCCTGCCACACGACGATCGCTCCGCCGTCGCCGTCGGAGACGATCTGCGGCTGGGTCCCGACCTCGGAGCCGGTGGCCACCTTCAGGCCGTCCGCCGGCCACGCCGGATCCAGGACCCCGGATGCGCTCAAGTGATGGGCATAGACCGCATGGGCGCCACTGCGGGAGTCGGTCCAGGCGACGATGGCCCCGCCGGACCCGTCCGCCGTCATCCGGGGCTGGCTCTGGTTGCCGGTGACGGGACCGAGCCTGCGTCCGGCTGCTGGCCAGGTGGGATTGACCACGCCGGAGGCCAGCACGCGGAGCGCGTAGACGTCGTTGTCGGCTCCGTTCCATTCGATCCAGACGACGAAGGCCCCGCCGGCCCCATCGGAAAGGGCATCCTCCACGTCCTGGTGCGCGGGCTTCGTGCTGACCGGGAGGCCGGCCGCCGGCCACGGCGGCTCGATGATTCCCGAGACCGGCAGATGCTGGGCGTAGACGTCCCGGTTCCCGCCGCGTTCGTCCGTCCAGAGGAGGATCGCCCCGCCCACGCCGTCCGTGACCCCGCGGACGCCCGCCTGGTGTCCGCTGGCGGCGCAGACGACGTATCCGCTCTGAGGCCACGCCTGCTCCCGGAATCCCGAGGGCCGGAGACGCTGGGCGAAGAGGTCCAGGTTGCCGAAGCGGTCGTCCGCCCAGACCAGGATCATGCCGCCGTTGCCGACCGGGACCATGTCCAGGTCCGACTGATTCCCGGGCTCGGCGCAGACGGCGGTGTTGTCGCTGGCGCTGCAGTTCCACTGCGCCCTGGTCGGGGACGCCGTTCCCAGGGCGGCCTGGGCCGCGGGCCCATCGCCGCGCTCGCGCGCGAGGTCCTGCCTGGCTCGCAGGAAGCGCTCGCGGCACTCGGCCTTGAGAGCGCCGATCCGCTCCAGCAGCGACCGGCGCGCCGCGTCGGGGAAGCCGGGCTGCATCTGGAGCGCCAGTTCGCGCACGCGCTGCCGCCCCTCTTCCTGGATCGCGGCCAGCGCGCGTTCCTCCGCGGTCGGCGGCGGGAAGAGGCGTGCGCCGGGCGGGGGGGCCGGCGCGGCGACGGCGGTCTGGGCCTCCTGTGTGGCGGGGGCCGCCGGCGGGCCGGCGGCGGCGAAGGCGGGGATCAAGAACAAGGCCAGGGCCGAGATCGCCCCGGCCCGGCGGATCCAGTGGTCTCGCGGTCTCATGGCATCACCCCCAGGGTGGTGGTTGGATGGATGACTTCGGGGTAGCCAACCGGAAGCGACGGGCAAGGGGGCGGAACAGCCGCGAGCCGAGGGTGGGGCGGGGCCGGGGCCTACTCCGGAGCAGGACGCTCCCATCGAGCCGCCAAAAAGTATACGCCCCGCACGGCAGAAAGCAACGCCGGATCGGGGGCGCCGGCAGCCTACGATCCGAGCGACTCCCGGTAGATCTCCAGGCCCCCGACGCGGGAGCAGACGAAGCGCACCAGTTCGAGGCTCGTCGGCTGCGCCACGGCCGCCCGCACGGCGGCCACGGCCACCGGCGCCGCTGCCTCGGGGGGATAGCCGTAGGCGCCGGCGCTGATGCTGGGGAAGGCGAGGGAGTGCAAGCCGCGCGCGGCCGCCAGGGCGACGGCGCTGGCGTAACAGCGACGCAGCAGCTCCGGCTCGCGGCCGGAACCGTCGTGCCACACCGGGCCGACCGTGTGGATGACCCAGCGCGCCCGCAGCCGGTAGCCGCGGGTGATACGGGCCTCGCCGGTGGGGCAGCCGCCGAGTGTGGCGCACTCCGTCAGCAACTCGGGTCCCGCGGCCCTGTGGATGGCGCCGTCGACCCCGCCGCCCCCCAGCAGCGTGGAGTTGGCGGCGTTGACGATGGCGTCGTCCGCCTGCTGCGTGATGTCGCCGCGGGCCGCCTCGAGCCGCGTCACGGCGGACCTACGGCCCCGGCGCCTCGAACCACACCGTGGCCAGCGGCGGCAGCGTCACCGGCGCCGACCAGGCGAACTCGCGCCACGGGTGGGCCTCGGCCTGCACGCCGCCGGCGTTGCCCATGTTGCTGCCTGCGTAGAGCGCCGAGTCGGTGTTGAGCAGCTCCTTGTAGAAGCCGGAGCGCGGCAGCCCCAGGCGGTAGCCGACGCGCGGCACCGGCGAGAGGTTGCACACGCAGACGATGCGGCGGTCGCTGGACGGCGCGATGCGCATGTAGGCGATGAGGTTGTCGTCGGCGCTGTTGACGTCGATCCACTGGAAGCCGGCCGGCTCGGCGTCGGCCTCCCACAGGGCCGGCTCGCCGCGGTAGATGCGGTTGAGATCGCGCACCAGGGCCAAGAGGCCGCTGTGCTCGGCGCCCAGGAGCACGTGCCAGTCGAGGCTCTTGTTGACGTTCCACTCGTCCCACTGCCCGAACTCGCCGCCCATGAAGAGCAGCTTCTTGCCCGGGTGCGCCCACATGTGGCCGTAGAGCGAGCGCAGATTGGCGAACTTCTGCCAGCGGTCGCCGGGCATCTTGGAGAGCAGCGAGCGCTTGCCGTGCACCACCTCGTCGTGCGAGAGCGGCAGCACGAAGTTCTCGGCCCAGGCGTAGAGCAGGCCGAAGGTCAGCAGGTTGTGGTGGAAGCGGCGGTGGATGGGGTCCTTGGTGAAGTAGAGCAGGGTATCGTGCATCCACCCCATGTTCCACTTGAAGCCGAAGCCCAGCCCGCCGGCGTGGGTCGGCCGGCTCACGCCGGGCCAGGCGGTCGATTCCTCGGCCATCATCAGGGCCCCGGGGTGGCGGGCGTGCGCCAGCTCGTTGACGCGCCGCAGGAACTCGATGGCCTCGAGGTTCTCGCGCCCGCCGAAGCGGTTGGGGAGCCACTCGCCGGCACGGCGGCTGTAGTCGCGGTAGAGCATCGAGGCCACGGCATCGACGCGCATCCCGTCGGCGTGCATCTCGGTGAGCCAGTAGAGGGCGCTGGCCAGCAGGAAGTTGCGCACCTCGTTGCGGCCGTAGTTGAAGATGTAGGTGCCCCAGTCGGGGTGGTGGCCGATGCGCGGGTCGAGGTGCTCGTAGAGCGCGGTGCCGTCGAAGCGCCCCAGCGACCACTCGTCGGTGGGGAAGTGGGCCGGCACCCAGTCCACCAGCACGCCGATGCCGCGCGAGTGCAGGTGGTCGACGAGGTAGCGGAAGTCGTCCGGGTCGCCCTGGCGCGAGGTGGGGGCGAAGTAGCCGGTCACCTGGTAGCCCCACGAGCCGCCGAAGGGGTGCTCCATGGGCGGCATCAGCTCGACGTGGGTGAAGCCCAGGTCGGCGACGTAGTCGGCCAGCTGCGGCGCCAGCTCGCGGTAACCGAGCGGCTTGTGGCCCTTCCCGTCGTTGCCCTTCCAGGAGCCGAGGTGGACCTCGTAGATGGTCAGCGGCCGGCGCTGCGGCGGGCTCTCGTCGCGGTACCAGAGCCACTGATCGTCGCGGAACTTGTAGGTGCTGTGGAACACCTTCGAGGCGGTGCTCGGCGGCACCTCGGCCCAGAAGGCGTAGGGATCGGCCTTGAGCAGCCGGCGGCCGTCCTGGGTGCGGATCTCGAACTTGTAGCAGGAGCCGGGGCCGAGGTCGGGGAGGAAGATCTCCCAGATCCCGGTGTAGCCCAGGTTGCGCATCGGGTGGAGGCGGCCGTCCCAGCGGTTGAAGTCGCCGACCACGCTGACGCCGCGCGCCGACGGCGCCCACACCGTGAAGGCCACGCCCGGCGCCCCGCCGGCCGCGCCCAGCGCCTCGCGCACGTGGGCGCCCATCTTCTCGTAAAGCAGCTCGTGCTCTCCCTCGCGCGCCAGGTGCAGGTCCAGCTCGCCCAGCGTCGGCAGGAACGAGTAGGGGTCGCGGTAGCGGTGGGTGGCGCCGCCCGGGAAGCGGGCCTCCAGTTGATAGGGGAAAGGCGCGGTGCCGCCGGGCACGAGGCGCTCGAAGACGCCCGCCGGGTCCAGCAGCCGCATGGGCTCGGGCTCGCCGCCCTCCGGCACGAGGCTCAAGCTCTCGGCGTCGGGGCGGAAGGCGCGCACCACCAGGCCGCCCTCCACCGGATGCGCGCCGAGCAGCGAGTGCGGGTCGGCGTGGACCAGCGACAGCAGGCGGTCGAGCGCGGCGCGGTCGGCCGTCGGCCCGTGCGTGCCCGGCTTCGAATCCGGTTGGCGACCGTTCACGTCAGCGTCCCCCGCGGGCCAGCGGCTCGACGAAGGCCCGGTAGATGTCGGCGCCGGTCCCCATTCCCGGCACGTTGCTCCTGGCCTGCGACAGCGTCTCCAGGAAGGGGCCGCGCGGCGGCGTCGCCCCCAGGGTCTTGAGGAGGTCGAGGGCGCGGCCGGCGTACTTCATCACCTGCACCGCCTCCAGGCCGGAGATGTCGGAGAAGAACCAACCACAGCTCGTGTACTGGTAGAGCACCGCGCGCGCGAGCTCGAGCAGCAGGAGAGCGCGGCGGCGCTCCTCGTCGGCGAGCGGCCGGGGCGCGTGCCGGGCGAAGAAGCGCTCGTGTGCCTTGCGTCCCTCGAGCGCCAGCTCGACGGCGTCGTCGCGCGCCGCCCACGGGTCGCGCAAGAGCGCGCCGCCGGCGGCCTCGAGCTGGGTGTGCGCCGCATCGCGCACCACGTCCATGGCGGCGCGCAGCGGGGTGCGCCACGCCTGCGTCCAGCCGGGCTGGCCGCCGGTGTGGCAGCCGCAGTCGCGGAACCAGCGGCCGACGCCGTGCTCGCAGCTCCACGAGGTGCCCAGGCCGTCGGGCCCGGGGAGGATCTCGGCCTCGTGCTCGGGCGGGTGGCGGTCGAGGTACTCGCCGTAGTTGGTAACCTCGAAGCCGCCGCCGGCGACCTCGACGGTGAGGGCGTAGGCCAGCGTCAGGTCGCCGAAGCGCGCGTGGTGGCCGTAGCTCTCGCCGTCGGTGGCGCAGTGCACCAGGCGCGCGCCGTCGGGGCTCGGCGCGTCGGCGACGGGCCGCAGGTCGAGCGCGGGGGCGGGCGCCGAGACGGGCACGGAATCGGCGGCGGCCGGCGCCCCGTCCCGCGCCCGGGTGAAGCGGGCCACCATGGCCTGGCTGGTGGCCAGCGCCCCGCCGAACGCCACGTCGTGCGCCAGCCGTCCGTCGTAGAAGAACAGCGCCAGAGCGCGCCCCGAGCCGTCGCGATGGGCATAGCGGTAGGCGCGCTGCGGGTCGACGGTGCCGTCGGCGACGTCGCGCCAGGCCGCCTCCGGCGCGCCCAGACGGCGCACGCGAGCCGCCTGTCGGGGCGAGAGGATGGCGTAGCGCATCCCCTCGTCGATGAGCGTGCCGAGCGTGGCGTCGTCGCACGCCGTCTCGGGCAGCCACAACGCCTCCGCCGCGCGGCCGAAACGGTGGCGGAAGTCGGCCAGGCCCCAGCGCACCTGCGTGCGGCGGTCGCGTTCGTCCAGCAGCGGCAGGATGGCGTGGTTGTAGCCCTGGGCGATGGCGTTGCCGTGCCCGCCGTGGCGGCGCGCGCTGTCGCGGTCGGCCTCGAGGATGCGCGCGTACACCGTCGGGTCGCGGCTCTCGATCCACGAGAAGAGCGTCGGCCCGAAGTTGAAGTTGACGTGCGCGTAGTTGTTGACGACCCGCTCGACGCGCCCGCCCTCGCCGAAGATGCGCGCGAAGGCGTTGGCCCGGTAGCACTCCGAGAGGATGCGCTCGTTCCAGTCGTGGAACGGATAGGCGCTCGGCTCGCGGTCGATGCGGCCGCTCCACGGGTTCTCGCGCGGCGGCTGGTAGAAGTGGCCGTGGATGACCAGCGGGGCGGGGCTCACGAGGCGGTCCTCCGCGCTGCGCCACCCGGCAGCCGTCCGCTGGCCTCGGTCAGCTCGCGCAGGCGCGCGGCGTGCGCCGCCGTCAGGTCGTCCTCGCGAAAGCGCCACTGCCAGTTGCCGTGCACCGTGCCCGGCCGGTTCATGCGCGCCCCGGAGCCGAGTCCCAGCACGTCCTGCAGCGGGAAGATCGCGGTGTTCGCCCGCGAGCCGAGGACGGCGCCGATCATGCGCCAGTGGAGGTCGGGTCCGTCGCCGCCCAGGTAGAGGCCGGCCCGCTCGCGCTCGCGCGCGTGCAGCAGCGCGGCGGACGTGCCGGCCGCGGGCGGCGGGTCGCGGAACCAGCCGGCGGCGGTGTCGTTGTCGTGCGTCCCCGTGTAGGCCATGCAGCGCTCCGGGTAGCTCTCGGGCAGCATGTAGCGCGACTCCTCGTCGTCGCCGAAGGCGAACTGCAGCACGCGCATGCCCGGCAGAGCAAAGCGGTCGCGCAGCTCGGCGACTTCCGGCGTGAGGATGCCGAGGTCCTCGGCGATGATCGGGAATCCGCCGACGGCGGCCTGCAGGCGCGTCAGGAAGTCGGCGCCCGGGGCTTCCCGGTAGCGCCCGCGCTTGGCGGTGCGCGCGCCGGCCGGGATCTCCCAGTAGCGCGCGAAGCCGATGAAATGGTCGACGCGCACCGCGTCGAAGCGCCCGAGGATGCCGCGGAAGCGCTCGATCCACCAGGCGTAGCCGGTCTCGGCCATGCGTTCCCAGCGGTACAGGGGATTGCCCCACAGCTGGCCGTCGGCGCTGAAGTAGTCGGGGGGCACGCCCGCCACCACGGTGGAGCGGCCCGTCTCGTCGAGCTCGAAGAGCTCGCGGTGGGCCCACACCTCGGCGCTGTCGTGCGACACGAAGATGGGCAGGTCGCCGATCCAGCCGATGCCGCGCTCGGCGCAGGCGGCGCGCAGCCGCCGCCACTGGGCGTCGAAGACGAACTGCAGGAACTCGTGGTAGCGCCGGTCGCGCTCCAGCCGCTCGCGGGCCTCGCGCAGGGCGGCCGGCTCGCGGTCGCGCAGCGGCGCGGGCCAGTCGGCCCATGCCGCTCCGGCGTGCGCGTCCTTCAGCGCCCGGTAGAGCGCGAAGTCGGGGAGCCAGCCGGCGGCCGTCGCGCGGAAGCGCGCGAAGGCCTCCTGCTCGGCCCGGGCCGCGCGGCCCTCGAACGCCGCGAACGCCTTGGCGAAGCGGATCTCCTTGAAACGCTCGGCGGCGGCGTAATGCACGCGGTCGGCGGAGAGCGGCGCGGCCGGGACGAGGTCGGCGGGCTCCAGCAGGCCGTCCTCGGCCAGCCCCTCGAGGCTCACGAAGAGCGGGTTGCCGGCGAAGGTGGACTCGGATTGGTAGGGGGAGTCGGCCCGGCCCGCCGGACCCACCGGCAGCATCTGCCACCAGGCCTGCCCGGCGGCGGCCAGGAACTCGGCGAAGCGGTACGCGGCACGGCCGAGGTCGCCGACGCCGCTGGGGCCGGGGAGCGAAGTGGGGTGGAGGAGGATGCCGCTGGCGCGGGTCGAGAGCCCGGGGAGGGAGGGCCCCTCACGCCCGGTCCGCGGGGCCGGGGTGGAGTCCATGACAGTCGTTCTGCGTTCCGTCTGCGGGCCGGCCAATCGCGTCTCCCGTGGCTTCACCGCGCTCCGACGCGGGCTTCCATGCGGTGCGCCAGCGGGGGGCGCGTCACCGCGTGAAGCTAGCATGGGCGGGGCGCCGCGACAACCGGGCCTGTGCTACTCTTGCGCCGCTCCCCGGAGCCGCCGCCGCGGCCGCCCTCGGCCCCGGCAGCGCGCCATCCGCGCGGCCGCCAGCGCGCCGGCCCCGTGTCGTCACCCTCAGGAGGAACCTCGAGTGGCCCTCGCCGAACGCGATATCCTCGACGCCCTGCGGCACATCCAGGATCCCGATCTGCACCGCGACATCGTCAGCCTCGGCTTCGTGCGCAACGTGCGCGTCGACGGCGACAAGGTGGCGATCGACGTCAATCTCACCACGCCCGCCTGCCCGGTGAAAGACCAACTGCGCGACCAGGCGCGCCAGGCGCTCCTGGGCCTGCCCGGGATCCGCGAGGCCAGCGTCAACATGACCTCCGAGGTGCGCTCGACGGCGGCCCCCGACCGCACCGCGCTGGCCGGCGTACGCAATCTGGTGGCGGTGGGCAGCGGCAAGGGCGGGGTGGGCAAGTCCACGGTGGCCGTGAACCTGGCGGTGGCGCTGGCCGGCACCGGGGCGCGTGTCGGCCTGCTCGACGGCGACATCTACGGGCCGACCATCCCGATCATGATGGGGATGCAGGAGGAGGGCGTGCAGGCCGCCGGCGACCGGCTCGTTCCCTACGAGGCCCACGGCGTGCGCTTCATGTCCATGGGCTTCATGGCGCCCGGCGACCAGCCGCTCATCTGGCGCGGCCCGATGGCCCACAAGGCGCTGCAGCAGACGCTGCTCGGCACCGAGTGGGGCGAGCTCGACTACCTGCTCATCGACCTGCCGCCCGGCACCGGCGACGTGCACCTGACGCTGGTGCAGACGGTGGCGCTGACCGGCGCGGTCATCGTCTCGACGCCGCAGGACGTGGGGCTCACGATCTCGCGCAAGACGCTGCGCATGTTCCAGCAGACGCGGGTGCCGATCCTCGGCCTGATCGAGAACATGAGCTACTACGTCTGCCCCCACTGCGGCGAGCGCGACGACATCTTCGGACACGGCGGCACGGCCCAGGCCAGCCGGCTCCTGGACATCCCGTTCCTGGGCGAGATCCCGCTCGACGGCGGCATCCGCGAGTTCGCCGACCGCGGCACGCCGATGGTCCTCGGCCGGCCCGACAGTCCGGCGGCGAAGGCCTACCGCGACATCGCCGGGCAGCTGGCCGCGCAGGTGAGCATCCGCGCCTTCCAGCCGGCGGCGCCGGCCATCGTCGAGGAGTAGGGGACGGGGCATGAGCTGCGACCCGCAGCGCGACACGCCGGTGGAGTTCCGCAAGCAGGGCCGCGAGCGGCTGCGCATCACCTGGGCGGACGGCCACGCCGGCGAGTACCCGGCCCGCTACCTGCGCGCCCGCTGCCCGTGCGCCCGGTGCGTGGACGAGGACACCGGGCGCCGCCGCATCGGGGAGGCCGACGTGGCCGCCGACGTCGGTCTCGAGAAGCTGCAGCTGGTGGGCAGCTACGCCCTGCAGATCCACTTCAGCGACGGGCACGGCATGGGGCTCTTCGCCTTCGACAACCTGCGCCGGCTCTGTCCGTGCGCCGAGTGCGGGGGGGGCTGAGCATGCACGCGTGGCACGACGTGCCCTGGGGCGAGGACGTGCGCGACCACTTCCAGAACAGGCTCGAGAAGAAGGAGGTGCGCATCGAGGCGCTGCGCGGGCGGGAGGCGGCCGAGGAGGTGGTGCGCGCGGCGATCCGGCTGTACGCGGAGCGCTGTGCGGAGCTGAGGAAGTGAGTGGCCGGCGGCAGCCGTGCCTCGGCTGACGTGAGCCCGACTCCCGCCGCCGCGGCCGCCGCTCCCCCGGGGGTCTCCGGACCCATCCCGCAGGCGCTGTTCCGCCTCGCCCTGCCCATCCTCGCGTCGCAGGCGCTGCGCCTGGCCTACCAGTGGATCGACGCCCTGTGGGTGCGCGGCCTGGGCGTGGACGCCACCGCCGCGGTCACCACCTCGGTGTTCGTCATGTGGTGGATCTACTCGATCAACGACGTCATCGCGGTCGGCGTGGTGGCTTACGTGAGCCAGCTGCTGGGCGCCGGCGAGCGGCAGCGGGCGGGCGTGGCGGCCTACCACGGCGTGCGGGCGTCGCTGGTGCTGGGCCTGGTGGGCACGGCGATCGGCGTCTTCGGGGCGCGCACGATCTACGGCTGGATGGGGGCCACCGCCGGCGTGCTCGAGCAGGGCGAGCGCTACCTGTCGGTGGTGCTCGGCGGGGCGCCGTTCATCCTGCTGGTGCTCACCGGGCAGAGCGTGCTGCGGGCCGCCGGCGACTCGCGCACGCCCTTCTGGATCGACGCCGCGGCGGTGGCGCTCAACACCGCGCTGGCGCCGCTGCTCATCTACGGCGTCGGGCCGCTGCCGCGCCTCGGCGTGGCCGGGGCCGCCTGGGCGACGGTGATCGCGCAGGCCGGCGCGGCGCTCACCTACCTGGTCGTGGCGCTGCGCGGCCACCGTGCCTTCCCGCTGGCGCGGCGGGCGCCGGGGCCGCCGATCCACATCGGGCCCATCGCGCGCGTCGGCGCGCCGGTGGCGGTCATCGGCATGCTGTTCTCTGCGGTGTACATCGTCTTCTCGTCCTCGGCCTCCCGCTTCGGGGCGGCCTCGCTGGCCATCGTCGGCATCGCCAATCGCGTCGAGGCGCTGTCGTTCCTGATCGCCGTGGCCATCGGCATCGCCGGGGCGACGCTGGTGGGCCAGAACCTGGGCGCCGGCCGGCCCGAACGCGCTGCGGAGGTGATCCGCACCGCCCTGCGCTGGAGCCTGGGGGTCGGCGCGGTCGTCACCACCGTGTTCATGCTCTTCCCGTCGCTGTTCATCGGGCTGTTCACGGCCGACCCGGAGGTGCACCGCATCGGCGTGCCCTACCTGCGCATCCTGGCCGGCTGCCTGGTGTTCAGCGCGGTCGAGATCGCCGTCGGCGAGGCCGTGCTGGGGTCGGGGCACACGCTGGCCATCTCGATCATCTACACGGCGACCTCCCTGGTGCGCCTGCCGCTGGCCTTCTGGGTCCCGGACTGGACGGGGCAGGGGGTGCAGGCGATCGCCTGGGTGATCAGCGTCACCTGCGTGGTGCGCGCGCTGCTCATCGTCGGCTGGACGGCGCGCGGCACCTGGAAGAAGGGCCTCAAGACCGACCTGATGACCGGCGCGGGCGGCTTTACCCCGCCGATGCAATCCGGGTAAGCTGCGCGGCGGCCGGGCGCCGCGGTGCGAGTCCGCGGCGGCCGCGTCCCGCGCGGTCGGCCGGTCGCGGCCGCCCTGCCGCGCGGCGATCGCCCCACACCTCTCGAGGAGAGCGCGATGTTCCTTCTGATCACCGGGATCGGCGGCGCGGGCCCGCAGTCGGGCGGCGCGGGTTGGCAGCCCGGCGGCGGCGATCCGGCCGCCGCGGGGACGCTGGCGGCGCTGTGCGACGAGTACTGGGAAGGCCGGCTGGCCGCCAACCCTATCGAAGCCACGGGCATCGGCGACCGCCGCTACGACGACCGCCTCGACGACAACTCGCTCGAGGGCTACGCGAAGAGCCGCTCGCGGCTGAGCGGCGTGCGCGAGCGGGCGCGCGCCATCCCCGAGGTCGGGCTGGGCGCGGCCGACCGCCTGACGCTCAGCGCCTTGCTCACCGAGGTGGAGAGCGACCTGGCCAAGCTCGACTGCGCGCTCCACGAGTGGACGGTGGATCCGCTCGGCGGCCCGCAGATCGAGTTCTTCAACCTCGAGTCGTTCCAGACGGTGCGCGGCTTCGCCGAGGGGCAGGCCATGGTGAAGCGTTGGCAGGCCATGGGGCCGTCCCTCGGCCGGCACGTCGCCAACCTCGAGCGCGGCCTGGCGGCCGGCAAGGTGGCGCCGGTGGACGCCGTGCGGAAGGTGATCGGCGGCCTGCGCGAGACGCTGGCCGAGCCCGACGCGCAGTGGGCGCTGCTGCTGCCGCTTGCGACGCCGCACCCGGACTGGAGCGACGCCCAGCGCGCCGGGTTCGCGGACGGGCTGACGGCGGCGGTGCGCGACTCGGTGCGGCCGGCGCTGGCGCGCTACCTGGCCTTCCTCGAGGCGCAGATCGCGCCGGCGGCCCGGCCCGAGACGCGCGCTGGGGTCATGCACGTGGCGGGCGGGGACGCGATCTACCGCCAGCTCATCCGCGTGCACACTTCGCTGGATCTCACGCCCGACGAGCTGCACGCCACCGGGTTGGCCGAGGTCGAGCGCATCAACGGCGAGATGAGCGAGCTGGGGCGCAAGGTGCTGGGGACGGCGGGCCTCGCCGAGACCCTCGCGCGCCTGCGCACCGATCCGGCGCTCTACTTCACGACCCGCGACGAGGTGGCGGGCAAAGCCGAGGCGGCGCTGGCGCGCGCCAAGGGGGCGATCGGGAGCTGGTTCGGCTTGCTGCCCAAGGCCGACTGCGCGGTCGTGCGCATGGGCGAGCACGAGGAGAAGATCTCGACCATCGCCTACTACCGCGACCCGGCCGCGGACGGCTCGCGCCCGGGGCAGTTCTACATCAACACGTACGCGCCCGAGACCCGGCCGCGCTACGAGGCCGAGGCGCTGGCCTACCACGAGTCCATCCCGGGCCATCACCTGCAGCTGGCCATCGCCCAGGAGCTGCGCGACATGCCCCGCTTCCGCAAGCACGTGGGCGTGACCGCCTACATCGAGGGCTGGGGCCTGTACTCCGAGCGCCTGGCCGACGAGATGGGACTGTACAGCTCCGACCTCGACCGCATCGGCATGCTCTCGCTCGACGCCTGGCGGGCCTGCCGGCTGGTCGTGGACACGGGGCTGCACGCCAAGGGGTGGTCGCGGCAGCGGGCCATCGACTTCATGCGCGAGAACTCGGCGATCGCGCTGAGCAACATCGTCAACGAGATCGACCGCTACATCGTGTGGCCGGGGCAGGCGCTGGCCTACAAGACCGGCCAGCTCGAGATCCTGCGCCTGCGTGACGAGGCGAAGCGCACGCTCGGGGCGCGCTTCGACATCAAGCGCTTCCACGACGTCGTGCTGTCGAACGGGGCGCTGGCGCTGGTGCCGCTGCGGCAGGTGGTGGCGAAGTACGCGGCGGGCGTCCGAGGCGGGAGGGAAGATGAGCGGGGAACGTAGCGATCCGCGCGGCGGCGGGGTGGCCCGCCGCCGGGTGTTGGGGATGCTCGGATTGGCGGGGACCGCGCCCCTGTGGCTGGCGGGCGCGAGGGCGGCGGACGAGCCTCCCAAGCCGGGGACTCCGGCCCCGGCCGCGGCGCCGGCCGCCGAGGCGCCGGCCGAAGGGCCGTCGCAGGATGCCGTCGAGCTGGCTGGCCTGGCCCGCCGCCGCTACGG
>Ga0315283_10002665_pt1 | contig 15006 bp, 8 predicted proteins | sample YL17G09_0_MG_FD_204541 | JGI IMG/M metagenome (GOLD analysis project Ga0315283, IMG submission 204541) | Sediment microbial communities from Yellowstone Lake, YNP, Wyoming, USA - YL17G09_0 | ecosystem: Environmental > Aquatic > Freshwater > Lake > Sediment | place: USA: Wyoming | collected... | reverse complement strand
CCGAACCTTATCCGATCTCGCAGGTAGATACCGCCAAAGGTGTTATCATAGGTTGGAAAGTGGAGCGCGTCACAGAAAGGACCGATCAATCCAACTACATGGGAATACGGGTTTTATATGATAAAGGCATGAATTCCTTTTATGCTGCCGAAGCATCCGGCAGTGGCGGTGGAACGCAAGTTGTGGGTGTTGGTGGCTCACTGGCCCGTTTTATCATCTTCAGCGATCAACTCTATGCCCTCAATAATAACAATCTGCAAATGATTGATATTCCGAATTCAGCGAAGCCATCAGCCGGAAATAAGATTGGACTGAATCGTGTGGTGGAAACATTATTTATTGAGAGCGATAAACTATTCGTTGGCACTCAAACAGGCATGCTTATCTACGACCTGTCGGATGCTGCAAATCCAGTTTATGTAGCCGAATACAATCACTTTCAGAGTTGCGATCCGGTAGTGGTTTCCGATGGCTATGCTTATGTAACCATGCGTAGTGGCAACCGCTGCGGAAATTTTACAAATTTGATGGATGTGGTGGATCTGCATGTAATAAATGATCCGCAACTCGTAAAAAGCTATTCAATGTCAGATCCTTACGGACTGGGCATCGAAAATAAGACACTTTTTGTATGCGATGGCAGCGCCGGTCTAAAAATCTACGATGTTACCGATCCTTTAAGGATTGACGAACACCTGATAAAAACCTTTGCTGATATCAACGCCACGGATGCAATACCTACCGGTACCAGCCTTATCGTCCTGGCCACCGATGGTATTTACCAGTATGATTATTCTGATCTGCAAAATATTCAGCTGCTGAGTCATATTCCGAATGGGAAGTGAGAATGTGAGAATGTGAGAATGTGAGAATATGGGAATTTGGGAATTTGAGAATTTGAAAATGGGAAAATGAATTGGGAGATATGAGCCTGATAGCGAACATTGTAAAAAGGACATTGCCGTATTTATACTCATTAATACGGTATAAAAATGATCATGCACCTTCTGTAATATCCAAAATTTTTGGATAGATTTATGCTGACATTAAGTATTGTTCTTATTGCAGCAGGATGCAATAAGGATAAAGACAATGCACTTGATTCTCAATTTACAGCCGAGATTGTGGCTTTTGACCTGAATTGTTCTACTTGTATTCTGAAGTTCCCTGATGATTCTTTGACCATTAAACGAGAGATTGGGGCGAGTGAAAATAATTATTATCATGCGATAAACCTGGATAAGGACACACTTAAGATAGGTGAGAAACTCAAAGTAAAACTGAGGAAAGCTAATGACCAGGAATTAAGTGCTTGTATCACATTGTACCCGGATTTTAATTTTAAAAATATTTTTATTACTGAATACAGACAAGAAGAATAAACTAAACAATGGCTGCTAATTAAGGCTTGTTGATAAATTTGGGAATTGGGAATGTGAGCAAGTGAGAAGGTCGGAAATTGAGAATTATGAGAATAGTTAGAATATTACTTCTGTTATTTATGTGCCAGGCTTTGATGCTTTCATGCAAAAAAGACGATGTTATTCTGAATGAAAATCAGCATAATTTGATCGGAAACTGGGTCAATCCGGAATATACGGATAGCCTGATGATTTTGGAGAAATCGGAAACATTGAAATTAAATGAATATGGTATTTCCTTTAAAACTGAGGGGAAATTGATTGAGCGTAACTTTGCAGGATGGTGCGGAACTCCGCCTGCTGCTTATAGTGATTACGAAGGGACATGGACAAGAAATGATTCAAGCATCGCCATTGAAGTTGGGTATTGGGGTGGCAGGGTTGCTTACAAATGGATCATTATTTCGATAGGTGATCATAAGTTGACTGTAGAGAAAAGAATAACAGAAATTTCAACTATTCATTAACAATTGTTTATTATAAAATTTAGCGCAGAGTTCGCAGAGCAGACGCAGTGAACCGCAGAGAAGAATTAAAAATAGACGCAGAGTGTTGCCCTGTCTTCTAATTTCTAAAATTAGCCGTTAGCCATCTAACAGCTGAAAGCAATCAATTAACAACTAACAGCCAATATCCAATAGCCAACAGCCAAGCGAAACTTTTAGTTTTTAACTTTGTACTGTTAGTTGTTTTTTCTGCCCCAGGAGTATTGAAAAGAATACAATACTCAGGATAAAAAACACTACGATGGACATCACTGAATTGTGCATGCTGCCTGTAAGTGCTTCGATAATACCGAAACTGAATGTACCGGCGACAGTGGCAAGTTTTTCCATGACATCGTAGAAACTGAAGAACGAAGTGTGATCGGTTGTGCTCTCGGGGAGCATTTTGGAATAAGTACTTCGTGCCAGCGACTGCGAACCGCCCATGACGAGGCCTACAACACTGGCCACGACTATAAACCCGGTTGCATTCGTAACAAATAAGGTTCCGAAACAAACCAAAATCCATATTATTACTGCAATCATCAGTGCTTTGAGGTTGCCGATCCTACCCGAAAGTCGCGAAAATGACCAGGCGCCGAACATACCTACAAGCTGAATCACCAGTACGGTTGGGATGAGTACATCTTTGTCCAGTCCCAATTGCTTTTCACCATAGGTGACAGCCATGAACATTACGGTGAGCAGCCCCATCATCATAAAGAAGAAGCCGGTGAGGTAAAGGCTCAGCCGCCGCGATTTCCTTACCTGTTGAAAGACTACGCGTAGTTCAGCGTAACCGTGGAAAATGACATTGGAGTGGTGCATTCTTCTTTTACGGTAAGTATAACGTGGCAGCCGTCTGAAGGTAATCTGCGAAAATCCGATCCACCACAGGAAAACCGTTACAAACGAAATCCTTGCCGGTATGCTGCTGCTTACATCGAATCCAAACAGCGCTGGTTTCATGATCATCACCAGATTGAATAACAGCAAAATTACACTACCAAAGTAACCGTAAGAATAGCCGCGGGCACTTATCCGGTCCTGGTCTTCGGGTTCCGCGATTACTGGCAGAAACGAATTATAGAATACAAGGCTTCCTCCATAGCCTATAGTCCCCAGTGTGAAGGCAATAACGCCAAGCTCCAGGTGCGATTTATCGAAAAAGTAAAGCATCCCGCACGAAAGTGCACCGATCCAGGTAAAAACCTGCATAAAGGTTTTGCGACGTCCTGTATAATCGGCAATACTCGAAAATAGCGGGGAAAAAGCTGCCACCACCAGGTAAGCTGCTGCTATAGCCCAGGAATAGAGCACTGTATTGATTACCGGGTAACCGAAAAATGAAACTGTAAAATTATCGCCGCTGCGGGTTATGGAGTTGTAATAAAACGGGAAGATGGCGGAGGCAATCGTAAGCTGGTAAACCGAATTGGCCCAATCGTACATCACCCATCCCTGGATGGTGCGTTTATCACCTTTTACAATGGTAATTTCTTTTCCCGATAGTTTCACACTGGTTAGATCTATTTTTGAGATGCTAAGATAATACATTTCTGTTTTTTTCTTACATTTGGCATAGAAGTAGTTTCGCCTAAATTATTTTCCGGCTGAATCATTTATTGCCTGGCAGGATTATATTTTCTTAATTTGATAAAATCAAATTATATTTACTTTCCGACAACATAAGCCCGTCATATTAAAAAAACCCAGTCCCTATGAAGCGATATTTTATCCTGTTAGCAACACTTTCGTGTATTCATTTAGTCCGGGGCCAGGCGCCGGATACTACGCAAGCCAACAAGAAAACGGAGAAAGTGAAAACCGGGTGGAACTTAGGAGCGTTACCCGTGGTTGGATACAATTCCGATATTGGCTTTCAATATGGAGCTTTAGCCAATTTATACTATTATGGCGATGGCTCTATCTACCCTAAATACTTCCATTCCATCTATATGGAAATATCGCGTACAACTAAGGGCAGCGGTATAAACCAGTTATTCTACGACTCGGAACACCTTCTGCCGGGCTTGCGTGTAACTGCCGACATCAGCTATCTCACCGAAAAGGCACTCGATTTCTATGGTTTCAATGGCTATGATGCTGTTTACAATGCCGACTGGACCGATGATTCAAAGGATTCTTTAACATATATATCGCGCGTTTTTTACAAACATGAGCGCAAACTATTCCGCTTTGCCCTCGATTTCCAGGGAAAATTCGGAGATAGTCCATTGCATTGGCTTGCCGGTCTTGCGCTTCTGCATGTGGGGACAGACTCTGTAGATATCGAGCGCCTGAACAAGGGGAAAAGTGATGCGAAAAAACTACCCGATTCTCTAGGTCTTTACGACAAGTATGTAAAATGGGGATTGATTTCTGCCGGCGAGAGCAAAGGTGGAGGTGTGAATTACCTCAAGTTGGGATTTATCTACGACACCCGCGACAACGAACCCAATCCCATGCACGGCATATGGACAGAGGCGCTTATCTGCACGGCTCCCCGTTTCATGATGAATGGCAACTATGGGTATACAAAGCTTTCGATTATTCACCGGCAGTACTTTACGTTGCTCAGGGAAAAGTTGTCGCTGGCATACCGCCTGGCATACCAGGGAACCATATCGGGGAGGGCGCCTTTCTTTATGCAACCGTATCTCATCAGTTCGTTTTCCCAGAGTACAAATATTGATGGGATGGGAGGTGTGCGAACCATACGCGGTATGTTGCGCAACCGCGCAGTGGGCGACGGCATGGCTTATGGTAACATGGAATTAAGGTGGAAGTTTTATCGTACTCAGGGTTGGAATCAGAATTTCTATTTTGGGCTGAATGGATTTGTGGATGCAGGGCAAGTGGTGCAGAAGATACCTGTTTCGCTCGCTAGCCTGCCCGAAGATGTAAACCAGAGTGATTATTTTGAGCTAAACTCAGAAGCGCTGCATCTTACTTATGGACTTGGTTTCCGTGTGGCCATGAACCAGAATTTCATCCTTGCCGTAGATTATGGCCAGGTTGCTGATAAGCGCGATGGCAGCAGTGGAGTCTATGTTAACCTGGGTTATTTGTTTTAGGAGACAAGAGAATGAAAAGTGAATTTAAAATCTTTTTTCTGGTGGTTGGAAATGGATGACAAGGAAGTTTGTGACCAGAGAGGATTTTTTATCGACAAATTGGAATCAGAATCCATATTATTATACAGTCCGGGCCCGACTTTGAGTCGAACCCGGACCAGGGATATATAAGATCATATGGGCAGGTTATATTTTCTGCCACACCTATATTGTCGTTACTGTATTACAATTTTTTTAGAAAGAACAGTCTGTCCGTTATGAATTTTTATAAAATAAATTCCACCTGGCTGAGTGCTTAAATCGATTTCTGATTTTGGATTCCTGATTTGGGATTTATAAATCTCCTCTCCCCGGATATTATAAATTTCCACATTGTAATTTTTTGCAAATTGTGAACCACTAACCGCTAACTGAAACTTTCCGTTTGATGGATTTGGGGAAATGCTTATACTATTATCATTTTTATAATTTTTAATGCCAGTATTTAGCTGCGATTTGAAATGCATTTCATCAATTTTTAAATCTGAGCCTACAAAAGAAATTGCGTTATTTTGCCAGGTGGTAGACATTAATTGCACAATCACAGTATCAGGAGTTTGCCAGGCATTAAAAGGAACTTCTTTATACTGATAAGTCTCAGCAGCATGAAGATACGTCCCTGTCCAATGAATATTAGAACCGTTCTTTTTTAAATTTAAAGTTATCACCGCGCTATCGTCAGCCGATGGAGAATATTTATACCAAAAGGCCAGGGTATCTATCTGGTTGGAAAAAGGATAACCGCCGTGTTCAATACAGTTATCAGTGCAATTATCAGGATAATATCCGGTTGAAATCATACCCGGTTGAGCAGCAGGGCCATTATTATTATTTCCGAGAAATGTTTTTAGTTCAATGGCGTAATCTCCGGCATATGCATCGGTGGTTCTGGATATTACATCTCCCTGACTGTATTGAGAATACCAATCGGCAGGCATGTATAGTGTTTGGCTTTCCCACGATTCAAAATCGCCATTCATCAAAGCGGGTTGGCTGGTGACTCCTGTAAAAGATACGCTGTCCAGAATCAAAACACTTCCCGCAACACCATTTTGGGTGACAAAGATATTACTTGATATAGCTGCAAATATTACTGAATCGGGAGCTTCAGGAAGAGGAGGGAAGAAAGTAAAGTTGAACGGCGTATAATCAGTATGGACTTCACCTACATTGAAAATATAAGTTCCAATATTGCTTCCCGCTTTGCTGAAGGTCGCAAGTATTGTAGCTGAATCACCGGTTGCAACATTGTATTTATAATATCCTCTTATTCCTGTTGGCATTTGACTGTAGGGCATTCCCCCTGTCCATGTGTTAGGGTCGCCATTTTCGGGGTTTATATTTATAAAATAGCCGAAGGCTGTTTGAGCAGCTGATCCATCTGTGGTAAGCTGTATGGCATAACCGCCATGGTATGCATCTGTGGTTTTAACTGCATTGAAAGGAAATTGGTAATGGTATCGGAAAAATACATCGTAATTTGATGTGTAAGGATAATTTTGCGGGTTATCATAGGTAGCGGAATTCCAGGTTTCAAAATCTCCGTTAGGAATGGAGTTTTGTCCAACTGCTGTAATAGCAATATATACTAAAGACATCAGAAGTAAGTGTTTTTTCATTTTTTTTGATTTTAATTTTTCCAACTTATATGGCTTTTTGGAGTTGCCCCCACATCATAAGCCTGTGCGGGGCAGGCCCGTTTTTTAAAGTGGGTTCTGGTTTCCACTGTTTCTTGTCAGGATAAGAAGTCAGCATTTATTTTGCCTTCATGTATTTTTTTGATCTTGCAATATCTGTCTATTGGATTAGCAGCAATCGATTACGCGTATTATGGCAGTTTTTTTCATTCTTGAACTGGCAATCTACCTTTCACTTTCTGCAAGATTTTCCTCTAAAGTATATCAAATCGTGAAATTTAATCACATGTAAATCAGTAAGTTATTAACATTGTCATGTTAATAGTCTTTCCGAAAACCGGTCATTAATGATTGACTAATTATTTTATTTTTCAGTTGTATGTAAATATGATGTTACCAGGTAATCAATACTTTTCCATCACCTGTTTGAACTCCGGCAGTATTGCTTTGGTTGTTACCAACATTATAGGAGCCGCCACCATTATTGGCAGTACCACCAGAGTACCCACCACCTCCGCCAGAAGTACCACAGCAACTTCCCTCGCCACCAGCACCTCCACCATATCCGCCAGGACCACCATAGCTACCAGCATTTCCTCCGATTCCACCATTAATAAAACTACTACCACCGCCAGAGCAAGCATCACTTCCATTTCCAACAAGACCGCCACCGCCACCAGCGCAACCAACGTTTACACCACCGTTACTATTGCCAGAATTTGTTGTTTGTCCGGGATTTCTTGAGCCACCACCAGCAACTATTAATGGTGAATAGTTACTGTCAGTAATAAAGGTACCACCACCACCGCCACCATAATATGCATCAACGCCTTTTTGTCCAACTAAAATTTTTAAAACCTGTCCGGGTGTTACTGATAACGTTCCCTTCATTCTTGCTCCCAAACCTCCGGGACCACTGGCCCACGACGAATAGCCACACTGTGCACCCCAAACTTCTGCATTAATACTGGTAACTCCTGCAGGCACAGTCCATGTTTGGATAGAGCCATATTGACCGGTACTTAATGCTGTTAAGAGCGTGGCACCTGTAAAGTTGACATTCAAATTTGAAGTACTACTTTGGCTTAGGCATGTATTCGATGCTGTCAGGCTGATGGTGCCACTTACCGAAACCGTATTGGTTGCGGTGATAGATGGACTTCCTTGTCCTGACACGATTGTCATTCCGCTGGGAACGGTCCAGTTATATATAGCAGCCCCTACAGATCCAACAGTATAAGTTCTGTTGTTTGTTCCTGTGTTGATAGTTTCTGTAATAATACCAAGTGTAATTATGGAAGATGCCGTAGCGGGTATAATGGCTAATGTGCTTGCTGTTCCGGCTACAATACAAGAATTATTTACGGTAACGCTTATGTTTCCGTTTGAAGCTCCGCATTCAAAACTATAATTGACAGAATTTGTTCCTGCACCCGATATTATTGATGCACCTGCAGGCGCTGACCAGTTGTATGAACTGGCACCGACTATTGGGACAATCACGTAATTTGTTGCAGACCCTGTTGCGGGTGTGGTTGAACCTGCTATTGATCCAGGGGTGCTTAATGTTGATGCCACCGTAATTGCAAGAGCGCTTGCACTACTTGTAGTGCAGGAGTTACTGGCTGTTACAGTAATATTTCCGTTGGTAGCCGTGCAACCATAATCCACTCTGATGGAATTTGTGCCTTGTCCCGATATAATGGTGTATCCGCTTGGCACCGACCATGCATACGAAGTGGCTCCGGTAATAGGTGAAACGGAATACACTAAATCATTTGTTCCCTTTGGAACAGAAGTAAGTCCTGAAATAGCACCAGGATTTGCCATCGATCCACCCATGGCATAAGATAATGCACTTGAGGCACTTTGTCCGATACAAGCGCTATTTGCTACAACACTTATGGTGCCATTTGCTTGTGCGGTGCAAGAGAAATCAACTGATATTGAATATGTTCCTTGTCCGGACGTTATCGTAGCTCCTGGTGAAACGGTCCATGTGTAGGAGGTCGCACCAGCCACAGGGGAAATAAAATACGTCCCTCCAGTTTGACCGAATGTAGGTGCTTGAGATCCTGAAATAGCTCCGGGTGTGGTCAAAATACTTCCTGGCGTTATAGCAAGATTTTGAGCCGAACTTGTCGATACACAGCCATTGCTGGCAGTAACACTAATATTGCCAGTGGCAGCACCACATGCATAGTTGACAGTAATTGATGTAGAGCCTTGTCCTGATATGATGCTTGCTCCGGTGCCTGAATACGACCAGGTGTAGGATGTAGCTCCCGATACTGCTGTGATGGAATAGGTTATGCCAGTTTGTCCGGGTACCGGTGTTTGTAATCCGGTAATAGCTCCAGGTGTGGCAAGAGCTGTTGTTGTTACAGTTACTGCAAGTGTTTGTGCCGGACTAGTGGGGACACAAGCATTACCCGCAGTAACACTTATGTTGCCGTTTGCCGCACTGCAGCTTGAATAATCAACGGTAATGGAGGTAGTTCCTTGTCCCGAAGTAATCGTACAATTGGCAGGAATGGTCCATGTGTAATTGCCAGCGCCAGTAACGGCTGCAATACTATAAGCAACAGCGTTTGTGCCTCTGGGAACTGACGCGAGACCGGTAATTGCTCCGGGCTGAGTGAGGGCTGTCGAACTTAAAGCAAAAGACAAACTGACTGGTGATGTATTAACACACCCATTGCTTGCTGAAACTATGATGGTTCCATTTGTTGCACTGCATGGAAAATCAACACCGACTAAAGGAGTTCCTTGTCCGGAAGAAATGGTTGCACCGCCGGGGACTGACCATGTATAAGTGGTGGCACCGGTTATCGCTACAATAGAATAAGGTGTCGTCATTTGACCATATAATGGCGAAGTGGTTCCGGTGATTACTCCAAGTGATGCCAGGCTGGAACTGATTGTAATTGCAAGAGAAGCGTTTGTACTGGCATTACCGCATGCATTACTTGCTTTCACCGTAATATTTCCATTAACCGCAGTACAATAATAATCAACTGTAATGACAGTTGTTCCCTGACCAGAAGTTATAACAGCACCTGCCGGCACCGACCAGGTGTATAAAGCAGCACCAATTACCGGTGCGATAGAATATGCAAAACCTGAGCTGCCTTTTGGTGCAGTCGCAGTGCCTGTAATTCCTCCGGGTTGTGAAGGGGCAGAAGTAATATTCATGGCTGTTGTGCTTGCTGTACTTGAGCCGCAGGCGTTGTTGGCAACAACGCTTACGTTTCCTGATATAGCTCCACAGGAATAATCAACAATAATTGCAGTTGTTCCTTGTCCTGATGTAATAGCAGCGCCTGAAGGAACTGTCCATGTATACGATGCGGCTCCTGTTACCGGAGCAATTGAATGGATAACAATTGTCAGGCCTTTGGGAATGCTGGTACTAGGATAAGTGGTGATTCCTCCGGGAGTGGTAGGGATGCCCGCAGTAATTGTAATATTTAAACTGCTGCCACCGCTTGAGCCGCATGCGTTGTTGGCAGTTACAAGAATATTCCCGCTTCCTACGGTACAACTATAATCAACTAAAACAGAAGTGGTTCCTTGTCCATAAACAACGGTTGCCCCTAATGGAACAATCCAGGTATACGATGTTGCTCCTGCAACCGGCGCAATAGTATAATTTATTCCGGTGCTTCCTTTTGGTATAGAAGCAAGTCCGGTAATTGTTCCTGGTGTGGAGAGTGCATTTATTGTTACAGCTAAGGTTTTGGCGATGCTGGGGCCAATACATGTATTGCCTGCAGTAACACTAATGTTTCCACTGGTTGAACTACATGCATAGTCAGCAGTAATGGAAGTTGTTCCTTGCCCCGAAGCAATTGTAGCTCCGGTTCCGGTATATGACCATGTGTATGATGTACCTCCGGGAACTGCGGCTATTGAATATGTAACGCCTGTTTTGCCTTGCGGTACCGAAGCAAGTCCTGTAATGGTTCCGGGTTGTGTCATAGTCCCATTGAGTGTGATTGCCTTGGTGCTGGGAGTTCCTGCACCAATACATGCATTGCTGGCAGTTACACTAATATTTCCATTTGTGGCTCCGCAACCAAAGTCAACAAGAATAGCATTTGTTCCCTGTCCAGAAGAGATGCTTGCTCCGCCTGGAGCAGTCCATGTGTAAGTAGTGGCACCATTAACCAATACAACAGAATAAGGAGTAGCTGTTTGCCCAAATAAAGGGCTGGTTGTTCCGGTAATGGCTCCTGGGGTGGTAAGTGTCCCGGTGAGGGTAATAGCCAATGTTCTGTCTGCACTGGGCACGCTGCAGGCATTACTTGCATTCACCGTGATGTTACCATTGGTAGAGCCACAGACAAAGTCAACTGTAATAGCATTTGTTCCTTGTCCTGAAGTTATTGTTGCTCCAGTTCCAGTATATGACCATGTGTAAGAGGTTGCGCCGGTTACTGTGGCAATAGAGTAGGTGATACCTATACTTCCTTGCGGTACGGATGAAATTCCGCTTATAGCTCCGGGTTGAGCAGGTGTACTGTTTACTGTAATGGCAAAAGTGCGTGCGCCGCTGGTTCCGCAACCATTATTTGAGGTAACGGATATGTTTCCGGAAACTGCAGAGCATGAATAATCAACCATTATTGAGGTTGTCCCTTGCCCGGAAATGATGCTTGCACCTGTGGGCACTGTCCATGTAAAAGAAGTGGCTCCGCTTACAGCCGATATGGAATAAGCAACACCGGTAACTCCTGTTGGAAGATTGTTCGTTCCCGATATTGCTCCGGGTACGGCAGGAGTACTGGTGGAAATGGTGACAGATTTACTGTTTGATCCTCCAGTGCCACATGTGTTACTAGCTGTAACGCTTAAGTTTCCACTTAATGCACCGCAGGCATAATCCACCAAAATAGAATTGGAGCCTTGACCTGATGCAATGGTTGCACCACTTGGAATCACCCATGTATAAGTGCTGGCACCGATAACAGCTGGAACGGTATACGCTACACCTGTTTGAGGATAGGTAATTGTTCCTAAGCCACTAATTGTTCCGGGCGTGGGAAGTGAAGCAATGTTTACAGCAAGAGTTCTGGTGAGACTTGATCCGCAAGCGTTATTGGCGACAACGCTGATTAATCCTGCTGTAGCTCCACAGACATAATCAACCGTTATTGAAGTTGTTCCCTGCCCTGATGTGATAGAACCTAAAGAACCTGGGATAGTCCATGTATAAGATGTGGCTCCTGTTACGGCCACAATCGAATAGGCCAATCCTGTTTGAGGAAGAACAACTGATGCGCTTCCGCTTATTACACCTGGTTGTGCAAGCGTAGATGTCATTATTGCCTGACTCTGCAGTGGACTTGATCCGCCGCAAATATTATTTGCAGAAACAGTAAGATTCCCGCCTGTGGCACCACAGGCAAAATTAATGGTAATAGCGTTTGTTCCCTGCCCTGCTATCGTTGCACCGGTTCCTGAATACGCCCATGTATATGAAGTTGCTCCTGAAACGGCAGTAACTGAAAAGGCTACGCCTGTCTGTGGTGGAAGTAATGAAAATGTCCCTGTTATAACTCCCGGTTGCGCGGGGATAGGATTTACACTGACTGTAACTGAGGATGTTGATGAACAACTTCCGACAGTGGCCACGGCATTATAAGTGCCGGCATGCGATAACTGAATGTTTGGAATGCCTGGACTTTGTAAATTCGAGAAAAAATTGTTTGGCCCGCTCCATGTATAACTTGCACCTGGAATAGCAGTAGCCGATAAATTCAATGTGTTGCTGACGCATACAGGGTTGTTGTATATGGCCGAACTTACTCCCAGAGAAGGTGTAACTGTTGCAACGGTTGAGCTAGGTTGCGATGTGCATCCATTCAACGTAGCCGTTACAAAGTAAGCCCCGCTTGCTGCAGTTGTGGAGTTTGGTATGCCTGGATTTTGCTGTATGGAAGTAAATCCGTTCGGACCTGTCCAGCTATAGGTAGCCCCTGCAATTGTTACTGCTGTCAGGTTCAGGGTTAAACCTGCGCATATAGGGCCGTTATTGCCTGCAACAGGCGTAAAACCGCAATCAGGACATATTTGCCCCCATGCAGACCCATTCCATACATTAAAGCATTTTGTGGTAATATTAAATATCTGCAAGCCTAAGGCTGGATTATTAATTAAATCCCTTTCTGCAGTGGTCATGCGGGGAATTAATATACCGCCTGTTGTTGAGGAAATATCCATTGCGGCATTTGGGCTTTGAGTTCCGATGCCGACATTACCTGAAACATCCTGATACAGAGAACCTGTGACCAAAGCAGATCCATCCCATTTGGGTGAATATCCTGAAGTATTAGCGCCTACTTTGGGATCGGTTTCAGTATAAATTGTAAGAAAATCTGGTGTCCAGTTTTCCCATTTTCCCGAAACTGAATTGTATTTTAACAATTGATTATTAATCGAGGAAGTAAACGAGAATGGATTTGACGTTATTTCACTCCAGGCAGGCACATAACTTATTGGGCGATACAAACCAGCGTGGTTTCCCCAACCGTAAGCTGTGGACCAATTCGTAATATTTGCTCCTGTGATTCCGTTTGCAGGGGAGACTCCAAAAACAGGGTCGGCTTCGGTGAAGCTTGTTAAATATCCTGCACTTGCGTGATTACCCCAACCATAAGCAGAGCTCCAATTGGAAATATTTGCTGATGTGATACCATTTGCAGGTGATGCACCAAAAACAGGATCGGTTTCGGTGAAGCTTGTTAAATAACCTGCTGTTGCGTGATTACCCCAACCATAAGCGGAGCTCCAGTTGGTAATATTTACAGGTGTTATTGCATTGGCTGCATGCAAGGTGGTCATTGCATCCAAAATTCCATAACCGGCAACGGTTGTTGGTTTGTTGGTTAAATTGTTGAAATGTAACTGCGATGCGCCGCTTGTTTGCATATTGTTTTTGGTGTAATAATTACCGCTTGCGGCAGTCCATATCGGGTCGGTTTCGGAGTATACCGTAAGAAAATCAGGTGTCCAGTTTTCCCATTTTCCCGAAACAGAATTGTATTTTAACAATTGATTATTAATCACGGAAGTAAACGAGAATGGATTTGACGTTATTTCATTCCAGGCCGGCACATAACTTATCGGGCGATACAGACCAGCATGGTTTCCCCATCCATAAGCTGTAGTCCAATTCGTAATATTTGCACCTGTGATTCCGTTAGCAGGGGAGACTCCAAAAACAGGGTCTGTTTCGGTGAAGCTTGTTAAATATCCTGCACTTGCGTGATTGCCCCAATCGTAAGCTGCTGTCCAATTCGTAATATTTATGCCCGTGATTCCGCTTGCCGGATGAGTTACAAAAACCGGGTCAGTTTCGGTAATTCCACCAGATACGTTATCGGCTGTTTTCGAATGCAAAGCAAAAGGAACGCTTAATAATTGGCTTGTACCTGCAATTGTATAGTTCGTTCCGCCATCCGGGTCGGTTTCGGTCTTCATAAAATATGAACCACTTGCCCAGTTTATTGCATCAAAACCAGTTTCGCCTCCTATTTCAATACTCACCAAACCATTTGCATTGGTTGTTGGCGTTTGGGTTTCGGTGTAAACAAGTGTTCCTGTTGCAGAACCTTGCAAAATGCTGATTTTCATTCCAACTGCATGGTTGGTCACCAGTAGGTTACTGCTATTTCGTATTACCGCCTGGTAGCTCATTTTTTGAGGTGTCTGGGCAAATACACTTGCCATTAATAATACTGCTAATAGAATGGCTAATATTTTTCTCATGATTTAATTTTTAATAATTTTAAATATTTTGACTTCTTTACTGCCCTGAACTACTCTTAAAAAGTAAGTTGCAATAACAAGATTGGTCATGTCAATTCTTGTTTCATCACCTTCAATTCTTCTATTTTCTAAAATTTTTCCGTTTATGTCATACAGTTGAAAGTTCAAAGTTGAAAGTTGAAAGTTTACAACTTTAAGTGTTAGCATGTCGGATGTTGGATTTGGGTATGCCGAGCATTGTAAAGTAATGCCTTTGGCTTCTTCAAGGCCAGTTACTATCGAAATTTCATAAGGTTGTTGTACGCCTTGTGCCACAGAACCATTTATTCCGGTGCTGGTAGTGTAAACAACCTGCCCAACGGAGTAGCTCACGGACCCTCCATTGCCCAAAGCATTGCCACCCGCAGCCGGGATAGCTTCCTGTGCATGTAGTCCTGCCAGTCCTAAACCCAGGAAGAGTGCTGCACTTAATATTACTTTTTTGTGTCGCATGTTACTCCTCCTGTTTATTGGTTGGTAAATTTTGCACAGAAATTTCTATTTAATCCTTTTATATTGCTACTTGATGAAAATG
>Ga0315283_10002664_pt1 | contig 15008 bp, 25 predicted proteins | sample YL17G09_0_MG_FD_204541 | JGI IMG/M metagenome (GOLD analysis project Ga0315283, IMG submission 204541) | Sediment microbial communities from Yellowstone Lake, YNP, Wyoming, USA - YL17G09_0 | ecosystem: Environmental > Aquatic > Freshwater > Lake > Sediment | place: USA: Wyoming | collected... | reverse complement strand
CACTCGATGGGACGGTATCGCGCCGGGCACCCCCTGAAGAGGTGTGGTATCTGGTCGCCCCGGACGAGATGGTGCGGGGGGTCCTGTCCATATGGCTGTCCGAGCCGATACCGCTCAAGGGTGGGAAAATCGGTGTGGACCATGAGAGCATGACAAAGAACGAGATATCCGAGGGGAAGAAAATTCCAATCGGAACGGTCTGCATGTACTGCGGGAGCGGTCACCCCATAGGGAAAGAACGCGAGTTCGAGGCGTGCTTCGGCGGGAACGTGAAGCTCCCCATAAAGGACTTCAGGGTCGCAGCCAAGATAGCCGAGGCTAAGGAGAAGTTCGAGAAGGATGCGACCTTCGAGGACTTCGACCCCTACTTTGCGCTCGTCTGCCCTGCGTGCGGTGCCGTGGTGGGCGTACTGACCAAGAGCCAGATGCCGAGGTATGCACCATGGATAAGTACGCAGTTGACTTCGCCCCAGATGGCGCACATTGGCAGACCGCCAAGACCGGAACTATCGAGAAGATGACGGAGTATTTCAACGGGCCCGAGGTCGCAGAGCAGATAGCTCTCAATAGGTTTGCGGCTGTCAGGCTCGTCAATAAGACCACTGGCAAGATGATTGCAGTAAAGCCGAGGTGAGCACCATGTCAGATAAGAGGCTTTTCAAGACCGGTAACACGCTCTGGCTTCAATTACTGAAAGAACAGCACGGCGAGGATAGAGACATCGAATCGCATCGCGGAATCATCGAATTGATGAAGAATCACCGCGATGCATTCCTTCTCCCTAACGGCAAAATCGCATCGGAGCGCCGCATCTTCTTCGTAGTTGATGGCGACTACATAGAGTCGTGGAACAACGGGTTCCCTTGGGTATCCATCGGAGACTTTGAGGTAGTAGGCCAGGATAGCACGGTCGTAAAGGGTTCCCGACGTGATATGGAAGATAGCGTTTCCGGCAAGGAGGTCGGAAGGCTTCAGATATTCAGGCTCGCAAAGCTCCTATCTGACGGCCGGCGCGACTTCGAGGTTCGATTTCACTGCAAGAACTACGATGGTGCCGAAGCTAGCCTCCGTATCTTCAACTGGAACGAACTCGACGGCAGCTATGAGGTCGAGAAGCTCCCTGAGAAGGTCGAGGGCACGTGCTGGAGGATAAACTGTGAGCGACAAATCAATACCGACGAGCTTCAAGAGTACCTGTCTGAGCAGCTCAGGTTCTTCGATACCGGCATCGACTATACCTTCAATGGCAAGGAGCACCTATACAACCCGCCTACTAAGAGCGAGCGTGAAAAGCAGCTCAACTTCAATAGGAGGATTGCGCTGCCGGATAATATCGGGACCGCCTATGTGAACTACTACGGAAACGGCGACTTCAAGGTCTACAATTTAGGCATCAAGCTCCGGACTGCGCTCGATATAAACGTCGGCGGCATCAGTGGGACCATCGTGACGGACAAGTTCCTTCCCGAGGATTTGGGGCGCGGCTCTCTGATGCAGTCGGACGAGGCAGTGAGTGCCGTCATAGCCACCATCAGGGTCTTCGGTACCGAACACCTTATAGATAAGCTCGCAACAAAGACCGGTGCGGACCTTACAAGCTCGGAGCTGGACTTCCTCCTCAAGAAGGCACGGCACGACCCCGACCTGCTCAGCAAGATAGAAACGAAGCTCATCATCCCAAGGGGCAACGGCGCTTTCACATCTATCTCCAACATACGGGATATGCAGGGACGCGGGCGCACCATTTACTGGGCGTCCGGGGAGCCTCAGATAAACGACAAGGCCATGGTAGGCGGCATGAATGTCGTGGCATACAGCATGGCATTGGAATCGCTCTTCAAGAACCAGTATGAAATCGGGGGGATTGAGAACCTCGATGACCTTCCGGAAGCCAAGCAATGGGAGCATGGGTTCAAGATATACGAGACTCCCGAGGACATCCAGAAGTTCTACGATGAGGTCATGAAGCCCTGGCTTTTAGTGGGGATGAAGGACGGTCTGGGGAGCGACCAGGTGCCCGAACTCAAAATAGGGTACGCCGGCAAGACCGTAGGAGGGTGGACGAACACCAAGACCTACATCGTGATAGAGAAGGGCATCGTGAAGGACAATATGGTACTCTACAACAGCGCCACCAGCGAGCTGACGAGGCTTGAGTTCCTCCGTGACTCTATGGTCCTCGATGTCATGATACATGAGATTGCCCATTGGGGAGAAGGTTCCGACAGCTTCAAGATAACCCTGCATAGCGAGGAGTTCAACACGATGCTGATGAGGGTCAAGTACGCCATCTACAGCAAGATGGACAAAACGCTCAAGTGTCTGTTGAAGGAAGATGTAGATATGGCCTTGTGGGTCACGAACGTCAAGACCAAGACCGGCAGCGACGGGATGCTTTTGTATTCGGTCGCCATCCCCAGAGAGCACGCGGCCAAGCTGGACCTCAAGCCCACGAGCGTCCTGACCGTAGCTATCAAGACCGTGAAGGACGACGATACCTTCTCAAAGAGAGGGTTCTCGTCCAAGAGCAACGGTGAAAAGAAGGACGAAGAGGAGTAGAGCCTAATATATACAGGAACCCCGAATAGTAGAGCGAGCCTAGATAGAAAAGAAAACCGGGAAGCATCAGCGCAAGCCGACATGAACCAGAAACCCAATATAAAAGTGCGAGCCGTTATATAAAAATAAAACCACCAATAGGGAAGCGCGCCAAAGATTGCGAGAAGCCCTGAGTAGAAAGAGCGAGCCGGAAGATTCGAGAAAACCACCGTATACTAGCGAGGTGTTGAAAATGGACGAGAACGAGGATATCGAGTTTGAGGATGAAGAGACCGAGAAGAAGACGAGAGTGAGAGCCGCACGATACCAGTGCAGGCAGTGCTGGTCCAAGGGCCGGCAGGAGTACAAGTCCGATACCGAACCTGCGCCCACGATACCGTGCGAGTGCGGGGGCAAAAAGGTGCTGAAGACCGAGACGGGAGACCTATTCCTGTTCAGGCTTCACAATGAAATCCAAAAGACCCGCGTTCAGTGCGATGTCAGGCTGTCGCACCTGATGAGAAGCCACAGGAAGGACGAGCGCACCGAGGGTGTCTCGAAGAAAATCAAGATGATTGAGGACGAGATAGCGAGGGAAATCGAGAAGACCGTGGACGGCACGAAGCTCTGGGAAGACTGGGCCAGCATGGTCAAGGGCCTCGGGAAGTATTCCTTGGGCAAGCTCATGGCTGCCGTGGACATCGAGTGGGCGGGAACGGTCTCGCAGCTCTGGAGGTTCGCAGGCTTCATGCCTGGAGAGAAGCGCGAGAAGGGCCAGGTCTTGCACTTCAGCATGGCGTTGAAGACGCACTGCTGGAAAGTGGGCACTAGCCTGATGCGCGCCAAGGGCCGGTACTATATGTACTACTGCGAGCAGAAGAAGCGCTACGAGGAGCGCTTTACCGCGGAAGGCCTCAAGATAGTCGCCGGCAAGAAGGGCGGCGAGAAGGAGGGCGAGATTTCCAAGGGTCACATACACATGATGGCCTTGAGGAAGATGATAAAATTATTTCTTTCTCATTTTTGGAGCATCTATCGCCAGAGCGCCGGGCTGCCGGTCACGAAGCCCTATGTGAACGACCAGCTCAAGCACGACACCTATTACGAGCCCTTCATAGACGAGGGCATGGAGATAGTGAAGCCGAAGAAGTCGAGGAAGAAGACAGCAAGCCCTTAAGGTTGAGAACCCCAATTATTGAGAGCGAGCCAGTGAGTCAAAGAACCCCACCCAGGCCTAGCGAGCCAGTAGTATAGAGAACCCCTAATACAGAGTGCGAGCCAGTAGAAGAAAGAAAACCGCGTTGTGTGAGCGAGTAGCCGCTGAGTGCAATAAAAACATAGAGAGCAAGCGAGCCACCTAAGCCTAGAAAACCAGATTAGACGAGCGGGCCTTGGGTTTTGAGAAACCCCTAATAATAGAGCCTATGCAAGCCAAGTTCTTCGAGAACCCCAAAGTCCTTGAGCGAGCCGGTGACCTGAAGCACCCCATGATTAAATAGCGAGCCTGCCCCCCCAAGGAAACCATGCATGAGTAGCGAGCCGTGTCCGAGAAGGAACCCTGGATGTACAGGCGAGCCAATATCCACAAGGACCCCTGTATCAAAGAGCGAGCCAACATCTACAAGTAACCCACACCACGAGAGCGTCAGGCCCGAAGGACTTAAATACAGAATCCACATAGGAAACAATGCCGAGAGGCGAGAACCGAGGAGTCGAGAATATGAAGCATGTACAGTACGAGTTTGAGATGTGCAGAACCGAGGAACACGAGAACGAGACGAGGTGATTGAAATGGAAGCTGATATGAGAAGGCTTTTGATAATGAGGACGAACTTCTCTTCGTCTAACCAGCGAACGGAGACGAGGAAGATAGATGATATGCGTGAGGAGATGACCTTCAGGTGGACCAAGGAGGTCCGGTCCAAAATCGGCGAGGTCCGCAACAAGTTCATGAACAAGCTGCGCAAGCCGGCCCTGAACTTCTACGGGCTGCTGGTCATCCGCGAGCGAGACCGCGACGGGCTCTCAAAAGTCGCAGAGGAGGCCAACACCGAGATGCAGAAGATAGACCAAGAGCTGGGCGCTCACATACAGTTCATCCCGCTGTACCTTGAACAGGAGGCCAAGGGAGAGGTGTACCAGCAGGTCCTGGGCTCCATCCAGGCACGTATCTACGGAGAGCTGTTCATGCGCCTGAAGGAGCTTGCGAAGCTTGAGGAGATACCGAAGCAGAGCCGCACGGCTTTGATAAAGCTCTGCGACCGGCTCCACACCTGGAACGTCGTGGACGACCCGAATGTCGCCAAGACGCTGGCGGACGTGAAGCTCCAGTTTGAGAACGATGTTTTCAAGCCGGTGCTCGAAGACCTCAAGAAGGAAATAGACAGCCTGAAGGAGCGCGGGGCCTTCATCGAGTTCGATGAGCCTCAGGCAGCTCCAACGACGACGGACGGGTGAGCGCCATGCCCTGCTATCTAAAGTCCATCAAGACCCTCGTAGTGGACCTGAAGAAGGTCATAAAGGTAAACGGTCGCGAGCCCACGAAGGCAGAGCTGAAGGCTGGCCTGAAGGAGCTTCTGAAGCAGGGCACCATCAGCGCCGCCAAATACTCAGAGCTGACCTCCAAGATAGACGCATGCGTCGAAGTGAAGGGACACACGCATACCCATGAGAAGATGTTCGCTTGAGGTGATTACATGGAATTCAAACAGAACTTGGAATTGCATATAAGGGCCCGATACCCGGTGCTCTATCTTACCACGTACGAGGAGGGACGGATAGAGCGGATACTCGGGGAGATAGCAAAGGAGCAGAAGAAGCGCCTGGTTGTTTGGGCTTCGACGACCGGCTTTGTCGAGGGCGACAAAGTGATAGAGGAGACCGCAGCGGACCTCACCGAGGCGTTCAAGTCCATCGTGGCTGACTCCCAGAACAACGGCAAGACGCTCTATCTCTTCAAGGACCTCCACAGGAAGATGGCCGAGCCAGGTTCCGTCGTGTACCGACTGGTGAGGGACACCGCACCCAAGATAAAGAAGTCCAAGGTCACCATCATCCTCATGTCTCCAATGCTGGAGTTCCCCAAGGAGCTTGAGAAGGTCGTGACCCCTCTTGATGTCCCGTATCCGAACGCGAGCGAGTTGCGGGCCGTGCTGGAAACGCAGGTTGCTGGCGCTCAGAAGGCTGTCGATGGCATCGTGATGCCTGAGAACGGCGAGATGGAAACCATCCTGCGAAGCGCTGCCGGGCTCACCGAGGAGGAGTTCGAGAACATCGTCTCCAAGAGCCTCTTGCAGTATCGCAAGATAGACCCGAGGGTTGTGGTCGCTGAGAAAGAGAGCACTATCCGCAAGAGCGGGCTCGTGGAGATATACGAGCCTATCGAGGGGCTGGAGGATGTCGGCGGTCTGGAAGAACTCAAGGTGTGGACAATCAGATGTTCCAAGTCGTTCACCCAGAAGGCCATCCAGTTCGGTATTCGCCCTCCGCGTGGCGTCTTCCTTGCGGGAGTTACAGGATGCGGAAAGACCCTGTCGGGCAAGGCGATGGCAAGCTTCATGAAGGTTCCCTTCCTGATGGTGGACCCAGCCAAGATACTCGGAGCCTATGTCGGGCAATCGGAACAGGCCCTCCGGCAGCTCTTCAAGCTGGCGCGTGCCGTCGCACCCTGCATACTGTTCTTCGATGAGATGGAGAAGATGATGCCGCAGGGTGTACAGGGCGATTCAGGCGTATCCTCGAAGCAGTTCGGTATGCTGCTGACGGAGATGCAGGAGTGCCCAGCGAGCACGCCGGTTCTCTTCGTCATGACGGCAAACGACCCACTGAGATTACCTCCTGAACTCTGGACGCGTTTTGACGCAGTATTTTTCGTGGACCTTCCGACGGTGGAGGAGCGCATTCAGGTCTGGGCCGTCCAGATACGCAAGCCGAAGCGTGACCCCACGAAGTTCGACCTCCGGGCCCTTGCTGAGGCCAGCGAGGGGTGGACGGGCAGGGAGATGGAATTTGTGGTGAACGATGCCCTGAGCCGCGCATTCGAAGCGGGTGGGGATTTGGAAACGGAGACCATACTCTCGGTCCTGAAAGGGCGGCAGCCTATCTCAGTGCAGCGGAAGGCGGACATCGACAAGATGCGCAACTGGGGCAAGGACACTGCGATGCCGGCGTCCAGAAAGGCCGCAAAGGGTTCCGACGAGAGGAAGCTTGAGTTCTGAGGAGGTGGGGCATGAAAATCGCAAAGAAGAAGGTGCCCCTGAACTTCCTCATTGAACTCCCGATACCGAAGGCCTATCTGAACATCCTCTCCGACGAGGACCGCCAGTGGCTCTACGACATCAGCAGGAATAAAATCACTTGGGACAGTGGATACAGCGTCACCTATCTCTTCCAGCTCGAAGACATCTACAAGCTCAGGACGCTCTTCCAGAAGTACGATGTAGTCCTTACATACCCGAAGTCCGCAGTCCTCCGCAAGTACGGCCTCAAGCATTCCTCCGGCGATACATTAGATATTGCGGGCGAGGGCGATGCCTTCGTATGCACGCAGATGATGCCGGACGGTCGCGTCGAGACGCACATCATACCGAAGAACATCGTCTGGAGGGTCTTCTATAAGGTAAAGAGGTACTTTGAAACACATCAGGACGAGGAATCCGTCAGGACCCCCGTGCTCTGGAAGCTCCTCTGCGAGGAATTCGAACTCAACAGGTACTTCGACAGGACCGGAAAGTTCCACTCGAACTCCTTCTTTGGTGACCGCAAACAGTATTTTTACTTTGCATACTACCCATTAAAGGTGCTGGACCGCATAAGGAAGATAACCTACAAGGGGAAGATGGTGTCGATGAGGTTCGATGATGAACGAGAAGAAGCCGGAACGGTTCCTGTGCCATCGGTGCAGGAAGAGCTTCACTAAGGGCGAGCTGGTTAACGGGACTGACTGCCCCCAGTGTCTGTATCATGTACGGGTCGATAGGGTCTGCAAGAACCGCTCTAGCACCGCATGTCCGAGATGCAAGAAGCGAGATAGGTGCACTGAGCCCAGCATATCGGCCCATAGCTACGAGAAGCTCAAGGGAATCGGGATGTTGTATTAGAGGTGAGAAGATGACGACAATGAAATGTCCGGAACCCGTGGATGCCTGCAAGGGAGCACGTTGCAAACACCTGGGCCCCCGTCAGCGACTCCCCCCTAAAGAGGGGAGCTTGAATGGTGGATAAGATGCGAACGCAGACTAGACCAAGCGAGAAAGCCGCTACGTGCGGTGGGCTACGAAGAACGTCCGGACGCCTCCCTAATCCGGACCGCTTCGGCAGAACCACTAAATGCCACGCTGGAAAGCCAGCTAAGCCCGCCGTACATGGTCGAAGGGAAATCTTACCCAGCGTCATAGCTGGGGCCGGGGTAATACCCCAAACTAGAGTGCCCGTCGTGGACAAGGCGGGGAAGCCGTTGATGCCGTGTCTGGCGGTACGAGCTAGGAAGCTGCTCGACACCGGCAAGGCAGTCGGAGCGTGGAACAAGCTGGGTATCTTTTACATCCGGCTGAAGGTATCGAAGGAGCCGAAGAACCAGCGTTTGGTCGTAGGCATCGACCCTGGGAGCAAGTTCGAGGGCTACTCGGTCGTAGGAACCAAGGACACCGTGCTGAACATAATGTCCGAGGCTCCGGACTGGGTCAAGAAGGCTGTCGAGACAAGGCGCAATATGCGTCGAGCTAGACGCTTCCGGAACACTAGGCGTCGAGAGTGTCGGTTCGACAACCGCCTGGCCGGGACGAGACGGCTCCCACCGTCAACGAAGTCGCGTTGGGATGCGAAGCTCCGTATCGTCACGAAGCTTGCGCAGATAATGCCGTTGACTGGCGCGGTCGTCGAGGATGTCAAGGCGGTCACCAAGAAAGGGCAGCGACGCTGGAACGTCAACTTCAGTCCGATAGAGGCTGGCAAGGAATACCTGTACAACGGCTTGAGAGGACTAGGATTGGAATTGCGTCTGAAGCAAGGCATGGAGACTAAGGAAGCTCGCGATGCGCTCGGCCTCAAGAAGATAAAGTCCAAGTCGAGGCCGGTCTTCTCAAGCCATTGCGTGGATAGCTGGATACTGGCGGCTTCGATGTCTGGCGCAAAGATGCCAACGACAAAAAACCTCTACTATCTGACGCCACTCCGATTGCACAGACGGCAGTTGCATATGTTCGAACCCGCAAAAGGTGGTCTTAGGAAAAGATACGGTGGTACTATGTCGATAGGCATCAAGCGTGGAACGCTAGTTGTGCACTTGAAGCACGGACTATGCTATGTCGGAGGGAATATGGACGAGCGCCTCAGTCTGCACAGCGTGTCAACTGGAAAACGGCTCTGTCAGAATGCCAAGGTCTCGGACCTCAAGACACTGACGAGAATCGCCAACAACTCCCAATTCCTCCCCGCCCTGAAGTGCGGGGTATCCTTGGGGGGCTTTCTATGAGAAAGCTAGGGATTGTGACCCGAACAATCGCCCCAAGGGGTCCTGCGTGATACCATGCGAGGCGTGTCAAGACTTAAATAAGAAGAATTCGATATAGGGACAGTTCGAGAACCGAGGTGGTACATTGGCCGAGGAAGTCAAGATAGTGTACTTGGAGAAACGCCGGGAAGGAGAGCAGGAGAGAGCCATAAGGGGAAGAGTAATCAAGGAGACTGACGACTTCATTACCATCCAGCGCGATGACGGGGAGTTCTCGATTTCAAAACGAGTCATTACGCGCATAGAGAGGCCCAGGAAGCGGTCTGCCCAATCCGATGAAAGCGACTGCGATGGTGAGTTCGATGGCGAGTCGTATAGGTAGGTGAAAAGATGTCCGAGAAGACTGAGAAGCCGAGAAGCGATGAGAAGCCAAGGTACGAATACTTCGGGACCCCCGAGGGAGACCCTAGGAAGAACAACCGAATGTTCATCAAGTGTCTGTCCCTAAAGAACGAGGTTCCCAAGGTCATAGAGTTCGTCGAGGCCGCCATAGAGAAGGGCGCACTTGTGATAGAAATCAAAGCGCCCGGCGGAAAGTCCGGCAAGGACAACCGCGCCGAACTCTACAGCGATGCGGGAATCAACGAGCGAACCCTCAAGGAACGCCGGAAGGCCAAGCCTTGGTGGAAGTTCGGAAAATGAAGCCGACACGGTCTGCTCGCCTGACCAAATGCCCAAAATGCGGCGAGGAACTCATTGACTGCGGGCTCGATAAGGACACTAGGCACTACGAGAAGCAATGCCCCAAGTGCAACAGGACCTACAGGCGGATGTACGGCTACGGTCACTACTGGAAGGAGATTGGGGTTGACGAATACTAGCGAGAATCAGAGGTGAGAGAGATGGATATAATGGAAGAGAAGCAGCGTGTGGCGTATGCCATGGTTGTGTACGGCGGAGACTTTTGCAAGCATCTCGGAGAGGCCCTGTACGCGGCGGACTCTGAGAACACCCAGAAAATCCATGATACCTGGCCGGAAGATTGGGCCAGATTCCTGGAGATGGGACGGAAGAAGGAGCCCGCCGTCGGAGAGATAACTGCCTCGATGCGAATCAAGCAGATGCGAGCCTGCACCAAGGAGGCTAAGAAGAACGGTCATACTGCCGAGGAAGCGAAGAACTGCGATGACTGCTCGCTCGAATGCCCTGAGTGCCCGTTTGTCACGAAGTAGAGGTGATGAGGATGACAGAAGAATGTAACTTTGCGGCTTGGAGTACCGGAGAGTCGGCAGGAGATAGACGCATCTGTCTCTTAAAGGCGGCTATTGGGACGACCAACGGTAATACAACATATTCCCTGACACCGACATGCGACGAGGAAAAGTGCATCCTCATTCGCATAATCGATTTGGTCCTGGGCCAGAGCGGGGCCCGGCGTGTTTAATTTGAAGAATAAAGGAGCGGTGATGAAGATGTGTCCTTTGCAGAATTGGCTGTGGAACGAACTCCCAGATAGCAGGAAGAGTGAACTGGCTCATATCAAAGACCTCCCGAATACCATCTACATAACCAAGGGAACGGTCGTCATTACGAAGTGCCCTTACTGCGGGCGCACCGATATGGACGATACCTTAGGGTTCCCTATAGAGCACTACGAGGGTGGGAGCGGGGGAATACGAACGTTCAGATGCCCGAAGTGCAAGGGTGAGATGATAGAATAAAGAGGATGTGAAGAGCATGACCAAGAGAAGCAGAACCGACAGAAAGCAAGAACGCCAGTTCAGGAACTCTATAGACACCTTCGGTAATGTTCAGGAGCGGAAGAAGCTCAAGCGCTGTGCGTTCAAGACCATAAATCGTGACACCAATGTGTGGGCTGGAGAGATAGTGACAAAATAAAGATATTCAGACAAACACTATGGAGGGATGACGATGAAGGGCTACAAGATGACGAAACCAGACGGGACCGACTTCTACTCGGGACGATATACGTACGAGGTCGGGAAGGAAACGAGGAACGACCATTGCGACCCCGCGACGACGGGAGCCGTCGGGCACGGACTCCATATCACTAAGGAAGCGTGGCACCCTTTGAAGTACAACGTGAAATATCCGTGGCGACTATTCGAGGTGGAGTTTGCCGAGACGGACATAGTTGCTCAGGACGATGACAAGTACCGCTTGAAGCGGTGCATGACTATACGGGAGTTGAAGCCGTTCGACATCGGGCTCCCAAACGCCGACAAGTTCCAAGAAGTTCTTGAGCGTGCAATAAAGATAAAACTCAAGCCTCAGAACGACAAGAGCAAGAGAGCGATACGCGGAATGGTCCGAAAATACGTGACGGCGCTGAACACCATCGACCCCGAGAGACAGGTACGAATCAAGACTGTGCGATTCTACTCTTTCTCATCATGGGCCAGCATCTGGGCCAGCATCTGGGCCAGCATCGGGGCCAGCATCTGGGCCAGCATCGGGGACAGCATCTGGGCCAGCATCTGGGACAGCATCTGGGCCAGCATCGGGGACAGCATCAGGGCCAGCATCGGGGACAGCATCGGGGCCAGCATCGGGGACAGCATCGGGGACAGCATCGGGGCCAGCATCGGGGACAGCATCGGGGCCAGCATCGGGGACAGCATCGGGGACAGCATCAGGGCCAGCATCGGGGCCAGCATCGGGGCCAGCATCAGTGAAAAATACATGGTTATTCTCGACACAGAACTAAGGATATTGGAGGCTGGAGCGGTACTGGTGGGCATCACGGATGATGGAATAGCTCATGTGGTGATGCCGGATAAGAGTGAAATTCAGTAAACGGAAAGAGATTCAGACAAACACTATGGAGGGATGAAGATGAAGGGCTACAAGATGGTGAAAATGGACGGGACCGCGTACTACGATAGCAAGACGATGTACGAGGTGGGAAAAGAGGTAATCGCGGAGGGACCGAAGGACGGCGCGCCGTGCGGAGTAGGACTCCATATCAGTCAGAAGCCACACGGACCACTGGAGTACAATGCACAGTATCCGTGGAGGTTGCTTGAAGTCGCGTACGAGGAAGCGGATGTGCTTGGAAAAGACACTGATAAGGTCCGCGTCCGGAAGCTGACTGTAATCAGAGAGCTTCGCCCGTTCCGAGACCTCGGGTTGCCCAACGCCGATAAGTTCCAAAACGTTCTTGAGCGCATAATAAAGATAAAATTCGAGCCTCAGAACGACAAGAGCAAGCGCCGGATACGGGGGCTGGTGCGGAAGCACATCGAGGCGATGAACAAGTTTGACTCGAAACGACAGGTGAAATTCAAGACAATAAAATTCTACACCATCAAAGAATGGGCCTCCGTCAGGGCCTCCGTCTGGGCCTCCGTCATGGACTCCGTCATGGACTCCGTCATGGACTCCGTCTGGGCCTCCGTCTGGGCCTCCGTCTGGGCCTCCGTCTGGGACTCCGTCAGGGCCTCCGTCTGGGCCTCCGTCAGGGCCTCCGTCTGGGCCTCCGTCATGGACTCCGTCATGGCCTCCGTCTGGGCCTCCGTCTGGGCCTCCGTCTGGGCCTCCGTCATCCAAAAGCATCAGGATATTATCGGTCCCGAGTTTCAAATTCTCGAAATGGGTGCTGTACTGATAGGCATAACGGACGATGGAATAGCGCATGTGGTGATGCTGGGTAAGAGTGAAATTCAGTAATCGGAAAGAAACGGACAAACGGTGATGGAAATGATAGACAGATGTGAGAAGTGCCCAATGTACACTGACCCATGCGCTCGGGTGTGCAGGGACATAATAGTACAGAAGGACGCTGAGATAGAGCGACTAAAGGTCGAGGTCGAAACGCTCAGGAAAATCCCCGTGGGACTTAACACCCATTGCCCCAACACCATGCAGATATTGGGGGCGGCATTGAGCGGTGGGGACGTAATCGAACTGGCAAAGAAGCTTGACAGGAAATGATGCAAAGTAGAAAAACATCGGGAGGAAATGGACATGTCATGTGAAAAGTGCGAGGAAGCGGATAAGGCTGGAATGATTGCATGGTTCCGATGGAAGTACGCCAACATTGGCCTCATAGGATGCAACGAGCATCTGAAAGAGGTCATGGATGTTCTGAGGGCGGCACAGAAATGAGGTCTTGGGTGAAAATGGACGTATGTAGGTGATGACGATGGAAATGCCAAAGACAAAGGAAGAGTTTGAGTGCTTGATGAAGGCGAGGATGAACCGTCAGAAATGGGAAACGGGTTTCTCCTATACTATGCTATGCAACGACGACGGCTCACCGATACCGGAGGAGAAGCGCGCATTCTGCGAGATGCAAAAGATGGTCCTCGGTTCAGAGACCGCTTATATGTTCTGTGGGGTGGTAACGGCATCGCTTATCGAACTTCCCGCGCTGGGCAACACTCCGGGGGTACGTATGGGCTCACTTATTAGGGAGGTTTACATCCGTATGTCTGAGAAAGAACACGACGAATGGCGACCCCTTTTCCCGGGCCAAATAGCGGGGAAGAAGGCGGCAAAGGATAGGGGGGGCAAAGGATTCATGGCTCCAAGCACCGGCGAGGCGTGCGCCTTCCCCGGAGGATGCGAGTGAACGTCAGAATCTTTGGTGATGGTGAATAACATGGAACCGATAAAGATAATCGTGGAATTGAGAATATATAGTGACGGAACGTCGTATGCATCAGCGCGCGCTCCCAATGGACCAATGCAAGAGGTGGCTATTGTACCCGAGAAGTTGCCCGCGGTGGAATTAGTCTACGAACTCACATGCACCCGCTACACGATGAAGATAGGTAAAAAGCCCGCAAAGTCCTGTAAGGGATGCACCGTGACCTGTCCGGCGAAGAACAAGTACAAGGGGGAGACTATAACGCTCCCGACCAAGGCCTTCATGGATGAGATGATTGATATTACAAAGAAGCTGGATAAGATGTCATAATTGACCGAGGATGTGAAGAACATGGAGACTAAATATTGGATTGGAATAACATTGATAGTGTGTCTGATAGAAATCTGGATGGCCTACATAGGGTATCTCATCTTGGAAAAGCCCCCTATGACTGACGGATTTTACTGGCCTGCGATAGTAACCGTCGGCGCGACGGTATTGGGATTAGGCGGTATTGCCGCCTGGGATGATTAACGTCATAAAAGAGGGGAATTATGTCCGAATACGATATAGAATGTCCGAGTTGCGGGGCGGCGGTCGATGCCGTGAAGAACGGAAGATGCCCCAACTGTGGCCGGGATATAGAATACGACTAAGAGGGGGTAACGGATATGCGAAAGAATCAGATGGATAAACGCAACATATTAATCTCAGACCTTCATGAAATGATAAGGGTACTGAGAATAGAAATAAAAGAGAAGACCCGATGCGCCCGGTGTCCATATTGTCCTTACGATGATTGCGAATACAATCCTAACATAAGTCACAAAAGCGAGGTTGATTGACATGGGGAATCTAATGGAAGGGCTAATAGACGAGATGAACCGGAACCGTGAACTGCTCAAGCGATATGAATCAATCGGCATAGCGGGGAGCTTTGGACGGATTGCCATCGGGAGGGACATTGCCGCCGGGGAGCAGGCCATCAAGGACAATGATGTGGTGGCAATGCTCCGAGCGTATGAAACCCTCAAGAACAACGAATGAGATAAAAGGGAGGAGACAAGAAACCATGACAACGTTGAAGTGTCCGAAGTGCGGGCGAATACAAGAGATTGCATCCGACATCTACTTTGAGATGAAACGCGCTCGAGATGCCTTTGGGAACCGACACCCTCTCACGTGCACCTGCGGGGACCACATCGAGATGATACAGATAAAGCCCAGAACAGACAGATGCCCCGAAGGGCCGTGTCCTCAATGCGGTACGCCCGTCAAGAACGTCTCTGAACAACTGGATAACGGAACCGACAAGGAACTGTACGCCATCGAATGCCCCAAATGTGGGTGGGAGACGGTCATCGAATTTGAGGAATAGTCACAAAAGCGAGGTTTGTCGAAATGATA
>Ga0315283_10002663_pt1 | contig 15009 bp, 14 predicted proteins | sample YL17G09_0_MG_FD_204541 | JGI IMG/M metagenome (GOLD analysis project Ga0315283, IMG submission 204541) | Sediment microbial communities from Yellowstone Lake, YNP, Wyoming, USA - YL17G09_0 | ecosystem: Environmental > Aquatic > Freshwater > Lake > Sediment | place: USA: Wyoming | collected... | reverse complement strand
CAACGGGACCTGGACCCACTGCTGGACCGGACCCTTCGGCGCGCTCCGCCGGCCCTGGCCGCTACCGGCCTGAGTCAGCACAGAGAATGGGAGGCTTCCATGAGGCGGGGTGTCGGGACGGGCGGGGATCAGCCGGGACCTCCCTCCCGTGCGTCGTCGGGGGTCTCTCGGAGAGCGTCGAGAATCCGCTGCTCGTCCTTGCTGAAGGTCCGCTCACGGAGCAGGTCGGGTCGCCGCTCCAGCGTCCGGCGCAGCGATTCACGGAGGCGCCACTTGCGGACCTCCTCGTGATGGCCGGACACCAGGACCGGTGGCACGGAGGCGCCCTCGAACGTCGCCGGACGCGTGTACTGGGGGTACTCCAGGAGGCCGGCCGCGAACGATTCCTCGGTCGTGGAGGCCTCGTCGATGGCCCCCGGGAGGAGCCGCAGCACGGCATCAACGATCACCAGCGCCGCCAGCTCGCCGCCGGTCAGCACGTAGTCCCCGATCGAGATCTCGCGGTCCACCATCGCCCGGATGCGCTCGTCCACGCCCTCGTAACGCGGGCACAGGAAGACGAGGTGAGAGGCCGTGGCCAGCTCCTGGGCCACGGCCTGGCGGAACGGCTCTCCCGCCGGGTCCAGGAGGATCACGAGCGAGTCCGGCCGTCGGAGCTCCGCGAGCGCCGTCGAGACGGGCTCCGGACGCAGGACCATCCCCGCGCCGCCGCCGTAGGTGTAGTCGTCCACGGTTCGGTGGCGGCCCAGGCCCCACTGGCGCAGATCACGGACGCGGACCTCGGCCAGGCCGCGCTCCAGGATGCGACCCGGGATGCTCTCCCGCAGGGGCCCCTCGACCATCGGCGGGAAGAGCGTGAGGACGTCGATCTCGAGCGGCATCAGCCTGACGGGGTGGCGCCGTCGGGCCCGGTCGCGGTGGGCGGGCCGGCCTTCGATCCCGCTGCCCTGCCGGCTCCGGGCGCGGGCGCACCAGCCGCCGGACGCGGACGCGGCTTCGTCGGCTTTGTCTGCTTCTTCGGTCGCCGGTCGCGGGGGCGGACGTAGTCCTCGTCGTCAACAGGTCGCGCATCCAGGGCCAGCGCGTCCATGTCCACGATCATCTCGCCGCGTTCGGGCGCAAGGTCGGTCACGATCCCACGGACGCCGGGCACGTCAAGCTCGCCGCGAGGCCCGCGCACCACGAACACCTCGGCCCCGCCGGCACGGTAGATCTCCACGACCGTGCCGAGCTCCTCGCCGGAAGCGGCCCTGACGGCCAGGCCCTCCAGCTCGTGGAAGAACCACAGGCCCGGCTGGCGTGGCTCGTCGGGGACGTCGATCTCGAGGTAGACGTCCCGCAGCCGCTCCGCGGCGTTCCGGTCCGGGATCTCGCGGAACGTGAGCCACCAGCCGCGGCCGTCCGGCACGGCCGACGCCTCTGCGATGGTCAGCGCTTCCTGTGTGCCCTCGAGGTAGAGCCTGGTGCCGGGCACCAGGCGATCCTCCGGCCGGTCCGTGAGCAGTTCCACGCGGACGTGGCCGCGCAGCCCGCGGAACCCGCGAACGAGCGCGACGACCAGGCGCGCGGGCATGCCGTCGGCCGGCGCCGGAACGACGTCGCGGCCCGGGTTCGAGGGAGCCAGGGTGGCCCCCTCAGACGATCTCGAGGCTGACCGGCTCGCCCGTGCGGGCGGACGTCACCTTGAGCAGCGTGCGCAGCGCCTTGGCGACGCTGCCGTTGCGCCCGATGACCTTGCCCATGTCGGACTCGGCCACGTGCAGCTCGATGATGGTTCCGTCCTCACCGATGACGACCTCGACCTTCACGGAATCGGGATCGTCCACGAGGGACTTGGCGACGTACTCGACCAGGTCTGCGGCTGCCATCGCGGCCTACTTGCCGCCCGGCAGCACGCCGGCCTGCTTGAAGAGGCGCCGGACGGTGTCGGAGGGCTGGGCGCCCTTGGACATCCAGTCCCTGGCCTTCGCTTCGTCGATCACGAGCTCGATCGGATCGGTGCGGGGGTTGTAGTGCCCGATCGTCTCGATGGCACGACCGTCCCGGGCGGAACGGCTGTCGGCGACGACGAGCCGATACGTCGGCTGCTTCGTCGCCCCGACGCGGGTCAGGCGGATGCGGACGGACATCTTGTGCGGTGCTCCTCCGTGGGCGGGTCCTTGGGCCGGACCCGCGTGCTCTGGGCTGGATGGACGTGGTGGCAGCGGCGGGTCAGCCCCCGGTCGCGCTGATGATGATGGTCCCGCTGTCGATCGTCTCACCGGGCGTCATGGTCCCGATGATGCTGTCGAACGCCGCGAGGTACGGCTTGGCATTCGCGTCATAGTCGCCGCGGGCGTCGGAGGGGATCATCCCCTCGGCGAAGCCGCGGATGCCGGCGACGTCGACCCAGACCAGGGCAGCGTTGCTCTTCCCGGCCTTGGCCAGTGCCGCCGAGAACCGCTCGGTCTTCGCGAGCGAGTCGCCGGTTCGCGCGTCCAGGACCCCCTTGACGAAGTCGGTGCCATAGCCGAGCACGACCACCTCGTCCGTGACGGCGTAGGCGATGCTGAGCTCTGCCGGGGCCTGGACGGCTCCGTCGGTGGCGGCCCCCAGCAGGCCCCCGAGACCACCGAGGTTCACGACGGTGATCGTCGTCCCGCCGTAGGCCTCCTCGGTGACGGTGATGCCCGCCTGGGCACCGCCGAGCTGCAGGAAGGCCTTGAGCTGGCCCATCAGACGGTCGGCCGCGGCCGGGTCGGTGGGAACCACGACGACCCCGCCGCCCACCTGGTCGCCGTCGCGGGTGAGTGCCACGCCGGCCTCGCCGATCCAGCCGGTGGCGGCATCGAAACCGCCGACGAGCGCCAGTGCCGCATCGACCTGCTCCAGCGCATCCGCGAGCTGCGGGTCGGACGCCAGCTGCTGCTTGACCTGCGCCAGGGTCTTGCCGACGTCCTGTCCCTCGGCGAGGAACACGGTGGTCGGCGGCACGAGGCCCGGGATCTTCGACACGGCGTTCTGCGGCGGGCCCGCCGTCTTGGCGTGGGGCGACCGGGTTTCGATGATGAACGCGCCGTTCTCGGCGCGGACGGCGGCCACGGCCCAGGGCGTCATCCAGCCCTGGAGCATCGAGGGCAGGTCCGGCAGCGCCGCGGCGGCGTCGCCGGCGAGCTTCACGGCACCCTCGGCGATGGCGGCCGTGTCCACGTATGCGAAGGCCAGGCGGTCGCCGGTGACCGAGGCCTCCGCCTCCTTGAACTGCGTGTCCGTTGGCAGGCCCGACGTGCCCTTGGTGTCGATGGCGGCCTTGACGGACGTGAGGTCCCCGAGGGCCAGGACCGGGCCGAGGACGGCGTAGGCCGCCTTCATGCCTGCGGCCTCGACGCCTGAACCGGCCGGCGGGGTCACCGTGGTGATCGTGACGCCGTTGTAGGTCTCCGTGGCCATGGCGGCACCTTCCGCCTTGACCAGGCCGTCGATCCAGGCCGTGGCCTTGGCGCCGTCCTTGACGCTCAGCAGGACCAGGGCACGGGCGGCGTTGGGGTCCGCGGTCTCCGGCAGGGGGCCGACGCTTGCCCCGATCTGGCCGCCGAACCACGGCTCGATGTCGTTCCTGTAGCTCTGCTTGCCACTCGTGGCCTGGCCGACCAGCTGGTCCAGGGCCTCCGAGAGCTTGACTGGGAAGGCGGCCTGATCCTGGAAGCCGGGAAAGGCCTTCATGACCTCGGCCAGCTCGGCGTCCTGGGTTCCGGGCAGATCCAGCCGAAGCTCCGCGTAGGCGACGCTGTCGGCAGGCGTCCAGGCGAGGACCGCCGGGTCGCCCGAGTCGCTGGTGAGCAGGAGGGTCGCTCCCGCCGCCGTCCCGACAACCAGCAGCGTGACGAGCCCGGCCGCGAGCCACTTGAGGCGGCTGCGGCCGGGGCGAGCGCCGACGGTCGGCGCGACGGGTGTCGTCGGCACCGCCTCGAACATCGGCATCGGCGGGGCCGGTGGCGTGGAGGGCGCCTCCCCGGCTGGCAGGGCTCCGGCGTCGATGCCTGCCGCGGGGAGGTTGTCCGGAACGGGCGGCTCGAACCGCTGGGTCGGATCCTGGTCGGTCATCGTGCAATCCCCACCTAACGGCGTCCCATCATGCCCATCGCGGCCCGGCGTCCCGCCGGCCCGGAGAGCTGCTTCATCAGTTTCTGCATCTCGCCGAACTGTTTCACGAGCCGGTTGACCTCTGGAAGCGAGGTTCCGGACCCATTCGCGATGCGGCGCCGGCGCGACGCGTTGAGGACCCCCGGTTCCCGGCGTTCGCGAGGAGTCATCGAGAGGATGATCGCCTCCGTGCGCTTGAGGTCCCCGCGATCGACCGCGGCCTGGGCCTCCTTGGCCATCCCGCCCATACCCGGGATCATCGACATGATCTGGCCCATCGGGCCCATCTTCTGCATCTGGCGCATGGAGTCCAGCATGTCCTCGAGGGTGAAGGACGCCTTGCGGACCTTCTCCTCCAGCTTGGCCGCCTGCTTCTCGTCGAACGCGTCCTGCGCCCGCTCCACCAGGCTGAGGATGTCGCCCATGCCCAGGATCCGGCCCGCAAGCCGGTCCGGGTGGAACACCTCCAGGGCGTCGGTCTTCTCGCCGGTGCCCAGGAACTTGACCCCGATCCCGGTGACGGCGCCGATCGAGAGCGCCGCGCCACCACGGGCGTCGCCGTCGATCTTCGTCAGCACCAGGCCGGTGATGGGCACGGCGGCCGCGAAGCCCTGGGCGACGGTGACGGACTCCTGGCCGGTCATCGCGTCCACGACCAGGAGCGTCTCCACCGGCTTCGTGGCCTTGGCCACCGCGCGGATCTCGTCCATGAGCGCGTCGTCGATCGTCAGCCGGCCGGCGGTGTCGATGATCACGACGTCCCGCCCGGTCCGCTTCGCGACCTCGATCCCGCCGCGGGCGATGTCCACGGTGGGCGTGCCGGCCGGCGCGCGGTGCACGGGGATGCCGAGGCTCTTGCCCAGCGTCTCGAGCTGGTCGGCGGCGGCGGGCCGGTAGGGGTCCGCGGCCACCAGGAGGGGCTGGCGCCCAAGCTTGACGACGTGCCTCGCGAGCTTGGCGGCCGAGGTGGTCTTGCCCGAGCCCTGGAGGCCGACGAGGGCGACGACGGCCGGGTTCCCGACGAGCCTGAACGTGCGATCCCCCGCCGCGAGGAGGGCGGTCAGCTCCTCGTTGACGATCTTCACGACCTGCTGGCCCGCGGTCAGGCTGTCCAGGACCTCCGCGCCGATGGCGCGCTCGCGCACGCGGGCGATGAAGTCCTTGACGACCTTGAAGTTGACGTCCGCCTCGAGGAGGGCGAGTCGAACCTCGCGCATCGCCGCATCGACGTCCGCCTCGGAGACACGGCCGCGCCCGGTCAGGCCCGCGAGGGTCTTGCTGAGGCGGTCACTGAGGCTGTCGAACATGGAACTGCGGCGACCCTGGGTGATGGATGAGGTCAGGCCGACGGGCGGACGCCGGTCGGGCGGTGCGCGGGTTCTGGCGACACCGAGGCGGAGCGAGTGTACGCCATGGCCCCGGGAGTCGCCCACGGGACGTCTCACTTGCGGGACGTCTCACCCGCAGGCCGAGGGTCCGGGTACCCTCGCTCGGTGACCTCGGACCCGCTCCTCGACCCGGTCCCCCCGACCCGCGACGTCCTCCCCTCGCCCAGCCTGTGGCGCAACGGCGCGTTCCTGCGGGTCTGGAGCGCCGCCACGATCTCCGTGTTCGGCAGCTTCGTGACCCGGATCGCGCTACCGTTCGTGGCGATCCTGACGCTCGGCGCCGGCCCGATCGAGGTCGCGGTCCTGCGGAGCCTGGAGCTCGTCGCTGCGCTGGTCGTCGGGCTCGTGGCCGGTGCGTGGGTTGACCGCCTCCGCCGCCGCCCGGTCCTGATCTGGGCCGACGTCGGGCGGGCGGCGCTCCTGGGCAGCATCCCGCTGGCGGCGCTCGGGGGCTGGCTGGCGCTCCCGCAGGTGTTCCTCGTGGCCGCGGCGGCTGCCGTCCTGACGACCTTCTTCGACGTGGCGGACCGCGCCTACCTGCCGACCATCGTGCCTCGCACGGACCTGGTCCGCGCGAACGGCGCCCTCGCCGCCACCAGCTCCGCCGTCGAATTCGCGGCGTTCGGCGTCGCTGGCTTCCTGGTCAACATCCTGACCGCGCCCATCGCCATCCTTATCGACGCGCTGTCGTTCGTCGTTTCCGCCATTCTCCTGGGCACGATCCGCCGTCCCGAGCCGCCGCCCCCGCCCGCCGCGGACCGGGACCCGGTGCTGGACGAGATCCGGGAAGGGCTTCGGCTCGTCGCCCACGACCCGGTCCTCCGCGGGCTGGTCGGCGGGACGATGGGCCTGGCCGCGATGTGGGGCATCTTCGGCGCGACGTGGATGCTGTTCGTCGTCCAGGAGCTGAAGCTGGACCCGGCCGTCATCGGCGTGATCGCGGCCCTGGGCGGGTTCGGGTCCCTGCTGGGGGCGCTCCTCGCGGCGCGGGCGACGGTACGGTTCGGCGTCGGCAACGTCGTCATCGCCTCGATGCTGTTCGCGGCCGTCGGCAACCTGCTGATCCCGCTCGCCCCCGCCGGGCTGCCGCTGGTGGCGATCGCCTGCCTGCTTGGGCAGCAGCTGATCGGCGACACGGCCGTCACCGTGTTTGACGTGACCGAGATCTCGGTCCGCCAGGCCCGCGTGGCCGACCGGCAGCTGGGCCGGGTGAACGCCACGGTGCGGGTCGCGATGGTGCTGGCGCAGTTGATGGCGACGCTGCTGGGCGGGCTGCTCGCGGAGCTGATCGGGCTCCGCGGGGCCGCGTTCCTGGCTCCGATCGGCGCGCTGCTTGGCGCCTGGGCGCTGTACTCGTCGCCGGTCCGCTCACTGCGGCGGATCGAGCAGCCTGCGCGGGTTGCGCTGGACTGAGCTTCAGTCGAAGAGGGCGGCGACGAAGGCCTCGGGGTCGAACGGGAGCAGGTCCTCCGCCGTCTCCCCCACTCCGACGAACCGGACCGGGACACCCAGCTCCTTCTCGATCGCGAACACAATGCCGCCCTTCGCCGTCGAGTCCAGCTTGGTGAGGACCACGCCCGTGAGGCCGACGGCCTCGTGGAACGCCTTGGCCTGCGCGAGCCCGTTCTGCCCGGTCGTGGCGTCCAGGACGAAGAAGGTCTCCACGCGGGCGCCGGGCAGGCGCTTGTCGATGACGCGCCGGACCTTGGCCAGCTCCTCCATCAGGTTGGACTTGGTGTGGAGGCGGCCCGCCGTGTCGGCGATGACGATGTCCGCATGCCGGGCGACGGCGGCGTCGATGGCGTCGAACACGACCGCCGCGGGATCCGCGTTGGGCGCATGCGCGACGATCTCCGAGTCGGTGCGCTGCGCCCAGATCCGGAGCTGGTCGATGGCGGCGGCCCGGAAGGTGTCCGCTGCGGCCAGCACGACCCGGCGGCCGTTGGCCCGCTCGCGCGCCGCAAGCTTGCCGATGGTGGTCGTCTTGCCGGTCCCGTTGACGCCGACCACGAGCACGATGGCGGGGGCTCCATCGAGCGCGGGGACGGGCTCCCAGTGGGCCGCGTCGCGGGGGGCGAGGAGGCTCGCCAGCTCTTCCCGGACCGCGGTCTCCGCCGTGACGTCCCTGCGCCTGCGTGCACGCTCGACGATGTCCATCGAGAGCACGGCGCCGACATCGCCCGTGATGAGGGTCTCCTCGATCTCGTCCCAGTCCGCCCCACCGCCCATGCCAAAGGCGGTCCGCAGGCGGGTGCCGAAGCCGACGCGGGACTTCTCCAGGCCCAGCTCCAGCTGCTCACGCTCGCGCTCGAGGCGAGCGGCGTCGGCCTTCTCGGCGCTCCAGTCGGCACCCCAGGCCCACTGGGGCTCGGGGGCGGACGTGGGCGCAGGCTCTGCCCCGGGCCCGGGAGCCGGGTCGCTGTCGGGTTTCGCCCCAGGTGTCGCCGTGGGCTCGGGATCTGGAGCAGGCTCGGGCCGCCCTTCGAACGTCTCGTCGGGCTGCTGGTCGGGCTGCGGCTCGCCCGAGCCGCGGCGAAGGAAGCGCACGGGTCCTCCGGTCAGCCGCCCGAGCCCCCGGCCGGGACGGCACGGGCCTCGGTGCGGCGGTGGTCGGCGATCGCCTGGGCCTGGTCGAGCCGAAGGCTGATCACGCGGCTCACCGAGTCGTCGCCGACGGTGACGCCGTAGAGCGCGTCGGCGGCCTCGATGGTGCCGCGGTTGTGGGTGATGACGATGAACTGGGTCGTGTCCGCCAGCTCGCGCAGCGCCTCGGTAAAGCGGCCGACGTTGGCCTCGTCCAGTGCGGCATCCACCTCGTCCAGCACGCAGAACGGCGCGGGTCGGACCTCGAGCATGGCGAACAGCAGCGCCACCGCCGTGAGCGCCCGCTCGCCACCCGACAGCATCGATAGGGCCTGTGGCTTCTTGCCAGGCGGCCGGGCGGTGATCTCGACGCCGGTCGTGGAGAGGTCGCCCGGGTCGGTGAGCGAGAGCCTGGCGAAGCCGCCACTGAACAGCTGCTGGAACCGCTTGTCGAACGCAACCTCGAGGGCGGCAAAGGTCGTGCGGAACTGCGTGGCAATGAGCACGTCCAGGTCCGCGATCAGCGTGCGCGTCTTGGCGATCGCGTCGCGCAGGTCACGGTCCTGCGTGTCGAGCGCCTGGAGGCGGTCCCGCACCGACCGGAACTCGTCCACGGCAAAGGGGTTCGCCGCACCCAGCTCGTGGAACCGGCGCCGCAGTGTCGCCAGGCGCCCAGGGGAGGGCGGCTCCACGCCGGAACCCTCCGTGGCCCAGCGCGGAGCTAGGATCTCGAGCGCCGCCTCGAGCGCCGCGGTCTCCGCGCCGGGCGCGTTCGCCGCGCGGTCCGCGCCCTCGGCGTCGTCGTCGGTATCGGCTGCTTCGGCGGCCTCCGCGGCGGCGCCTTCCCAAGCCGCGACCCGCTCGAACTCCTCCGTGTCCACGCCGGCGGCATCGGCCAGGTGCCGCAGCCCGACCTCGCCCAGGCCCGCCAGCTCCACGAGCAGCTGCTCGCGCAACGATTCCAGGCCCAGCCGAGCCTCGAGGGTGGCCACGTCGGACGCCCGCGCCCGGTCGTCGGCGGTCCGGAGGCGCTCGCGAGCCGCCGATGCCGATCGTTCGGCCTCGGCCAGGTGGGCCCGTTCGGCACGATCGTCGGCGAGCAACGCCTCCAGCGCGTCCCGCGCCCGCGTCTCCCGGGACATCGCGGCTGCCAGCTCCCCGGCCACGGTGTCACGCTCGTCGCCGGCCGTCCGCTCCCGGTCCGCCAGCGCCGCGAGATCCCGTTCCGTCGAGACGATCCGGCCCTCCGCCAGGGTCGTGGAGGCCTCCGCGCGGGCCCTCCGGCCCTCGGCGTCGCGTCGCGTCCGCTCGTATCCGGCAACGTCGGCCGCCAGCCGGTCCCGGCGGATGCGCAGCTCGACCACGCGTCCCTCCCACGCGGCGATGGCCTCCGCCTCTCCCGGCCCGGTCGTATCCCCGATCGCCGCCGCCCGTGGCTCTGCCTCGAAGACGTCCAGAGCCTCCGCCGCCCGCTGCGCTTCGCCCGCCAGGCGCTCCGCCTGCGACACGTGCCACCCGGCCTCTCGAGTGGCGGCCTCCAGGTCCCGGCCCGCGGCCCGTTCCATGTCCTCGGCCCTTCGGCGGTGCGCAGCCGCCCCGGACTCCGCGACCCGCGCGGCCTCGAGGGCCGACCGGGCCTTCGCCGCGGCCATCGTGGAGGTCTTCGTCTCCCGCTCAGCCGCGTCGGCTTCGGCCTGCAACGCCATCAAGTCCCGCTCCAGCCGGTCGGCCTCGGCACGGCGCTCCAGCGGCGAATCCCCGCGCCCGACCCGGACCGTGAGCGCGTCCACGACTGCCGAGCCATCCCGAGTGACCGCAAGCCAGCCCAGCGGCAGCACGGCCTGCAGCTCCAGGGCCGCCTCGAGGTCCGGCGCCCACACCGTCCTGGCGAGGAGCGCGCGGACGGCCCCGTTCGGATCCCGACGGATCGTGTCGGCCAGCCGGCCACCGCCCGCGATCGCCAGCGCGTCAGTGAGCCGTCGCAGCTCGCCGGGCGTCCCGCCGCCGGGGATCCTGTCAGCTCCGGCGAGCCGCTCCCTGACGACGACATGGCCGCGCTCCCCGCCCAGGGCCGCCGCGCCGGTGCGCTCCACGACGTAGGCGCGCGCCAGCTCGCCCAGGGCGGCCTCGACCGCGGCTCGCAATCCCGGCTCCACGCCCAGGTCCTCGTCCACGCGGCGACCGCCGACCTTGCGCGCCGCGCGCGCGATCCCACGTTCGTCCTCCTCGGACAGGCGCCGCTGCAGCTGCTCGAGCCGACCACGGGCCCCCGCAAGCATCGATCCGGCACGGGCCGCCCGTTCCGCGACGGCCCGGCGGGTGCCCTCGGCGGCGTCGGTCTGCGCCCGGGCTGCCTCGCGGGCTGCCACGGCCGCGGTCTCCGCGGCGGTGGTGGCGGCGAGGGCGGCCCTGGCCTCCGCCAGCTCGTTCTCCAGGCGGATCCGGCGGGCGTCGGACGCCGCAGCCTTCGCCCGCTCGTCGGCGGCGCGGCGGACGGCCTCGGCGCTCCGCCGCCTCGCGGTCTCGGCCTCTACGGCCCGGGCTCCCTCGGCGCGCCGGAGCGCGGTCAGCTCATCCCCGCGCGCCCGGCTGGTGGCCCGGAGCGAGCCGAGCTCGGCGAGGGCTTCCGAGAGCGCGCGGTCCGCCTCGCCAAGCGCGGCCTCCAGCTCCAGGTCCCGCTCGGGTACGGCTTCGGCGAGGATCCGTCGCTGCGCGGCCAGGTCCGCCTCTGCCGCGGTGCGCTCGTCGGCGATCCGGCGCCGGTCCCGCGTGGATGCCTCGATCTCGCCGGCGGCGCGAGCCTGGCGCAGGCCCAGCACCGTCACATCGCCGCGAGCGGTCTCGTGGGTCGCGCGGCGATCGCGCTCGAGCTCGGCCCGCGCGGCCATCGACGCCGCGATGTCGCCCACCATCGACTCCGCGACATCCAGCGCCTCGAGCGCCCCGCCGGTCTCGAGGCGGAGCGTCTCCCTCCTCGCCTCTGCCCCCGCTGCGCGGCCCGAGGCCTCGTTCCAGCGACCGTGCGCAGCGGCGATCAGCGCGGCGGCCAGCTCCTCGCCGGCGGTAAGCCGGGTCGCCTGCTGTTCGGCCATCTGGCCCAGGCGGCGTGCCTGCGGCCGAAGCTCGGCCAGGACGTCCTCGATGCGGGCCAGGTTGCCCTCCGCTTCGGCAAGCTGTTCCTCCGCCTTCCGGCGACGGCGCTCGTGGCGGCGGACGCCCGCGACCTCCTCGAACAGCGGTCGTCGCTCTTCCGGACGCAACGCCAGGGCCTGGTCGACCATGCCCTGGCCGATGAACAGGAAGGCGTTCTCGGCGAGGCTGGCGGACTCGAGCAGGTCCTGGAGGTCCCGGAGCCGGACCCGCTGCCTGTTGAGCAGGTAGTCGTTCTCGCCCGACCGGTAGAGGCGCCGCCCCAGCTCCACGACCGCGAACTCGACCGGCAGCAGCCCGTCGCCGTTGTCGATGACGAGCGTGACGTCCGCCATGCCCTGCGCGCTGCGCTTCTCGGATCCCGCCCAGATGACGTCCTCGCTGCGCCGGATGCGCAGGGAGCGCCCCTGCTCCCCCATCGCCCACCGCAGCGCGTCCGCGAGGTTGGACTTGCCCGAGCCGTTGGGTCCGACGATCGCGCTGATCCCAGGCCCGAACTCGACCAGGGTGCGCTCGGCGAATGACTTGAACCCCTGGACCCGCAGGCCCAGGAGGCGGGCCGGCGCGGTCACGACGCGTCCCCGGCGGGATCCGCTGGCCCGGGGGGATCCGCTGGCCCGGGGGGATCCGCTGGCCCGGGGGGATCCGCGTCGCCATCGAGCGTGGGGGGATCCGCAACGCCATCGAGCGCTCGGGCGGCGGGCGGCGCCGAGGTGTCGCCTGCGTCGGAGGAGGCCGGGGGGCTCGCCGCGGGCGCGGCCGACCGGGACGCCCGGGCCGCCAGCCGTTCGCGGCGGATGACCTCCAGGGCCTCGGCGGCGGCGGCGGTCTCCGCGATGCGCCGGGACGGACCGTCACCAACGCCAACGACCCGGCCGTCCACGACGACCTCGATGCGGAACTGCTTCTCGTGGTCGGGGCCCGCGACCTCGCGCAACCGGTAGAGCGGGCGCTCCCCGCTGGTGCGCTGGGTGTGCTCCTGGAGGCGGCTCTTGGGGGACTTCAGCGTCGTCAACGCCTCGTCCGCGGAGAGCTCCTCGGCCGCGAGGGCGAGGATCCAGTCCCGGGCGGCCTCCCAGCCCAGGTCAAGATAGATGGCGCCCAGGAGCGCCTCGAAGGCCGAGGCGAGCAGGGATGGCCGGACGCGGCCGCCCCGCTGGTCCTCCCCCTCGCCGAGGAGCAGGAACGCCCCCAGGTCGATGCGGGCGGCCAGCCGGGCCAGGCCGGGCGCACTGACGATCGCCGCGCGGCGCGCGGACAACACCCCCTCGTCATCGGTGGGGTGGCGCCGGTAGAGGTCCTCGGAAACGGCGAGGCTGACCACCGCGTCCCCGAGGAACTCGAGCCGTTCGTTGTGACCCCGCGCGGCATCGGGGTGCTCGTGCAGCCAACTGCTGTGGACGAGCGCCTGCGCGAACTCCTCGCGATCCCGAATCGGAAGGCCGAGGCGCTCCGTCAGGGCGTCGGCCGGGTGCATCAACGCCCCGGTCGACGAGGCTAGGACGAGTGCTCGTCGATGAAGTCGGCGGCGTCCTGCACGGTCCGGATCTTCTCGGCGTCCTCGTCCGAGATCTCCGTCCCGAACTCCTCCTCGAGGCTCATGATGAGCTCGACGAGATCGAGGGAATCGGCGTTGAGGTCATCGACGAACGACGCCTCAGGGGTGACCTCGGACTCGTCCACCCCCAGCTGCTCGATGACGATCTTCTGCAGCCGCTCGTAGGTGCTGGCCACTGACTCCCTCCTGATGCCGGGGTGTCCCTAGCGGGATGCGTCCTGTTCCCGGACGACCCGTCCGAGAACGCCGTTCATGAGCCGCCGCATCGGTTCGCCCGAGTAGGTTCGAGCAAGCTCCACCCACTCGGCAATCGCCACCCGCGCCGGCGTCGCGGGGGAGTGTAGCACTTCGCACAGGCCGCAACGCAGCAGCGCGCGGTCCATCCGGGCGAGCTGGACGACCGGGTACTGGGGCGCCGCGGCCGCAATCTGCGCGTCCAGCGTGTCCCGGTGCTCGACCACGTTGGCCACGATCTCCCGCGCCAGGACGGCTGCTTCGGCATCTTGTTCCAGGGCCAGGTGGCGCTCGACGATGGTGTCCGCGGTGCGCTGCCCGAACTCGGCCTCGAAGACCGCCGCGAGGGCAAGGCGCCGGCCGGCCCGGCGGCCCCGGACGCGATCCTCGCTCAGGCGGTCTCGTCGCGGCCGCGGTGCGTCAGGCCCCGACACCGTCCACCAGGACGGTGACGCCGCCAAGCTCCAGGCCGAGCAGCCGGACGACCGCGGCCCCTACCGCGTCCCGGACCTGCTCCGTGAGCGGCACGAGCTGCTGGCGAGGCCGGGCGACCACCCACAGCGTCACGTGAACCCGGCCGTCGCGGACGCGCACCCGCACGGGCGAGCCGGCGAGCGCGCCCCGCCAGCGCGCACCGCCCCGGCCCACCCGGACCACACCGGGGACCTCGAGGGCGGCCAGGCGCACCGTCTCCCGGATCACGCCGGGACCGACCGACAGGGTGGACATCAGGCGCCTGCCTCCGCGTTCACGGCCTCTCCGGCCGTGTCGGGCTCATCCTCTCGCACCGCGGCTCCCAGCGCTTCGGCGATCCGCTCCGCGACGCGCTCGCGGGCCGTCGTGGCGCCCACGCGGACGGCGTGCTCGATCATGCGCCGCTTCGCGCGGCCGTGCGTGATGATGACCGCTCCGCGCACGCCCAGCAACGGAGAACCGCCCACGACCTCGTAGTCGAACACCGTGCGGATCCGCCGGACGCCGGGGCGCATCAGCAGGTAGGCGAGGCGACCCCGCAGGGAGCCCCGGAACTCGGCCCGCAGGAGGTCGAAGATGTGCCCCGAGAGGCCCTCGAAGAACTTGATCACGACGTTGCCCAGGACCGCGTCGCAGACGACGACGTCCGCGGAGAACGCGGTCAGGTCCTTGCCCTCGACGTTGCCGATGAAGTTGAGGTCGGTCTCGTCGAGGAGCTCCGTCGCGCGCATGATGCGGGCGTCGCCCTTGCCCTTCTCCTCGCCGATGGACAGCAGGGCGACACGCGGCCTGACCACCCCTAGTACGCGCTCGGAGAAGATCGCGCCCATCCGCGCGTACTGCGCGAGGTTCTCGGCGGTGGAATCCGGGTTGGCGCCGATGTCGAGCAGCACGAAGGGGTTCTCGGTGCCGACCATCTGGACCGCGAGCGCGGGACGGTCCACGCCGCGCAGGCGGCCCAGGCGCAGCACGGCCGCGGCCATGCCGGCCCCGGTGTGACCCGCGGTGACGACGGCGTCCGCCTCGCCCTTGCGGACGAGGTCCGTGGCCACGAGGATCGAGGAGTCCTTCTTCTCGCGGAGGGCCATCGCCGGGTGCTCGTGCATCTCCACGACCTGCGAGGCGTGGACGGTGCGCACGTTGGCCGGACGGTCGACGAGCAGGCTCGCGAGGACGGCCGCGTCCCCGACGAGGATGATCGTGTCCTCGGGGTGGCTGCGGGCATAGGCGAGGGCGCCCGGCACCACCTCGGAGGCGCCGTGGTCCCCGCCCATGGCGTCGACCGCCACGCGTACGCCCTGGCCCGGTCCCCCGGCCGCAAGCGCGGAACGGGTCTCGGCCGGGGCGGGATCCTCGTTCGGGATCACGACCCGACTACTTGGAGTCCTCGCCCGCCGCAGGCCCGCCGGCCGCCTTCAGCTCGACGGCCTGACGGCCGTTGTACCACCCGCAGGCCGGGCAGACCCGGTGCTGCAGCTTCGGCTCGTGGCAATGCGGGCA
>Ga0315283_10002658_pt1 | contig 15031 bp, 14 predicted proteins | sample YL17G09_0_MG_FD_204541 | JGI IMG/M metagenome (GOLD analysis project Ga0315283, IMG submission 204541) | Sediment microbial communities from Yellowstone Lake, YNP, Wyoming, USA - YL17G09_0 | ecosystem: Environmental > Aquatic > Freshwater > Lake > Sediment | place: USA: Wyoming | collected... | reverse complement strand
CTCGGTGTAGAGATACGTTGCCCCGTAGTTGTTCACCAACGCCACGCCGTCGCGGACGAGTTCGCCCGAGTGTTTCATCGCATCCATCACGGCCCCGACGCTGAGCGAGCGCAGGGTGATCGTGGCCTCGCCGGTGTAACGGTGCGCGGGGCGGTTGGCAGAAGAGTAGCTTTGCGCCTCGAGGTCGGTGATCCGCGGAGCGCCGAGAGTCCACTCCTCGGCGGTGAACTGCCGAGCCTGCAGGAACGACGCGATCTTGGAGGCCGACCCGTCCAGCTTGGCCTGAAGCGCTCCCAGCTCGTCCCCCGTCGCGCCGAATACGATCGGCCACATGACGAGGTTGGCGCGCTCCTCGCGCTCGGAGAGACCGCGGACCGTCACGTAGCGATCCGCGGCCTTCGCGTCGTGGACTCCCTTGGCGACGAACCCCCCTGCGGCGCCCAAGCCAACCGCGAGGAGGAGGCCCAAAACGGCCGCGGCGGGGACGCTTGGGTTCGAAAGGTTCGTCGCCATGCCCTTGATTATGACCGAGGTCGGGGCGGCGCGAAACTCAGTTCGCGTCGTCCACCGCGCCGATGGTCACCGAGCCACCCGAGGTGTGCACGTACAGGGTCTCGCCACCCTTCCCGAGCGTCCCCTTGATGCTCGACCCTTTGACCTTGCCGAGAATTTTCACCGGGATGTCGGTCCGGACCGAGCCGCCGGAAGTCGATGCGTCGAGGGATAGATCGACGTTCGGATCGACGGAGACCGTGATGCTGCCCCCTGAGCTTTCGATCTTGCCGCCGCGGGCGTTCCCCTTCGCGAACGAGACTTCGACGTGGCCGCCCGAGGTGTCTGCGTCCACGCGCCCTTTCGCATCGGTAATCTCGATATGGCCGCCGGAGGTTTCGGCGACGAGATTCCCGTTGACGCCATCCGCCTCGATATGGCCGCCCGACGTCTCGATGTTGGCGGTCCCCGAGATGTTCTTGACGGAAATGTGTCCACCCGAGGTCTCGGCGGAGAGATTCCCCTGGATATCGGCGACCTCGATGTGGCCGCCCGACGTTTCCGCGCTCGCGTCCCCTTCGAGAGAGTGGACCTTCACGTGACCGCCACCGGTCTGGAGGTTCGTCGCAGTCTTCGTCGGAACTTGGATTTCGAACTTGATCTTCGCGTTGTTGAACCAGCCTGTCCAGGACGACAACGAGTCCTTCTTCTTCATCGTGATCCGCAACTCACCCGGCAGTTCCTCGAACTTCAGGTCGAACCGGGAATCGAAGTCGTCCTTGTCGCAGGTCAGCAGCACGTGAGCCCCCGAGGACGAAGACCCGGTGACCGTGAGGCTTCCGGCGTCGGCGACGACGGTCAGCTTTCCGCCGGGGTCAAGCTTCAAGTCCTTCTCGATACGCGTGTCGGCAAGGGCGGGAAGGTAGGACAGGACCGCGACGGCCGCGGCGGCAAGGATCAGACGAGGGTACAAGCGGTTCATGGGAGCCTCCTCGTCCATGAGAACGGGCAGGCCCCGGCGAAGGTTTCAGGAAATCGACTTAGAAGCCGCTTCCAACGCCCGCACCACGAGCCTGATCGTGATCAGGTCCTCGTCGCCTTCCGGGTAGAACAGCCCGCCGCACACGACGCCGGTCTCATTAGCGGGGCTGACGTGCATGACGAGAAGGTCGCCCCTGAAGGTCTTCCCGGCCACGCGGGCCTCGATCGCCTTGACGATGTCCCCGGCCTGGACGCTGGCGAGTTCCTCGGGGAGCGTCATGGAAAGGCCCGAAAGACTGATGTCGCGGAGGCGCGCCTCCAAGCGCGTGCCGTGCTGCGCGGGGTAACGAAAGTTCAAAACGGCGCCGGAATCAGCTGGAATCGTGAAGCGACGCTGCAGGCGCCGGTTCGAAAACGACGCCGCCATCTTCGGCTCGGCCATGTCCACCCCCACGGACGCTCATGCCGCCAACGTGGCGGCTTCCTCAATATGGGGTCCGGGTACGTTAGATGCCAGCCGCCCGGCGGGGGGTGCCCTTTGCTGCTATTTTGGGTGGCACCCTCTGGGGTGTTGCATCCCCGAACTGGAGGAAACCTCGATGAAGCGTCGTCACCTGTTTGCCGCGGCCATTTTCGCAATCGGACTTGCCGGCGTGATCGCGGGATGCTCTTCCAGCCACGACAGCAAGGGATCCGAGGGTTCGCTCGCAATCACGATGGGGGCCACCGGGGCAGCAGCTTCCGGAGCGACTCAAGCAGCAGCAGCCGGAACCGACGACGCCCTGTCTCGCCTTAAGGCGGCCGTCATCACGATAGCCGGGATCGAAGCTCGGATGGCCGATGGAACCTGGGTGCCCGTGGACACGGGCCTGCCCGTGGACATCGACCTCGTCGCAATCATCACCGCGGGAAACGTGGCCACGCTTCCCGCCGATCTCCTCCCGGAGGGGGACTACGACGCTCTCGAGCTGCGGATCACGGCCGTCAAGCTCACGCTGCTGAACGAGACGGCGGTCGCGATCACGCCGCCCGGAACCGGGTGGACCGTGAGGATCCCGGTGAGCTTCAGCATCGTCGCAGGCCAGTCGACGGTCGTCAACCTGACACTGCACGGCCCGGGTTCTTTCAAGTTCTTCGACGGCGAGTACGGATTCGACCCGGAGATCGAAGTGCTTGGCGTCGAGCACGACTGAGCAAAGGGGACACTCCTCTTTGCTTCAAGCCCACCATGGCGACAGCCGCTTTCCCGTGGGGCCCGGCACGGTCGCGTAGTGGGAGACGTCATTGAACAGGACGAGCCGAGCCTCCGCGCCGGATTTGACGTCGAGGATGTTGAGTCCGCACGGGCTCATGTCCAGGCGGTCGCGATAGCCACGTAACTCCACACCGAGCAACTCGCCGATGACGAGACGAATCGTGGCCTTGTGCGAGACGACGAGGACCGAGCTGTCCGGGTGTCGGCCGACGATTGAAAGAAACGCCGGCAGCGCTCGGGCCAGCACCTGCAACCCCGTCTCGCCGCTTGACGGGGCGAACGTGAACGGATCGCGCTCCCACCGCGCATACTCGCCGGGAAACGCGGCGCGGATCTCCTCGCGGGTTTTCCCCTCCCAGTGACCGTGGTCGGTTTCGCGCACTTCGGGGACGGTCGCCACGTCGAGGCCGCGGCCGTCCACGATCAATCGCGCCGTGTCCTGCGCGCGCGACATCGGACTCGCGTAGACGGCGGCCAGCGGCTCCCCCGCCAGGCGCGTACCGAGCGCTCGCGCTTGGGCCCGCCCTTCTTCGGACAGGGCGACGTCTACCGAGCCGGCGTACCGGTCCTCGGCGGAGAGCACGGTCGCGCCGTGCCGCACCAGGAACACACGTGTTGCCATCGAGCCTCCTAGTCCAAACTCTTCCGGAACCGCAGCGAGGCGAGCACGAACACCGTCGCGCCGATGATAAGCAGCGCCACGGCGTCGGGCCAGAGCACATCGAGCCCCGAGCCCCTCAGAAAGATGCCCCGGATGATGTGCGTGTAGTACTTGAGCGGGATGATGACGGTGAACTTCTGAATGGCCGCGGGCATGTTTTCGACCGGGAAGATCAGCCCCGACAGGTAGATCATGGGGACCATGACGAGATAGACGGCGCTCATCATCGCCTGCTGTTGCGTGCGGACGAGGGTCGATACGAACAGGCCCAGACCGAGGGTGCAGAAGAGGAACGGCACCGTCAGCAGAACGAGCAGGGCAAGCGACCCGCGCAGCGGCACCCGGAAAAGACCCACGGCAACCGCCGAGACCAGGAGCGTGTCGAGGAATCCCACGCACGCAAACGGAAAGAGCTTGCCGAGCACGAGCTGCCAGGGGCGGATCGGCGAGACGATGATCTGCTCGAGGGTGCCCATCTCCTTCTCGCGCACGACCGCCATCGACGGGAGGATCATGGTGACGAGCATCAGGACCATCGCCAGAATCGCGGGCACATAGAACCAACGGCTCTTCAGGTCCGGGTTGTACCAGACGCGCGAGACGAGCTCGACTCCCCCTCGCGTGTCCGGCCGGCCGCCCGCCGCGGTGACGATCCTCGACGCGTAAGACAGGCCGACGACCGCCGACGTGCTGTCGCTGCCGTCGACGATCAGTTGCACGCGCGGAGCCCGGCCGGCGGCGACGTCGCGACCGAATCCGGGCGGGATCACCAGCGCGACCTGGGCGCGTCCGCGCACCAGCTGCGGCTCGATCTCGGACTCGGCACCCACGGAACCGACCAACCGGAAGTAGCCCGAGGCGGTGAAGCGGTCGACGAGGGCGCGAGAGGCGGCCCCGTGATCGTCGTCAAGGAGGAGCAACGGAATGTCGGTAACATCGTTATTTGCGGCATACCCCAGCGCGAGTAACTGGACCATCGGCCCGATGATCATTGCGGGGATCATGCGCTTGTCGCGGCGGAGCTGCTGGAACTCCTTCACGATCACGCGAAACAGCGCCCTCATCTCAATGCTCCGCGGTCGCGAGACGGCGCCAGGCGAACGCCAGCACAACGGCGCCGTAGAGGAGCAGGAACCCGAGGTCGCCGAGGAAAGCCGTGAGCGGCGCCCCCTTCAAGATGATGCCGCGCGAGATCACGAGGAAGTAGCGTGCCGGCACCGCGTAGGTCAGAACCTGCAATACGTGGGGCATCGAGCGAATCGGGAAGATGAACCCCGAAAGGAAGATCGCGGGCAGCATCGACGTGAGGCTGCCAACCTGGAACGCCATGGCTTGGCTCTTCGACATCGACGAGACGAGCAAGCCGGAGCCGAGCGCTCCGATCAGGTAGACGAGCGTCGCAACGAAAAGATCCAAGTACGAGCCGCGCACGGCGACCCCGAACAGCACGCGGGCGGCAAGAAGGATGATCGCCGTCGCGACCAGCGAGATCATCAAGTAGGGGAGGGTCTTTCCGATCAACAACTCGGCGGGACGCAAGGAGGTCACGAGGAGCTGCTCCATCGTCCCCCGCTCCTTCTCGCGCACGACCGACAGGGCGGTCGACAGCACCGCCGTGAGCATGAGAATGAACCCCATCAGGCCGGGGACGAGGAAGTTGGTGGATTTGAGCTCGGGGTTGTACCAGACGCGGGGTTCGAACCGGACCGAGGCGTGTGCCGAGGCCCCCGAAAGGACCGCGCGAATCTGCACGCTCTGCTGGGCGACCAGCCCTTCCGCGTAGCCGAGCACCGTCGTTGCGGTCGCGGCGTCGGCGCCGTCGACGAGCAGTTGCACGTTGGCCGTTCGGGAAGCGGCGAGCTCGCTCGCGTACGCCTCGGGGATGACGAGGACGGCCTTGGCCTCCCGGCGCGCGAGAACCTCTCCGGGGTCGACCCCGGCCGGAAGACGGCCGGCATCGTCGAAGTAAGTCGAGTTGACGAACGACGCCACGAGATCGCGACTGGCGCGCGTGAGGCTCCGGTCCTGGATCACGAGCGCGACGTGGCGCACGTCGAAATTGAGAGCGTATCCGTAGAGCAGCAGCATGAACGTCGGGATGCCCAGGAGCATCATCAGGCTGAACGGATCGCGCCGCGCCTGGCGCAGTTCCTTCCCGGCGATGGCGAGTGTTTTTCTCATGCCGCGCCTGAGCGGGCGCGCGCTTCCGTTTCCATCTCCACCGTGTGGATGAACACATCCTCGAGGGACGGCACGATCCGCTCGACGGTGGCTGGGCCGTTGCCGGCAGCTGCGAGCAGCTCGTGTGTGAGGCGGATCCCGTCCGCGGGATCGGCCACGACGACATGGAGCCGCGTGCCGAACACCGCGGCTTCCAGAACCCACGGTGCGGCTTCGAGCTGCTCCAGTGCTTCCAGGAATCGAGGGCAGCCGACCTCCAGGATCGCGCGGCCGGCGAAGACCTGCTTGAGTTCGGAGACGGAGCCGAGCGCGACGAGCCGGCCGTCGTGCATCAGCCCGACCCGGTTGCAGTGCTCCGCCTCCTCGAGGTAGTGCGTGGTGACCAGGACGGTGACGCCTTCTCCCGCCATCGCGTCGATGCGGTCCCAGAATCGCCGTCGCGAGATCGGATCGACGCCACCCGTCGGTTCGTCGAGGAACACCATCCGCGGCCGATGGAGCACCGCGCACGCGAGCGCCAGTCGTTGCTTCCATCCACCGGGAAGCGAACCCGTTAACTGATCTTCCTTGCCGGCGAGATCGGCCATGTCGATCGCCCAGCGCCTTCGCTCAACGCCATCCGCCCCGGAGAGACCGTAGATGCCGCCGAAAAACTCCAGGTTCTCGCGAACGGAAAGATCGTCATAAAGCGAGAAACGCTGCGTCATGTAGCCGATCCGTCGTTTCACTTCCTCGGGGTTGCGCGCGACATCGACGCCGAGGACCCGGGCGTGGCCTCCGCTCGGCGTCAACAGGCCGCAGAGCATGCGGATCGCGGTCGATTTCCCGGCGCCGTTGCTCCCGAGAAGGCCGAAGACCTCACCCTCTCCGACGGTGAGATCCAGGGCGTTCACGGCAACGAACGCGCCGAACCGCTTCGTCAGCTTGACGGCCTCGATCGCGAGCGGCGCACTCACCGCCCCGACTCCCGGATCCGCGCGATGAAGACGTCTTCGAGGGAGGGAAGAACGGCGCGGGAGGACTCCACGACGACCCCGGCTGCGGTCAGACGCTCCGCGAACTCGAGCGCGGCGCGGGCCGCGTCGCGGCTTGCTATCGAAGGGAGAGCGATGTGCAGTCGTTCGCCAAAGACCTGGACGTCGCCGACACCGGGCGCGGCCGCCAGCATGTCCCGCGCGCGCTCTTTCGGTGTGGCGAGCAGCTCGAGCATCGACCCCTTCCAACCGTCGCGCAGTCGCAGGGGGGCGTCGGCGACGAGGATCCGTCCGCGGTCCATGAGCGCCACGCGCGCGCACCGTTCGGCCTCGTCGAGGTAGGGGGTCGTGAGAAGGATCGTCAGCCCGGACCGCAGCAGGCGCGAGAGGATGCGCCAGAAGTCCCGCCGCGAGACCGGATCGACGCCTGTCGTGGGTTCGTCGAGGACGAGCAGTTCGGGAGTGTGGATGAGCGTGCACGCGAGGGCGAGCTTCTGTTTCATCCCTCCGGAGAGGCGATCCGCGAGACGATCGCGAAATGGGGTCATCCGCAGCAGGTCGAGCAGTTCGTCGCGGCGGGGGCGCCAGCCGGCGACGGCGTGGATCCGCGCGAAGAAGGCGATGTTTTCATCCACCGAGAGATCGCCGTAAAGCGAGAAGCGCTGCGGCAGGTAACCGATGCGCGCCGAGAGCGTGCGGCGCTGGCGGAACGGCGCAAGACCGCACGTCGTCACGGAACCGCCGTCCGGCGCCAACAACCCGAGCACGGTGCGCAGCGTCGTCGTCTTCCCCGCGCCGTCGGGCCCGATGAGCCCGAACATTTCGCCGCGCGCGACGTCGAACGAAACATCCTCGACCGCGACGACCCCTCCGGCATACGACTTGCGGAGCCCGACGACTCGGACCGGCGGTTCGGCCACGGGCTCCACGCTCAAAAGCGCGCTTCGGCGGGCATGCCCGGCTTGAACAGGCCGTCCTCGTTGTCGAGCCCGATCTTCACCCGGTAAACGAGCTTCACGCGCTCGTCTCGCGTCTGGACGTTTCTCGGCGTGAACTCGGCCGTCGAAGCGATGAAGCTCACCTTGCCTTGCCGCTTCTCCCCGCCGTCGGTGACGACCTCGGCGGGGGCGCCCAATCGGATCTTCCCGAGATCGGGCTCCGCGACGTAGACGGTCAGCCACGGCCTGCCGAGATCGGTGATCACAAGAATCGGGGCGCCGGCCGCGAGAAGCTCGCCGGGCTCGGCGATTTTTTCGGTGACAAGCCCGTCGGTGGGACTGACGACGGTCGCGTCGGCGATCTGTTGCCGCAGTTGGGCGGTCCGCGCCTCCATCGCATCCCGGGTCGCCCGCGCCGCCTCGATCTCCTGATCGCGGCTCCCCGCCTTGGCGCGCACCAGGGCCTGCTTCGCGCTTTCGAGCTGACCGGCCAGGACGTCGCGCCGCGCCAGCGCGTCGTCTCGCGTCTTCGCCGTGGTGACTCCTTCGGCGACCAGGGTTTCCTGACGCTTCAGTTCCTTCTCGGCTCCGGCGAGGTCGGCCTGGACCCCCTCGACGCGGGCCGCCAACTCCGCGATGTCCTCGCGCCGAGATCCCGCGACCCGCAGGCGAAACACGGCGTCAGCCTGGTCGCGTTGGGCGACCGCCTCGCGCAGGGACAACTCCACGTCAACGGTGTCGATGACGCCGAGCAACTGGCCGACCTTGACGACGTCGCCTTCGTCCACCGGCCGCTGCAACAACCGCCCGCGCACCTTGGTGGCCACGCGGACGTCGATCGCCTCGATGTGGCCGGAGGCGATCACGCGGTCGTTGTGCGCGGGGCGGCCGCACGCCGCGACCGAGATCGAAACGAAGATTGCGGCGAACGAGCGGTTCATGCGATCACTCCTTGGCCAAGCCACGGGCGAGCAGTTCCTGGACGTGGGCGACGAATTTCTGCGGATCGGGGAGCGACACCGGTACCACTCCTTCGGCGATCATGCGATCGCGGAGCGGTTTAGCCGCGAAGAAGAAGGTGAGACAGCCGATCACGGTTTGGTGCATGAAGAGCGGGTCGACGTCGCGAAAGGTGTCCTCGGCAACACCCTGCGCCACGATCGACTGAACGGCCTCGAAGATGCGTCGCAGGTTTGGGAGCAACGCCGGCTCGAGGCCGCGCCCGCCCGACATCGCCTCGCGCAGCATCATCGCCGACAGCCCCGGACGTCTCTGGTGCAACTCGCCGAAGATCGCGACGAAACGGGCGAGTTTTGCATCCGCACGGGTGGGCTGGTGTTCGAGCTCGGCGAGGCGTGTCAGCGCCCACTCGAAATCGCGCTTGAGGATCGCGGTGTAGAGCCCTTGCTTCCCCCGGAAGTGGTAGTTGATCATCGCCTTGTTGACGCCCGCGCGGACGGCGATCGCATCGACCGTTGCCCCTGCAAAACCACGATCCGCGAAAAACTCGGTCGCCGCGGCCAAGAGCGCCTCGCGCGTCGCCTCCGCGTCTCGCTGCCGGGGGGCCTGCGGGGCGTCATTGGTGTGGGCGTCAGCCATTCGCGGTCCTCAGTCAACCAAACGTTTAGTTGAGATGATACCCATAAACGCGGCGCGCGCAAGGTCCACGTTTTTCGACGCATTTGGGGGACACGGGCTTCCGGGATATCGGCACCTATATTGGGATTCGTGGAAAAACTCGAAAGTGCCGGCGTGGCCGTGTCAGCCCCGCGGCCCCTCCCCCCCCTGATCAACGGGGAGCCTGGGACGGGAGCGGGCGCCCACATCGCCGACATCAATCCGTCAACCGGCGCGCCCTTCGCCTGGGTGGCCTGCGCCGATGCCGCGGAGATCGAGCACGCGATCGAGGTGGCTGCCTTCGCGTCGAAGCTCTGGCGGGGCGCCCCCTTTGAAGAAAGGGCCCGGCGCTTGGCGCGGCTTGCGGAGCGCGTTCACGAACAGGCCGAGGCGCTCGCGAGCCTCATCGCCCTCGAGCAAGGGAAGCCCTTCGCCGAAGCGCTGGCCCTCGAAGTCCTCCCCTCGCTCGACCATCTGCGGTTCCTGTCGCGTCACGCCAGGGAACTGACCCAGGGAGAACCGATCGAGCCGCGCCACCCGCTTTACGCCCACAAGCGCGCGCTGTACCTCTACGACCCTCTCGGCGTCGTCGTCCTCGTCACGTCGTCGTCGCTCCCCTTCGCGCAACCCTTGATCCAGACGGCATCGGCACTCGCGATGGGCAACGCCGTGATCCTCAAGCCCTCGTTGTCGACGCCGCTCACCGCCCTGCGCGTGGGCGAGCTGTGCGCCCAGGCCGGATTCCCCGCGGGGCTGGTCAACGTCGTTCCCGCAAGCCCGGAAGACACGCTCCGGCTCGTCTCGCACGACAAGGTGGCCAAGGTGTTCGTGACGGGAACCCCTGAGGCGGGGCAGGCCATCATGACCGTCGCCGCCGGAGCGCCGCGGCCGGTCGTGCTCAGCCTGGGCGGTAAGCACCCGTCGATCGTTGCGGCGGACGCCGGCGTCGCGCGCGCGGCACGCGGCATCGTCTGGGGCGCCCTGGCCAACGCCGGGCAGAATTGTGGTGCCGTCGAGCGCGTGTACGTCGAAGAACGCATCGCCGCGAAGTTCGTCGAGGCCGTGCTCTTTGAGGTGGACCGCATCCGCACCGGCGACCCGTTGGGCGGAAGCGTCGAGGTCGGCCCGCTGATCTCCGAGGAACGCCGTCTGACCGTGCACGAGCACGTCAGCGAGGCCGTGCTCTTCGGAGCGCGCCTCCTCCGCGGTGGCCAGCTTCCGGACGGGCCCGGGTTCTTCTACCCGCCCACAGTCGTGCTCGACCCGCCCGAGGGATGCCGTCTGCTCCAGGAAGAGACGCTCGGCCCGGTGATCCCGATCGTGGCCATCGAGAGCATCGAGCGCGCGATCGAAAAAGCCAACGACAACGCCTTCGCGCTGACCGCCTCCGGCTGGACGGAATCGGAGGACACGGCGGAGCGGATGATGGTCGGCCTTCAGGCCGGGGTCGTCACGATCAACGACGTCCTGTACGCGTACGGAGAGCCGGCCGCGACCTGGTCCGGGTTCAAGCGCAGCGGCATGGGCGCCAGCCACGGGCTTTCCGGGCTGAAAGAGATGAGCCGCCGCCGTTTCGTCTCGTTCGACGGCTCGCCCGCCGAAGCGCCGGCTTTCGCCTTCCCTTACGGCGCCGAGGCCGCCGGCACCGTCGCCTCCGTGATGGACTCGTTGCACGCCCCCACGCGATGGAAGCGCAGCGTCGCGCTCATTCGACTCTTGAGATCGGTGCGATTCCGCTCCCGCGTGCCGTGGCGGTCGTTTCTCTTGGCGAGGAAGAGCGGGCAGCCCTAGCGTCTTCGCGGACGGCTAGTCGATCTTCTCGTACAACGGCCGCAGCGCGAGAAGGACGTCGGTGACCGCGTCGCTCCAGGCAGGCGTCAGGACGAGGTCAAACGACGCCGGCAGATCCCAGCGCCTCCCCAGTTCCCACCAGACGCCGCGGCGCGCCACTTCGACGAACGCCTGGTCCCAGTCGGTCTCGCTCGTGAACACGCAGCGCGATCCCTCGGGCCAAGGGGCGGCGGCGTAGACGCGGAACGACAGGCCGGCGGAAGCGGCAGTCTCGGCGAGCGCCTCGCCCAGCCCCGCCAGGCGGGTCCTGAACTCGAAGCGGCCGAACGCGTCGGCCGCGGTGTCCCAGGCGAGTCGCGCCGCGACGAAATCGGCGTGGACTCCCACGTTCAACTGCGGCCCGGCCTGGTAGCCGTGCGGGAGGCGCGAAAGGGCCAGCCAGGTGCAAAACGGAACGTAGCCTTTGGGCCAGTTGAGTTGCGGCACGTGCGCGTGAAAAGGGACGGCCGGCGACTCGTTCAGGAGCAGGAGGGCGTCGTCGGCCAGCAGCTTGAGCCCCGGGTGAAAGGCTTCGATGATCGCCCTGCGGCGGGCGTCCCGTTCTCGGATGGCGAAGACGTCGAAATCCTCGCGCCGAAACCCGGGGAACCTGGGGGGCGGCCTCAAGAGCATGCTTTGATCCTAAGACAAGTCGCGCCCACCCGCCCCACTTGGGTTAACGTAGGCTTCCACGGTACGCAGAAACCCGTTTTTTTGAGGGAACACAGCATGCGTCGTCATCCGTCTCTGCTCGCGTCGCTTCTCCTCGTGGTTGCGGCCGCAATGCCCGCTTCCGCCCAGGACATGGCGGCGTTCGAGAAAAACCTCACGGTCCACAAGATGAAAAACGGCCTCACGGTGATGATCTACCGGCGCCCGGTCGCGCCGGTGTTTTCGTTCTTCACCTACGTCGACGTCGGTGCGGCGCAGGAGGTCCCCGGGATCACCGGCTTGGCGCACATGTTCGAGCACATGGCGTTCAAGGGGACGAGCGTCATCGGCACCAAGGACTACAAGGCGGAGGCCGCGGCGCTCGCGAAGGTGGATACGGCCTATCACGCGTACGACGCCGAGCGACGTAACCCGCTCGCGGACCCCGCCAAGCTCGACGCGTTGAAGAAGGCGTTCAAGGACGCCCAGGACGCCGCCGACGCCTACATCGAGAAGAACGAGTTCAGCAAGATCGTCGATCGCGCGGGCGGTGTCGGCATGAACGCCTCCACGAGCTCCGACCAGACCGTCTACTTCTACTCCCTTCCCGCCAACAAGGTCGAGCTCTGGGCCTACCTCGAATCGTCGCGCTTCCTCGATCCGGTCTTTCGCGAGTTCTACAAAGAGCGCGACGTCGTGATGGAAGAGCGGCGCTTGCGGACCGAGAGCTCGCCGGGCGGGCGCCTCATGGAACAATTCAGCGCGACCGCGTTTTTCGCTCATCCCTACAAGCAGCCGGTGGTCGGCTACATGAGCGACCTCATGTCGTTCACCCGTGAAGACGCCGAAGCGTTTTATCGCAAGTATTACGTCCCCGCGGACATGACGATCGCGATCGTCGGCGACGTGAAACCCGAGGTGATCCTCCCGATCATCGACACGTACTTTGGCCGCCTTCCGGCCGGTCCGAAGCCCGACGCGCTCCGCACCGTCGAGCCGAAGCAGACAGCCGAGAAAACGGTGCTGCTCGTCGATCCGTCCCAACCGGTCTACATGGAGGCCTACCACCGCCCCGAGGGGACGAGCCCCGACGACCCGATCTACGACGTGATCGCGGACGTGCTGTCGGGCGGCCGAACCTCGCGTCTCTACCGGAGCCTCGTGCGCGACAAGAAGATCGCGGCGTCGGCCTTCGCCTTCAACGGTCTCCCGGGCTCGAAGTACCCCACGCTCATCGCCGTGCGCGCCGTACCGACTCCAGGCCACACCAATGAGGAGGTTCAGACCGCCATTCGCGAGCAGTTGGAGCGGCTGAAGACCGAGCCGATCACCGATGACGAGCTGAAGATGGTCAAGACGCGGGCGAAGGCCGATCTGATCCGGAGCCTTGACGACAACTCGGGGATCGCGACCCAGCTCGCGTATTCCCAGGCGCGCTACGGCGACTGGCGCGAGATCTTCCGGACCGTCGAACGGCTGGACAAAGTAACGAAGGACGACGTCATGCGCGTCGCGAATGCGACGTTCGTGCCGACGAACCGGACCGTCGGGATGATCGAGAACGCGGATGCCGCCAAGGCCGCGAAGTGAGAGGAGACACCGCCATGACCCAACGCTTCGCGACCCGCCTGACGATTGCCTGCCTCACGGCAACGCTTCTCGCCCTTCCGGTGGCCGCCCAGGTCAAGAGCTACACCGAGATCAAGAAGACGCCGCTCCCCGATTTCAAGGTGGCGCAGCCGGAGACCTTCACGCTCAAGAACGGGATGCGGGTTTTTCTCATGGAAGACCGGGAGATCCCCGTCGTCTCGGTGCGCGCCTTGGTGCGGACGGGCTCGTTCTGGGAGCCTCGGGACAAGGTCGGTCTCGCCCGCCTGACCGGCGTCGTGCAACGGACCGGCGGAACGACGTCGATGACCGGCGATCAACTCGACGATTTCCTCGAGGCTCGCGCTGCGATCGTCGAGACGGGGATCGGCGGGGATGCGGGCGGGGCCTCGATGAACTGCCTCAAGCAGGACTTCGACGACGTGTTCAAGGTCTTCCTGGACGTGTTGCGTAACCCGGCGTTCGCGCAGGACAAGCTGGAGCTGGCGAAGGTCCAGGCCAGCGCTTCGATCGCCCGGAGAAACGACAACGTCGGCGGCATCACGGGACGCGAGATCGGGCGGCTGGTCTACGGGCCCGATTCGCCGCTCGTCGGCCTCGAGCAGTACGCGACCATCGCCGCGATCACGCGCGAGGATCTCGCGGCCTGGCACAAGACCTACTTCGTTCCGAACAACATCATGCTGGGCGTCAGCGGAGACTTCGATTCCAAGACCATGCGCAAGACGATCGAGCAGACGTTCGCGTCGTGGCCAAAGGGTCCGGCCGTGACCGTCGGCAAGATCCCCTATCGCACGACGCCGAACCCCGGCGTGTTCTTCATCGAGAAGGCCGACGTCACACAGGCCAACATCGCGATGGCCGAGCTCGGCATCGAGCAAACAAACCCCGACTACTTCGCCGCGCAGGTCATGAACGAGGTATTGGGCGGTGGATTCTCGGGCCGTCTGGTCAACTCGATCCGCACCAAGAAGGGCCTGGCGTACAGCGTCAGCGGCGGGCTCGGGGCGGCGTTCGATCGTCCCGGCCTCATGCGCCTGGGAATGCAAACGAAATCCGCGTCGCTGTTCGACGCGATCGCGGCGCTCAAGGACGAGGTCAACGGGATCATCACCAACCCCCCGACCGACGACGAGATGGGCCTCGCGAAGGAGTCGTTCCTCAACTCGTTCATCTTCAACTACGACTCGCGCGCCGGCATCCTCGCGCAGCAGATGACCTACGCCTACCACGGCCTGCCGGTGAACTACCTCGAGATGTACCGCTCCAATATCGAGAAGGTCACCAAGGACGACGTGGTGCGCGTCGCCAAGAAGTACATCCACGTGGACGACCTGTCGATTCTCGTGGTGGGGCGGGCGGCGGACTTCCCGAAGCCTCTCGACACGCTCGGCAAGGTGACGAACGTGGACATCACGATCCCGAAGAAGCCCGCGGCGAATTAGACCGGCAACGCCTCGAGAGAAGATCCGTGTCGACCTTGATGCGACATCGAGCCATCGGCCTGCTGTTGCTGGCGGTTCTCACCGCGGGGATGCAGGCCTGTTCGGTCCGTAAGTGGGCGGCCGGAAAAGTCGGGGACGCTCTGGCCAGCGGGGGTACCACCTACGCGAGCGACGACGACCCCGAATTGGTCGGTGACGCACTGCCTTTCGCCCTCAAGACGATCGAGGGACTCCTCGAAACCACTCCGCAACACAAGGGGCTCCTCGTGTCGGCGGCCTCCGGCTTCACGCAGTACGCCTACGTCTACCTCGCCATGGAGGCCGACTACGTCGAGGGGGCCGATCTGGCGCGCGCGACGCATCTGCGCGATCGGGCCATGGGCCTTTACCGGCGCGCG
>Ga0315283_10002657_pt1 | contig 15033 bp, 16 predicted proteins | sample YL17G09_0_MG_FD_204541 | JGI IMG/M metagenome (GOLD analysis project Ga0315283, IMG submission 204541) | Sediment microbial communities from Yellowstone Lake, YNP, Wyoming, USA - YL17G09_0 | ecosystem: Environmental > Aquatic > Freshwater > Lake > Sediment | place: USA: Wyoming | collected... | reverse complement strand
GGGACGGGCTGGATCAGAAGAAGATCGCCTCGGGAGCAGGGCTCTATCATTTCGAAGTGCGAGCCAAGTTGCTGGCGAACGACGAAAAAGGTCCCAGGACGCAGATGGTTGCCTGGCCGAAACGCGGAACAATAGAAGTGAAATAACGAGGCGTAAGGGGTAATTACAGAACTCGATTTCTCGGAGTTCAGGAAGTTCACGCCTTACCCCTCACGCCTTACCCCTTACGTGAGCTTTCTCCCAGCACATTAATCCGGTGTGCAAGACAGCCAGCCCCGAACCCGTTGTCGATGTTCATCACGCCGACCCCCGCCGCGCAGGAGTTGAGCATCGTCAACAACGCAGCGAGTCCACCGAAACTCGCGCCGTAGCCTCGACTCGTCGGCACGGCAACGACCGGACAGGGAACCAACCCGCCGACCACGCTTGGTAAGACTCCGTCCATCCCTGCTACCACCACGACCACCCGGGCTTGCATCAGCCGGCTCTGACGCTCCAGCAACCGATGAATGCCGGCCACGCCCACATCATAGAGCGTCTCAACCCGACTCCCCATCACCTCCGCCGTCACTCTCGCTTCTTCCGCGACAGGAATATCCGAGGTGCCGGCTGTAATCACCAAGACATGTCCCCGTAGTTGCCGCTTAGGGTCACGGATCGACACAATGCGCGCCTCGTCATGATAGACCGCTCGACGGTCAAGCCGTTTAATGAGCGTGGCCACCTGGCGAGTCGCGCGCGTCGCCAACAACGGGCGATGATGTTTCAACAACGCCTTCGCAATGGCGCGAATCTGGGCCGACGTCTTCCCCTCGCAGAAAATGACCTCGGGAAACCCCTGCCGTAACGACCGGTGGTGATCGACCGAGGCAAACCCGAGATCTTCATAGGGCAACGTGCGGAGCTGCCCGATCGCCGTCGCCACAGACAGAGTGCCCCTTCGCACCTTGGTCAGCAGTCGTTCAAGCGCCTCAGGATTCATGCCTGCCCTTTCTCCGGCTTTGCGTCGCGCTCCATCAGGTCCGTCACCGCCTTCCGGCAGGACTTCCCCTCGAACAACACCGCGTTGATCTCTTGCACGATCGGCATGTCGACACAATGACGTCGCGCGAGTCCTGACGCCGCCTTCGCCGTCCTCACGCCTTCCGCCACCGCCTGCATGCCGCCGAGAATCGTCTCCAGCCGCTCGCCCTTCCCGAGGCGGACCCCCACCGTATGATTCCGGCTCAGGGCCCCCGTACAGGTCAACACCAAGTCGCCGACGCCGGACAGTCCGTAGAACGTTCGTGGATCCGCGCCCATCGCGACGCCCAGCCGGACCATTTCCGCTAATCCTCTCGTAATCAACGCGGCCCGCGCATTATGACCGAGTCCCAATCCATCCACCACGCCGGCGGCGAGCGCCATCACGTTCTTGAGCGCGCCGCCGAGCTGGACGCCCAGCACATCGCTGTCGGCGTACAAGCGAAAGGCCGGTGTCATCAACGCGGCCTGGAATGTCTTGACCAGTCCCTCGTTGCTCCCGGCTAAACAGAGCGCCGTCGGTTTCCCTGCGCTGACTTCTGTCGCGAAGCTCGGACCGGACAACACCATGAGGTCCCGTTGCATGGCAGGAGGAAGTACTTCGGTCATGACCTGAGTCATCACATTCAACGTATCTTCTTCAACCCCCTTCGTCGCGCTGATGAACGGGATAGGAGTGGAAAGGGACCGGACCAGCTTGTGCAGCACAGGACGTGCGACGTGGGACGGCACCACGAAGAGCAGTCCCTCGCACTGTTCGGTGAGATCCGCCAACGATCCGGTGGCGACGAGCGATGGAGGGAGCGCGACGCCGGGCAGAAACACCGGATTCTCGTGTTTCCCATTGATCGCATCCACGACCTCTCGTTCATAGGCCCAGAGCCGAGTTTCGAGACCTTTCTCCGCCAGATGTTTCGCCAGGGCAGTGCCCCAAGCACCGGCCCCGATAACTCCTATGCGGTTAATAGTCTGCATGTAGTGGATCAGGATGCTAAAAAAGCCGGCCTCTTGGTACGTCGTTCGTGCAGCAATTCCGGAATCTGTTGACCTGTTGATCTGTCGAATGTTCGGAATTCATCAGATCGTCAGATCGTCAGATCGTCAGATATCTTCCGCTTCACGAGATACGTTTCACGGGTACCGAGAACGCCGCTGGAGGAGTGTTTCAACATCCTGCCAAGGGCGAGCGGATTATAGGAAGCGGTTCTTTCACCTGTCAATGAATGAGAGGCAGTCTTTGGAATTTGTCAAGTTCAGCCAGGCTCCACAGCCCTGCCAGAACAGGGTCGGGAGGGCTAACGTGGCACATGCCTTGCTCCTTCTTTGTACGATTTCACATTTTCATTCGTCCGGACGCACCGGACGATTAGTATGAACAAGAGCCTCGTTACAGGTGAAAGCGAGGGATATGGTGTTGAAAATCATGCGATTGACAAGGCGTTTCGTGATCACGAGTCTACTGGCACTTCTGGTGCTGATTGTTCACTTTTCGCCTCAGGCGTATGCAGAATCCTACGTGGCGGGGCAGTTCGGCGTGACCTTCCCGCAGAGCCTGAGCAATGTCACACTGACTCAAGATGGGTTTGGGGGACTCAGTTCATCAGATTTGAGCCTTAAGTCTTCTCTCATGGGCGGGATCAAGCTAGGGCATTTTTTTTCGCGCATCCGTTGGCTCGGGATTGAAACTGAGTTGTTTTACACCACCCCCCATATAAAGGCTCAAAATAGTACTATTTCAGGGCCCGGCGGTTCGCTGCCACTCGGCCAAGCTGCGGGTGAATACAATAAAATACTCACCTGGGCCCCGATGAATCTTGTCCTTCGGTATGACACAACCAGACTCCAGCCTTACATAGCTGTAGGACCAGGCATCTTCTTCGCCACCAGGAAGGATGCCGACGGAGGTACACAATCAGGGACAGCAATAGGGCTGAACTCGCAGGTGGGAGTTCGTTACTACATCACTCGGAGTTGGACTGTTTTTGGAGAAGGGAAATACAATCTAGCCCGTATCGGTTATATATCCAAAGATAGCGACCCCAACGCGGCCCTTGGATTTCGCGCAACCTATAGTGCATTCATCTTCTCGTTCGGCATCAGCTACCACTTCTGATCGACAAACCACCCGCTCCCGCTTACAAGGATGCTCAAAAAGGCTGTCTAGCAAGGCCGCAACTTCTGATGTAGGCTGAGGTTCAGGTCAAGGTTGAGGATAAGATAAAGAACATCAGGTCTTCGCTCAACCTTGACCTGAACCTCAGCCTTCTCCCTGCTGGCGGACTTTTTCAGCATCCTGCTAGCAAACCGACGCGGTTCCGTGTAGCCTACGCACGGAACTGCCCATGAGAATTTGTCCATCCTGTCGACATGAACTCCCAGAGATTAGCCGCTACTGCATGCAGTGCGGCCAACGGCTCCATGCCGACCCGATTGAGCCCCCCCCGCCGCCACCTCCACCACCCGCGGCACTTGGGGCGGGGAAGCTCAACTTTGAATTCCTCTATGGCATGGTGGCTCTGCTGTCCCTCGCGGTCCTATTCCCACCCTGGGAAACCCCGCCGTCACAGCCTCCCGAATTCCTCGGCATGCATTTCATCTTAACGCCCCCCACACTGGACGCCATTGTGAGCCGGCTGCTGCTGACGATCGAACTCGTTACCATCGCCATCGCAGGGCTTTACGGCGCGTTCCTCTTCCGGCAAAAACCCTAGCGGGTCAAGGGTCAATAGTCATTAGTCATTGGTGGATGAAAAGACGGCGGGCCGTCCGCAGCCATTGACCAGTGACTATTGACAGATGACCAATGACCCTTCTCAGTCAAGGGCCAGCGTCAGACACTTCGCCGACCCGCCTGACTTCATGAATTCATCGAGCGAGACTGGAAGAGGAAGATAGCCGCGCGAGGTCAACAGGGCTTCTGTTTCCGGACAGCCTGCGGGCAGCACGACGTGTTTTCCGACACAGACGGCATTGCAGGCAAACCTGAGAGCCTCAGCTTCCGGCACCACGAGACGTCTGGAAGGAGCGATCCGTTCGGCAAGAGCCTCTTGCCCATAGCGGTCAAAGGCGGGAGGGAAATACAGGAGTTCACCGCCGCTCAAGGGGCACAGGCAGGTGTCGAGGTGATAGAACCGGTTGTCGATCAGTTCGAGTGGAATGATCTCTCGGTGAAACCAGTCGCTGAGCGTCGGGAACACACGGATATCCGATCGCTGTCGGTACCCACCGAACCAGGTGTCGGGAAATCCCAAGAGGTCCCCGGCCCCCTCGAAGAAGCGGCCCGGGTCCAGCGTCACGACTTCGTACCCCTGCCCGCGAAACCAGTCTTCGAAGTACGCCTCTTCTCGCTGGCGCTCCGGATAGCGAAACCGGCTCGGCACGGCCTTACGTCCAACGACAATGCCGGCGTTCGCCGTGAACACCAGGTCGGGCAGTCCCGGCACTGGCTTCATCCGTTCCAACACCGCGCCCACGTCCTGTTCAAGCACCTGCATGAGGTGATGCCACTGGCGGACGGCCTCATCTGAATTGACGGCGTTCGAACGGCGCATCCACGGATTAATCTCGTATTCGATACCGAAATAATCCGGTGGGCAGACCAGCAGGCGACTCATGGCTTCCACCTCGGCAACCCGTGAGACGTAAAACGTGAAACGTGAAACGTAGGACTGCCGACCGCTCTTCCTCCGAAACCCTTCACGGTTAACGATTTACGTTTCACGTTTTAGGTCTCACAGACAGGCTCCAAGCTCGCGCGCCAGCTCGCGCAGAAACGACGCGGCGTCCATGACCAGCCCGACAGCCTGAAAACTTCCTCGATCCGCGAGTTTCGTCGGGACGGCCGGATTGACATCGACGCAGACGGATGGGATCGTGGCAGGCAACAAATTGCCCGTCGCCACCGCGTGCAGCGTCGAGGCGACGAGCAAGGCCAGTCCGATACCGGGGATTGCCGCGCGCATGGTTGCCTGGGCTTCAACCGAATCCGTGATCACGCCGGGCAACGGGCCGTCATCGCGGATCGTGCCGGCCATGACGACGTGGACACCCCGCCTGACACAGGCCGCCATAATTCCGGTCTTGATGACTCCCGACCTGACCGCAGCCTCGATGCTGCCGATGGCCCTGATCCGATTAATGGTTCGCAGATGGTGTTCATGCCCATGCGGCACGACGCGACCGGCCACATGCCCATAGCCGAGGGACGTGCCGTAGAGATCGACCTCCATATCATGAGCGGGCAGGGCATTCCCGCAGAACAAGACATGGATGAATGCTTCATCGATAAGCCATGTCAGCGCCTCGCGCCCTCCTGCGTGAACAATCGCCGGACCTCCCGCCAGCAGCACCTTGCTGCCCGCTTTCCCCTCCCGGAACCCTGTTCGCAACTGCACGAGGCGCTTGGCAATGTCGCTGATGACATGCCCGTGAGGACGCTCGGACGAGACCTGCGATTCCATGAAGCTGAACACATCGCGGTCACGTGGCCGTTGGAGCGGAATCACCCGCACGCCCTCACGACCGGTCACAATCAAATCGCCCCGCGCAACCTGTCCCATTGGGATGGTGCGGGCAGTCAGGCCCATAGGGTCCACGCGAATTCCCAGGTCCATCTCGATCCCCTCCACCTCCACCCACTGATCACGCACTCGCACCTGAGTCGGTAAATGGGTTGTCGCATAGAACTCGTCGGGAAAGATGCCGTCCGCCGGCGCCGCACTCAGCCGGCAATCCCGTTCACTCTCGACCGACGCGCCGTGCGGCTGAATGGCATGGAGAATCTCGCTGAGCAGCTTCGCAGACGAGGCCCGCACGATAATCCTGACGCGCGACGGATCCTCGCGGGTTTTGCCGATCTGCACATCCTCGAGATCGAATGTTCCGCCCATCATCAGAATCCGGTCCAGGACCTTCGCCAGGATCAGCGAATCGATGATATGCCCTTGAAGCAGGACTGTTTCCTGGTCAGGCATCATAAGTCAGACCCCCACTCTGATATGTACAGGCTCCGCACAGATTCTACCACCCAGTTTCAACTGCTGCAGATCAGATTCTGTCTGTGCACTTAGACTTACCTCCTCTCACGTGTGGCCACTCGCTTCCAGTTCTTCTCAGGAATGACTGAGGTAATCCTCCCGCAGGCGGCTCAAAATGCTCCGCTAGCAAGGCCGCAGGCGAGTGAAAACCGCAGGCGTACCCTCTGGGGTACGTTGAGGATTTTCACGAGTCGAGAACGAAGCTAGCGGGCATTTTCAGCAGCCTGCTAGTCGGTCTTCATGAGTTCGCGCAAGACGCTCGTCGCATAGGCGCCGGGTGGAAGTGAAAAGGAGAGGGTGAGCACTGTGCCCTCCAAAGCCCACTCCAAATCGGCAAGAGGGATTCGGAGCGAGCGCCGTTCACCGCGAAACCCGCAGGCCTTTGCGGCTTCGGTAAGACTCTCCGGCGTGGCCCCGCTCTCAGCAACCACGGCCCGTTCGATCTCGCCCGGTTCTCCGCCGGCCCACGACACGCGCGACCCGAACAGGATGCCGGTGGGACTGATCTCGAACCGGTCGGCCCGTGGCTGTTCCTTCACGGCATCCTCGACCAGAAAACAGGCGCCATTCTCCATTTTCATGGCCCAGTCTCCAACCAGGATACGATCGAGTCGATCCAGGCGTCGGGCCAACATGTCATTAAAGAAGTGCGATTGATAAGCGTTGAGGTACCACATACGCTTGGACCGGCTCAGCCTGTTTCGGCGCGCAGGGTCCACCAGGAGTTCGGCTCCGATCTGGTAATTCTGTCCGCTCCGCCCTTGCCGTTGCGGGCCGAAATAGTTCGGCACGCCTCGTCGCACCAGCATGTCCGTGACCAGCGGCACCGTCTCGCGGGCGTGGGTGGCGACATCCCGAATCACCAGCCGAAAGTGATTGCCTGCATGATGCCCCGGACGCAAGCGATTGCGATGCCGACCCAGCACCTCCACGGACAAGAGCTGCTCGTCCACTTTCAGTCGATCCAGCCGTTCAGGCGTGACGCCTAGAAGCGAGATCATCTGCGTGGTCACGGCCCGGGCGTCTTTGAGGCCCGCCACACCGATCGCTTGCGCTTTCACCCCCAAGACCGAAGACAGTCGCAGGACGAGATCCGGAGTCGAGAGCAGGCGTTTTCTGATCTTGAGGTAGAGATGCTCACCTTCGCCACAGGGAAGGTAGAGCGGACGTTCCTCGACCTGGAAGTCTTCCGGAAGAGTCCGCATCTGTCCGCCGATACCCGGCAGTGTAGCTGTCAAAAAAGGCATGGTCATGGTGCAATAGGCCCCCTCTTCATTTGCACGTGATCGCCCTCACCACTCAGTCAATCTCGATGAGGGGTGAGACGACTCGCATGGTATACTTTTCCTATGTTTTTTCGCCCAGTCTCCGACCACACGATCTGTTCCGAACATCATCCACGGCCTGAGGCCCACCTGTTAGCGGCAGGGGTATTCCTCACCGTGCTGATATGTGCTCTGTTCCCAGGGGACTCGTTGGGTAGAGAGAATGCGATCTTTCAACAGTTCACCCAGCACATCGCCCGGCAGATCCACAGAGATAAACAGGCCTTTGCGCAAGCGAATAATTGTGTCTCATGGTTTTATAAGGCGAAAAAGACGCCTCCCCCGGTGGTGCAGGGAATCAGTTGGAATATGACTCCTCTCTCCCAGCCCGAAGTGGATTGTCTGCGCGACTATCCCGGCGGGATGGACGATGCGCGAGATGATTTTGCCAAGACACAGACGTTGCTCTCGGTCAGTCTGACCTTCTACCAATTCGCCTTGGTCGCCGACCGGAATGATGATGGGAGCTACAGTCCCGCCGAACTTCAAGATTTGCTCCACTCCCTCACTCTCTCGTACCATGACGGAGATCCGACCCCGAAGCAGGTCGCGGCACTCACAGAGCGGTTCGACAGCTGGTACCGCAGCCGCAACATGGACGCCTTGATGCAAGGCATGAATGATCTCTATGAACGAGGCTATCGCGTGACCCCCGCCGATCGCGTCGAGTTGGATCGGGTGATGGGATGACGCGACGCGCAAACTCCTGGCCCGATCAAGCCCGTTCCTTCATCGGATATTGTCTCAGCGAGCCGCTCTATCGGCTCTTTAGTCTCGTTCCCCACTGGGAAATCGGACTGTCCACACACGAGATTTCCCGGCTCACCTATGTGCACGGCCCCTTGGCCGGCAAGCGGGCGATTCATCTGAGCGATCTGCATCTCGACCGCTATCAGCCACGGCATGATCTCATCGTCGCCGCCATCGGCGAACTCCGCCCCGACTGGATCTTTATCACCGGCGACCTGCTCAACGTGCCGGAGGGACTGCCGCATGTGTTTCGATTTCTCGCAAGCTTGCGCGAGATTGCGCCGGTCTTCGTCACCTTGGGCAACCATGATCACTACAGTGGCGTGCCGATCGATCGATATTGCGAACTCGCCGATCGCCACAAGATCACCCTCTTGATCAATCAGGCCACCTTCATTCCCATGGACTGTGGCGAGATCGCCATTGTCGGCGTCGATGATCCCTCGCTGCACCGGGCCGACTTGAGCTGTCTGCCGCCGAGCGCACAGAACCGCTACACCCTCTTACTGGCCCATGCGCCGAACATCCTCGATCAGCTGGAAGACCACCATGCCGTCGATCTGATCCTCTGCGGGCATAGCCACGGAGGCCAGTGGCGCATATCCGGCGTGCCGACGTTCTGGCTCCCGCCTGGATGCAACGGCCGGATCGAGGGTCATCACGGGGAGCCTGGCCGCCGGCTCTATGTCAATCGTGGGCTTGGATGGTCGTTTCTTCCCCTACGGTGGAATTGCACCCCGGAAATTGCCTGTATCGAATGGATCGACGAACAGGCGAGACCGGAAGGCTGAAGTCCGAAGGCTGAAGGCCGACGGTCAGGATTCGAAGTCCGAATACTTCAGCCTTCAGTCTATAGACCTTCTCGCCTATTCGAACGACTTCATGACTGCTTGATCCGCTCCAACGCCTCCTTCGATCGACTCCTGACGGTTTGATCCCAATCCTCCTTCATGGCAGTCGTCAGTTTCTCCTTCGCCTCACTCGCGCGCAAGCGGCCCAATCCCAAGGCCGCACTGGAACGTACATAGGCGTGTTCATCTTCCAGCGCCTTCAGCAGCAAGGGAACGACTGTCGCATCGTTCAGAACGCCGAGGTGACTGGCCGCCATCCCGCGAATCCGGTGCTGCTTGTCACCCAGCGCCCGCTCCAACGTCGTCGCGAAGATGTCGCGTAACGCGGACGTCACAGATTCCAACCCTTTGGCGCGATATCCATTCACTTCAATCAGTGCAAAGGCGATCTCTATTTTTTTCTCCTGTGCCGTCGCCCGTTCGAACGCGGCCATTAACTTCGCACGTTCACGCCGTTGACCCCTGCGGCGGTTGAACGCCCGGACCAACAGAAACAGCCCCGCCGCGATCACCAACCCCGCGAACGCCATGGGGACGGCTTGATCGATCACATACTCCTGGGTATCGAACGACAAACGCTTCCACACCCAGACGCCGGTAATGACGACGCCGACAAGGACTCCAATGGCAACCAGATTGGTCTGGCCCGATTCAGAACGAGTGGTCATGGGGAAAGCATCATAGCAGGATGGGGGAGGAGCAGCCAGGTGCCCTTCTTGCTCGCAGAACGCGCACGATGAAACAGTGCTCGTTCGATGCGCGCAGTAAAGGGCAACCTGGCCACTCCTCTTAAGGGGAGGGTAGAGAATCGGAAGGGCCTCGTTAGACGCGCGCAATCGAGGATCAGTCAGGCTACCCTTGAGAAACAAATAGGAACGGAGCGGGCGTATTACTCAGGCAGGTAGCGGTGGCCACTCTGGCGAGAATAGACTCTCACCCACTTTTATTCTGTTTCCCGCTACTTGACCAGCAAGGAAGAGAGCGATACAGTGCCGGTCGGACTTATGAAACAAAAGGCGATAGCATTCGACAAACACTTTGATGCGCGAGAAGTTGCTTCCTATGGCGTCATGGAAGCCGCGCATTATCTGCGCATTCCACGCACGACAATTCGAGACTGGGTTTCAGGCCGACATTACCGCAGCATCACCGGTGTCCGTTTCTCCAAACCGATCATCCAGGTGCCCGATCCAGACATGAAGTTGCTCTCCTTCATGAACCTGGTGGAGATCCACGTCCTCGATGCCATTCGCCGCAAGCACGACATCCCGTTAGAAAAAGTCAGAACCGCGATGAACTACCTCTCGAAGCAATTCCCTTCGAGACATCCCTTGGCCGATCAGGAATTTGTCACAGATGGACTGAACCTCTTCATCAAAAAATTCAGCCAATTGATCAACATCTCTCAGGAAGGACAATTGGCCATTCACGAGATTCTCCAGGCACATCTTCATCGAATCGAACGAGACCTCAAGGGCATCCCGGTCAGACTGTATCCATTCACGCGGAAACGCGACCTCCAAGAGGAACCTAGAACCATCGTTATTGATCCACAAGTATCCTTTGGCCGACCTGTACTGGCAGGCACCGGTATTCCAACGGCTGTGATCGCGGAACGCTATAAGGCTGGCGAATCCGTGGACGATTTGGCAGACGATTATGGACGCCGGCGGCTCGAAATCGAAGAAGCCATCAGGTGTGAACTCTCCGTCGAAGCTGCCTGAAGCTCTCGTCTTCTTCCTCGATCGTTCTCTGGGGAAGAAGCGGGTGGCCACAGCGCTCCGTCAGGCCGGCGCCACGCTCCACATCCACGACGACCACTTTCCCCCTGATGCCAAGGATGAAGACTGGCTCACCGAGGCCGGACAACGAGGATGGATTGTCCTGACCAAAGACCATCGCATCCGGTATCGACACGTGGAACGGTTGGCGCTCATGAAGGCGGGCGTGGCAGCATTTATCCTGACATCAGGAGATCTACAAGGCGAGGAAATGGCTCAGATCTTCGTAAAGGCACTCCCCCGCATCTCTCGGTTCTTGAAAAACCACACGAAACCGTTCATCGCCAAGATCACGAAAGACGGCTCCGTCTCGCTGCTCTTTCAATAAGTCCGAGCCTTCTTCTGCGAGCAAGTCACAATTCTTCACGGAAGGCGCGGGCTCAGAAAGTATGGCGCAAAGGCGTGAGGCATGAGATGGCAGGCTAGACGGTCTCCTGTGCTCGTGCAACGCGCGGTCTCAGAAGACCCTCGTTGTACACGCGCAGTGGGAGACCCTCTAGCCCGCCCTCAAGGGAGAAGGTAAGACGCGCGCAGTGGAGGATCAACTAGACAGACCAGACGAACCAGATAGACCAAATAGACCAGCCACGCGCCTCGCGCTTCACACATCCATGGCCGAGTTCACCTACCGTCGATGAATTCCATTCCAAACGCGAAAAATAGAATGTTCCGGTTTTCTCTCACGGTCCGCTCATTGAACTGAAGAGCGTAACCATCGAGTCGAGCCACCATCCAGCGTAATTGAGTGCGCTGCACCCGCGCTTCAATTTGCCGACGATTCATATTTGATGCGTATGCGAAACGCCACATTGGGATCAACCAGTCCCGGAGAGAAGATCAACTTGGAGGAATTTTTACGAGGCAGGGTCAACCACGCAATCCCGCACGCGGACAATGGTTTCAGTTTCCCGATTACAGGTCGCACACGAACGGATGTACCTCTGCTGGTGAATGAATCTTGAACGAAGAACGCAGACAAGCTAGTATCAATCGCTCCTTTTCCCCAAACTCACCAGAGAGTTCGAGGTCCTAGTGGCAACCAACCAAATAAGTCCATCAGCCGCAACGCGAGGCATTCAGCTCCAGCTGATCGCACCTCTCCGACGTCCTCTTCCTGTTGCAGTAGTCGAGCCGAAAGGCGTCGTATTCACAAAACGTTGGGTCGTTGAACTACTCCTTGATCTGAGCGGCTACTGCTCGGATAAAAACCTGGTGGATGCCCTGGCAATCGAACCAGCGGCTGGTGACGGCGCATTCCTCGGTCCTATGGTCGAGCGCCTGGTGGAGTCGTGTCGGAATCTCGGTCGATCGTTGTCAGAATGCCAACATTCCTTAATCGCATACGAGCTGGATGAGGAGAGTGCTGCTCGTGCGCGCGCTTTTGCCCAAAGTATCCTGCTGAATCGTGGGGTAAAGAGCCCCCTTGCCAAGCGGCTGGCCGAAGCGTGGGTGCTAAACAGGGATTACCTTTTCGATGCCGACAGCAGACAGGCTGATTTCATTATCGGAAACCCTCCATACGTACGGCTTGAGGATATTCCAGAAGACACGGCCTCGATCTACCGCAATGCGTATCCGACGATGCGCGGTCGAGCCGATCTCTATGTGGCCTTTTTTGAAGCCGCGCTTCGACAGCTGAAGACCGGCGGTGTATGCGCCTTTATCTGCGCTGATCGATGGATGCGTAACCAATATGGGGCAGAACTGCGGCAGCTTATTACCTCAGCGTACAGTGTTGACGTACTGCTGAGCATGCACCACGCCAACGCCTTCGATGATGAAGTAGACGCCTATCCGGCGATCACGGTGATTCGACACACAAAACAGCAGTCGACCGTTGTGGCAAGTGCCGATCAAGAAGCTGAGAACATTCAGCCAAGACAATTGGCAACGACGCTCCAGATAAAGGGCCGCGACATACTGCCACACGGTATCCGTAGGGCAGTGGTGAAAACATGGTTCAAAGGAGCAGACCCATGGCCCTGCCATTCACCAGAACAGTTGGCGCTCCTCCGGCGACTGGAAGATCAGTTTCCTCCCCTCGAGGTGAATGCCAAAGTGGGAATCGGCGTCGCAACTGGGAACGATAGCGTCTACATCACGACAGACGCGGACCTTGTGGAGCCTTCCCGCCTCCTAAAGCTCGCTCTCGCAAAAGACCTGGCGAGCGGAACGGTGCGATGGTCCGGGCACTATCTTGTGAATCCATGGAATCACGACGGGCTGGTCAGTCTGAAGACCTATCCGAAGTTACGAGCCTACTACGAGCAACATGCGGCCGCTCTAAAGAAGCGCCACACAGCGGAAAAGAGTGCAGGCAAGTGGTACAAGACAATCGACCGCGTCAACCATGCCCTCACCGATACGCACAAACTCTACATCCCGGATATTAAGAACATTCTCGAGCCGGTCTTAGATCGGGGCGAAACCTACCCTCATCACAATCTGTACTTCATTCAGTCGGACGAGTGGGATCTCGAAGTACTCGGCGGCCTCCTGATGTCAAAGATCGGACATTTTTTCATCGAATCGTATGGAGTCCGCATGCGCGGCGGCTATTTGCGCTTCCAAGCACAGTATCTGCGCCGGATTCGAGTTCCTGCCCCTCAAACCTTGTCCAAGCTGCAATCTCATGGACTGAAGGACGCCTTCCGTCATCGTGACAGGCCCCGCGCAACCCAAGTGGCGTTGGATCTGTATGGAATTAACGCTCGCACGATGGAGGCGGCGCTTGGACATTGACAAGAGACTGCAAGCCGCTGTCCAAAGCTACTGGGACGCCCGAAGACGAAATAAAGCAAAGCAGGTCAAATCGGGAAAGATCGACGCCGGGACGCGAGGTGAGGTAACCGGAGGTACCCAGATGGGTGCCTTGGAGGTCTTGGTTTCAGACATCCTGTGCGACGCCGGATTGAAGAAGGTCGATGTCCGCACAAGGACTGCGCTTGAGCTACCGGGTTATTTCAGAGCTACGAAAAAATGGGATCTCATTGTCGTCTCCAACGGCGCGTTGGTCTTGGCAATGGAGTTTAAGTCCCAAGCCGGCAAATCGATCGGCAACAATGTGAATAACCGTTCGGAAGAAGCGGTGGGCAGTGCGAAGGATATTTGGACAGCATTCCGAGAAGGCCGCTTTGGCCAGTCTCCTTCCCCCTTTCTTGGCTACTTGTTCTTGCTGGAAGATCGCGACAACGTCAAAACCCCTGTCGTCAACAAGGAACCGTACTTCCAGGTAGACCCTGAGTTTCGCGGAGAAACTCATCTCAAAGATACAGCAGCCCTCCGACGGTATCGAGGAGTACCCTATAGCAAACGCTACGAGCTCCTGTGTCGCCGCTTGGTGCTGGAGCGGCTCTATACCTCAGCCTGTTTCATGATGGCCACGAACTCCCGAAAAACAAAAATCACGCAGCCGGCTGAAGACCTGAACTTTCAGCGCTTCGTGGCCGCCCTACGAGGTCACGTCGTCACCTTCTTGGGCAGCCGTAGTAAGTAGCTAGACCGCACGAGCCAGCGATACTCTGGACACACCTTCCCGCGCGCGGACAAGGCGATCAAAAATGGAGAATGACCCCGTTTTTCTTGCCGCGGTAAAATCCACTTTCAGGTACAGAGTCGCAGCTTCCGTCGGTCTATCTCAAAGATGGGCCAGCGGTATGTTCACTACATGGCCTCCGCTTTGGCGTAGAGACGAGCAGGCGCTTCTGGAAAATACAGAAAGAGTGCCGGACAGAGCCAGCCCTCCCCGTTGTCGGCCCACCGATACCACACGCCCTCGTATTCTTCCCGGACCTTCTCCAACTTGACTTGATAGCCAGGGAACGGCTCTGAGGCAAACAAGAGCCGGAACCCCTTTTCTGCGTTGGGTATATTTGCGACCATGGTGTCAATCATCTCGGGAATGCCGGACACGAACGGCTCTTGAGAGAGTCCCACTCGTGGATCGTCAAAGACCCAGGTTGAAGCGTGCCGGTATGGCACGATGACATGAATGGCATTAGCCACAGAGACTCCACTGCGTTTGTATTGTCATGAATCTTATTAGTCGTGACAGCATGCTACCAGCGCCGCTTCGGTGAAGGTGATGTGCGCCCGAGGCGAACGAGACGATCAACAATGACTCCCGACCCCTTTTCTTATCCTAGCCCCTTCCTTCCCCCTCTCCTAGTTCACCTATTTCTCTTCAAGAGGGTGGCCTGGTCGATCCTCAACTGCGCGCGTCGAACGAGCACATTCTTATCGTGCGCGTTCCGCGAGCAAGAGGACG
>Ga0315283_10002656_pt1 | contig 15035 bp, 8 predicted proteins | sample YL17G09_0_MG_FD_204541 | JGI IMG/M metagenome (GOLD analysis project Ga0315283, IMG submission 204541) | Sediment microbial communities from Yellowstone Lake, YNP, Wyoming, USA - YL17G09_0 | ecosystem: Environmental > Aquatic > Freshwater > Lake > Sediment | place: USA: Wyoming | collected... | reverse complement strand
ATTCACCGACACCGCTCCACTCGGACTGATCGAGCCGTTCGACCCGGCGGAAGCCGTGATCGTGTAGGTATCGATCGCGAAGCTCGCCGCGATCGTGTGGTTCGCTGCCACCCCGGTGAACGTGTAGCCGGTCACCGCCCCCACCGAGGTCCCGTCCACCAGCACGTCCGCCACGTGGTAGTTCGCCGCCGGCGTGATCGCGAACGCCTTGTCCGCGCCGTCGGCCACGTTCACGTCCCCACTCGGGCTGATCGAGCCATTCGACCCCGCCGAGGCGCTGATGACGTGGTACGCGATCGCGAAGTTCGCGTCGCTGGCGTCGCTCGCCGAGTTGCCCAGGTTGTCGTGCGCGGTCGCCTGCACCTTGACGGTCGCCGAGGCCGTGGCCGGGATCGTCCAGGCGTAGGTGCCCGAGTTCGCCAGCCCGCTCGCGATCGGCGTGTAGGGCGCGCCGCCCGTGGTCGAGTAGGCCAGGTCCACGGTCACCGGGACCGCGGTGTCGCTGGCCGTCCACGTGATGTTGTGGCTCGAGCCCACGTACCAGGTCTGACCCCCGTTGGGCGAGGTCACCGCCACGGTCGGTCCGGCGTTGTCAATCTGCACGGTGCCGACGGTGCCAGTGGCGGTCGTCACATCGTGATTGGTGCAGTCGCGCAGCTTGACGCTGTTGATGGTCACCGTGCCCGGGCCGCTGGCCGCCGAGCTCGTGACCGGGATGGTGAACAGCGTCCCGCTCGTCTTATCCGTCCCCACGCACGGCGACGCGGTCATCGTCCCGTCCACCTGCCAGACACCCGCGCCCTTGTCGATGGCAAACAGGTATTTCACACCTGTGAGGAAGTCCCCCAACACGAACCCGCCCGTGCCACCCGTCACGGCCATGTTCCCCGAGACGGTCAGCATCACGCTGAAGCCCATCACGGGCGGCGCCCCGATGCCGCGCGCGATCGTGACGGGCACCGACAACTCGGGCGTGCTGGGCGAGATCGTGCCCGAGGGCGAGCCGGCGCTGACGATGCCCGCGGAGATGAAGCTGGCCGCGATGGTCTGGTTGGCCGTGACGTTGGTGAAGGTGTAGCTCGTCACCGCGCCCACCGAGACCGTGTTCACCAGCACGTCCTGGACCACGTAGCCGACGCCCGGCGTGATGGCGTAGGCCTGGCTGCCACCGGCAGCGACAGTCGTGGCGCCCAGAGGGGTGATGGACCCACCCGCAGTGTTCGTGGAGGTGATGGTGTAGTTGCTGACCGCGCCGACGGCGTCCGCCCAGTTCGCCGCGACGCGGATGCCATCGACCTGCTGGGTCGAAGCATTCGCAGCAGTGCCCTGACGAAGTCCAATGGCATCGATGTTCGTGGCGTCCACCTCGCTGGTGGTCGTGACCGTGGTCAGCGTGGCGGCAGGTTCAGTGCTCGTAATAGAAGGGTTGACGAACAGCGCAACCTGATCGTTAGTTGCGCCCGCATTGAAACTGTACCTGAGTACAACCAGGTAGGTCGTGCCCGTAGAATAGGAGTACGGCGTGTAAACGAGGCTGCCCGCAGTTGACGAGGACTGAACGCCGAGTGCGAAATTGGCCGATGACGGGTCCTTCTTCACAAATACTCTGCCGCGGTATGCGTTGAGACTGACGGCACCGTCGAAGAAGTGGAAGAAATAGTCACCCAGGGTCGAGGCGCTCGCAAAATTCACCATGAAGGCCGCATATACGCTGCCGGACGTCTGGCCGGTGAATCCCGTTTGGTTCACGTCCTGGCCACTCGTGGCCATTGTGTTCACCTTGTTGCCGACTCCCGACTCCGGATAGCCCGTATAGCTTAGGCTGCCGGTGGCGATTGTGATCGGATTGGTTGCTACGGTGCCGGTCTGTGCCCAGCCACCTTGGCCGACGAGATTCGTGCCGGACGTGTAACCAAAATTCTCCGTGTAAAGTGGCGTCCCCGCCGATGCAACCGTGACGATGCCGCCGAGCAGGATGGCCGTCACGCCCGCGATGAACACGAGCGTCTTCGCGATACGCGTACCGAGGATGTTCACAATACCTCCGAGGTTGCGGCGGCATGCGGGGCATGGCCGCAGAGGGGATGAAACAGGAACAACGATGGGAGCACGTATGACCAAGCGGGCGTCCGACCGCGGGCGTCCGACGGATCACAGGTCCGGCGGATGGCGGCGGCGGCGTGCCGCGCGTTGCAACGGGAAGGGCCCGGCCGCGAGCCGAGGCTCCGCGTCCGGGCATCATGCGGAGAGGACGCGGCCCCGAAGGGATGCGCCGTGCACGCGGGAACAACAGGTGCGGCCCAACGATGCATGTTCAAGGTTCCCGAAGGTGATCAGCGCCCGAGCAATGCGCTCGAAGACTTCACCGGGTCGCGATTCGTGGGACATCCGTGCCCGTGTACCCCGCCAACGGGCTCGCGGCGTCGAGCGGGGGGCTCGATGCGGACCACAAGCTTGCCGTTGGACTGGACACGAAGCGACCTTGGGGATGAGTTTGCCGTTTCTTGTCTTAGAGTGCAAGGCCTTTTGACATCGGGAGGCCGGTTATCTTCCCGGCCACCCCCGCCACCCGGCCGGGCCAGGCCCTCGCCGACCGCTTCGTGGAGGGAATCGCGGGGGCCAGCCGGTGCCCGGCTCCACCGGGTAGGCCAATGAGAGCTGGCCGGATGGGCCGAAACCCCCATGGATTTGCTCTTCTCGATGGCGGCGGGGAGGCAGTTGCATTGCCAGGATCCACCTGCAAGATGTCCTCGGCGACCCGCCCAGTTGCTCCGGATCGCGCCGGAACGGCTCCCGCAGTCCCCCCGCTATCGTGGGCGGGCTTCGGAACTGTCCTTGACGGGTTCCCTGTAGGCGGTCTGTCGCTGGTACAGCGCCATGCGGGCTCGGATGACCCGGGCCAGTGAATCGGCATGGCCTAGTACGGCCAGGTCCATCGCGGCGTGCGCAGTTCTCGCAGCCTGGTCGAACTGCCCCGCCGCCGCCTGGGCCGCCGCCTGCGTATCGAGCACCTGGGGGTCCCCTTCCCGTGTCAGATCAGCGGCCCGCTGAGCAAGTCGCACAGCTTCGTCGGGATCGTGAGCGGCAGGGTCGGGCCCTGTGGCCAGGAGCCAGGCCAGGGCGTTGATCGGCACGGGCCAGTCAGGCTTGTACCGGATGGCCTGCCGGAACTGGGCCGCGGCCTCCGCGGAATGCCCCGGTAGCTCCAGGAGGGCCGTCCCCAGCTTGAAGTGCAGGACGGGATCGGTCGGGTTCAGCGCCAATGCTCTCCGGAACTGCTCGACGGCTTCTGCCGGATGCCGTTGGATCGCCAGCACGCTGCCCAGTTGATCCAATGCCTGGAGATCGTCCGGATTGGCACGCAGCGCCAGGCGGAACATGGATGCCGCTTCGTCCAGCTTCCCCGTGAGCCGCAGCGACATGCCTATGACGAAAGCCAAATTGGGGTCGTCTGGGTTCCGTTGCCTGGCCTTCTCGAAGTGCTGGATGGCCTCCCCGATCCGACCTTGACGGGCCAGGGCCACGCCATAGTTGTAGTGGGCGTCACCGTAGTCCGGTTCAAGCTCGAGCGCGCGGCGCCAGTGACGGACGGCCTCCTCGTTTGCCCCGCTGTCCGCCAAGACTATGCCGAGTTGGTTGTAGACCGGAGCCGCGTCCGGCGCGATCCTCTGCATGTTGCGGAACAGCGTGAGGGAATCGGCCCAGTTGTGCAGCGTCGCTCGCGCTCCCCGCGCCTCCGCGGCCAAGATCAGGAGCACGGGCAGGAGGATCAGGGCTCTGCGTGCAGGCCCAGCGGCCAGCCGCGAGTTCCATGCGACGGCGAGCGCGGACGCCAGGACCATCAGGATTCCCATGGCCGGGAAGTAGACGTACTTGTCGGACGCGATCACCCAACTGTAGCCCACGAGGCCGAGAGTCGGAGACAGGGCGAGCACGAAGAAAGCCCAGCCGGTCACCGGTCCCCGCGTGCGCCGGGTCCAGAGGACGACGAGCGCGGTCAGGGCACAGACCGAAAGGACGCTCAGCAGGACGACCGGGTTGGAGACAACGAACGGCTGAGGCGGCTGGTAGACGCAGGACAGGTTCGTCGGCCACACGACCTTCCTTAGGTAGAACCCCAGCAGATAGCACGCCCGCACGGGCCACTGCACCAGATCCGCCGGCGTCAGGGAAGGAAGTCCCGCGGTGCGCTGGTGCGAGAGGACCGTGATGACGCCGGAGCTCAGCGACAAGAAGAAGAACGGCCATTTCTCGACCACGCTCCGGACCCGCAGCCGCCGGAGCGGCCACCAGTCGAGCAGAACCAGGAGGAGAGGGAGTGGCGTCACGGTGGGCTTGGACAGCAGCGCCAGCACGAAGAGCCCGACCGAACCCGCAAGCCACCGGCGGCTCCGCCATTGGCAGTACTGCAGGTAGCAGAGCAGGCACGCGAAGGCGAAGAAGCTGGCGAGCAAGGTCTTCCGCTCTCCGACCCACGCCACCGGCTCGACGGTCAGGGGATGCAAGCCGAAGAGAAGTCCCACAAACGCGGCGGGGAGCAGGGCGCCGAAGAGGCGGTACAGGATCAGGACGATCAGCACCGTGCTGAGCACGTGCAAGGCAAGGCTTGTCCGGTGGAAGACGCGCAGGTCGTTGGGACGGCCGCCCGCGGCGTAGTCCAGCATCAGCGAAGTCATGGAGAGGGGAAGGTAGTAGCCTTTCACCGTGGACGGATTCAGCACCTCGCGGAAGAAGCGCCCGGTGGACGACCAGCCCGGATGCGTGACGAGCGGGTTGCGGGTGACGAATGCATCGTCATCAAACGAGAGCGCCCGGGCGCTCAGGACGGGCCAGTAGACCGCGGCAACGGTCGCCGCGACCAGCAGGAGCGTCGCCGCGAGGGCGAACCCGCGGCGGAGCCTGGTGTGACGGGCCGTGCTGGGCACGGAGGTGTCATCCACCGGAGAAGCAAGGTCGGGGATTCGAGCATCCATGCCCCCATTCTAGAGGCGGCGCATGACGAATCCCAGTGGAGCCATACCCGAGAGGGAGTGCCGGGTATTCGTGGCCCTCTCCCCCGCCTTCCAGCACCCCCACCGCCCGTGTTGAGGTTGGAGTCCAAGCTCCCTTAGCCTGTCAGGGTCGAGGTCGAACAACTGTCGCTTGCCGCACGAGCCGGTCCTGCGCACGCTGCGCCGCCGGCTACCCGTGGTCCCCGGGAGAACCTGAGATGTCCAGAGACGCCCGCCGCAAGCAGAAGGTGCTGCGCGACCCGCTCGGCCGGGAGCGCGGCGCCACCCTGCCCGGCCCGCGGGCCGGCGCCCGCGAGCGGGGCTGGCTCGTCCTGATCTGCTGCGCGCTGGCGCTGATGACCGCGGCGGTCTACGGGCAGATGGGGCGGCACGAGTTCATCCACTTCGACGACAACGAGTACATCTACGAGAACCCGCACGTCAGCTCCGGCCTGAGCGCTCAGAACCTGGCCTGGGCCTTCACCGCCTACCATTCGAACAACTGGCACCCGACCACCTGGCTCTCCCACATGCTCGACTGCCAGCTGTTCGGGCTGCGGCCGGGGCCGCACCACCTGGTCAGCGCCCTGCTGCACGCCCTGAACGGCATCCTGCTGTTCCTGCTGCTGCGGCGCATGACGGGTGCGCTGTGGCGCAGCGCGGTGGTGGCCGCCCTGTTCACGCTGCATCCGATGCACGTCGAGTCGGTCGCCTGGGCCGCCGAGCGCAAGGACGTGCTGAGCACCTGCTTCGCGCTGCTCACGCTATGGGCCTACGCCGCCTACGCCAAGCGGCCGGGGCTGGCCCGCTACCTGCCGGTCCTGCTGCTGTTCGCGGCCGGCATCATGGCCAAGCCCATGCTGGTCACCCTGCCGTTCGCGATGCTGCTGCTCGATTACTGGCCCCTGCGGCGCTTCGGGCCCGGCGGCGCTGCGGCGCAGGGGCCGGGCCGGAGATTCCGGGCGGCGCTGCTGACCGAGAAGCTCCCGCTGCTGGCGCTGGTGGCGGTGTCCTCCGTGCTCACCCTGGTGGCGCAGACGAGGGGCGGCGTGGTGCGCTCGCTCGAGGAGCTCTCCCCGGCGCTGCGGGCCACCAACGCGCTGGTGAGCTTCGTGCGCTACGCGGTCAAGCTGCTGCTGCCCGTCACGCAGGCGTTCTACTACCCCTACCCGAAGGAACTGCCGCTGGCGCAGGCGGCGGGCGCGGGCGTGGTGCTGGTCGTCGTGACGGTCGCCTTCTGGCGGCTGCGGCGCACGCGGCCCTACGCCCTGGTCGGCTGGCTCTGGTTCCTGGGCACGCTCGTGCCCGTGATCGGGCTGGTGCAGGTGGCCACCCAGGCGGTCGCGGACCGTTACTCCTACATCCCCTCGGTCGGGCTCTTCATCGTGGTGGTCTGGGGGCTCGCCGACCTCGCCCGCCGGTGGCCGCGGGGACGGATCATTCTCGGCGTGGCTGCCGGGGTCGCCCTGTTCGCGCTGGGGGCCAAGGCCGCGGACCAGACCCGTTACTGGCGCGACGGGGTGACGCTCTTCAGCCGCGACATCCAGGTCGTCAAGGAGAACCCGATGGGCTACCGCAACCTCGGGGTCGAGCTGTGCGACCGGGGGCGTTACGCCGAGGCGATCCCGATGTTCCGGGAGGTGCTCAAGACCTATCCGCACGACGCGGTCAGCCTCTTCGACATCGCCAGCGCCTGCGAGAAGACGGGCGACCTGCAGGAGGCGCTCCGCTCCTACCGGGAATCGCTCCAGTCCGACCCGAACCGCGCCGATGCGCACTACAACCTGGGCGGCGTGCTCAAGCGCCTGGGCCGCCCGCAGGAGGCGGTCGTGGAGTTCGAAGCGGCGATCCGGCTGAAACCCGAATTCGCCGCGGCCTACAACAACCTGGGCAACGCGCTGAGCCAGCTGGGGCGGGACTCGCTGGCGATCGTCAACTACCAGGAGTCGATCCGGCGCAATCCGTCCTATGCCGAGGCCCACAACAACCTCGGCTCGACCTACCGCAAGCTGGGCCGGGGCCAGGCGGCGCTCGAGCAGTTCGACACGGCGCTGAGGCTCGACCCGAACCTGGCGGCCGCCGAGTTCAACCGCGCGATCGTCTACCTGGCGAGCGGCGACAGCGCCCGGGCGAAGCGGCACTTCGGCGCGGCCGTGCGGCTGAACCCCGAACTGGGCGCGGCGGTCCCGCCGTCCTTGCGCGTGGCGCCGCCGACGCCTCCGACGACGAGGCCGACCGCGCCATGAGCGCACGATGAAGGCGAAGCGAGCCGCGGCGAAGGCCGGAGGCAAGCCGTCGGCGCCCCGTGCCGGAAGCGCCAGCCCGGGCTACGCCCTCGCGCCGGCGGGCGAGGCCCGGCCGCGCCCGTGGGCCGCCTTCTGGCCCGGGGCGCTGCTCGTCCTCGCTCTGCTGGTGCCCTTCCTCGGCAAGGCGCACGCGCTCGATGACGTCACCTTCCTGCTGCAGGCGCAGCATGTCCTGCACGATCCGCTGCATCCCACCGCCTTCGACATGGTGGCGGACGGAGACCGCATCCGCCTCTCGTCCATGCTCGTCAGCGGACCCGTGATGGCGTATCTGCTGGTGCCCTCCGTCCTGCTCGGCGGGGCCGAGTGGGCGGCGCATCTCGTGCCGCTGCTGCTCATGCTGGTGGCCGTGCTGGCCACCGTGGCGATCGGCCTGCGGCTGGGGCTGCGGACTTCCGAGGCGCGCCTGGCGGGCCTGCTGCTCGCCGCGACGCCGGTGGCCGCGGCGATGGCCACGACCAGCATGGCGGACGTCCCGGCCATGGCGTTCGGGGCGCTCGGCATGGAGCGCCTGCTGTGCTGGCGGGACGAGGGCCACCGGCACCAGGCGATCGCGGCGGGACTCGGCTTCGCCCTGGCGGCGCTGGCCCGGCCCCAGATGCTGCTCATCGTCGCGGTCGCCGCGCTCGCGCTCTGGGGGGCAGAGCGCGTCGCGAGACCCGCCTGGGCGAGGTGGAGGACCTGGCTGCCGCTGCTCCTGGTGGTCGCCGTCTTCTTCGTGGTGAGCCGGCTCACCGCCGATCCGTCGCGGCCGAGGGGGGACATCGTCAGCGCCACGCTCGCGCGGTTCGAGTTCGAGCGGCTGCACTGGAAGGTCGCGGCGTTCTCGGCCTACTGGGTGCTCGCGCTGCCGCTGGCCGTGCCGTGGGCGGTCGCGCGCTGGAGGCAGATGCCGCTGAGTCCGGTAGTGTGGGCGGTCGTGCTGCCGGGGACCTTCCTGCTGCTCGGCGGCAGCGATCCGCCGATGACCATCGCGATGGCGCCGGTCGCCCTGCTCGGGATGGCGGTGCTCGCGGACGTGCTGTCCGATGCGGTCCGGCGGCGCGACCGGGACCAGATGCTGCTCGGCGCGTGGCTGCTTCTCGCCCTGCCGACCCTGGCGTACGGCCACCTTCCGGCCAAGTATCTGGTGCCCTCGGCGCCGGCGGTGGCGCTGCTGGTGGCGCGACTGCTCCGCCGCAGGGATGGCCGGCTGTCGCCCGGCGTCGCGTGGGCCGTGGTGGCCGCGGGCGCCCTGCTGGGCGTGCTCATCACCCTCGCCGATGCGGAGTTCACCGACGTGGGCCGGCGGGTCGCCCGCGACCTCATCGCCCCGCGGGTCCGCGCGGGCGAGCGGGTCTGGTACGCCGGGGCGTGGGGCTCGCAGTGGTACGCCATGCAGGCCGGGGCGGTCATGCTCGCGAGTTCGAAGCCGTTTCCCACGACTGGCCACTTCATCGTCACGAGCCAGTACTCGACGGGCGCCAAGCTGACCTCCACGGCCGCCCTCGACTCGCTGGACAACCGGCGCTTCGTCTCGCGCTTCGGCCGCGTGATGAGCCCCGGGGACGGGGCGGGGTTCTACACGAACTGGTACGGTTACCTGCCGTGGACCTGGCACAACGGCGAGATCGAGAGCGTGACGCTGTGGCGCGTGCGCAGGACCATGAAGCGACAGGTACCCGCCGCGGCAGGTCCCCCGCGGCCAGCCGCGTTGCCGCTCGCGCCGTGGCGCAATCCCCTGGGCCCGTGAGGACCGAACGCCCATGAGCCGAACGAAGCACAGGCCGCGCGGCGGGGCGCCGCCCGCGCACCCGGCATCGTCGGCGAAGCCCGGCATCCCCCGCGCGGCGTGGCTCGGCGCGGCGCTGCTCGCCCTGGTGACGCTCGCCGTCTACGCCCGCGTGGCCGGCTTCGGCTTCATCGTCAACTACGACGACAGCATCTACGTGACGGGGAATCCCCACGTCAGGACCGGCCTGACCTCCGCCAACGTCCTGTGGGCCCTCACCGGCCAGTGCGCCGGGAACTGGCATCCGCTCACCATGCTGTCGCACATGGCCGACTGCCAGTGGTTCGGCCTCGCGGCCGGCCCGCCGCACCTGGAGAACCTGCTCTTCCACGTCCTCAACGCCCTGCTGCTGTTCTACGTCCTGGCGCTGGCCACCCGGCGCCCCTGGCCCAGCCTGTTCGTCGCGGGCCTCTTCGCGCTCCATCCGCAGCACGTCGAGTCGGTGGCCTGGATCGCGGAGCGCAAGGACGTCCTCTCGACCTTCTTCTGGCTGCTCACGATGTGGGCCTACGTGCGCTACACCCGCGGCGGCGGCCCGCGCGCCTACGCGCTGGTGCTGGTCTGCTTCGCCGCCGGGCTGATGGCGAAGCCCATGCTCGTGACCCTGCCCTGCGTGCTGATCCTGCTCGACTTCTGGCCGCTGAACCGCATCCGCTCCGGGGGTTCGGGCTCGCACCGGCCGCCGGAGCAGGGCATCTCGCTGGCCCGCAGCCTGCTCGAGAAGCTGCCGCTGTTGCTCCTCGTCCTGGTCTCGATCGTCCTGACGCTGCGCGCGCAGCGGGAGGTCGGCGCGCTGCCCGACACGGTCAGCCTGCCGCTGGCCCTGCGCGTCAGCAACGCGCTCGTCTCCTACGTCGTCTACCTCGCCAAGCTCTTCGTCCCCCGGGACCTCGCCGCCCTCTACCCGTACCCGGTGACCATCGCCACGGGGAACGCGACGGCGGCGGCCCTGGCGCTGCTCGCAGTCACGGCGCTCCTCGTGCTGCGCAGGAAGCAGGCACCCTATGCGCTCGTGGGCTGGCTCTGGTTCGCGGGGACACTCGTGCCGGTGATCGGCATCGTGCAGGTCGGCAGCCAGTCCATGGCCGACCGCTACACCTACGTGCCGCACATCGGCCTCTACATCGCGATCGCGTGGGTGTGCGCCGACGCGGCCCGGCGCTGGCGCGTGGGACGGACGGCCGTCACCGTGGTGGCCGTGGCCACGCTAGCCGCCCTGTCGGCGCTCACCTGGGTGCAGGTCGGCTACTGGAAGGACGGCCGGAGCCTGTTCGGCCGCGCGATCGCGGTGACCCGCGGGAACTTCATGGCCCACAGCAACTACGGCGTGGAGGCGCTGGCGGCGGGCCGGCTGGACGAGGCCCTCCAGTCCTTCCAGAGCGCCGTGCAGATCAACCCCCGCTACGCGAGCGGGCTGTACAACCTGGGTGTGGCCTACCGCAAGAAGGCGATGTACGGGCCGGCGGAAGAGGCGCTCAACAAGGCCCTGGCGGTCACGCCGAACGACGCGCGGGCCGAGGCGAACCTCGCCATGGTGCTGGCCGCCCAGCAGCGCTTCGCGGAGGCGTTCCCGCACTACGAGGCGGCGCTGCGCCTGGCCCCGCAGGAGCCCGAGGTGCTGCTGTCGTACTCGAATGCGCTCAGCAACTACGGAGTATTCATGGGCCAGAGCGCCAGACACCAGGAGGCGATCCGCTACTTCGAGCGGGCGCTCGAGATCCTCCCCGGCAACGTCTCCGCGAAGAAGAACCTCGACTACGAGCGCACCCGCGCCGGGGGCAGCGGGAACTGACGGTCCCGGGCAGGGCGGCCGGGGGGCGGGTAGGGCTGCGTCAGGCGCACCAGGTAAAGCCCAGGCGTGGTCACCGCCGCCAGCGCAACCCGAAGGTGATCTCCGGGCCGGTCGCGTCGTAATCGGGGTGCCGGACCATTGCCTCGAACCTCCGCTGGACCCGTTTCTCCTCGTCGGTCTTCGGCCCGAGAAAGGTGCTGCTCTCGTATCGGCCCGGTCCCGACTGCACCCACCGCAGCTCGGCGATCCCGTACAACCGCTGCTTCACGGGGAAGTGGAGGCCCGCGATCGCGGCGAACGTGCAGCTCGTGGCCCCGCCGTGCTGGACGATGTCGAGCGTGCCGCCGCGGAACTCGATGCGTTCGGCGCTGCCGAACAGGCCGAAACCGAGCCCGACATAGGGCCAGGTGCGGTCCATGTCGAACGACTCGCGGGGCCGGTACAGCGCCTGTAGGAGAAGCGGAAAGCCCGTCAGGGTCGCCGCAGTCTACGAGAAGTAGTTCCGCCCAATCCGCCAGCCGAGGATCACGCCGCCGATGCTCCCGAGCGTGCTCAGGATGAACGCGGTCATGATCCCGAAGCGTTCACCAAACCACCATCCCATCCAGCCGCCGACCGTCATGCCGATGAAGACCAAGAGCTTGTTCATAGCCGCCACCTCATCTAGTCGCACCTCCAGTGGCGACCTTGGCACGGGGACGCGGAGAGCCGCAAGCGATTCCCGCACCGCCCCAACCGATCTCGCGCTCGGCCACGGCCCGGCGGCTCGTCGGTCCGATCTACTCCCGCTGGAGTTTCGTCTGCGCCTCGATTGCTCGTTCGCGCCGCCGCCTCGCCTGGGGCGCCGGCCACGGCACCGCCTCGTACTGCGCGTCCTCGTGCCCGCGGCCCCCCAGCACTATGCCACGTCGTCGCTACTAACTCCGGCGCCGGCTCGCGGCTTGCCGTGTGGCTCAGCCCACCGTTCGGTGGGCCACAAGAAAGCTCCCGCCTGCACGCGCCATCTGAAACGCCTCGAGACGCGTGGCCCACCCACCGGTGAGCCACAGAGCCAAGCCTGAGCGCAACCGTTCGCGCTATTTGGCGAGCGGGTCAGCCGAGCCGGCGAGTCAAACCGGTGAGCGGCCTTCTAGGCTGTGTCTGAGAATGCCGATTGGCTACGTTGCGCGGTCGGCTCTTCGCTCCAACGTGACGAAAGGCCACGATTCCGCTCGCCGCTCGACCGCGACGTCTTGCCCTCGGCCGTTCTCAGACACAGCCTAGCCTGAGTGGAGTTTCACCTGAGCAGGATCACCGTGCGGCGAGCACTTTCGCCTGCGGCGCTCACGCGCACCCAGTAGATCCCGCCAGCCGCGGGCTTCCCCGAATCGGTCCGGCCATCCCAGGTCAACTCGTGCCGGCCCGCAGCGAGCGCAGTTCCAGGTCTCAGCAGGCGACGGGCCACCCGCCCGCTCGCGTCGTAGACGGCGACCCCGACCGCGGCGGGTTCGCGCAGGAAGAGCGACAGGTGCGTCGCTCCCCGCCCGGGGGCCAGAGGATTCGGCACCGGTGCCGAAAGGACAAGCCGCGGTCCGCTCTCCTGCGTCCCCGATTCACCCACGCCAGCCGCCACGCAATCGATCGTAGCGCGCATGCTGGTGTCGAACTCGGCGGGGCTGCCACCCGCGGTCATGGTGCAGGGATAGTCACCGTCCTCGAGCGGCACGCCGAAGTCGTCCTTGCCGTCCCATGTGATGTGGTGTCTTCCGGCTTCTTGATCGCCATCCACGAACGTCCGGATGACCGTCGTCGAGTCCGGGCTCCACACCCGCAGGAGCACGTGCGCTGGCTTGGGCATCTCGAAGAACACGGATGTAGGACCCTGGAGCGGACAGAACGGGTTCGGCACATTCTGCTCGAGCTTCCAAGTCGGAATCTGCGGTTGGGCGTGCGAGACGGGAACGACGAAGGCGAGCAACAGGGGGAGCAGCATGAGATGCGCGGCCGGACGGGGCATGATGAGACTACTTCGCGTACTTCGCCTTAGGCTGGCCGATGGAGATGGACTGCGCGGGCGTGGGTGCGCTACCGAAGAGGTTGCCCTGCGATACCCATGGGTCAGTACTGACCTGCCCCCGGTGGTGATGCCAACTTCTACGTGAGTCCGATGGCGACCTGGATCGCCGCGGGTGCCGGTGGCCGGTAGCCGAGGGCGCTGTGCGGCCGCAACTGATTATGCTCCGCCCGCCAAGCCTCGACCAGTGTGGCCCACGGCCGCGAGCCATGATTTGGAGGCGCGGCGTGTTCATGCCAGCGGTCCCTCTGTGAAACGGCTGCGGAGCAGCTTGTGGTCGAGTGCATGAAGCGTGACCGACCCAACCAAGGCGCCACCTGCTGGCCTGTCGGTGTGGAAGTCCACATCGCCGTGAATGTCCACCGCCACGTCGTGCCAACCTGCCTGACGATAGGCGCGCCCCACCTCGCTACAGAGGCGCTCAAGATGGACGGCCAAGGCCCCTCCATTCCGGAAGAACTCGACCCTGTAGTGGTCACGTCCCGGACTGAGACTGATCATGCGATCTATCAGCCTGAACAGCCAGACCAAGAAGGCCTCTTCTTCTGGCGTCCACTCTGGTTTCGGACCGACGGGCACGACACCCCCTGTAGTCTCTTGGCTTCAAGCTCCCAGAATACCCGCAATCGGGCACGGGCTTCGACTGTAGCGATGCCTACTGATTCCGGAACAGCGCCAAGTGAACCTGCGGCCGAGCGTCTTGCTTGTGAGTCCCGGTTTGCCGTTGCTCGCTCTACCTGATTACCACCACCCGCGTCGTGCGCGTGTTCGCGCCCTGCGTCAGGCACACCAAGTATAGCCCCGGCGCGAGGTGCTGGCCCGCACCAAGGTCGAGCGTGTGCTGGCCTGCGCCAACGTCGTGTGAGGAGATACGGCGACCGCCTACGTCGAGCAACTCCAGCCGCGCAGGGGCATCGGTCGGCAGTGAGAAGTGGACCGTCAGCGCACCTCCCCGCGTGGGATTCGGGCGCACAGGGTCGAGGGCGAAGGTGAGGACGGTATTGCCCGCCGGCAGATCGACCCACGTCTCGCCATAGAAGCCCTCGACGCCCGCGTCGACGATGCCGAGCCTGTAACCCACGCGGGTGGCTGTGGCGTCGATGGGGTCCGTGTACCGCAGGTAGCCAGTGCCGTCTGCCGAGACCTCTCCGATCCGCGTCCACTCGCCACCGACCGGGAACCGATAGATGGTGGCCACGTTGCTTTCGCTTCCACCCATGAACCAGGTGAGTTTGACGCCGTCTGCAGTCACGTCGGCGCTGACCAATGAGAGCAGCACGGGCGTCCAGCCATCGGACCAGGCCCGCTGCACTTCGTCGTAGGAATTTCGCAGTGCGGAGATCGAGGCAAGCCGGTCGTTCCCCTGCCCAACGATGATCACGGCCCAGACCACCTGCGTGTCTCCCGGCGCCATGGTGAAGGGGCCGGAGGACAGCATCAGGCGCTTGTCGGCCAGGTTGTCATCGAGCCAGCCCGTGCCCACGACCGGGTTGCCCGAGTTGAAGTAGCGGGTGGGCAACCCGGTGGTCGGGTTCACCAAGTCGCCCCCGTCGGGCAGCAGACCCTGCATGTAGTTGTAGGTCGCCTCGGGCGAGGCCGGGTCGGTACCGCCGATGTACTTGTTGAACGATGTCATCGGCAGCGTCGTGGTGGCCCCGGCAAAGGGTTTCGGCCCCAGTAAGAAGTCGTAGCCCACCGCGGGCGGGGCCGAGCCGTAGATCTGGTCGCTGTTCGTGGCGTTGTAGCAGTAGCCCAGCGAGAGCGTGGTGTCGCAGCCCACCAGGTCGTCTCCCGCGCCGCCCAGATCCGGATCGGCCCACAGCGACACGTACATGTCCTGAAGCGTCGTCCGGTAGACCGCATCGGTCGGCGCCGAGAGCGCGGGGTGGACGATCTCGAACTTCAGGAAGATCGTGTTCCCCAGCGCCCCCTGCCGGTCGAAGGAGAAGGTGGTCTGCCGGATCTCGAGCCCCAGCGGGGCCGAGCCTCCGGCACCGTTCGTATGCCGCGCGGGGTCCGCGTCGTTGTACACACACCACAGCATCTGGTCGCCGGACACGTCGGGCCCGGGGATCTCCACGCTGTCGCCCGGGCTCGCCGGGTCGGGGAGTCGGTACATCTT
>Ga0315283_10002654_pt1 | contig 15038 bp, 12 predicted proteins | sample YL17G09_0_MG_FD_204541 | JGI IMG/M metagenome (GOLD analysis project Ga0315283, IMG submission 204541) | Sediment microbial communities from Yellowstone Lake, YNP, Wyoming, USA - YL17G09_0 | ecosystem: Environmental > Aquatic > Freshwater > Lake > Sediment | place: USA: Wyoming | collected... | reverse complement strand
CGCAGCTCGGTCAACTCGATCGCGAAGCGGCGCGTGATGAGATCCGCGACATTGTAAACGAAATCATCACTCTGAAAGACGTCGTGATGTCCATCGCCGAGCAGGAAGAGCTGCTCGAGGACATCTGCAATGACGTGCTGGGTTATGGCCCACTCGAACCACTTCTCGCGCGCGATGATATCTCCGACATCATGGTCAATGGCGCCAACCTGACTTTCATTGAAGTCGGCGGCAAAATGCAGCAGACCGGCGTAAGATTCCGTGACAATGGCCAGCTGCTGAACATTTGCCAGCGCATTGTGAGCCAGATTGGCCGGCGTGTTGATGAAGCAAGCCCCATATGTGACGCCCGCTTGCCGGACGGCTCGCGCGTCAACGTCATTGTCGCACCCCTCGCCATTGATGGCCCCGCACTGACAATTCGTAAATTCAAGAAGGACCGCCTCAAGCTTAATGATCTTGTGAAATTCAATTCGATTACGCCGGAAGGTGCAACAATCCTGGAGATCATCGGCCGGGTGCGCTGCAATGTGTTGATATCAGGTGGTACTGGTTCAGGAAAAACCACGCTGCTCAACTGCATGACCGGCCATATCGACCACGATGAACGCATCATCACCTGCGAAGATGCGGCCGAACTCCAGCTCCAGCAGCCCCACGTGGTGCGCCTGGAAACACGCCCGCCGAACCTGGAGGGTGAGGGTTCGATCACAATGCGCGATCTCGTGAAGAACTGTCTGCGTATGCGGCCGGAAAGAATCATCGTCGGCGAAGTCCGCGGCCCTGAGGCCTTTGACCTCCTGCAGGCCATGAACACCGGTCACGACGGCTCCATGGGGACGCTGCACGCCAACTCCCCCCGTGAAGCGCTTTCACGGCTTGAATCCATGATCACCATGGGTGGTTTCTCACTGCCATCCAAGACCATCAAGGAGATGGTCTGCGGATCGATTGACGTGATCGTGCAAGCCGCTCGTTTGAGGGATGGTTCACGCCGCATCACCCACATCACGGAAGTCGTGGGCATGGAAGGTGACGTGATCATAACTCAGGATCTCTTCCTATATGAAATCGTGGGCGAAGATGCCAACGGTAAGATCATTGGCCGCCACCGGTCAACCGGCATTGCAAGGCCACATTTCTGGGATCGTGCCCGTTACTACAATGAGGAAAGACGCCTGGCTGACGCGCTGGAAAAAGCCGAATTACGTAACGAACAAGATTAGAGATAGGCGGAAAGTGTAAGGCTGCGTCCGCGGCGCTGGGCTTTGAGGGATAATCACAAATATGTTGTTTGGCCAAGATATCACGCAAATCGCCTTTGTTTTTATGGCTGCGGTCGCCGTGGGTGGCTTGGCACTGGCGATATTCTATCCTATGTTTGTAGGTCCCACGGCCTCGACACGCATCCAGGCTGTGACATCGAACACCAAAACGCCTCCCAAACAGTCTTTTCGGTCAAGGCTGATGGAGGATCCCAAGGATTCCCGCCGCAAGCAGATACAGGAAACACTCAAGCAGGTAACCGACCGCGAGAAACAGCGCAAGAAACGCCTGACGCTTCGGGCGCTAATTTCTCAATCGGGTCTTGAAATCACGGTTCGCACGTTCTGGATGATCTCCTTAGTGCTGGGGCTAGTGTTTGCGCTTGTGCCATTTCTGATGGGCCTCCTCTGGTACGTTTCCATCGGTGCTTTCGTTATAGGCTTCCTGGGATTCCCCCGTTGGTTCCTGAAATACGTGCGCACCCGTCGCCAGAACATCTTTCTGCACGATTTTGCTGACGCCATTGACGTTATGGTCCGTGGCCTGAAATCCGGGCTGCCGGTGAATGATGCCATGCGCATCATCGCGGCCGAAACCGGACCACCCGTCGGGCCTGAATTTGCTGAAATCGTCGAAGGGCAGAAGATCGGAATTTCGATTGACCAAGGTGTTGAACGCATGGTCGAGCGGATGCCGCTGCCCGAGGTCAACTTTTTGTCTATCGTTATGAATATTCAGACCAAGACTGGCGGCAACCTGTCGGAGGCCCTGGGCAATCTGTCCAAGGTCTTGCGCGATCGCAAGAGGATGAAGGCCAAGATCAGGGCCGTGAGCCAGGAAGCCAAATCATCCGCGGCTATCATTGGTGCCCTTCCTTTCATCATCATGGGTGGCCTGATGTTCCTCAACCCCGCCTACATGGATCCATTGCTGAATACCGAAACAGGTCACATCGTGTTGACCGTTAGTGGCGGGTGGATGCTGACGGGCGTTCTGGTTATGCGCAAAATGATCAATATTGACATCTAGGTCGAGGCATTTTCAACAATGATGAACATCATAACCAGCCTCCTTCAAATCGAAGTCATGATCACCATATTGGTGGGGCTGGCAGCTTTCGCAACAGTGTTGACGATCGCCGCACCGTATTTTGAGAATGACAAGCTCGGCGCCCGCATCAAGGGTGTTTCTGTCGAGCGCGACAAGTTGCGGGCCGCACAAAAGGCCCAACTGATGGGCGGCGAAGCGCGGCTGCGTGAAAAACCGCAGAAAAGCCTGGTAGGCCAGATCGTCGAAACCCTTAACCTCAAGAATGTTTTCGAGGCTGAAGGTTCGCGCGAGATGTTGCGGCAGGCCGGCATGAGAAATGAACGGCATCTCGTTACCTTTCTTGGTATCAGGCTTGCATCGCCATTTGTGTTGGCCATTATCGCCTTTGTGTATTCCTCAACCGTGTTTGCTGACCGCGTTGCCCCCAATATGCGCATTACCGTTGCCATGGTAGCATTGGTTGTAGGCTTCTATCTGCCCAACGTGGTTCTCAGGAACCTTGTCAAAAGAAGGCAGGATTCCATTAGAAGATCATGGTCCGACGCACTTGACCTGCTTCTCATTTGCGTGGAGTCGGGCATGTCCATCGAGCCTGCAATGCAGCGCGTTGCCCGCGAAATAGGCAGCGGCTCGGTCGCACTTGCTGAAGAACTCACGCTGACCGTTGCAGAACTTTCCTATCTTCAGGATCGTCGCAAGGCCCTTGAAAACCTCGGCAAGCGTACCGGCTTGCCAACCGTTAAATCGGTGGTGACAAGTCTTATCCAATCGGAAAAATACGGTACCCCCTTGGGCACCGCGCTGCGTGTGCTGGCGCAGGAAAACCGCGATACGCGAATGTCGGAAGCAGAAAGAAAGGCAGCTGCCCTGCCACCAAAGTTGACTGTTCCCATGATCCTGTTCTTTCTGCCGGTCATTTTCGCGGTCGTTCTGGCGCCGTCCTTCATCCTCATCATGCAGGTGAAGTAGAAGACGGTTTACGGACAAAAAGAGACGGAGGCTTTTGGCCTCCGCCTCTCTCTTGGAGTCAACCGATGTCAGCCAGCAGTAGTGGTCGAAAGCTGCTGCCAGGTGTTTGGCTGCGATAGCATCTTCTGGAGATAGGCCAGGTTCGCCTCGACCTGGTCTGGTGGAAGGTCCTCGCTGGCAATCTTGCGCGATTCCTCAAAGCGTCCCTGCAGGCCCACGACAAGTGCCAGATTTTGCCGAATGCGTGGATTTTTCTGGCCTGCTGGCAAGGCAAGGGCGCTGCGTAGGGTGGCTTCACCCTGCTTGAGATTTCCCCCAAGCGCATAGGACATGCCAAGGTTATTAAGTACGGAAATCTGATTGGGCTGCATGCTCAAGGCCTTCTGATAGGATTCTCGCGCCTTGTCATATTGGCCTTGCTGGTCATAGGCAGATCCCAATGCCGAGTAGGTGCGCCAGTCGCCGTCGCCACTAGCGGCAGCGGCTTCCAAAACAGGAACCGAGTCAGCGGCATGTCCGCTGGCAATGAGTTTCTTGCCGTAGATTGACTGTAATTTTGCATTGGATGGATTTTGTGTAGCCAACGTTTGCAGTACGTTCAGCTGCTGGTTGGCTTGCCCCATTTTTTCCAGCCCATCAGCATAGGCAAGCCCAAGTTCCACGTTCTTCTGATCCTTGCTCCAGCGATTGCCAAGCTCTGCCGTCTTGGTGAAAGAGACAGGGCTGGTACTCGCCGTGGTCATGGGGTCGGCGGCATCGAGACTGGCGGTCTTGCTTTGGCATGCACCAAGGGCTGCCGCCGATGTTGCAAGCACCACGGGCACGATTAATTTCTGCAAATGTTTGCCCAGCCCCGTCGACATGTCCCCAACTCCAGTTTATCCGAATTAGTACGATTGCGTTAATAATGATGCGCAGGTGTCAATAAAGGATTAACCATGTTTACGTTCTTGTCGGAATCCACCAACCCAATGAAACGAGAAAATTGATGATCAGTGCCAAGGAAATCCTTAAAAAGACTGGCGATGAAAACACGGTAAAGCTGAGGGTTGTCACTCAGGCTTCTTGGCCCAAGATGAAGGGCGGGCTCAGCGTTTCGGCAAGCAAATGGGCGCAGGTCCAGGGCTTCAAGGGAACTGCCGGAACAAGCCTGCAAATCCCGAAGGCTGACGGCACGCTTGCAGACGCGTTTATAGGTTCAGATGAGAATGCCGACGGTTTTGCTATCGTCCGCACTTGCCACACCTTGCCTGCCGGCTCATACGCCTTGCAAGATACCGTTAAGCATATGGAGATTGCTTGGTGCCTGGAGGCCTATGGTTTTGATCGTTACAAGACGAAGCAGCGAAACATTCCCACCTTGGTGTGTGCAAAAAATGTGAATTACGATGGGGTGGTGAGCCAAGCCCGCGCAACATACCTCGTGCGCGACCTGATCAACACGCCAGCCAATGACATGGGACCGGATGAACTGGAGGCTGCCGCACGCAAGGTAGCCACACGACACAAGGCAAAGATCAACGTCATATCCGGTGCAGCCTTGCAGCGCGGCTTTCCCATGGTGTATAATGTTGGAAAGGCTAGTCCCCGCTATCCACGGTTGATTGATTTTTCCTGGGGCAAGCTGCGCGCGCCGAAAGTCACTCTGGTGGGCAAGGGCGTGTGCTTTGACACAGGCGGTCTCGACATCAAGACCGCATCGAGCATGGCCCTCATGAAGAAGGACATGGGCGGTGCGGCCAATGTGTTGGGACTTGCCCAGTTGATCATGGATGCAAAGCTGCCTGTGCGGCTGCGCGTAATCATTCCGGCGGTGGAAAATGTCATCGCAGGAAATGCCTTTCGTCCAGGCGATATTCTGAAGAGCCGCAAAGGCCTGACCATTGAAATCGGCAATACAGACGCTGAGGGAAGGCTGGTGCTTGGAGACGCCTTGAGCCTCGCGGACGAGCATTCCCCTGACCTGTTGATTGACATGGCCACGCTCACAGGTGCCGCTCGGGTTGCCCTTGGCCCCGATTTACCGCCCTTCTACACAACGGATGATAATATCGCGTCCGATATTGCCAGACACTCCGCGAGCCAGAAGGATCCGCTCTGGCGCTTACCGTTCTGGGAGCCATACTACAGTCTCTTTGAATCTTCCGTCGCCGATATGAATAACAGTTCTGACAGTGGCTATGCTGGTTCAGTAACCGCCGCATTGTTTCTCAAGCGTTTTGTTGAGAGGGCGAAATCCTATGTTCATTTTGACATATTCGGATGGACGCCAAGTGCCAAGCCAGGTTTCCCCAGGGGCGGCGAAGCGCAGGGAATTCGGGCCTTATTCGCCGTCATTGCCGATCGATACAGGAAATAGTCTTGCGCTCGGCCCTGGAATGGGAAAGAATAAAACGTACCCGTAATGAATGTAGAGGCCGCAATGGCAATTCCCTTGGGCACAGCCCAGGCTCTCAAGCTTTGGCATGATGTCAATCTCGCTCAGGTGCATGGCGAGGAGGCCGATCTCTCCTTGCGCCAGGTCAGCATTTTGTTGACCATCTACATGGAAGCCCCACCTCACACCATTCGCGATCTTGCCAGCAAGCTGCATGTCTCCAAGCCAGTCATCACCAGGGCGCTCGACTCTATGGGCAAATTGGGTCTTGTGGCCCGCCGGCGCGACGAAGCCGACCGCCGCAATGTTCTGGTGCAACGGACCGTCAAGGGCGCATTGTATCTCGACAGGCTGGCCAATCTCATCGGCAGCAAATCGAAGAATCTCTAGCCATGACCGAAACCGACAAACGCCTCCATGCGCCAGGCGTAAACCATGACGCTGCAATGGTGATGGAAGTCACCACGCCCTTTGTATCACTCCAGCGTGAACCCTCATCGTCATCCATGCAGATCACCCAAGCGCTGTTTGGCGAAAGGATAAAGGTCTTCGACGTGCAAAGCGATTGGCTGTGGTGCCAACTTCAGCGCGATTCCTATGTGGGATACATCCTCAAGTCATCCGCCAGTGAAGTTCTGTCGAATCCATCACACCGGGTGGCCGTACCGTCGACCTTTATGTATCCAAAGGCTGACATCAAGTCCCAGCCCGTTCTGGCTCTACCTATGAATGCGCAGGTAGAGGCGGTGGCCGCCGATGGCAAGTTCACCCAGATTTCCAATGGAAAATTTGTGTATTCGGCCCATCTCAAGCAGGCAGAAGAGTTCGAAATAGATTTTGTCGCCATTGCCGAAAAATTTCTCAATGTGCCTTATTATTGGGGCGGCAAAACCATCTTCGGACTCGATTGTTCAGGGCTTGTGCAATCATCGCTCCAGGCCTGCGGCATTGCCGTCCTGCGTGACACCGACCTGCAGGAAAAACAATTGGGCCGTAATCTGATGGTGAATGACCTTGCTGGCCTGCAGCGGGGTGACCTGGTCTTCTGGAAGGGCCATGTCGGCATCATGACCGATGATAAAACCCTGCTGCATGCCAACGGCCACCACATGCTAACCGTGAAAGAGCCACTCGCAGATGCGGTCGATCGCATTGCACTGACGGGCTCGCAGGTGACGAGTGTGAAGAGGCTTGAGGGCAGGCTCTTCTCAGGCGGGGGCTAATACCCGCGCGCCCGGTCCACGAGATTGACAAGAGGCAATCCTGCCCTATGCCGTTCGATTTGCGCATTCAAATAGGCGCATATTACTTCCGGGTCGGAGTCAGCGGCAATGTGTGGTGTCACGGTCACCCTTGGATGCACCCAGAAGGGATCATCGGCGGGAAGCGGCTCTACGGCAAAAACGTCAAGGGTTGCTGCATAAAGCTCGCCGTTGTCGAGGCAAGTGAGAATGTCACTGGCCACCTGCTGGCGGCCGCGCCCTGCGTTGATCACGATGGGTGCGCCAAAGGGGCCACGCCGCGACAATTTTTGGATCGTGGTGCGATTTACAATGCCGTCGGTTTCAGGCGTTGCCGGTAAAAGCGAAACCAGGATATCTGTGCGAGCCAGGAAAGCGTCGAACTCGGCTGTACCTGCGAAGCTTTCGACCCCATCAATGGCCTTGTGGCTCCGACTCCAGCCAGCAACCTTGAATCCCAAGTCATGCAGGCGTGTCGCTGAATCCCGTCCCATAACGCCCATTCCCATGATGCCCACCGACAGAGCCGAGGCAGCATGGGTCGGGAAGTTGTCCCACTTGCGTAGGTGCTGGTTAGCGTCGATGCGTCGCTGCTGCCTATGATGCAGCAGCACATGCAACACGACGTATTCCGTCATGCGTCCAGTAAGATCATCGTCATTCACGCGCACAATCGGAATTTCCGGGGGGAGCGTAGGATCCTTGAGAATGGCATCCACGCCGGCGCCAAGCGAAAACATCACCTTGAGGTTGGGCAGCTTGCGCAACACATCAGGTGGCGGCAGCCAGGCAGCGACATACTCAATGTCCTCAACCCGACCCATGCCGTCAGGCCAGATGCGGACATCAAGGCAAGGGGCCACCCTGTTCATGGCCGCTTTCCACGGCTCCATTGGCCAGGTCGGGACAACAAACAGAAATGCCATTACTGCCTCACAATACTATCAGGGGCAGCCCGCATATTCAGTGAAGCTGCAATAAGCGCCTTGGTGTAGTCCGTTTGAGGATGATCAAATATCTGCGCAGCAGGACCGCTTTCGACTGCCATGCCGTTGCGCATGACAATGACGTCGTTGGCCAATGCCCGCACTACCTTGAGATCATGACTAATGAAGAGATAGGTGAGGTTGTGCTTGGATTGCAGCGCGCGCAGCAAATCTACGATCTGGGCCTGCACCGACATGTCGAGTGCAGATGTAGGCTCGTCCAGCATGATGAATTTGGGAGAGAGGGCAAGGGCGCGCGCAATGGCAATGCGCTGGCGTTGGCCACCGGAAAACTCGTGCGGGTAGCGGTCCATGGTTTCTGGATCGAGGCCCACCTCGGTGAGGGCCTGGGCCACGTGGGCGCGGCGTTCCTCGGCAGTTGTAAGTGTACCCTGAACAATCAGACCTTCCTCGACAATCTGAAGGATAGACAGGCGTGGCGATAGCGATCCGAACGGGTCCTGGAACACGATCTGCATATCCTTGCGCAGGGGTCGCATCTCTCGGGAATTCAGACCATCGATACGGTTGCCCTGGAAGGTGATGGCCCCGGTGGAGGAGATGAGCCGGAGCACCGCCAATCCCAGGGTAGTCTTGCCGGAGCCCGATTCCCCAACGATACCAAGCGTCTGTCCGGCACGCACAACCGTGTCGAGCCCGTCCACAGCCTTGATATGGCCCACTACCTTGCGGAAAAAGCCGCGGCGAATGGGGAACCAGATTTTCAGGTCTTTTGTCTCCATCACCACAGGGGCAGACGCGTCGGACTTGGGCGGCCTCCCCTTAGGCTCGGCAGACAGCAGCATCCTGGTATAGTCATGTTGTGGATTGGCGAAAATGGCCTTCGCGTTGCCGACCTCGACAACCTTGCCTTTCTGCATGACACATACGGTGTCGGCCATGTGGCGCACGATGCCGAGGTCGTGGGTGATGAGCAGAAGGGCCATACCGTTTTCAGCCTGCAGCTCCCTGAGCAGCTTCAGAATCTGGGCTTGCACGGTCACATCGAGCGCAGTCGTGGGCTCGTCAGCAATGAGAAGGTCGGGATTGTTGGCCAGCGCCATGGCGATCATGATGCGCTGGCGTTGCCCTCCTGACAGCTGGTGCGGATAGTCTTGCAGCCGCGTTTCGGGATCACGAATACCAACCTTGGTGAGCAGGCTCACGATGCGCTGGCGGGCCTCCTCGCCCTTTAGGTCCTGGTGCAGTTCCAGTATCTCGCCGATTTGCCGCTCCACGCTGTGCAGCGGATTGAGGGATGTCATCGGCTCCTGGAAAATCATGGTAATATCGTTACCGCGCACGGCGCGCAGTTCCCGTTCATTGGCGTCCAGCAGTTCCTTGCCCTTGAACAGGATGCTGCCGGAGGGATGCTCCGCAGCAGGATAGGGCAAGAGTTTGAGAATGGAGAGGGCCGAGACGGATTTGCCGGAGCCTGACTCACCCACTAGCGCGAGGGTTTCCCCACGCTTGAGCGTGAATGACACCCTGTCGACAGCCAGGGTTGCCTTGCCATCCTGCCGGAAGGCGACCGACAGATCCTTGACCTCAAGTAGTGCGTCAATCATGCGAATGTCTTTCGCGGATCGAGCGCATCACGCACCGCTTCGCCGATGAAGACCAGCAATGTGAGCATGATGGACACCACGAAAAATCCGGTAAAGCCCAGCCAGGGAGCCTGCAGGTTTGATTTTCCCTGGGCCAGCAGCTCACCCAGTGATGGAGAACCGGGTGGCAGGCCAAAGCCGAGAAAGTCCAGTGCAGTGAGAGTGGTGACCGAGCCCGACAGGATAAAGGGCATGAATGTCACGGTTGAAATGAGGGCATTGGGCAGGAGATGCTTGAACATAATCTTGGCATTGCTTAATCCCAGGGCCTTTGCTGCCCGCACATACTCGAAATTGCGGGCGCGCAGGAATTCCGCACGCACGACGCCCACAAGTCCCGTCCAGGAAAACAGGACGAGGATGAACAGTAGAAGCCAGAAGGTCGGGGTGATGAAGGCGGCCAGGATGATCAGCAGGTAAAGGGTTGGCATGGACGACCAGATATCGATGAAACGCTGGAACAGGAGATCTGTCCAGCCACCAAAATAACCCTGCACCGCTCCTGCCGCCACGCCAATCACGGACGAAAAGAAGGTCAGGATGAGTCCGAATGCCACCGATATGCGGAAACCATAGATGAGCCTCGCAACCACATCACGTCCCTGGTCGTCAGTGCCCAGCCAGTTCATGTTGCCGACGATACAGTTGGCATCCGTGGTCGTGAGCGGATATTTGGCGCAAGCCTCTTGGCGTGTGAGGTTGGAGGCCGGTGTTGACGGCGCGGGCTGGGGGAGTTCGTTATTCACCGTATTGTAGGAATAGCGGATGGGCGGCCAAATCATCCAGCCGTTGGCGCCGATTTCATCCTGGTTTACTGGATCGCGGTAGTCGGTTCGCGCCAGAAAGCCGCCGAATTTCGATTCAGGATAGTTAACGAATGTGGGAAACAGAAGCTCGCCCTTGTAGAAGGCGAGGATGGGTCGGTCATTGGCAATGATGGGTGCGAATACGCTGATGAAAAACAACAGGCCAAAGATCCACAGCGACCACAGCCCGCGGCGGTTGGCCTTGAACAGCTCCCAACGCCGTCGGTTTAGACCCTTGAGTGTAATAAGCGCCATCAGATCAAACCTCTCGCGCTTCAAAGTCGATGCGCGGATCGATCCACATGTAGGTGAGATCACTTATCAGTCCCACCACAAGACCCACCAGTGTGAAGATATAAAGATTGGCAAAAACGATCGGGTAGTCGCGGTCAAGCGATGCCTTGTAGGTGAGGTAGCCTAGTCCATCCAGCGAGAAGATAGTTTCGATTAACAGTGAACCAGTGAAGAAGGCGCTCAGGAATGCACCCGGGAACCCAGAGATCACCAGCAGCATGGCGTTGCGGAACACATGGCCATAGAGCACTTGCCTTTCGGTCAGTCCCTTGGCACGTGCTGTTACCACATATTGCTTCTTGATTTCATCGAGGAAGGAATTCTTCGTGAGCAAAGTCATGGTTGCAAATCCGCTAATGCCCAGGGCAAAAAGCGGAAGGGCAAGATGCCAGGCATAGTCAACGATTTTTCCAAACCAGGTCATTTCATTGAAGTTGTCAGAAGTGAGCCCGCGCAACGGGAACCAGGTATAGTAACTACCGCCGGCAAATAGCACGATGAGAAGGATAGCCAAAATGAAACTGGGGATGGCGTAACCCACGACGATGACAGCGGACGTCCACACGTCAAAATTCGTACCATCCTTCACGGCCTTGCGGATCCCGAGAGGAATGGACACGAGATAGGTAATCAACGTAAGCCACAGCCCGAGCGAAATTGACACCGGCATTTTTTCAACCATCAGGCTCACCACGTCGCGGTCCCTGAAATAACTCTTGCCGAAATTGAAGGTGAGGTAGTCCCTTATCATCAATAAAAAGCGTTCGTGCACCGGCTTGTCAAAGCCAAACTGCCTTTCCAGTGATTTGATAAATTCCGGATCAAGGCCTTGGGCGCCCTTGTATTTTATGCTGACATCACTGCCAGCCTGGGCCTGGTTGTTGCCACCCGCTTCATTGCCGGAATTACCGCTGATGCGCGCGGTGGCATCGACATCGGTGCCCTGCATCTTGGCGATGACCTGCTCCACGGGGCCACCTGGCACGAATTGGATGACCGCAAAGGTCATCAGCATGATGCCCAGCAATGTGGGCACCATGAGGAGAATGCGCTTGAGAAGATAGGAACCCATGTGTCCTAACCGGCCTTGACCTTGGCGGCCCTGGCTTCGTCCCACCACCAGATGGTGGGGAAACCAAGATAGTAATCAGGCAACTTCTCGGGCCTGCCGAAACGGTCCCAGTGAGCCACACGCTGATAGGGTGTGTACCACATGGGCACCACGTAATGATTCCATATCAGTGCACGGTCAAGCGCCTTGCAGGCCGTCGTGAGTCCAGCTCGATCCTTTGAGAAGATGATCGCATCGACCAACTTGTCTATGGCAGGGCTCTTGATGCCAACGGCATTGCGGCTGCCCTTTTTGTCGGCTGCCTCCGATCCCCAGAAATCTCGTTGTTCATTGCCCGGAGAAAGTGACTGGCCCCAATTGCCGACGATGACGTCATAGTCGAAGGTTTCACTCCGGCGCTGGTACTGCGCACTATCGACGGTCTTGATGGTCACCACGACGCCGAGGAGTTCCAGCTGCTGCCGATAGGGCAAAACGATGCGCTCAAAGAGCGGTGAATCAAGCAGGAATTCTACTTCCAGTTTTTCACCCTTGGTATTCTTGAGAACCGATTTGCCGCCATCCTCAGTCACGTTCCATCCGGCCTCCGCCAGCAGTTTCGAGGCCTGGCGCAGGTTCTTGCGGCGCTCGACCGCGTTGCCATTCACGGGATTGGAAAATTCCGTGGTGAATACTTCCGGCGGCAGCTGGTCTTTCAACGGCTCCAGCAGTTGGAGTTCTTCCGGCGAAGGCAAGCCCTTCGCCTCCATTTCGGAGTTGTTGAAGTAGCTGCGTGATCTGGTGTACTGACCATAGAACAGGTTCGTATTTGACCATTCAAAGTCAAAGGCAAAATTGAAGGCCTGGCGTACGTGCACATCCTTGAACTTGTCACGTCGCATGTTGAAGGCAAAGCATTGCATGCCCTCCACCTGCTTCAGGGTGATTTCTTCCTTCACGAGCCGGTTTGCGGTGACGGCAGGAACATCGTAGCCGGTTGCCCAGTTCTTGGAACTTGTCTCCAGGCGGTAATCATACTGGTCACCCTTGAAGGCTTCGAACTGTACGTTGGCATCACGAAAGAATATGGTTTCAATCTCAGCGAAATTGTTCTGCCCAACATTTACCGGCAGATCCTTGCCCCAGTAATCCTCGACGCGCCGCAGCAGGACGGAGGTACCGGATTTGACATCTGCAACCTTGTAGGGGCCGGACCCCAGCGGCACTTCCATGGTGGTCTCGCTGATATTCCGCTGCTTGCCGTTTGCGTCCTTGCCCTGCCACCAGTGCATGGGAAGAACCGGTAGCTGCCCGGTGATTTGTGGCAGTTCGCGGTTGCCCTTCTGCGAAAAGGAGAACGTTACTTCATGCTCACCAGTTTTTTCGGCCTTCACCACATTCTTGTAATAGGCATTATAGGAAGGGTTGATTTCCCGGAGTGTCATCATGCTCCACACAACGTCTTCAGGCGTTATTGGCATGCCGTCGTGAAAGCGGGCTTGCGGGCGCAGGCGGTAAACCACAGAAGACCAATCCAGCGGAAACCAGACGCTCTCTGCAATCAGTCCATATTCGGTGGAAGGTTCATCAAGGGAAGAGGTGAGCAGGGTTTCATTTCCTGCCGCGCCAAAGGAGTCACCCTTGAAGGTGTAGGGATTCAGGCTGTCGAACGAGCCCACGGCGGACACGCGTACCCTGCCGCCCCTCGGTGCAACTGGGTTTACATAGTCGAAATGTTTGAAATCGGGCGGATACTTAATGTCGTCAAAAAGGGTCAAGGCGTGACGAAATTGTCTATCCTCAGCCGTAGCCACGGACACACCGGCTATTCTGGCAAAGGGAATGAGGCCTGCCAGGTGCAACAGGGTGCGGCGGCTAATGCTCATGTTGGGCAAACTCCATATTTGATTCGATATAATAGATACGCATGGCCGGCGCCAAAAGAAAACACCGGCAAGGGACTTGCCGGCGTTAATTCTTCGCAATAATTCCTGCCTTTATGGGGCCGGAAATGGCTTGGGTGAATCTGAAAGTGATGCAAGGTAAGCAATCACGTCAGCCCGTGTCTGGTCCTTCTTCAGCCCGGCAAACCCCATTTTGGTGCCTTTTACGTATATCTTGGGGGTGGCGATAAACGCATTCAGATTGTCGTAGGTCCATTTGTCAGTGGCGTGGGTCTTGATGCCGTCCGAATAGGTAAATCCTTCGTGTGAGGCGATCTGACGGTCAACCACGTCCCAAAGATTGGGGCCCGTCTTGTTGGGGCCCCCCTTGGTGAAGTCATGGCAGGCGGCACAGGCTTTTGCGGCAGCCTCGCCCTTTGCCACATCAGCGGACGCCAAAAGTTTGCCAATGGAAACGGCTTCGCCGCTTGCAGCCGGGGCTTCAGCCGTACCGGAAGCCTCGGCAACCTCGATCAGGAAACCAGGCTTTTCCGGTGCTGTTGTGTGATAGACCGCACCGGCAAGTTCTTTTAGGCCGAATACCACTAAGGCTGTGGCCAAGACAGCACCCGCGATCTTGTTGAATTCAAAGCTATCCATGGGGTAGATGGTCCTCTAAAACGAACATTCGCGCCGGAAACTAATTGTTTCTCTCTGAAGCCGCAATACGTATAAGGCGCTTTGAACAATTTGCCGCGCCCAGAACCAAACCCATGATTGCCTACGAAAAAACCATCATCGTCATACCCGCACGCATGTCATCGGTGCGGTTGCCGGGAAAGCCGCTGGCCGACATCCATGGGTTTCCCATGATTGTGCATGTCTGGAAACGTGCCATGGAAGCCAATATTGGTAAGGTTCTGGTTGCGGCCGCCGAAAATGAAATTGCCGAGGTCATCAGGAACCAGGGTGGCGATGCCATTGTGACCGAACCGTCTCTGCCGTCGGGGTCCGATCGCATCGCAGCAGCCCTGAAACTCAGGGACATCCATGAGAACTTTGAATATGTGGTGAATCTCCAGGGGGATTTGCCAACCATTGATCCCCTGTCGCTGCAGCGCTGCCTTGCCGGCCTGACCAATGACACTGTCGACATCGCCACCATCGCAGCGCGCATTGAGACCGACCAGGATGTCAAAAACCCTAATATCGTCAAAGCTATTGCTCCATTGAATGGTGACCGGGAGGCTGCCTATGCGAGGGATTTCGTGCGCATCGTGGGGCCGGAACATGAGGCTCCCTACTGGCACCATATCGGCGTTTATGCCTACCGCAGGAAGTCGTTGCAGCGGTTCGTAAGCCTGCCCGTGAGCACGCGGGAGGCGCTCCGCAAGCTTGAGCAGATGCGGGCCCTTGACAACGAGATGCGTATTGCCGTTGTCAAGGTGGATACGGTTCCTCTCGGTGTGGATGCACCTGCCGATTTGGAGGCAGCGCGGCTGATTTTG
>Ga0315283_10002652_pt1 | contig 15039 bp, 9 predicted proteins | sample YL17G09_0_MG_FD_204541 | JGI IMG/M metagenome (GOLD analysis project Ga0315283, IMG submission 204541) | Sediment microbial communities from Yellowstone Lake, YNP, Wyoming, USA - YL17G09_0 | ecosystem: Environmental > Aquatic > Freshwater > Lake > Sediment | place: USA: Wyoming | collected... | reverse complement strand
GTGCTGGCACGGAGCGTGCTGATGGTCTGCCAGCGGAGGGGGGGACCTCCAAGAGAACCGGTGACACTGCCGGATGAAAATCTGGGCTAGGCGGCACAGCGGGGGATTCGGTCGAGGGTACGAGCCCGAGTCACTAGACAACGAACCGTCCTCTGCGACCGCCTAGCTCGGATCGTGAATGATCCACCCGGAGCGCGGTCGGCGTCTGACGCCGAGAAGACAGGCAGACCCGGTCTCCGCATCTTCAGCGCGCAGACCCGGCCCGCTCCGGGTTTGCAGGGCACCGGCCCAGGACGTGGTTGGCCGACATTGGGGGATGGCCCGGCCGACAGAATCTGCACCAGGCCGGTGTCCTGCCGTTTTTGTGAAGGTGTGGCGCCAGATTCACACCTGTGTGCGAGGCGCACGATTGAGCCGCTCAGCGGGTTTCCCGCAGGGCGGTTTCGTGCTTTTCCCGCGTTGATCCGCAAGGGGTTGTGCCCGCGCCCCGCCTCGCGCGATCAGCGATATGGCATGGCACGGCCGTTGCTTTATGATGCTAGCCCGGACCTATTGATGGACCGCGTTGTGAGAATGCGAGGTTGTGCGCGACTGTATCTGCCTGGTCGATCCGGGCGGCCGTGAGTTGAAGGCGAAACTGGCGGTCGAAGAGAGTGTGGCACAGCGGCGGCCGATCGTCTGGCTGCGTAAGTAGGAGGGGATTCTCGTGCGCTGGACGCAGATAGCAGGCGCGGCCATGGTGCTCGCCGTGCTCCCGGGCTGCGCGATCTGGGTGGGAACGCGCCACCCGCTGACAGCGTCCTACGCCTCCACCGGACGCCCATCGGCGAGCTACTACTGCTATGATTGTCACGGGCACCGCTACCTCGATCCGTACTACGACTGGTGCGTGGGCTACGGGTTCCGCTACACCTGGGACCGCCACCCAGAAACGGTCCGCGTTTACCGCGAGCGCTACGTGCGAATCAAGGAGCAGAACCCCTCGTATGGCCGCTACCGCTACCCGGTGGAATACCGGGGGCAGCGACGCTACCGCGAGCCGCGCGATTACGATTCATGGCGGGCCGGGGCGGCCCACGGGAAGCTGCCGGGGCCTGGCGATCTGAAGGTTCGGGAGAAGACCCGGCTTGAGCCGGGTAACAGGAAGACGAAGCAGCAGGATGAGAGGGACCGGGAGCACCTTCCGGCCGAGAAACCGCGGGACTCGCGGCCGGCCGGCGGACAGCGGCCCGGACCTCCGGGAGGAGCGTGACCATGTTGCGAGTGCGGTGGCTTCTTGGTGCCCTCATGATGGGGCTCGTCCTCGCCCCGCCCGCGGTTCGGGCCCGGGCGGTGGGTGTGGACATCTGGACCGATCGGGGTAAGGACGCGGTGTACGAACCGGGAGAGCCGGTCGAGATCAAGGTGCGCGCCTCCGACGACGGCTACCTGCTGGTCTACGACATCGACTCGGAGGGCTACGTGCGCGTGCTGTATCCCTACGAGGGGAGCAGCGGCTACGTCGCGGGCCGGCAGACCTACCGGGTGCCGCCCTACCAGTCGGGCCTGCAGCTCGTAGTGCAGGGTCCCGTGGGACAGGGCTACATCGTGGCCCTCGTCTCTCGCGAGCCCTTCAACGCCCTGCCCCGCTACCTGCGTCCCTACGACCCGCAGGCCGAGGGGGCGGGTTACGTGGGCGAGGAGGAGGACGAGGAGGGCGTGACCTCGGACGGCCGCATCATGGGCGACCCGTTCGTGGCCATGGAGCGCATCCGCCGGCAGGCGCTGAGCGATGCGAACGATCCCGAGATCTTCGCCACGGCCTACACCTCGTACTACATCCACCAGCCCGTGCGCTACCCGCGCTACCTCTGCAACGACTGCCACCGCCCCGGCCAGTGGGCCTGGTGGGATGGCTACGATCCCTACTACACGAACTGTTCGGCGTTCGATTTCCGCGTCTACTGGGGTTGGAGCTGGGGACCGCGCTACTGGTTCGGCACCGTGCCCTACTTCTGCTATGTGCCCCGCTGCTATCCGTGTGCGCCCTACGACCGGCCCTACTACTCGTCGTGGAACGGCCAGCGGCAGTGGAACACGCTGTGGAGCGGCCATCTCAGGCGTCACAAGACGCCGCCGCCCACGGGCTACACGCCGCCGGGTCGCTATGACGGGTTGGCCCGGAAGGAAGGCAAGCCGCTGCCGCCGGGCTTCCTGGCCGGCGAGTACGTGAGAGGTGTGAACGGCGTGCGTCTGCGCGTGCCGATTGGGGCGAACCGCCCCAGTGTCCGGGAGCCGGTGCAGGGCAGGCAGCTTCAGGACGGCGTTCGGCCCGGCCCGTCGAGCCGGCCGGGAACGACCTGGGGCCCCGCAGGGCGCCCGGGTTCCGGCGAGGGTGGGCGTTACGATCGCCCGCGCGACACGCGGCCGGTGCCCGGCCGTACTCCGCCGGGCACCGCACCCTCCGCGCCGCGCTACGACCGGCCGCGTGAAGGAGCGCGGCCCTCGTCACCGCCGCCGAGGTACGAACGCCCGAGTGAGGGGGCGCGGCCCTCGTCACCGCCGCCGAAGGTCGAACACCCGCGCGAGGAGTCGCGGCCTTCGTCACCGCCGAGCAACCCGGCGCCGAGCCCCACGCCCACGCGGGGCAACCCGGATCGGGGTTCGGGCGGTGAACGTCACGGCAGGGGCTGATCGATCTGCATGGTAGACTCCATACTCGCATGGGTGGGGAGCGGGACCGGGACGGCCGGCTCCGCCTCGCCCGCATCCTCGTGGTGCCGGCCGCAGCCGACCGGCGCCCGCTCCGAGGGGACTCGATGAAGCCATTCCGTGTCGCGGCCGCGTGTGCCGCGCTCGTCCTGCTCTGCGCACGGCCCGCCTTCTGCTCCCCCGCCTTCCTGGAGATTCCGGCGGGGGCACGGGCCTGCGCGCTCGGGGGCGCGTTCGCGTCGCTCGCACAGGGCGTCGAGGCGGCCTTCTGGAATCCGGCCGGACTCGAGGGCGTGAAGGGCATCCAGATCACGGGCACGCACGCTGAATACATGCAGACGCTGCGCCTCGAGCAGTTCGCGGTCGCGGGCCGCTCCTTCGGCGGCGGGCTCGCGGCCTCGCTGCGCGCGCTTTACTCCGAACCAATTCCGGAGACCGACGCGGATGGGAACCTGACCCTGGGAGGTTCCTTCGGCTACCACGACCTCGAGTTCGCGCTGGCCTACGGACGTTCCGTCGCACCCGGACTGAGCGTGGGTGGCACCGTGCAGGCCCTGCGCGAGCGGATGGCCGAAGTTTCCGCGAGCACGTACGCGGCCGGGTTCGGTGCGGTGTGGGCGCCGGCGCGGGTGAGCGGGCTGCGGCTGGGACTCAGCGCGCACAATCTCGGGAAGGCAGCCCGCTACGGGCTCGAAGGCGGGGGCGATCCCATGCCACTGCCGGCTGCGGTGCAGGCGGGCGGCTCCTGGCAGCGCGGATTCGAGCACGGCGCCGTGCTGCGGACCGCGCTCGAGGGCCGCTTTACCCGCGGACGCAACGCCATCGGCATGGCGGGTGTGGAAGTGGCCACCACGGGGGGGACGAACGGCGCCGGCGCCGCCGCGCTGCGCGGCGGACTGCGCGTGAAGGACGACGCGTCGAGCTACAGCCTGGGCGTGGGGTACGCGCTCCGCGGCCTGTGCGTGGACTACGCCTTCGTGCCCATGCGCTTCGATCTGGGCGACACGCACCGCTTCGCGTTCACCGCGCAGTTCTGAGCGCGCACGCTCACCCGCCCCAGCGCTCGAGCCGCACCGCGCCGTTCTCGAGCACGGCATGGCTGAAGCGGTCGATCCAGTCGCCGAGCAGAAAGAACTCGTGGCCCGTTTCGCGCCGCTCGTAGACCTGGTGGAAGTGGCCCACCATCACCGTGTCGAAACCCTCGGCGAAGCGCGGCAGCGCGATCTCGCGCCACAGCCGCTCCGGCTCGACCACCCGCTCTCCGCGCGCGCGGCGCGACCAGCGCGAGACCTGGCGGGCGAGCGGGATGCCGAGGTCCGGGTGCAGCAGCCCGTAGAGCGCGATGCTCAGCGGGTGGCGGATCACGCGCCGCAGGACGCGGTAGCCCAGATCGCCGCCGACCAGCCCATCCCCGTGGTGGAGCCAGATCCTGCGGCCCTGCGTGGCCAGCACCAGGGGGCCGTCGTGCGTCTCGACCCCGACCTCTTCGGCGAGGAAGCGTCCGAGCCAGAAGTCGTGGTTGCCGTTGAGGTAGCGGAGCGTCACGCCCGATTCGCGCAGGCGCTTGAGGATGGTGAGCGTGGCGAAGTGCCGCCGCGGGATCGCCGTGCGGTATTCGAACCAGAAATCGAACAGGTCGCCGACGATGACCAGGGTGGAGGCGCGGCCGGGCAGCGAGTTCAGGAAGTCGTGAAGCCGGCCCTCGCGCGCCGCCTCGCACTCGCGGCTCTCGACGCCCAGGTGGGCGTCGGAGATGAAGAACACGGCCTCAGGAGGCATGGGACGCAGTGTAGCCGAGCTGCCGCCGGGGCTTCCAACGGATACGTGACCTCCGGCTGGCGCGGGGTATACTGCGCGCAACCGGCGCGCAGTTGCCGCGGCGAGCGCGCTCCACGCCGCGCTCGGCCCGCCGTCGCGGATAATTGACGGCTTTCTGACAGCCTCCGGGCTGCACGCGATAACCTAATGGTATGGTGACCATGGGTACTCCGGTCCGCACCGTACGGAGGCCCACGCCTCGTTTTCACGGCCCGGCGCCGGACACCCGGCAGGGGGATTCACGATGAAGAATGAGCCTTTCACCCGTCCGCGCAGTCACTATCTCACCGCGGCTGGCCTCGTCCTCGCGGGCCTCGTGATCGGACTGGGCCTCAGCGCCGGGCTCGACCTGCAGCGCGACTCCGCCGCCCAGCACCGCGAGCGGCCCGCGATCGCGGGCGGCGGAGGCTCGCTCGAGAGCCCGTTCGTCGCGGTCGTCGAGCGGACGCTTCCGGCGGTCGTCTTCATCGACGTGAAGAAGAAGGTGTCGGGTGCGCGGGCGCTCCCGCAGGACGAGATGTTCCGCCGCTTCTTCGGCCAGGAGCCGCCTTCGCGGCCGCGCGTCGAGCCCTCCTCGGGCTCGGGTTTCCTGATCGACCCCGAGGGGCACATCCTGACGAACAACCACGTGGTCACGAACGCCGAGGCCATCACCGTCACGCTCAACGACAAGCGGACCTTCAAGGCCACGGTGGTCGGCGCCGACCAGGAGACCGATGTCGCCATCATCAAGATCGACGGGCGCGACCTGCCGTCGCTGCCGCTGGGCGACTCGGACCAGTTGCGCATCGGTGACTGGGCCATCGCGATCGGCAATCCGCTGGGCGAGCTGCGCGGCTCGGTGACCGTGGGCATCATCAGCGCGCAGGGGCGCTCGAACCTGAACATCTTCGGCGGCACGCCCGAGTACCAGGACTTCATCCAGACCGATGCCTCGATCAACTTCGGCAACTCGGGAGGCCCCCTGTGCAACATCCACGGGGAGGCCATCGGCATCAACACCGCCATCAACCCGAGCGGGCAGGGCATCAGCTTCGCCATCCCCATCAACCTGGCCAAACACGTGGCCGAGCAACTCATCGCCTCGGGCAAGGTGAAGCGGGCCTGGATGGGTGTGGGTCTGGCGGAACTGACCCCCGAGCTGGCGGAGGGCTTCGGCATCAAGGGCAGCAAGGGCGTGGTGGTGCAGAGCGTGCACGCCGGGCAGCCGGCTGCCCTGGCAGGCCTTGAGCGCAACGACGTCATCGTCGAACTCAACGGCGCGCCGGTCGCGGACATGCAGAAGTTCCGGCTCCGGGTGGCCGATATGCCGGTGGGGAGCCGCATCAACCTGGTCGTACTGCGCGAGGGACGCCGTCTGCCCATCACGCTGACGCTGGCCGAGCGCACGGACGCTGCGGTGGCCCAGGTGCAGCCATCCGGTGATGACGGGACGGTGCCCGCGCCCGGCGGTCTGCGGGTGCGCGACCTCACGCCCGAGGAGAAGACCGGCACTCCCGCGCAGTCGGGGGTGGTCGTGACCGGAGTCGAGAATGGCAGCGCCGCACAGGAGTCGGGGCTGCAGCCGGACGACCTGATCGAGGAGGTGGGTGGCAAGCCTGTGACCTTGGCAGTGGCCTTCGCGAAGACGCTGCGCGACGCCAAGGCGGCCGGCAAGGCGCACGCGGTGCTGCTCGTGACGAGTGACGGCAATACGCGTTATGTCCCGCTGGGACTCGAATGAGGCCCGGCGCGTGAGGAACCCGGAGGGCGGCGGCGGGCGCGGTCCCGCCGCCAACCGTGACGAGCCGTCACGGCGAGCCAGGGAGGGCACGAGCACGTTCCACTCCGCGCTGCGCCTTGCGGTCCTGATCGCGGCGCTGCTGCTCTTTGCGGGCCCCGGTCCCGCCGCGGCGGCCGCGCGTGGTGTCTTCCTCACCGGTCTGCGCTCGCGGTCGGCGCCCACCTCCACGCGCGTGGTGTTCGACTTCTCCGCGCCGGTGATGCTGGTGGCGCCGGATTCCGGCCGCTCCCGGGCACTGGTGGTGAGCGTGCCGGGTCAGCAGTTGCTGCGTGAGGCCGGCGTGCCCGCCGTGCTCACGGTGCGCGACGGACTGGTGGACTCGGTCGAGGTGTTCACCAAGCGCAGAAGCGCGCGCTTCCAGATCTGGTTGCGCGACACGGCACGTTTCCGCGTCTTCACCCTGGAGGCCGGGGAGGACAAGCCGTTCCGCGTCGTGGTGGACGTGGCGCGGAACGGCGCCGCGGCGGTCGCGGACCCGGTCGCGGCAGGCGGCGCGGCCGTGAAGAAGCAGCCGCGGGTGCGTGTCGTGGTCGTGGATGCCGGGCACGGCGGCGAGGACAGCGGTGCGCGCGGGCTGCGCGGTGTGCTGGAGAAGCGGGCCAACCTGGACGTGGCGCGTGCGCTGGCCGAGGAATTGGGCCGCACGCCCGGCATCCGCGCCGTGTTGACGCGTGACGACGACACCTTCATCCCCCTGCGCGAGCGTTACCGCATCGCCGAGCAGGCGAAGGCGGACCTGTTCATCAGCCTGCACGCCAACTCCTCGCGGCGGCGCGGCAGCGGGAGCGGCACCGAGATCTTCTTCCTGTCCCTGCGCGGGGCCACCGACCAGGCCACCAACGACCTGGCCGACATGGAGAACGCGGCCGACCTGGTGGGCGGCGTGCCCGCGCAGGCCGACGACGACCTCGTGAGCCTCCTCTACGACGTGAAGCGCTCCTCGGCCCTGCAGCAGAGCCAGTTGCTCGCCACCACCCTGCTCGACCACGTCACCCGGGACCGGCGGCTCGGAGAGCGCGGGGTGAAGCAGGCGGGTTTCGTGGTGCTCAAGTCGGTGGAATTCCCGTCCGTGCTGGTCGAGACCGCGTTCCTCAACAACCCGGTCGAGGCCCGCCTGCTCGCGAGCGCGGAGTTCCAGCGCCAGATCGCGCGCCAGCTCGCGGCGGGCGTGTGTTCCTATCTCGAGAAGTCGGGCATCGGCTACGCCGCCGACTCGCCCGACTCGACCGCGGGCAAGGCGCGCTGAGCGTGGCTGGCGCCCGCGATCCGCGCGCCTGCGCGTGAAGCGCCCGGGCCCCCGGCGGAGTCCTCCCGCCGGGGGCCCGGATCCGCCAGGTGCCGCTGCTTCCGCTACTTGCCTCCGCTCACGCGCTCGATGCGCCCGTCCGTGACGACGTCGAGCGGGCCTTCCTTGGTGCGTGCTGCCAGGTGGCGCTCGAGCGCGTCACGCACCAGCACGCCGATGTCCGTCTGCTCCTTCGCCCGCGCCAGTGTGTCGAGGTTGTCGCCGCCGCCGGCCATGAAGTTGTTGACCGCCACGGCGTAGATCTTCGCGTCCTCGAGGGCCGCGCCGTCGGCGAGCGTCACCGAGAGCAGGCGCTGACCCTCCGGCCGCGCGGGGTCGAAGCGGTAGCGCAGCCCGCTCTGCTGGGAGATGCGGCCATGGGCCAGTCCCTCCTCCAGCATCTCGCGCAGCGCGGTGCCCGTGAGTCTCACGATCACCAGGGTGTTGTCGAAGGGGATGACCTCGTAAACCGTGCCCCGGGTGATCGTGCCCTCCGGCAGGTCGGCTCGCAGGCCGCCGTTGTTGGTGAACGCCACGTCGGCCTTCGCCTCGGCCCGCATCGCGTCGGCCACCACGTCGCCGAGCGCGGATTCCCCGTCGCGGCTGCGCGTGAGCGTGCGCGTGTTGCGGCCGATGGGAGTGGCCGCGATCGGGGCCACGCCCGCGTTCCAGTCCGTGACCCGCGCGGCCAGCGTGCTGTCAGGCGTGACCTCGTCGGCGTAGGTGCTGACGATCCGGGCCCGGCGCTCCACGACTCGCCCGGCCACCGGGTCCACGGTGAGGTCGCACACTCCCACCGCCTGGCCGTTCGATCCCGGGATCATCACGGTCGCTCCGTTGATCTCATCGTTAACGTAGTTGTGGCTGTGGCCGCCCATCCACAGGTCCACGCCGGGGACGCCGCGCGCGAGCCGCGCCAGGTCGCCCGAGGCGTGCCGCGACGAGTCGGTCTCGGCCGGGGTGTGGCCGATTTCGATCACCAGCTGCGGGCGCCAGCGCTTGCGCAGCGCAAGCACGAGCCGCGCCGCGGTGAGTGAGTCGTCCGCGAAGCGCAGCTGCTCCACGTTGGTTGCCAGCGTCACCTTCGGGGTCCCGACGTAGGACAGACCGAAGAGCCCCACGCGCACGCCGCGGCGCACCAGCAGCGTGTCGCTGCGCAACCAGCGCGGCATGCGGCCGCTCCTGCGCTCGACCACGTTGGCGCCGAAGGCGGAGAAACGCATCCCGGCCACGCGCGCCGCCAGGGTGTCGGCCGACCAGTCGAAGTCGTGGTTGCCGGCAGCGAATCCGCTGTAGCCGAGCAGGTTCATCTGCTCCACCACCGGGCGGCCGTACTGCAGGTTCGAGATCATCGTGCCCTGGAAGGTGTCGCCGCCGTCCAGGAGGATCGTGCCCTCGGGGTTCTCGGCCCGCAGCCGGCGCAGGTGCGCGGCCAGCACCGCCGAGCCGCCGTAGGCGCGCCCGCTGCGGCGCTCCTTCGTGCCCGGCAGCAGCGCGCCGTGGAAGTCGGTGGTCTCGAGCACCCGCACGGTGGGGAAGCGGGTGTTGGCGACGAGCCCCAGCACCTGCACGCGCGTCAGCGTGTCGTTCCGGCCCGCGAGACTCATGCCGGTCAGGAGGCCGCGGCGGAACGAGGCGCGCTCATCTTCGCTTCCGAGCGTGTAGCCCGAGGCCCGGGCCGCCGCCTCGCACCAGTCCTGAGCGTTGGCGAGCGAGGCCACCGAGAACGGCTGGATGAATTGCTGTCGGGCGTCGCTCCCGAGCACGCCGCGCTTGAGCAGCCCGTCGAGCCAGGGCTCGAGCGAGTCGGGCACATCAGCGAAGGCACCCGAGAGCCGTTTCTCGCGCCAGTCGAAGGCGCGCGCCAGCCAGTAGGCGAGGTCGGTGCGGCGCGCCGCTTCGTCGGGGAACAGGCGCAGCACTTCGTCCCGCGGCGCCACGCCCTGGCGCACCAAGAGGTCCACCAGCGGCCGCTCCGGGCTCGGGGCGTAGTCCGGCAGCACGGTCCAGGAGCGATCGGTGCGGGCCTCGAGCGTTCCGACGCGGCGGATGTGGTCCACCAGCGCCTGGCGCACCTCGGGTCCGTGGGCGAGCAGGCGCGGCGCGCGCGCGATCTCCGCAAAGCCGCCGCCGCCGTTCAGCCGGTAGTTGTTGACCGCGACCTTGAGCTTCTGGTCGGACGCGAGCGGCTGCCCCTGCCAGATCAGGTTGACGATCCGCTCGCCCGCGGGGCGCGTGAGGTCCACTTCGTAGCTGACGCCCTGCGCGGCATCCACGTTGTAGCCCGCCACGCCCGGCTCGGTGAGCGCGCGGCCGGCCTCGAAGGTGTAGGGCGCGTAGTGGCGCGCCGAGCGCTCGAGTACCTGGCGCAGCTGCTCACCCGTCAGCTCGACCACGGCCAGCGTGTTGTCGTACGGGTAGGTGCGCAGCGCGTCGCGCACCGTCACCGGGCCACGGCGGATGACGGCCGCGGGATCGAAGAGCGCGGCCAGCGAGACGTCCGCTCCACTGGCCTCGAGTTGGACCGTGTGGACCAGGTCCCAGAGCGGGCCGTCGGCCAGGCGCCCGTGCGGCGAGCCGATGTCCTGCGCGGCTTCACCGATGCGCTCGGAGAGCGCCGCCTGCGCGGCTGCGTGGTAGGGCGCGGCGAAGGCGTCCAGCTCCGCGTCCACCGGGACCGAATCGGCCAGGGCGATGGTTTGGCCGCGGCGCAGTCCGAGGTGCCACGGCTCCTTCGGACCGCCGCGCGTCAACTCGAGGTCCACGCGGCCGAGTGACTCGGCGTTGCGGCCCGCCTGCACGACCAGCGGCCCTGCGGGCTGATCCGCCTGCACCAGAGCGCTGTGCGTGTGGCCCAGGATGAGCACGTCCACGCCCTGCAGTCCGGTGGCCAGGCGGGCGCCCCAGTTCTCGTCGGGCGCATCGCCCTGGCGCTCGATGCCCGTGACCAGATCCCGCTCGAGTCCGGTGTGGGCGAGCACCACCACCACGTCGCAGCGCTCGACCTCGCGCAGCCGTCTTGCTTCGGCGTTCCCGGCCTCGAGCGGGGAGAGGAAGCGCAGGCCGGCCCAGTTCGCCGAGTCCTCGAGTGCGGGCACCGCGGGCGTCGTGAGCCCGACCACGCCGACGCGCACGCCGGCCAGGATCTTCACGATCGAGCTGCCAAAGGCGGGCTTGCCGTCCTGCGCGCGCACCACGTTGGCCGCGAGCCAGGGGAAGCCGGCCCCGGCGCGCGCCTTTGCCAGTCCAGCGAGCCCCCAGGAGAACTCGTGGTTGCCGATCGCCATCGCGTCGTAGCCCATGCGCGTCATGGCCGTCATCATCGGTTCGGGCCGCGCGCGGTCGCCACGCCAGTAGAAGGTCTCGAGCGCACCGCTCTGGATGACGTCGCCATCGTCGAGCAGCAGCACCGGCTGTCCCTCGGCGCGTGCCGCCCGCACCAGGCTGGCGATCCTCACCAGCCCGGAGGGCGCCGGCCGGTCGGCGAGGTAATCGTATGCGGTGAGCGCGCCGTGCAGGTCGGTGGTGTGGAACACCGTGAGGCGCGCGGTCTCGCCCCGGGCCTCCAGGGCGAGCGTGGGCTGAAGCGAAGCACCGATGACGGCGAGCAGGTACAGGAAGCTGGGAGGTCTCATGGGGCGGATGCTAGCCGCGGGGGCGCGGTTCGGCAACGGACGCCGGGTGTCCGCCCGGCCGCTCGATCCTGCGCAGGCCGGCTGCCGAACGGATGCGCCGGATGGACCCCGCGCGCGGGCGGGCCCAGGACGTGGACGAAGAATGGGATTGCCGTGACCCGCGGGCCGAACGTATGCTGACCTGGCCTTCGAAGGAGGGCACTTCACTCCGCTCCCCGCCCCGCCGGGGGAACGGGCACCGTCCGGTCCAGCAGGCCCCATGTGTGATCTTCCGCGTCCCCCGCGGCTGGTATCAACGGCAGGCCGACCTCGCTCCCACCCAGGGGGAGAGCGAGTCGGGTCTTGCAGAGAACCCTGAGGGAGACGCCAATGGATCCTGAATCCGCGACCTCGAGCCTGCCGCCGGAGCTCTGCGTCCTGTTCTTCCAGGAGGCCGCAGACGCCATGTTCGTCGCCGATCCCCAGGGCCGGCTGATCGCAGTCAACCTGCGCACGTGCGATCTCCTCGGCTTTGCTGCCGGGGAGATGATGGGCCGGCCGTTCCTGGATTTCGCGGAGCCTGAGAACCTGCAGACGAATCTCTCGCGGATCGACGAGCTTCGCGCCGGTAAGAGCGTGGTCTCGGAGCGACAACTGCGGTGCAAGGACGGGCGCCTGCTCCCCGTCGAACTCACCTTGCGGATGCTGCCTGACGGCCATCTGCTGGGTATTGGGCGCGATATCACTGAGCGGAAGCGGGCGGAGGAGTCGCTGCGTCATTCGCACGACCTGATGCGCCACGTCATCGAGCACAGTCGCAGCGCCATCGCGGTGCACGACCGGGACCTGAAGTACCTCTACGTGAGCCGACGTTACCTCGAAGAGTACAACGTCAAGGAGAAGGACGTCATCGGGAAACACCACTACCACGTGTTTCCGGACCTGCCGCAGAAGTGGCGAGACGTGCACCAAAGGGCGCTGGCCGGGGAAGTCTCGAGCGCTGAAGACGATCCCTATGTGCGGGACGACGGCACAGTGGATTGGACCCGGTGGGAATGCCGTCCGTGGCACGAGGCGGATGACTCGATCGGCGGGATCATCGTCTACACGGAGGTCATCACCGAGCGCAAGCGGGCTGAGGAGGCGGCGAAGGCCGGCGAGACGTTGCTGCGGGCCGCGATGGAGGCCGTGACCGACGGCATCCTCGCGGTGGACGACCGGGGAACCGTCGTGCTCCGGAACGCCCGCTTCGCCGATCTGTGGCGCATCCCGCATGAGATCGCCGACTCCCGGGACGACGCCCAACTGCTGGGCTTCGTACTGGATCAACTCGAGGATCCCGCGGCTTTCCTGGCGAAGGTCCAGGCCCTCTACCATTCCGCCGAGGGGAGCGTCGATACCTTGTGTTTCAAGGACGGCCGGGTCTTCGAGCGCTGGTCGCGCCCGCTGCTGATGAACGACGGCGCGATCGCCGGGCGCGTCTGGTGCTTTCGGGACGTTACCGAGCGCAAGCGGGCGGAGGAGTCGCGGCTGGAGATGGAGCGGCGGATGCTCCACGCGCAGAGGCTGGAGAGCCTGGGGGTGCTGGCGGGCGGTATCGCGCACGACTTCAACAACCTGCTGATGGCCATTCTGGGGAACCTCGAGCTGGCGCAGCGCGACCTCTCGCCGGTCTCGCCGATCCGGCCCCGGCTCGATGCCGCCAGCAATGCCGCCCGGCGCGCGGCCGACCTGACGCGGCAGATGCTGGCCTATTCGGGGCGGGGCAAGTTCATGGTCGGGCGCGTGGACCTGAACGAGTTGGTCGAGGAGAACGTCCACCTGCTGCGCACCTCGATTCCCAGGACCACGACGCTGAACCTGCACCTGGACCGTGCCCTGCCCGCGGTCGAGGCCGACGCCGGGCAGATCCAGCAGGTGGTCATGAACCTGATCACCAATGCGTCCGAGGCCATCGGGGAAGTGCCGGGGGTGATCACGCTCTCCACCGGCGTGCGGGACTGCGACGGCTCCTACCTGGGCCGCAGCCGGTTCGAAGAGGTACCGCCCGCGGGGCGCTACGCCTACTTCGAGGTGACGGACACCGGTTGCGGGATGGACGAGGAGACGCAGAAGCGGATGTTCGAGCCGTTCTTCACCACCAAGTTCACCGGGCGCGGGCTCGGCCTGCCGGCCGTGCTCGGCATCGTGCGGGGCCACGGTGGCGCGATCCTGCTCGACAGCGCTGCGGGGAAGGGGACCACGATCCGGGTGCTGTTCCCCGCAGCCGAGGTGGCACCGGGTGCGGCGGGGCCGGCGGAGGCTGCGCCTGCCGGCGAGGCCGAGGTGGCGCCGGGTAGGGGAAGAGGGACCATCCTGATCGTGGACGACGAGGAGATGGTCCTGCAGCCCTGCGCGGCGATGGTGGAGTCCATGGGCTTCGCGGTGCTGACCGCGGTGGACGGCGAACAGGCCGTGGAGATGGTGCGGCGGCACGGCGCATCGATTCGCGCGATCATCCTGGACCTGACCATGCCGAAACTGGACGGGGCGGCGGCGTTCGAGCAGATCCTGCGCATCGAGCCCGGCGCGAAGGTGATCCTGTCGAGCGGTTACGACGAGGCGGAGGCCACCGGGCGCCTGGCGAACGAGCAACCGGCCGGGTTCATCCGGAAGCCATACCATCTGGAGCAGTTGCGCGCCACGCTGGAGCGGGTCCTGGGGACCGCGCTCTGAGCGGACCGAGTCTGGCTGTGCTCCGGCGCTGGTGCGTGCGCGGCTCGCTTGCCGGGGTCTTCGCGGCACGCCTATAGTCCGGGCGTCCTGAGCCATCGGCTCCGCCGATGGCATCCGGCCGCGCACCAACCTCGAGGGATCCATGTCCGACGCCGTCCGCTGCCCTGGTTGTGGGCACGAGAATCCGGCCGGCAGCGCGAGCTGCAGCCACTGCAACTACCCGCTCCAGGAGCCGGCTCCTGGAGCCGCCCAGCCGGGCGCAACCGAACCCGAGATCATCATCCGCCGCCCGGTGCGCCGTCCGCGGCAGCGGCCCGCCGTCGACCCGAACACGCTCTTCCTGTGGATGTTCCTCGGAGTCGTGGCCGCCGGGTTGCTGGTCTGGCAGGCGCTGGACGGATCCAGGAAGAACAATTCGGTGCCCGTCCAGGGTGCCTCGGCGGACCAGCAGCAGCTGATCGACAGCCTGCGCACCGTGCTCCGGCGGGACTCGACGAACGTGGACGCGACCATCGAGTACGCCAATCTCCTCTACGACACCGCCAACTGGGCCGAGGCCGCGACCCACTACGCGCGCGCCATCGCCCGGGACTCCTCGCGCGTCATGGCGATCGTGGACCTGGGCGTGTGCTGGTACAACCAGGGAGACATGGCGCGGGCGGAGGAGTTGTTCCAGCTGGCGCTGGTCCGCGAACCCAGCCAGCCCGTCGCGCTCTTCAACCTGGGCGTGGTGAACGAACGCGCGGGCCAGAACGAGACGGCGCTGAAATACTTCCACCGCTCGCTGGAGGCCGGTCCGACGGAGGAGATGAAGCAGCAGATCGTGCAGCACATGCAGCAGATCCAGGCGAAGACCGGCCAGAAGGCGCCGCCCCTGGGCCCGGGCGCGAAGCCGCCCGGGATGCCGCAGTCTGGCGGAATGGGGAAGTAGGCAGGGGCTCGGGGAGCGGAGTACGCCCGAGGCCCGGAATGCTCGTTCCGCCCGCCCCAATCATCGACCTGCGCGCCTTCCGCCAGACCATGTGCCGTGGCTGACTCCCGGCTGGCGGAGCGCATCCGGGCGTGCCAGGACCACTTCCCACAACCGGAGTGATGGTGTCTAAATCACTTCGCCTGAATCGGTGAAGCCAAGG
>Ga0315283_10002650_pt1 | contig 15041 bp, 11 predicted proteins | sample YL17G09_0_MG_FD_204541 | JGI IMG/M metagenome (GOLD analysis project Ga0315283, IMG submission 204541) | Sediment microbial communities from Yellowstone Lake, YNP, Wyoming, USA - YL17G09_0 | ecosystem: Environmental > Aquatic > Freshwater > Lake > Sediment | place: USA: Wyoming | collected... | reverse complement strand
CCAGCCACCCTTGATTTTTGGGGATGGGAAACAGACCCGTGACTTTGTGTACGTCAAGGATGTTGTCCAGGCAAACCTTCTGGCAATGCAGAGCACCAAAACCGGTACGTTCAATATCGGGAGCGGGGAGAGCATCGATCTCAATACCCTTGCACGTACTCTTGCGGAGATTATGAAGGTTACCATTTCCCCGCTCTATGAAAAGCCAAGATCCGGCGATATTCGCGATTCGGTATCAGATATCACTGCTGCGAAAAAATCCCTGGGATATAGAACAAGCTATTCCCTTGACAAGGGACTTGCAGAGACAATAACGTGGCTTTCATCACAAAAAAAATCGTGAGCTGCTGTGTAGCAAAGTTCCGGATCTTACCTCACGATAAAAGCTCAGATTCATAATCCGGGATCTTCCTGACGCCGCCGGTGAACAAAAATTTTGCCCTCCACTATTTACCAGATCAATTTTTCTTTCCATTCCCGCCATTTAGCCAGTCAGCAACGTCAAAATATTTTTTATAGAGATATGCATTGGTAAAGAGATCGGGCACAAAGGGATCTTTCTGGCAGTCTTGGATCCAGACAGAAGATTTAATGTCAGGATAATTTCTTGCAGTAAATACCACTTTTTGAGGATAGGGGAGGTTATCAAACTCTTCAAGGATCGATAAACTGCATAAATCCCGATCGGTGAATGAAAAAAACAAATTTTCCATATTAACGCGATTTCTTCGGCGATACCATATCGTTTCAGCTTCCTTTTCACTTTTAGAATAAATAAAATGGATCTCTACATCATTTTTTAATACCCCTATTGGGTAGTAGTTTCCATTTTCGCTCCGTAATTTATTAGTTATTGCATATTTTGATTCTTTTTTGAAGGATAAGTCCGAAAATAAATATTCGTTGAAATTTTTTAGTAACTGGATATAGCACGGTGCATGGAGAAAACAGCCAACAAAGGGGGTCAGGTACTGAATGCCTAAATCCTGGTAAATTTTACCTCCCCAGCAATTACTTGAAATGATTGTGAAATCCTTACGAATGACCTTTCGTCTCATTTGGATGTCTTCGAAGAAGTAGCGAAAACCCCGCAGGTAAGAGAGTAAAAAATTAATCCTATGGCGTATTTTCTGTAACATTGGATCAAATGAAATCCGGCTCTGATGCATTTTTATTGATATGATAGATCACTTTGCCTCTCTGATGAATAAATTATGACCTCTTGAGATCATCTATCTTTTTCTTTGCCAATATAAAAAAAAGCTGACCATGATCTGGCATTTGTAATGATGTGCTCAGATTACTCTTTTCTGAACAAATTTTTGTTGTTTTATATATCATAAGGAAGGATCTGATGAAAGATTACCAAGTGATGTAGAATTCAGAGATCTTGTAATTTTGATCGGGCAGAATATCAAGCTGGGTGTACATGAAATTAACCGGGGAGTCACAAAATCATAAGGGATTACTCCTAATATATCACGTCTTTTTAACCTTTGAAGAAATTTTTACGATGGAAAAATGTATGAGCTATCTTAGCTGATAACCGCACTCTTATTGGAAATCAGGATCCTCCCTCAATCAGGATCATTATAATCCACGAGAGGTATCTGGGATAGGATCTACGAATCCTGGGCAAATCCTGCGTTTATCATTATAAATACCATTAACTACAATGTTTTTTAGATATTTTGGACCTCGATTGGCGGTCATGATGATCAGAAACACAGAAAAGCCAGCTGTATCATGAAGATTGTATCCATTGTTGGTGCCCGGCCGCAATTTATCAAATGTGCTCCGGTTTCCCATGAGCTGCGAAAAGAGCATGAGGAGATACTTGTCCATACCGGGCAGCATTATGACCCGGAGATGTCGGATATTTTTTTTGAAGATCTCCAGATACCGAAACCGGACTATCATCTTGATGTCGGCTCAGGTTCACATGGAAAACAAACAGGTGCTATTCTTGAACGGGTAGAGGAAGTCCTGTTAAAAGAAATGCCGGATCTTGTCCTGGTGTATGGCGACACCAATTCAACTCTTGCCGGTGCGCTTGCTGCCGCAAAGCTACATATTCCGGTTGCCCATGTCGAGGCCGGACTCCGAAGCTTTGATCGTACGATGCCAGAAGAGATCAACCGTGTTGTAACTGATCATGTATCGGATCTTCTTTTGTGTCCTACGCAGACAGCAGTCGATAACCTGAAAAAAGAAGGAATAACCCGCGGCGTTCACATGGTCGGGGATGTTATGGTGGATGCCCTCAGGCATAACGCCAAAATCGCCGAGAAACAATCTCAGATAATTAAAAATCTCGGACTTGTGAAGGGTGATTATTATGTGGCAACGGTCCACCGTCCAGGTAACACAGATGAACAAAAGAACCTTACTGCTATTGTTGATGCTTTCAGAGAATCAGGAAAAACGGTAGTTTTTCCTGTCCATCCCCGCACAAAAAAATATCTTCACGCATATGGGTTGTGGGATTCCTTAGCTGAAAATATCACGTGTATTGACCCTCTTGGCTATATCGACATGCTTCACCTGATGAAACATGCAAAGAAAATTCTTACCGACTCGGGGGGAATCCAGAAAGAAGCCTATGTAATGGGGATACCGTGTATCACCTTGCGGGAAAATACCGAGTGGCTCGAGACATTGATTGGAGGATGGAACGTGCTTGTTGGCGCAGATAAGGAAAAGATTCTGGCAGCAATAATAGCGGATGTGCTGACGAGTACGGACAATACCGTTTTTGGGAACGGGGATTCAGCAGAGAGGATCGTGCGGGTAGTGAAAGGGATAGATAATTAAATCTGATGATCGTACGTTTCAATAAATGATATATTCCATAACAGGTATACCTTGGTAGTGTGATACAATCAAAAGAGGACTATATCTATTACCTTGAAGCGGACAGATTATCCTTAGGAAAAACTGAGAAAACGCCTCCGTTTTTTGGCGATGAAATCTGGAAATTTGAACGTCTGTTGCGAAAGATCGAATATTACAAAAACTGCAAGACGGGATTTTTTTCGAACGTGTATCTCTTTTTTTTGAAATGGAAATTTCATAATCTTTCGGTAAAATTAGGGTATCACATCGACTCAAATGTTTGCGGTCCCGGGTTAGCATTACACTGGCATTTAGTTGGTATTCATGGAGCTGCAAAAATTGGAGCGAACTGTTTGATACAATCAGGAGTTAATATCGGTACAAAAGCGGGCGAATCGAGTTTTGTCCCAAAAATCGGGGACAATGTGTACATTGGGCCAGGTGCTAAAATATTTGGTGATATTACCATTGCAGATGGTATCGCGATCGGGGCAAATGCGGTGGTGAACAAATCCTTTTTAGAACCGGGGATTTCTATTGGTGGAATACCGGCAAAAAAGATCAGTGATAAAGGATCGGAAGGACTCGTCATTAAAGGAACTGAATTAGCCGATGCTCTGTTATAAAATCCTGAAAAATCCAGGTAAAAATCCATTATCTGACAAAAATTCATTATCAGACAATAGGGACAAGCAGGAAAAAACTCCCCGTTTGTATCCTGAGAAGGGGATTTTTTAAGAAACAGACAACGGATTTAAACCTGAAAATCGAAACGGATAGTTGAACGTGGCAGGCTCTCTAAAAAAAAACAAGATGAGATTTACCAATACACGTTGATGTATTCGAACATTTTACATGAAGCAGGTCATAAATATGGGGATGCACGAACTATTACAAAAAGATCCGGAAATGTGGGATCTTTTTTGCAGAAAGGAAGAATACCATTCATCCTTACGGGATAAAAACAACCGGTTTCCTTACTATGCAAGCAACTACCGGCATATCTTCGAACCAAAAGCGTCAGAGTACCTGATGAATAACGGGTATCAGGTTGAATACCCGGAGGGAAAACCCTTTGCCGTCTGTCTGACACATGATATTGATGGTATATACACATCAAATGCTTCAAAAAGGTCTGATGCAATAAAAAAATTAATTCATGGAAAATTTTCTGAATCCTTTCAATCGATTAAACACCTTCGCTCAAAGAAAATACCGTTGGTCAATTTTGAGGAAATAATGAATTTAGAGGAGCGATATAACGCACAGTCCTCTTTTTATTTTCTCGCCCTTGATAAAAATGATCAGGATTATCGCTATTCCTACGATATCAAAGATCTTGAGAATGAGATGTGCTCGATTAAGGATCGGGGCTGGGAAGTCGGACTTCATATCGGTCGTCGGGGGTCCTCCGATCTGAATGAACTCAAGAACGAGAAAAAGAGACTGGAAAAAGTAATGAATAATTCAATTACCGGGTGCCGGAATCACTATCTCACCTTTGTCGTACCAGCTAGCTGGGAGATGTTACATGCAGCCGGCCTCAGGTATGACTGCTCATTTGGATATGCGGATTGTGCTGGATTCAGAAATGGGATGTGTCATCCCTACAGACCTGTTAACCTGAATACGGGTAAAATAATTGATATTATTGAGATTCCTCTGGTGATAATGGATGCTTCATTATTCGATACCTACATGAGATTGGATTCTGACAGAGCATGGGAGATCACACGGGGATTAATTGATGCTGTTGCAGCATGCCATGGCGTAATCACATTGCTATGGCATAACACATCCCTGATTGGTGAACAAACAAAATTCTATGAGAAAATTTTAAAGTATTGTGCGGAAAAAGAAGCGTGGATGACAAGCGGGGAGCACATTTCAAACTGGTGGAAGCAGAATGTGGAAATTTGAAGTCAGGATACCATACCCTCATTTTTTTAATACGTGCTTGATTGCTTTAATATTAAGAATATAATTAACAGCATACATTACGGTCATTATCGAAGAATAAACCAGGACTGTCGGCACGGGTGGTAATGCGAACACATACGAGAGGTAAAACCCGAAAAATACAAAAGCTGTCCGGCTGATATTCCAGGCTAGTTCCCAATGGTTGAATCCATACAACTCAAGACGATCCGTGGTGGCTACGACGAATTGACCGACGAGCATAATGCTCAAAGGAAGACTGAACATTCCTGCATCTTTCCAGGCACTACCAAAGATCAGGGGAAATATCAAAGGAGAGATAACGGCTCCTGCGAAAATTAATGGCGCACCAAACAAGAATAATTTTTTCGTGGTTTTCTGGTAGAGAGTAAGTATTTCATCTGATCGGTGACGGAATACTTCAGAACTCTCTCCAATAAACACCTGGGACATTGAACTTGCGACGAATGAAACCGGCAGCACCAGCATCGAATACGTCAGGGAAAACAGCCCCACAACCTGGAAACCAAAAATACCCGATATAAAAAGAGTCGGGACCTGTAATGATATTTCATTGATTAAACTTGCTGGCATTGAAAATGTCGGAAATTTTCTGTACCTGTATGCAAGTGTTTTCACTTTGTTTACATCAAAATCATGGAGTTTCAGCCATATCTTGGGTAAAATTGTTCTTCCCAGGGTACCTATGCCCACCACTCGCCCGATAATCTCGCCACAAATAAGGCCAAATGATCCAAAAGAAAGAATTCCGAGAATAATCTTACTGACCGAACCACTGATACCTTGAACGATTCTGGTATGAGTAATGGTCATATAATCTTTCGACCGGAGTGCCCAAAATGTTAATATCTCGTAAAGGGAACTACCAAAAAAACCAAGGCCGAATAACCAATAATACGGCTTAATGAATTCAAAATGAAAAATCCCGGCAAGAAACTCCCCCCATACGGTCAGGACGACAAAGAGAATAATGGTTAATATGCATAAAATAAAAAAAGACAGGATAAGCAGATATTCGGCTTCATCGTCTTTTTCAGGCAAAGGGAGGGTAAGTTCGTACCTGAACGAACTTATGACGATTAATATGGATAATAATGAAGTAAAAACCGCCAGGGTCCCATAAACGGCGGGAGGATATAATCTTGTCAGGATGGGTACGAAAACTATGCCGAGAATCTGTGCGACTGCCGTACCGCTGCCCATTATTACTATCCCTTTAAGGAGGGGATCTTTTGAGATCCATGAGGTGATTTTTGTACGGAGTGAATTACCATACCTTGTAAGCCTGACGATGAAATGTTTGGCTTTATCGGATCCCCTGTTCATTGGCAACTCACTAATTTATACGATATGCCGGTTTAAATTATATATTGATAGAAACCTTCCGGAGGAAAATTCATTCTGACGATTGTAGATTCCAGGGATAATGCAATTTGTGCATCACATGCAGCCTCTCCTTTTAAACATTCAGTTTTTTTTTATATGCAATCTTGATGGAATAAATTATGAATGTGAACAAGAAGTTGTCAGATTTCCGCTTATTCCTGATCAACGTTCTGGCTACAAAGTTCCATTATCTGATTTTTTTTGGAATCGTTGCCGGAATTGCACTTACCCTCCTGATGGGTAGACCCGATTTTACTATCCGGGGCCTTATTTATTTTGTTCCGGGGATACTTGTCGCTATCGTATTATTCATGTTATATCGTAAGGGCAAGAAGTATCCCGATCCTTTACTCCTTATCCAGGTAAACAGGAAATTTTTCCAGATTATATTTGTGATGCTCTTTATTCTATCCATTCTCGCTCTTTATTTTTCATCCTATAGACCGTGGTATTATTTTGTGCTCATCACCGCGCTCTTCTGTGTGATTTTCTTACAGATCTTTAGTAATAATTTAAAACCCTCCTTTATTCTGTTTGAAATCAGTTGTGTACTGGGAAATCTCATATTTGGATTGCAATTGATCTATCCTTTCTTTTTTTCCTATACTGACATTATACCCCACTTGTATTTAACAAAAATTACGATACTTTCCGGGCATATTATTCCGTTAGATCTTGATTACAGCTACGCCTGGTTCCCGCTGTATCATATCTTCATCGCAGAAGGAACGAATCTTTTTGGGATTGATATTAAAACCGTATTTATTATTCTTACATCTTTGTCTTTCATCCTCCTCGTTTGGGTTGTATACATGCTTTTCAACCACCTGTTCAAAAATCCCCAGACTTCTTTGCTGATTTGTTTAATCTTTTCAACGATGCCGGTGGTGATCAGTTATTCCACGTATGTTGTAACCCGGACCATGGCGTTTATCGGTTTTATCATTTTTTTATTCCTGGCACACAAACAAATACAGACATCAAAATGGCGATCGTTCTCGGTATTAACCATTCTGTTTTCAATATACCTCATCCTGGTGCATCAGGTATCAATAATTCAGATAATTTTTTTACTCATTATTTTTATGGTGTTTGAGATACTGATAAATGATTTTTTTGTGGTAAAAAACAAAATTATTGCTTTCATTATTATTACCTTCACTACCTATTGGCTATTTTCCTCATTTTTCTTTACCAGCGTTATTATACAAACGGTTGATTCTGCTTCAATTCCTGAATTATCTCAATTGAGGTCGCAGATCCAGGCAGGTAGCGAGTATATTTTTTTACAAAATAATATCCCCATTGCAATAATTATTTTTCTCACCATTTTAGGTGTAGGTTACCTCTTCTGGGCTTATAGATCAAAATATCCCGCTGTCATAGGACTTTTCGTACTTGTCACCTGCCCACTGTTTTTCCCGAGTCCTATAACCGCTTCAAGATTTGCAATGATGAATTTTAGAACAGATCGGTTCATCTTGCTTCTTTCGCCATTTTTTGCATGTGCAATTGCGATAGGTTATTTATTTCTGCTCTATACTCTTCATGAGAATAAATATACTAAAAAAATTGCGGTTGTTTTGGGGGTATTGATCTTTTCTTATCTTTGTTTCTCTGCACTAACCGTGGATAACGCATCGGATTCCAAAGATCTGCCTTTTCAAATGGGCAGAGTGTATTTCACCGAATCAGAATTGAATGCCTTTGATTTTGTTCCGCAGTTTATCGAATATAACTCCTCATTATTATCCGACAAATATTCGAGCCGGATGTTTGAAAAAAGATATTTTAGCGAAACAACGGCTCTAAATTTACCCTCATATTCCTCCACCAGTTCATTTCAGTCAACGGATCCCATTATTATCTATGAAACAGACTTTGTTATTCTTCGGAACCAGGAATTAGAAGAAAATGGATTGGGTTTTTATTCAAGGTATGCTGAATATGGTGATACGTATAAGCCAACGCAGGATATCCTGTTTAAATTTTCCAACCTGACATTTACCTCAGGGAAGATTTACGATAATCAGAAGGTTACCATTCTGGCAAGATAAGGGAGTTTCCATTCCCCTTGGTACTACTGAAAGTTTATGCGCTGTTCAGTGATATTTCCACCATCCGGAGGCTTCAGGCGAAAATCCTATCTGATGTGAATGTGGGTTGCATGGATGATGTGTATCAATCAACAACTCCCTTTTTTTATGATGAAGGGAGGGAGAGAGCCTCACACTCCTTTTCGCTCCTGTACTTGGAAAAATGCTAATGAAGGGGTTTTTTCCATTTTTCGGGAGCTTTCAGGATTGCAGGGTGAAATTGCATGCGGGCGTTTAGATTTTATCAGACGTTTCTCCACAATTTTTGTGCTGGATAATTCTTCCGTTTATTCTCTTAAGACAGATAAAAATCGATGGCTATGTTGATTCTTTAAAAAAAAATAATTATATGTTGCTCTCTGGCTAAAACTGGAAATAGAAAAATTCCGGGTTCGAACTGGGTGAAAACATGAATAATAAAATTATGATACAACTCAGATAGATAAACCAGTGGGATAACGTAAGGCCAGAAACGGTAGAAATCCAGTCTATATGATAAATCCTGACAATAAAATCGGAAAATTTTTTATTGAATAACAACAGGAAAAAGGTTAGAGCGGACAGGATGATTATGACAATTGCCATGAGTTCAATCCGTGTGAAAATAAAATCTATGAATATAAATTTTTGAAAACAATACCAGTTATCTTCAAGATTCTGGGACCTGAATATCATCAGACCAAAGACGAATAAAATTTGTGCGTAGAGAATTTTTAAGAAATGTCCCGCGGAGGTCTCTAACAGATGATCGACCGTTTTTCCCAGACTGAACCTGTTATGCGTCAATCTTTCAAGAGATAATAATATTCCATTATACAAACCCCATAAAACAAATCTCCACGCTGCCCCATGCCACAGTCCGGTTACCATCATTGATGCAATAAGATTGATATAGGTTCTCACGTTCCCCTTTCTGTTTCCCCCAAGAGGGATGTAGACATAATCCCTGATAAAACTCGAAAGAGTAATGTTCCACCGTCTCCAGAATTCCGTAGTGCTTGTCGCTAAATAAGGTCGGTTAAAGTTTTGGGGAAGATGGAGACCGATGATGTTAGCACAACCAAGTGCAATGTCGATATACCCGGAGAAATCACAATAAACCTGAACAGCAAAGAGTGCGGTTGCAGTAATTATGGCAATCGACGTTGATCCCTGGGGGCTTGCATAGGTTGCATTGACAATTGGCGCAAGATTATCGGCAATTAAAATTTTCTTAAAAAATCCCCAGGCAATTAAGGTTATCCCCAGTTTTAACCCTTCGGCAGTAAATTCGAATTGTTTTTTTAACTGGGGGAGAAATTGTCCTGCCCGGACTATTGGCCCTGCAAGTAAATGCGGGAAGTAGGAAATGAATAATGCATATTTATAGAAATACTCTTCCGGTTTGAGTTTTCCAAGATAAATATCAAAAATATAACTGAGGCCGGAAAACGTATAGAAGGATATCCCAATGGGGAAAATCAGGGATATCAATGAAAATCCTTTATCAAAATTCAAAAAACTTAACAGGTAATTCAAATTGACAATTCCAAAATTATAATATTTAAAAAAGCCCAGAAAACTCAGTGTTGCAACCGACGCAATAATTAAAATGGTTTTTTTCCGTGTGTTGTTTTCAGCTTTGTAGATCGCATCACCGGCATAGAAGGTGATAAGGGAGATAAAAAGTAAGATTAACAGGAAATTATTACTGGTAGTCCAGTAAAAAAAGTAGCTTGCTGCAAGCAGAAAAATATGCTGGAACTTCTGTTTTCGCAGTGCAATCAGTACCAGCATCACAAAGATGAAAAACACCGCAAATTCTACCGAATAGAATTCCATTATTTCTCAATCTCCCTTTTAATTATCTGGGCAATATCCTGAGAAAAAGCAGTTCTTCCCTGGACATTCATGTGCGATGTATCAAAGAAATAACTACTCGGATATTGGTTCAGGAAATCATAATAGGGAACGCCAAGGGTAGTTACATAAGAAAAATAATTATCCCGCGTTGAATTGGAGATCTTTTTTGATGATAAGGGATCCAATGGCATATCAATGATAATCACGGTAATATTGTTTTTATGCAGTTCCTGAACCGTATACTGCAAAGCACGTTTATTGATGGAATCTCCGTAGTACTGGGAAAAAAGTGTGTCATTGATAGGATCAATTTGTTTGATTTTTTCTAATTTTTCATCTATTGATAAATTTTTCACATCCTGAAAAGGATTTTTAAAATTATTCCGGTATTCATAATCAGCAAATGAATTTGGAGTTAATTTATTTAATGTCATATAATTCAGATACGAAACAATATAGATTCTATTCGAAATATCTCTCGTAAACGGGTCTGAATTCAATAATTCACGTTGTTTTGCATCAAACAGCTGTGTTGAGGCGTTATCAAGAACTACTCTGTTCGAGATTAGCATCAGGCGTGAAGCATCAATTTCTCCGTCACTGTACATACTTCTGATATCGGTACCGATAACGACAATTTTTGGTTTGGATGAAATAATGGAATTTAATTCGACTAATCGTCGCAATGGTGAATCCGCATTGACTGCAAAATTATAACAATTGATCGAAATATTTGACTTTTTCAAATCATCTTCGAAGGTATAACAATTGAGTCCTTCTTTCATCTGGCTGGTACCAAGAAAATAAACATCCGGTGCCGGAGAAATGTTTTTCTGCGAATAAAAATTCAGGACGGAGAGTTCTCTCTGATTGTTCTCCAGCCAGGGGTTAACGAATAAGGCTATGAACAATAAGTAACAGATACAGGCAAGAATTATTGCGAACGATAAGGTTAAGATTATTTTAATAATAGGAGCGATCTTCTGATTTGGCACGTTCACATAATAACTTTTCATTAAAAGATATAAAGACTTTTTTTAAAATCTGATTCAAATTCTGGGATATTAATGAATAGAGGGGACCGTACATGAAAGATCCAGGATCATAATTGCTTCTCCCGGGATACAGGAGAATCCCTTAATAAAGCGGGATCTCATGGTAACAGCATGAGAGTGCCCTGTGTCTTAAAGAAGGTATTTTTTTAAGTGTTTGACGTGAATATCTAGAGGGAATGCTAAAATATGTTATTGTTTCCGATAATGATCTGAATAGTGGTGTTCTTAAAAAAGCCAGGTATCAGGTTGATACCCTCAATAATCTGGGCATCAGGTCACAATTGGTTATTGTAACTGAAGAAAAAGAGAAAAAGGAAGAATCCGGTCCGATACATTTCTTTTATTTTAAGAAACTGGAAAGAAAAACACTTTTGTCAAGATTACAGCGTGCACGAAGAATCCGCACAATAATCAGCGATATAGTAACCTCATTAAAACCCGACGATATTTTTTATTATCGGGCTTTTGGATCCCTGATGTTCTCCTATTATCCGATAACCTTTTTCAAACCCTGGAGAAAATGTAAAATAATTTCTGAACACAATAGCATCGAAATCAATGAAGCATTCCTGTATAAAAACTATGTTTCTGTCATCCAGAACCTGGTATTTGGTAATTGTATAATCGGGCAATCCGAAGGAATAATCGGTGTCACTGAAGAAATCACCCGCTATTGGACAGAGAGATTATTTTATCGTAAAATACCCCATGTTACGATACCCAATGGGTTTTTGGTCGATTCGGTCAGGATAAGAAAACCTCTCTCCTACACATCAGAAGAACTTCACATTCTTTTTGTGGGAAATGTGAGCCGGTGGCATGGTCTCGATCGCTTCATTCAGGGAATGGCAGATTATTCAGGACCCGTTCGTATTATATTACATATCGTCGGGGAAGGCGATGAATTGGCGAATATAAAAACATTGGCACATTCATTGAAAATTGCAGGAACTATTCATTTTCATGGGTTTATAAGCGGTTCTGATTTAGATTCAGTTTTTGACCAGTATCATATAGCCATTGGCAGTCTTGGAATTCATAGAAATGGAATGAAACAAGCATCGGCTTTGAAAGTCCGCGAATATTGTTCCCGGGGAATACCTTTTATGATCTCCAATACGGATCCGGATTTTCCGGAAAGCTTTCCCTATTGTCTTCACCTGCCTCCTGAAGAAACTCCCATCGATATTGATGCTGTTCTTTCGTTCTACGACTCCGTGTACTCAGATCCTGATCATCCAGAAATAATGAGAAAATATGCTGAGGAAAATATTGACTGGTCGAAAAAAATAATGAAGATGAAACTGTTTATTCAAAATGCTATGGGTGTAAAAAACCAGAACGTTATGGGGAAATAAACCCTTATCCCAAAAATTACTCCGGCTCTTATTGTACCTGGTGCATATAGGTATCGAGGAGTTTGTTCGTGATTACTTCGCTTTTCCATCGGGATGCTGCGATGTGCCTGGATTCCCCGCTGAATTTTTTCCTTAAAGCACTGTCATCGAGGACCGTTCTAATTTTATCAGCGATTTCCCCGGGATCGTGTGGATTTATTAAGAATCCCGAATTATTTTCTGAAACCATATAAGGAATTCCGGAAACACGTGATGCTATTACCGGTGTCCCGCTTGCCATCGCTTCGGATATTATCAATGGTGCAGTTTCCTGGTATGAGGTCATTACCATTACACTGGCTTCCGAATATAATTTGAGCATCTGACTGAAGGGGACCGGGCCGGGAATGCTGATATCATCCTCGAGATTATAGGTCTGAATTAATTTTTTTATGGTATCGAAATAGGCATAATCTATAATCGTACCCGGCAAAACGCAATGAAAACTGACATTATCTTTTTTTAACCGGTAGAGCGCTTCAATGAGGTTATATTGATTTTTTAATGAGTTGAAATACGCAGGATAGATAATTAATCCTTCTTTCTCTCGTTTTTCCTGATCAAAGAATGCATCGGATACGGGATTTTCAATCACTTCCATAGCCGGGATTTCGGTTTTGAGATACTTTTCGACTTCCTTGACCACGTATGGCGAAATTGCGATTAATTTCTTTAACCGGGGTGAAACGTAGTTAAACTTCCGGATATTGAGGTCATACGTAAATCTCGTATACATACTCTGAGCATATTGCTTCTCTCTCCACATCATGCCATGGAGTGTAAGCATCGTTGGAATTCCCAGGAGTGTTCCCACGAATGCCCCGGCAACAGGATGGGAGTGAATCAGGTCGATCTTTTTTTTCTTATTGTTCATGCGGAGAAAATAATTCACATCACTCATTAACGCTGTGGGGACAAGTTTCCTGAAATATTCAACAGATATATTGCCATACGTATCATCTTTCCCCGGCATCGAACGCAGGGTAGTACCGGTTGTTGAAAGTATATGAAAAAAAATATCCTCTTTTTCCAGTCTCCTGTAGTTCTTTTTCAATCCCTCGACTGTATCATAGGCGACCCCTTGCGGACCGCCAATATTTCTTTTATCGGAATAATCGAGGATTAATGTGATATCCATGGGAATAAAGTGATGCCGGCAGGATTAAAGTATTTGCGATAGTCTATTCGCCAAGTAATTACCTTTTTTTCCTGCCCGGTAAGAATAGTCCTCTCCCTGGTATCAGAAGAAAGAGAGATGTGACCCTAGTCATTCCTTCGATCACCTGCTCAGGTGAACCCCCGTGAAAGAACGCGGACATTGGAATCTCCTTTTTTTGGAGGTAGGTGTTTTTCCCTATCAGGTCCTGCTCCCGGTGCCGAAATCTCCCTGGCTCCTGTCATTGTTCCCGAAAAGATGCCTGAATCATCTGGTGATAATTGTTAACTCCGTACAATTTTTCCACGGCAAAAAAATGGTGTGCACTGCAAGACCAAAAAAAATTCTCATCAAATTACGGAATCGTAAATTTTCAGAATCTCTTTTGAAATTTCCTTCCATGTGAACTGCCGGGCATAGGTAAGGATCGCGTCACGGTCCCATTCCCGGCTTAACGATACGAGGATGTTATTGGCCAGTTCATGCACATTGCCCGGTTCGCTCAGTATTCCATAGGTGTCAGACGAAATGATGTCAGGAATTCCCCCGACCCGGGTACCGATAAAGGGTTTTCCACACCCCAGGCATTCAAACATAACCACCGGATTGCCTTCGTTTAAACTGGGGAGGATAAATATGTCACAGGCGTTTATCCAGAAGGGTATTTCATTATGGGGTTTTGCACCGACAATCTGTATGCAATGGTCAAGTTTTAAGGTGCTGATCAATTTCTCCAGTGACGCTTTCAGCTCTCCGTCACCTACAATATAACACACCACATCATCTCTCTTTTGTGTAACCTCATGCATGGCCCGGATTAAAATTTCATGGCCTTTGACCACATCATAGAGTTTTGCGACATTCACAAGAATCTTTTTATCGTGGGGTAACCCGAGTTTAGTTCTGCATTCCTGAGAATCGGCAGGAAAAAAAACGGCATCATTATATCCGTTAAGAATTATTGATACCGGTTTTTTTATGTCTAATTTTTGAATGCAATGTACATTATTCCGGCTTACGGTGATGATACGATCCGCTGAATTTAAGATGGATGAAATTGTTTCCTTATAAAAAGTGTTTCTGAATGGCATGTCATAGATATCCATACCATGCGCTGTAACGATAAACGGGACATCATATTTTTCCTTTAATTTTGAACCGACATACCCTGCAGACCAGGTGAAGTGTGCATGAATGATATCAAATTTCAGGGAATGCCGTTGTATGACCTTTTCAACTGATTTTAAATGATTCCTGCCTAAATTTTCATACCCGGATTCTGTCGGGAGATAGGTGACCGGTGTCTGAAAAACAT
>Ga0315283_10002649_pt1 | contig 15041 bp, 11 predicted proteins | sample YL17G09_0_MG_FD_204541 | JGI IMG/M metagenome (GOLD analysis project Ga0315283, IMG submission 204541) | Sediment microbial communities from Yellowstone Lake, YNP, Wyoming, USA - YL17G09_0 | ecosystem: Environmental > Aquatic > Freshwater > Lake > Sediment | place: USA: Wyoming | collected... | reverse complement strand
ACACGTGCACCGCCGACACCGGCACGCCGGCGGCCGACAACTGGTCGGCATTCGCGGCCCACGTGTCGAGGAACAGCCACAAGGCGCCGTCCGGCGGCGGCCCCCCCGGCACGCCGTGCCGGGGCGTGCCCTTCGGATCGGGCGTGAACCACCGTCCCATCCCGACACCCCAGCGCCCGCCCGCGGCGAAGATGGCCCGCACGTCCTCGCCGACCCTGTAGCAGCAGGGGCCGATGCTCGGGCCGATGGCCGCGACGAGATCGGCCGGGCGGCTGCCGAAGGCCGACGCCATGGCCTGGACCACTGCGCCCGCCACGCCGGCCGCCGTGCCGCGCCACCCGGCATGCGCGGCCGCCACGGCTCCCGTGCGGGCGTCAGCGAGCAGGATGGGGACGCAGTCCGCCACCGTGACGCTCAGCGCCACGCCGGGATGGTCCGTGGCGGACGCGTCGCCGGTGCCCCACGCCTCCGGGAGGCGCTCATCGTGACGCACGATCACCGTATGCGTCCCGTGCACCTGGTGAAGGCGCACGACCGACCGCGCGGGAATCCCGAACGCGAGCGCGACCCGGTGCCAGCCGTCCCCCGGGCTGAGGCCGCCGGCAGGTAACGCCGGTTGCCGCGTCGTAAAGCCATGGTCGGCGTGCGCCTGGAGGGGCCGGCAACGGAGCGTCGGGCCCCAGGGCGCACGGATCCACTCGAATCCATGGGGCATCGGCAGTTCAGGCATACTGGAAACCATGCATATCATTGGCATCGGCCTCGACGCTACCGACATCCCCAGGATTGCCGCGGCCATCGCCCGGTACGGCGACCGGTTCACGCACCGCGTCTTCACCGAGACGGAGATTGCCTACTGCTCGGGCAAGCACAATCCGGCGCCGCACTACGCCGGGCGGTTCGCCGCGAAGGAGGCCGCGATGAAGGCGCTCGGCACCGGCCACACACAGGGCGTGCTGTGGCGCGACATCGAGGTGATTCGCGGCGGCGGCCCGCCGCGGCTGCAACTCCACGGAGGCGCGCTGCGGAGGTTCCAGGCGCTTGGCGCCACGGGGTCGCTCATCACGATCACGCACGCGGACACGGTGGCCATGGCGCAGGTGATGCTCATCCGGGCCGAATAGCGACGGCTCCAGCACCCGATCCCCCGGCCGCGCGCAGCCGCCGCGGACACGTTCCGACGCGGGGTCCAGACAACCAGCGTTAGCACGCCGCGTGCCCGCGCGGCGCCGCGCCGCACGGCGGCCCGCCCACTCCACCGCTATCCCCTGTCCCCTCAGCGTGATTCGCGAACCAGGTCGTCGTGTGCCGAGTCGGCACTCGCTTTGCCATGGCTGAGATTGTCGCGGGCCGGCCTCGCAACGCTGCTGTTCGCGCCGGGTCTTCCGACCACTCCGGTCCGCGACACGCCATCACACCCGGACCCGGCACGCAGACGGCAGCCCACGCGGAGCGCACCATGCTCGTCAAGTTCTCGCCCAACGATCGCGGCAACCCTCCCGGAAAACTGGCCGACGCCGAACTGCACTTCGCCGACGGCCCCCTCGTGGGCCTCAAACTCATCGGCTTCGGTGTGTGGGATCGCCGGAACGGCAACGGCCGGAACGTGACGTTCCCGGCCCGCCAGTACTCGGTGAACGGGGAGCGCCGCAGTTTCGCCCTCCTGCGCCCGGTCGTCGACGCCGCCAGCCAGGACCGGCTGCGCGAATTCATCCTGCACGCATTCACGGAGTACGAAGAGCAGCTCGCGACGGCTGAGTAGCAGGGGCAGTGAGGCGCCAGCGCATGAGCATAGAGAGGCGTGTTGCGGACCGCCAGACCGCCTGGGCCGGCGACCGCCAGCAGGGCGCGTCACCAACATTGACGGGGATTGGTGCGCGGATCTGTCACGCGTCGCCATCATGGCGGGGACAGCATCGGCAGGAGGCGGCCGCCGTCGGGTTCTCGCCGCGGGGGAACCGTCGGCTCCCCACGCAGGCTCTTGTCCAGTTCCGTCCGATAGAACGCCGCTTTCAGCCCGCCGTCGATGATGTCCCAGGGCAGCACCGGGTCTGCCGATCGATCGCGGTAGACATAGGCGGCCGCGTCGATCCCCGTCTCGGCCACCGCCTGGCGCCACTGCCCGCCGTTGCGTTCGGCGGCCACGATGACGGGCGCCACGCGGCGGTCGCCGACCGACATCAGCGCCTGATAGAACGAGTGCCGTTCGGACTTGATCGTCATCCAGACGTTGTCGATCCCCGACGTGAGCGCCCGCAGGCGCTTGGTCTTCGCGTCGATGACAGCCGGCGTGTCCATGCCGAGCCACTGGAATGCCGTGCCCGGCTTCGGCACGAACGGGTTCACGCTGCCGACGATGCGGCCGATCGTGCCGCGCTGGCGCGCATGGGCCATCATCCGGTCCTTCAGCGCGATCACGAGGTCCCGGATCGCCACCAGATCGTCGTCTTCCTCGGTGGGAAGGCCAATCATGAAGTAGAGCTTCAGGTTCTCGATGCCGCTCGCGAAGATCAGGTCGGCGCGGTCCAGGATGTCGGCGTTGGTGAAGGTCTTGTTAATCACCCGGCGCAGCCGGTCCGACCCGGTCTCCGGCGCGATGGTGATCGAACGCTCGCCGCTGGCCCGGAGCAGCCGCACGATGGACTCGGTCAGATCGTCCAGCCGCAGCGACGCCGGGCTGATCGAATAGCCCATCTCGCCAAACCGCGCGAGCAGGCGCTCGATGTCCGGGTGGTCGCAGAGCGCGATCGACACCAGGCCGACCCGATTGGCATGGGCGCGGGCCGCTTCGGCAATCGCCAGAATGCGATCGGCCGGGAAGGCGCGCACGGGGAGATAGTTGTAGCCGGCCCAGCAGAAGCGGCACAGGTTCGCGCAGCCGCGCACCACCTCGATGAGCAGGCGCGATCCGAACTCGGTATCCGGCGTGAAGATGCGCGTGGCGGGCGGGTCCATCGCGGCGGTCGCCGACACCGCGGCCTTCCGCACCGGCACCGGCGCGAGGCTGCCCTCGGTCGCCTCGAACCGTTCAATAGTGCCCGACGCGGCATACCGGACGTCGTAGAGCGACGGCACGTAGAACCCCCGCTCCCCGGCCAGACGGCGCAGCAGGTCGCTCCGGCTGGCGGACTCGGCCACGCGCGCCATCAACGCCGGCACGAGCATTTCGCCCTCCCCCGCCGCGACCACATCAGCGAACAGGGCGAGCGGTTCCGGGTTGACGAAGGTCACCGCGCCGCCGATGACCACCAGCGGGTGCCGGGCGTGGCGCTGCGCGGCGTACACCGGCAAGCCGGCCAGCCGGAGCATCGACACCACGTTGGGGTAGTCCCACTCGAACGACACCGAGAACGCGAGGATGTCGAAGTCGCGGACGAGCGACTCCGACTCCATCGTCCGGAGCGAGCCGGGCTTCTCCAGTGCGGCCGCCAGCGCCTGTTTCCCCGGCAGGAACACGCGCTCGCACACGACCTCGTCAATGGCGTTGAAGAGCGTGTAGATGGTCTGCACGCCCAGGTTCGACATCCCGACGTAGTAGGTGTTCGGGAACGCCAGCGCGACGCGCAGACGGTCGATGTGCGGCTTCCTGATGCCGCCCACTTCGCGCGCGAGGAGATCTGATGGCCGATCCGGAGAGGGCGGCTTGCGCATGCGTCGGTACGGAGGCGGCTCACGGCGCCGCGGTGACGGTGCCGGCAGTCCGGGACCTGGCGCTCAGGCGCCGACGGTCGAGGATCCCGTGGATGTACAGAGTGTACCACGGCACCCGGCAGGCGCCAGGCCGGCCGGATCGCCGAGGTCACCGCGGCACCGGCGCGGTGGCCGAACGGGGGACGTACGGCGTGCCTACGCCTGCTTGAGCCGGCGCATGAACGCGGGCACGTCGAGCGTGGCCGGCACCTCGTCCTGGGCGCCGGCCTCCTGGCTCTCGGCCCGCAGCGGCGAGTCGTCGAGCGTCATGGCTGGCGGAGCTGAGGCCGCCGCGACCGGAACGCCGACGCCATGGCGCCGGGCGATCGTCAGGCGCGGGCCGGCCCCGTCGCCGGCCTCGCCGCGGCCGCGGAAATACGACGTGTAGTTGCTCAGGTCGACCGGCGTCTGGCCAGCAGTGCCCGGGATCACCTGGCGCGATCCGAGGCGGTCGAAGCCCGTGGCGATCACCGTGATCTTCACACGCCCTTCGAGGCGCGGATCAATGACGGCGCCGAAGATGATGTTCGCGTCCTCGTGGGCGGCTTCATAGATGATGGACGACGCCTCGCTCACTTCGATCAGGGACAGGTCGGGCCCGCCCGTCACGTTGATGATGACGCCACGCGCGCCGTCGATCGACGCATCCTCGAGCAGCGGGCTGGAGATCGCCCGCCTCGCGGCGTCCACCGCCCGGCTCGGGCCTTCGCCGATGCCGGTGCCCATCACCGCAACGCCCATCCCCGTCATGATCGTCTTGACGTCGGCGAAGTCGAGGTTGATCAGGCCGGGCACGAGGATGAGGTCCGAGATGCCCTGGATCGCCTGGCGCAGCACGTCGTCGGCCGCGGCGAACGCGTCGAGCAGCGGGGTCGATCGATCGAGGCTCGTGAGGAGCCGCTCGTTCGGAATCGTGATGACACTGTCCACGCAGTCGCGCAGTTCGGCGAGCCCCTGCTCGGCCTGCAGTGCGCGCTTCCGGCCCTCGAACTTGAACGGCCTCGTGACGACGGCGACGGTCAGGGCGCCGAGCTCGCTCGCGAGGCTGGCGATCACCGGCGCGCCGCCGGTGCCGGTGCCGCCGCCCAGGCCGGTGGTGACGAAGACGAGGTCGGCCCCGTCGAGCGCCTGCAGCAGTTTCTCGGTGTCCTCGAGCGCCGCGTGGCGACCGACGTTCGGATCGGCACCGGCGCCGAGGCCCTTCGTGAGCTTCTCGCCAAGCTGGATCTTCACGGGCGCCGCATTCATGCGCAGGGCCTGGATGTCCGTGTTGGCCACCATGAACTGCACGCCGTCGAAGCCCTCGCGCACCATGCGGTTAACGGCGTTGCCGCCGCCGCCGCCGACGCCGATCACCTTGATGCGCGCGCCATTCGACGCCGCCTCGTCGAGCGTCAGCCGAAGGTCGGACAGGGCGGGCCGCTGGGCGGCGGCAGAATCGGTTTCATTCGGGTTGGACATCAACGGCCTCCACACTCCTCGACAATCATCACGTGAACGCACGACGCTCTCCGTCGTTAGAAGAACTCTCTGAACACGCCTTTCACCAGATCGGTCAGCCGGCCGATCCCGCCGCGCGAGGAAGAGCCGGCCTCCATCGCCCGCTGCCGCCGCGCGTACAGCACCAGCCCGACCGCCGTCGCGAACGACGGGTTGCCAATGTGGTCCGCCAGGCTGCCGACGCCGGCCGGCGTGCCGTGCCGCACCGGCAGGTCGAAGATCTGCTCCGCGATCTCGGTCATGCCCTCCAGGTTGGCCGCGCCGCCGGTCAGGACGATGCCCGAGTTGAGGGACTTCTCGTACCCCGCGCGGTGGATCTCGTCCCACACGAGGTGGAAGATCTCCTCGGCGCGGGGCTGGAGGACCTCCGACACGATCCGGCGGGCCATCGTCCGTGGCGGCCGTCCGCCGACGCTGGCCACTTCCATCAACTCGTCGTCGCCGACCATCGCGGACAGGGCGCAGCCCCACTTCCGCTTCAGCTTCTCGGCCTCGGGGATCGGCATACGCAGGCCGACCGCGATGTCGTTGGTGAAGTGGTCACCGCCGATCGGCACCACGGCCGTGTGCCACAGGCATCCGCGCTCGAAGATGGCCAGGTCCGTGGTGCCCCCGCCGACATCGACCAGGGCCACGCCAAGCTCTTTCTCGTCGGAGGTCAGCACGGCTTCGCTCGCGGCGAGCTGCTCGAGCACGGGCTCCTGCACGTTCAGGCCCGCGCGGTTCACCGCCGCAATGACGTTCTGCGTCGTCGTCGTGCCGCCGGTGACGATATGAACGTTCACTTCGAGCCGCGACCCGGTCATGCTCACCGGGTCGCTGATGCCGTCCTCGTCGTCGACGACGAAATCCTGGGGCAGGACGTGGATGATCTCGCGGCCGCTCGGCAGGCTGACGGCGCGCGCGGCGTCGATGGCGCGGCGCACGTCGTCCCGGGTGATCTCCCGGTTCTTGCCGGCCACCGCCACGACCCCGCGGCTGTTGAAGCCCTTCACGTGCGTGCCCGAGAGCGCCACGTACGCGTTGTCGATCTCGATCCCCGCCGTGAGCTCCGCCTCCTCGACCGCCTTGCGGATCGACTCGACGGCGGCCTCGAGGTTCACGACGGCGCCGCGGCGGATCCCGTGCGACTCGGCAACGCCAAGCCCGATGATCTCGACCTCGCCGCTGCTCATCACCTCGCCGACAATCGCCGCCACCTTCGAGGTGCCCAGGTCGAGCCCGACCAGGTGTCGCTCTCTTCGTCCCACGAATCCTCCACCTACCGCTGTGGCCGGGAACCCGGCTCCTGGACCGTCGCCGCGGGCGCCCCAGCCGGCGCCGCGACCGGGGCCACCCGCCCCGCCATCGACGACGGCCCGACGTAGACGCGCTCGCCGAAGCGCAGGTCCACGTAGTCGATGTCCGGCACGCTCTGCCTGAGCTTCGCCTGCAGTCCGACGTACGAATCCAGCCGCTCGACGAAGTTCGTGTCGCCGATCCGGAGGACGGCCGAGTCGTCGTCGAGGAGGACGTGCACGTCGTGCGCGTCCTGGACGTCGACCTGGGACACCCGCTTCGCGAGGTCCGGCCGCGTGCGCAGGTCGGCCAGCAGCCGGAAGACCAGCTGGCCCCTGACGCGATCGATCGTCGGCGGCACGGCTCTCGCGTCGGCCACCAGCCCGTCGATGACCGGCAGATCGCAGTCCGCGTAACGCGGCCCGTATTCGTCGACCACCTGCCCGCTGGCATCGATGAGCAGCAGCGTCGTCCCGACGCGCGCAATCCCCGCGGGCACCCGCTCGCGGATCTCGACGTCGATCGTCCCGGGCAGGCGGCGCCGCAGGGTCGCGTCCGCGATCCAGGCCGAGGCGAACAGCCGGGCGCGCCATGTGTCGAGGTCAGCGGTGAGCAGGTTCGCGCCCGTCAGCCCGTCCAGCAGTGCTCGCACTTCGCCGGACTGCACGCGCTGGTTGCCGTGCACGCTGATGTGGCTGACCCGCAGCCACGACAACTCGGTCACGGCCAGACCGATCCAGCACCCGGTCCCGACCAGCACGGCCAGCACGACCAGCGCCCGGACGACCCGCCAGATCGGCCGCGCGCGCAGGCGCCTCCGCCTGATCGTGTGGATCTGGCTGCGGCGGAACCGGCGATCGGAGGGCACGTTCACAGCCATGTCAGGGCCGGCCTCCGTCCTGGGGCCCGAGGGCCGCCAGCACGCGCTTGCCCGCGGTGCCGATCGAGCCCGCGCCAAGCGTGATGACCGCATCGCCCGGACGCGCCAGCGCCACGACTGCGGCGACCGCCTCGTCGACGGTCCTGACCACGTGCAAGCGCCCGTCGAAGTACGGGCGGATGGCGCCCGCGAGGACGTCGATGGTCACCCCCGGAATCGGCGTTTCGCCGGCCGGGTAGATGTCGGTGAGCACCAGCTCGTCGGCCTTCGCCAGCGCCGGCCCGAACTGGTCGAGCAGCCGCTCGGTGCGCGAGTAGCGGTGCGGCTGGAACGCCACGACGAGGCGCCGGCCGAGCGAGGCGCGCGCGGCGTCGAGCACGGCCCGGATCTCGGTCGGGTGGTGCCCGTAGTCGTCGATGACCAGCACGCCGTTGACCTCTCCCAGCCGCTGGAAGCGGCGGTCGGCGCCACTGAACTCCGCGAGCGCCGCGGTCACCGCGCCGAGGTCGACACCCAGTTCCAGGCCGACCGCCACCGCCGCCAGCGCATTCAGGATGTTGTGGCGACCGGGAATCGGGAGCCGCAGCGTGCAGAGGGGCGACGGCGGAAGAGCCCGCAGGCCCACCGCGTCGCGCAGGCCCGGGCCCGCGACCACCCGGCACTGCCACACGCCGTCGGCGTGGCTCACGTCGAGGCCGCGCAGGTCGGCGCCGTCGTGTTCGAGGCCGTAGGTGATCACGCGGCGGGTCATGCGGGGGACGAGCGTCCGGACGTGCGGGTCGTCCACGCACGCCACCACGGCGCCGTAGAACGGCACCTTGTTGGCGAATTCGAGGAAGGCCTCGCACAGATCGTCGAACCCCCGGTACGCCTCCAGGTGCTCCTGATCGATGTTGGTGATGACCGCGACGGTCGGGGTGAGCCGGAGAAACGATCGGTCGCTCTCGTCCGCTTCCGCCACGATGTACTGGCCGCGGCCGAGTCGGGCGTTGCTGCCGAAGGCCGAGAGCCGTCCGCCGATCACCGCCGTCGGGTCCAGGCCCGCGCGCTCCAGCACGAGCGCCACCATCGAGGTGGTGGTCGTCTTGCCGTGCGCGCCCGCGATGGCGATGCCGGACTGGAGCCGCATGAGCTCAGCCAGCATCTCGGCGCGCGCAATCACCGGAATGCGCCGGCGGTGCGCCTCGACGATCTCGGGGTTGTCGCCCTTGACCGCCGACGAGTAGACGACGACATCGGCGTCGCCGACGTGCGCCGCGTCGTGGCCGAAGCCCAGGCGCACCCCAAGCGTCTGGAGCCGGTCGGTGACCTCCGACGTCTTCAGATCGCTCCCGCTGACGGCGTAGCCCAGATTGGCGAGCAGCTCGGCGATGCCGCTCATCCCAATCCCGCCGATCCCGATGAAGTGCACGTGTCGCGTGCGGCCAAGCACGTTCAGTCTCCCCGGGAGGTCGCCGACGCGCCCTGCGAGATGTTCAGCAGCACGCCCATGCCAGCCAGGCTCACGATGAGCGATGAGCCGCCGGCGCTCACGAATGGCAGCGGGATGCCCTTGACGGGCAGCAGCCCGAGCACGACGCTGATGTTGAAGAACGCCTGTACCGCGAACATCGCGGTGAGGCCGGTGGCCAGGAACGCCCCGAACGGATCCGTGGCCCGCGCGACGATGCGCAGGCCGCGCCACGTGATCACGACAAAGCCCAGCAGCACGAGCGAGGCGCCGATGAGGCCGATCTCTTCCGACACCACCGCGTAGATGAAGTCCGTGTGCGGCTCCGGCAGGTAATACAGTTTCGAGATGCTGTTGCCGAGCCCGCGGCCGGTCAGGCCCCCGGTGCCCACGGCAATCATCGACTGGACCGCGTGGAAGCCGGCGCCCTGAGCCTGGTCCCAGGGGTTCCACCACGCCTCCAGCCGCCGCATGCGGTACTGCGCCGACACCGCATAGACGCCAATCAGGGGAATCAGGCTGATCGCGATGCCGACGAAGTACCCGTACGACAGACCCGCCGCGAAGACCATCGCCGCCACGCTCGCCAGCACGACCATCGCGCTGCCGAAGTCCGGCTGCCACAGGATGAGGCCGGACGTGACGACCAGCAGGAGCGCGATCGGTCCCAGGGCGTACTTCACGTCGCTGATCCGGTCCATCCGCCGTTCGAGCACGGCCGCCGTGAACAGGATGACGGCGAGCTTGGCGAGTTCCGCCGGCTGAATGCCGATGCCGCCGAGCGCGAACCAGCGGCGCGCGCCGTTGATCCGCGGGCCGACGACCAGCACCGCCGCCAGCGCCACCAGCGTGCAGCCGACGACGGTCCAGATGAAGCGCTCCTGGCGGTAGAGCTGGTAGTTGACCTGCATCGCGATCGCCATGGCCGCCAGGCCGAGAATGGCGAACAGTGCCTGCTTGGTGAGGAACAGCGTGGGCTGCTTGAACTGGTCCATGGCCAGGACATTCGACGCGCTGTAAACCATGACGATGCTGGCGGCCACCAGCGCCACCGTGGTCAGGAACAGCACCCGATCGGACTTGAGCTTTCGCGCCATGACACCCTTCGGACCCTAAAGTTCCACCCCATCCGCACCGACACACAGGAGGACATCGCACGACCCGGGCATCCGGCCTGGGTGTGAGCCGTCAGCAGTCATCAGTCGGTTCTTCGGCCTGGACACCTGCTCCCCGCGCGGGGCCGCGCGGGGTCCCAGCAGCTAGTTCCAAGCCGCATCGAGCCGACTGACGACTGCTCACGGCTCACGCCGTCGTACGCGTCACCTCCACCGACCGCCGGGTCTCTCTTCGACGTCGCTCAGGGCAGGAACAACCCGACCTACGTTCTCACTAGCGCCTAGCCCCTAGTCCCTAGCCCCTCGTCCCTAGCCCCTCGTCCCTAGCCCCTCGCCCCTGACCGAGCCGCGCCACCTCGTCCTTGAACGCCCGGCCGCGGGCGGCGTAATCCGCAAACATGTCGAAACTCGCGCAGGCCGGCGCCAGCACCACGCTGGAACCCGGCCGCGCCGCCGCGTGCGCCGCCCGCACGGCGTCGGCCATCGTGGCCGCGCGCGTGACGGCGGCGGCGCCCGCCAGCGCCTCCTCGATCAGGGACGCCGCTTCGCCGATGGCCACCACCGTCGCCGCCCGCGCCCGCAACGGCTCGCGCAGCAGGCGCCAGTCTCCGCCCTTGAAGCGGCCGCCCATGATCACGACCACGCCGGGCCCGAACGTCTCGATGGCCTGGCGCGCCGCGTCGAGGTTGGTCGCCTTCGAGTCGTTCACGAACCGCACGCCCCGAACCTCGGCGACCCACTCCATCGCGTGCTCGAGGCCGCGGAACGCGGCCACCGCCCTCGCGATCACCGGCGGCGCGACGCCCGCCAGGCGCGTGATCGCCGCGGCGGCCAGCACGTCCTCCAGCAGATGCGGTCCGATCAGCCGCACGTCCGCGATGGGCAGGATCGGGGCGTCCCCGTCCGAGGTCCGCTCGATGACGAACCCGTCGCGCACGGTCACGCCCGCGTCGATCCGGCCCACTCGCGCGAAGCGCACCACCGGCGCGAGGCCGCGGCTCGCGATGCCGATCGCCTGCTCATCGTCCGCGTTCGCCACCGCCCAGTCCGCCGACCTCTGGCGGGCGAAGATGCGTGCCTTGGCGGCGGCGTACTCGGCCACGTCCGCGTGGCGGTCGAGGTGGTCCGGCGTCAGGTTGAGCAGCGCCGCGATCCACGGGTGGAACGTGTCGGTCGACTCCAGCTGGAAGCTGCTCACCTCGACCACATGGATCGTGTCAGGCGTCGACGCCTCGACGTGGTCCGCCAGCGGCGTCCCGATGTTGCCGCCGACCGGCGCGTGCATGCCGGCCTCCGCCAGGATCCGCCCCGTGAGCGCCGTCGTCGTCGACTTCCCTTTCGTGCCGGTGATCGCCACCACGCGCCCGCGCAGCCAGCGCGACGCCAGCTCCACTTCGCCCATGACCGGCACACCGGCCCTGCGCGCCTCGGCGACCATCGGTTGGGTGAGCGGCACGCCCGGGCTGAGCACGACCAGGTCCGCGCCGGTCAGCAGACCCTGCGGGTGGCCGCCCAGGACGAGCTCGACGCCGATCGCCGCCAGCGCGTCCTGCCCGTCGATGGCGGCGCGCGTGTCGGTGAGCGCCACCCGCGCGCCGCGCGCCACGAGCAGCCGCGCCGCAGACACACCGCTCCGGGCGCCGCCGACGACGACGACGCGCTGTCCGCGCACGGTGAAGTCGCTGGCCTGCTGGTTCACGCCCGCTCCGCTTTGACGCGATCCACGACGAGATCCGTCCGGATCCCGCGCGATCCCTTCACCAGCAACAGGTCGCCGCCGCGAAGCCGCGGCACGACGGCCTCGGCCGCCTCGGCGCTGGTGGCCACGTGGAGCACGTCCGCCGCCGGCATGCCCGCCGCCACTGCCCCGGCGGCCATGGCTGCGGCCGGGGCGCCGCCGACGGTGATGAGCAGCGCGATGCCCGCCTGCGCCGCGGCTCGCCCGCACGCGTCGTGCAGCGCGGAGGCCGAGTCGCCAAGTTCGAGCATCTCGCCCAGCACGGCCACGCGGCGGGCACAGCCCTTCTCCGCCGCGATCGCCTCGAGCGTGCGCTGCAGCGCGCGCGGGTTCGAGTTGTACGAGTCGTCGACCAGCGTGAGGCCGCCACGCAGGCGCCACACTTCCCCGCGGCGCGTGGCGGGCGTGAACGCCGCCACGCGCGCCGCCATCGCGTCGAGCGCCACGCCGTAGTGCGTGCCCACCGCGATCGCGGCCAGCGCGTTGGCCAGGTGCCCGCGGCCGATCAGCGGCACGGTGATTTCGGTCTGTCCGTCCGGCGTGACGACCCGTGCGTGCGTGCCGGCCAGGCCGTCGTCACGCACGTCGGTGGCGCGCACGTCCGCCGGCACGTCGATGCCGAAGGTCATCACCCGCGCCGGCGTCTTCGCGACCCGGGCCATCACCCGCGGGTCGGCGGCGTTGGCGACGACGAGCGAGGACGAGGTCGCCCCCTCGAGAATTTCGGCCTTGGCGTCGGCGATGGCCTCGATCGACGGGAAGAACGCGGAGTGCACCTCCGCCACCAGGGTCCACACGCGTACGTCCGGCTCTGCGAGATCGACCAGCACACGGATCTCGCCGGCGTGATTCATCCCGAGCTCGACTACGGCGATCTCGGGCCGCTGGCGCAGTTCGACAAGCGAGAGCGGGAGCCCGATGTGGTTGTTGAAGTTCCCGTGGTTGCGGAAGACGCGGAACCGCGCGCCGAGCAGATCCGCCGTCATTTCCTTCGTGGTCGTCTTGCCCGCGCTGCCCGTAATCGCCACCACCTGCGCGCCCGACGCGCGCCGGATGTGCTTCGCCACGCGCTGGAGCGCCCGCGTCGTGTCGTCCACGCCGATCACCGTCAGGCCGGACGGCCACGCGCCGCCGCCGGCCGACGTGTCGGACACGACGATGCCCGTCGCGCCTGCGGCGTGCGCCGCGCCGCTGTAGCGATGACCGTCCAGGCGCTCACCGATGATCGCGAAGAAGAGGTGGCCCGGCTGGTTGGTGCGCGAGTCGATCGACACGCCGGAGAACACGGCGTCGGCCGGGCCCGACAGGATCGTGCCCGCCATCGCCTGCGCGAGGCCGGCCGCCGTCAGCGCGAGGGCCGCGGCCGTCACGAGGCCTTCCGGGCGCGACGCCTGCCGAGCGCGTCGTGTGCGACCGCGACGTCGTCGAAGGGCAACGTCTTGTCGCGGATGACCTGGTACTTCTCGTGCCCCTTGCCGGCGATGACCACCACGTCGCCCGGCTGCGCCTCGCTCACCGCGCGGTCGATGGCCGCCCGGCGATCGGCGATCCGCCAGCACACGGGCGCCGGGCGCGACCCGGGGGCCGCACTCGAGGGCGAGCGGCCCCGATCCCCGGGCTGCGCGATGCCCCGCACGATCTCGTCGATGATCGCCTCCGGGTCCTCCGACCTCGGGTTGTCCGACGTGATCGCCACGATGTCGCTGAGGCGCGCCGCGACGGCGCCCATCAGGGGCCGCTTGGTCCGATCGCGGTCGCCGCCGCAGCCGAACACCGTCAGCAGGCGGGCGGTCGCGAGCGGCCGGACGGCCTCCAGGAGGTTCTTCAGCGCATCGTCGGTGTGCGCGTAGTCGACAATCACCGCCACGTCGTCCTCGGTCGACGACACGACCTGGAACCGCCCCGGCACCGTCTCCACCCGCGCCAGTCCCGCTTCGATGGCAGGGACGGGCAGGCCTGCGGCCACGCCGGTGGCGACCGCCGCGAGGAGGTTGTAGACGTTGAACCGCCCGCCGAGCCGGGACCGGATCTGCACCGTTCCGGCGGGCGTCCCCACGTCGAAGGACAGCCCGAGCAGCGAGGCCGGCATCGCCACCGGCATGACGTCGGCCGGCCGGTCAACGCCGTAGGTGACGATCGGCGTGAACTGGGCAGCCAGCAGCGCGCCGCGCGGGTCGTCCATGTTGATGACCGACGGCGCCCCGGGCGGCAGCAGCTGGAACAGCCGGCGCTTCGCGGCGAAATACCGGTCCATGTCCTGGTGGAAGTCCAGATGATCGCGCGTAAGATTGGTGAAGACGGCGGCGGCGAACCTGGTCGACTCGGCCCGCTTGAGCGCGAGGGCGTGCGACGACACTTCCATCGCGCAGGCCCCGCAGCCGGCCTCGATCATCTCGCGGAACATCTGCTGGAGGTCGGTCGCCTCGGGCGTCGTGCGCGCGGCCTCGCGCACCGTCGCTCCGATCCGGTACTGCACCGTACCCATCAGGCCGCACGGCACGCCGGCGGCCTCGAACATCTCGCGCACGAGGTACGCGCAGGTCGTCTTGCCGTTGGTCCCGGTGATGCCGATGACGCGGAGCGCCCGGCTCGGATGCCCGTAGAACGCGGCGGACAATGCCGCGAGCGCCAGGCGATCGTCCGGCACGCGAATCCAGGGCGCGGCGCAGGTGGAGGGCGCCTCGCCCGCCGACACGACCGCGATGGCGCCCCTCGCCACCGCCTGCCCGGCGAAGCTCGCGCCGTCCGCTTTCTCGCCCTGCATCGCGACAAACACCGATCCCGGCGCGGCCGCGCGCGAGTCGTACGCGACGGCGGTCACGGCCAGATCGCACGCAGCGGCCGGCAGGACGTCGCCGATCGGGCCGCTCAACTGGCCGCTCTCGCCGAGCACGGTGAGGAGCTCACGCAGCGTCATTGCGGCGGCGCGGGCGGCGGCCAGATGATGAGGCGATCCAGCCAGAGGCGGCAGGCGCGACCGGGTGCGATCGGCGATCCGGCCGCGGGATCCTGGTCGATCACGGTGCCGGTGCCCGTCACGCGGGCCACCAGGCCGAGCGTGGCGAGGCGGCGGACCGCCTCACGCGCCGCGAGCCCGCGCACGTCGGGCACGGTCGGCGGCCCGGTGACGACATCGACGCGCGGCGCGCGTCCGGTGTTGGATGCCGGCACGAACGCGTCGACGGGATCGGCGACGGCGCGCACGAGCACGGGCGCGGCCGGGTTGATCGTCGGTGCGATCCGCAGGTGGCGCATGGCCGCCACGGCGATCGTCTGGAAAATCGGCGCGGCCACGTCGCCGCCGTAGTGCCGCCCGGCGTGCGGCGCGTCCACCAGGACGAGAATGGCGAGCGCCGGCTGCCGCGACGGCAGGAACCCGATAAACGAGGC
>Ga0315283_10002647_pt1 | contig 15051 bp, 13 predicted proteins | sample YL17G09_0_MG_FD_204541 | JGI IMG/M metagenome (GOLD analysis project Ga0315283, IMG submission 204541) | Sediment microbial communities from Yellowstone Lake, YNP, Wyoming, USA - YL17G09_0 | ecosystem: Environmental > Aquatic > Freshwater > Lake > Sediment | place: USA: Wyoming | collected... | reverse complement strand
CCTCTGTCGCCTGAAGGCTACAGTCCCCACCGCCTCGTTTCAATGGGTAAAAAAATAGCCAGGTCTTGAAAAAGACCCGGCTATCGGGGATGTCAGGCGTTGCCGTTACGGCAGATATCTGAAGGAGTTGAGCACCTTGATGTAGTTCGACCGGCGCAGTGAACCCGGCTGGCGGACGGCTTGTGCGCTCATGCTGCCTTTCATTTGAGCAACGGATTCATATTCGTTCGTTTCCATCCACATTTGCATGCCGGAGAGAATCTCAGGGATGCGCTTGATCCCGCCTTTCAGAAGCTCGGACGCCATCATGGTGACGCTTGCGCCTGCCATCATGGATTTAAGGACATCCTCGGATGTGTGCACGCCGCTGGTGATGGCAAAATCCGCCTTGATTTGTCCATACAGCAATGCGATCCAACGAAGAGGCATGCGCAGTTCGATGGAAGTGCTCAGGACAAGGCTGGGAGTGACTTCCATTTTCTCAAGGTCAATATCCGGCTGGTAGAAGCGATTGAAAAGCACCAGCCCGTCTGCACCGGCTTCCGCAAATTGCTTGAGCACGTTTGCCACTCCGGTCAGGAAAGGGCTGACTTTCACAGCCAGGGGGATCTTGATTTCACGGCGCACATCCTTCACCAGTTGGATGTAATTCTCCTCCAGTCCCGTGCTGGTGATGGCCGGGTCGAAGGGCAGGTAGTAAATGTTCAACTCGAGCGCGTCAGCACCGGCCTCTTCAATGCGTTTGGCATATTGAATCCAACCGCCGCTGGAGACGCCGTTCAGGCTGCCGATGACCGGGATCGACACGGCATCCTTGAGCCGTTTGACGTGGTCGACATACTTTTCAGGCCCCAGGCTGTAGCGGCCAGAATCCGGCAGATAAGTGAGGGCTTCGGCATAGGACTCGCTGCCGTAGTTCAGATAATGATCAAGCTCGAGGCTTTCGTGGATGATTTGCTCCTCGAAAAGCGAATACATCACCACTGCGCCGATGCCGGCCTGCTCCATTTGTTTGACAGTTTCCACGCGCTCAGACAGAGGGGAGGCCGAGGCGACGAGTGGGTTCTTCAGGTTCAGACCAAGATAACGGGTGGTCAGATCAGTCATGGGGATCTCCTTTTTCCGTACTTCTGGCGTGGCTAATTTTCTTTCCCATCGCCGCCATTGGTCCCGTAATGCATGGCAGCCATTTGCTGGTAAAGCTGCCAGCGGGATTTCGCATCTTCACGCGCCAGTTTCATCAAGGCTTCGGCGCGGACCTCGTCGCTCTGCAGCAGCATGCGGTAGCGGGTCTCGTTGTAGGCATACTCTTCGATACGGATGGTCGGCTCCTTGGAATCGATCACCAGCGGATTCTGTCCCTGGGCGGTCAATGCCGGGTTGAAGCGGAAGAGCGGCCAGTATCCGGAGTTGACAGCCAGTTTCTGCTGCTCAAGTCCCTTGGCCATATCGATGCCGTGGGCGATGCAGTGGCTGTAGGCGATGATCAGCGATGGTCCGTCGTAGGCTTCGGCTTCAAGGATGGCCCGCAGTGTGTGCTGGTCGTTCGCGCCCATGGCGATCTTCGCGATATAGACATAACCGTAGGACATGGCCAGCAGGCCGAGATCCTTCTTGGAGAGTCCCTTGCCCTGCGCGGCAAACTTGGCGACGGCCGCCCGCGGCGTGGACTTGGAGGCCTGCCCGCCGGTGTTGGAATACACTTCCGTGTCGAGCACGAGGATGTTCACATTGCGGCCGCTGGCGATGACATGATCCAGTCCGCCGTAGCCGATGTCGTAGGCCCAGCCATCACCGCCCATGATCCAGACGGATTTCTTGGCGAACACATCTGCCAGGCTGAGCAGGTCCAAAGCTTTGGGGTCCTTGCTGCCGGCCAGTTTCTTTTTCAAGATGGCCACTCGGTCCCGCTGTTCCTGGATACCGAGTTCAGTGGACTGGTCTGCTTTGAGCAGGGCATCCACCAGGTCCTGGCCGAGGGCGCCGGCGAATTGCGGCAGGATCTCACAGGCATATTCGAGCTGCTTGTCCAGGGTCAGGCGCATACCCAGTCCGAACTCCGCGTTGTCTTCGAACAGCGAGTTGGACCAGGCAGGGCCGCGGCCTTCCTTGTTGAATGCCCACGGAGTGGTCGGCAGGTTGCCGCCATAAATGGATGAGCAGCCGGTGGCGTTGGCGATGATCGCCCGATCGCCGAAGAGCTGCGACACAAGCTTGACGTAAGGTGTCTCGCCGCAGCCGGCACAGGCGCCGGAGAACTCAAAGAGCGGCTGAAGCAGCTGGGAATTTTTGATCGTCGCTGGGTTGACCAGTGTGCGGTCCACTTCGGGCAGTTTGTAGAAGAAATCCCAGTTGTCAGCTTCGGTGGCGCGGATGGGGGGCTGGGCTGCCATGTTGACTGCCTTGCGTCCCACCTGGGTCTTATCCTTCACCGGACAGGCTTCCACGCACAGGGTGCAGCCTGTGCAATCTTCGGGCGCCACCTGGACCGTGTACGCCATGCCGGGGAATTCCTTGAATTTGGAGTCCATCGACTTGAAGGTCGGGGGAGCTTTTGCCAGCGCTGCCTTGTCATACACCTTGTGGCGGATGACGGCATGCGGGCAGACGAACACGCATTTGCCGCACTGGATGCACAGGTCCGGTTCCCAGACGGGAATGTCGAGCGCGATGTTGCGCTTCTCCCACTGAGTCGTGCCGGTGGGGAAGGTGCCGTCCACGGGCATGGCTGATACGGGAACAGTTTCGCCTTCCAGAGCGATGATGGGAGCGAGTGTCCTTTTAACGAATTCAGGTGCTTCGGCGGGAACTGCAGCGCGCATCGCAAGTTTGCTGCTGGCCTTCGCCGGAACCTTGATCTCATGCAGATGGACCAGGGTCTGGTCTACCGCATCGAAGTTCTTCTTGACGACCGCATCGCCGCGCTTGCCGTAGGTCTTTTCGATGGAATGTTTGATTTCGGCGATGGCCTGTTCGCGGGGCAGGACGCCCGAGATGGCGAAGAAACAGGTCTGCATGATGGTATTGACGCGCCCGCCCATGCCGGTCAATTCAGCCACCTCATAGGCGTTAATGTTGTAGAACTTGAGCTTCTTGTTGATGATCGCCAGCTGGACTTCCACCGGCAGGTTGTCCCAGACTTCGTCAGGACCGAAAATGCTGTTGAGCAGGAAGGTTCCGCCGGGTTGGGCGTATTTCAGAATGTCATATCGCTCGAGGAAGCTGAACTGGTGGCAGGCGACAAAAGTGGCTGTGTTGAGAGCGATCAGGTATGCCGCTTGCAGCGGCCTGGGTCCGAACCGCAGGTGTGAGGCGGTCAGGGTGCCGGATTTCTTCGAGTCGTAGTAGAAGAAACCCTGGGCGTAGTTTTCCGTCTCCTCGCCAATGATCTTGATCGAGTTCTTATTTGCACCCACCGTACCGTCCGCGCCCAGACCGATGAAGACGCAGCGCACCGTTTCGGGGAATTCGATGCTGAAGGAAGAATCCACTTCCAGGCTGGTGTGAGAGACGTCGTCGTTGATACCGACGGTAAAGTGACTCTTGGGTGCCGGCTTCTTAAGTTCGTCCAAAACAGCCTTGACCATGGCCGGCGTGAACTCCTTGGAGGACAGCCCATAACGGCCTCCGACCACCTTGATACCTGTGCGGCCAGTCTCGAACAGCGCATTGACGACATCCAGGTAGAGCGGTTCGCCGGCAGAACCCGGTTCCTTGGTGCGGTCGAGCACCGAGATGGACTTGACCGAAGCCGGTACCGCTTTGGCGAACGCTTCGTTTGAGAACGGGCGGTACAGCCGCACACGGATGGCCCCGACCTTTTCGCCTTTTTCGACCAGGTATTTCACAGTCGCTTCGGCGGTCTCACCGCCGGAGCCCATCAGGATCACCACGCGCTCTGCATCCGGCGCGCCGACATAGTCAAAAAGGTGATATTGACGGTTTGCCAGCTTGGCGAATTTGTCCATTTGTTCCTGGACAATGCCCGCCACCGCGGAGTAATACGGGTTGACCGTCTCGCGCCCCTGGAAGTAGACATCCGGGTTCTGGGCGGTACCGCGCAGGACAGGCCGGTCGGGGGTCAGCGCGCGGGAGCGGTGGGCGCGCACCAGCTCGTCGTCGATCATGAAGCGCAGGTCGTCGTCCGTCAACTGTTCGATCTTTGCAACTTCGTGCGATGTGCGGAAACCATCGAAGAAATGCAGGAACGGGATGCGGGATTTTAACGAGGAGGCCTGTGCGATCAACGCCATGTCGTGGGCTTCCTGCACGGAGCCCGAGCTGATCATCGCCCAGCCGGTCTGCCGGCAGGCCATCACGTCCTGATGGTCGCCGTAGATAGAAAGTCCCTGGGCAGCGATCGCACGGGCTGCGATGTGGAACACGGTGCTGGTCAGCTCGCCGGCGATCTTGTACATGTTGGGGATCATCAGCAGCAGGCCTTGTGAGGCTGTGAAGGTGGTGGTCAAGGCACCGGTCTGGAGCGCACCATGGACAGTGCCTGCCGCGCCTCCTTCCGACTGCATCTCGATCACCAGGGGAACCGTACCCCAGATGTTCTTCATCCCCTTGCCGGACCATTCGTCCGCCAGTTCGCCCATGTTCGAGGAGGGGGTGATGGGATAAATCGCGCATATTTCGTTTACGCGATGGGCAATCGAAGTGGTGGCTTCGTTGCCGTCTATTGTTACCATTTGTCGCTTGGCCATAATGAAACTCCTTGATGCAGAGAGGACTCTGCTTGATTGTGATATCTGGTACGACCGCTATTATATTCTACATCCAGAGAGTTTATCCTTCAAATAAGGGCTTGGAAAGTAACTAAATACACCTAAATGCCCTGCGGGCTGTCACTATTTCGGACAAGTTCAGGCAAAATAAAAGGGCGGTCGTTGGACCGCCCCGGTCAGGGTCAAAACAGGTGTGGTCTTGCCAGCAGCAGCGCAGCCAGCGATTTGGCATCGGGCAGCCCACCGGATTCTGCGAGCCGTATGGCCTCGGCCACAGATATTTTCTCGACGCTCAGGAATTCATCTGCATCTGCTTCAAGAGGATCGTGATTCAATTCAGTGGCGAGATACACGTGCATGAACTCCGTCGAGTAGCCGGGCGCGAGATAGAATCCACCGATTTCCCGGATATTGCCGGAGGCCATGCCTGTCTCCTCCCGGACTTCACGTTGAGCGCAGACCAGAGGATCCTCGCCCGGTTCGAGAGTCCCTGCCGGGAGCTCGAGCATATCCAGTCTTGCGGCGTGCCGGTACTGGCGGACGAAATACATGCTGCCCTGATCATCCACCGGAACGATCACCACCGAACCGATATGCTCGACGATATCCAGTTTGGTCGTACGCCCGTCTGGCAGGCGAACCTTATCCTGCCGGATGTGGAATGCGCGTCCATTGTAGATCGATTTCGACTCGATTAATTCAAAGGCCATCCTATCCTCCAGAATAAAGAAACACCCAGGCACTGCGCCTGGGTGTTGGTGGTTGCAACTCCGTTACGGGATGAAGATCGCCGTTCCAACGGTGAGTGGATAATTGGGTGCCTGAAGCTGATTGGCGAAAATGATCTGGTTCGGGTCGGCATTCCCGAAGGCGCAGGCCACAGAGTAAACCGTATCCCCACTCTTCACCGTGTGATTGGCCGGGTGCGGGATCAGGGCGGCATTGCCGGGGAAGGGATTGCCGGTGGTCGGGATCTTCATAACCGTGCCGGCCTGGACAACGCTATTGTTGTTGAGTCCGTTCACCGCCAGAAGTTCCTCAGGGTTGACGTTGAAGCGGCGCGCGATGCAGTAGGGAAATTCACCCAATTGCAGGGTATAAGAGGCCGGCTTGCCCGGAGTGGATGTGGGTACGACAACATTGGGTACCGGTGCAGCTGCCGCTGTGGTGGGGGAGGGAAGGACGCTGCCCGGAACTGGCGTGAAGGTAACGATCGGAGTGATCAACGGAGCCTGGGTCGCACCGGAAACGGGTGTTTGCGCACCCGCGATCGGTGTCGGGGTCGGCAGGGAAGCCCCGCCGGCTGCGATGGCGGTCTGGGTCGCATATTGTTGAAGGATCGCCATGGGATTCTGTGTCGCATTGGGGGTCAAAGGTTGAGCAACTGTTGTGCCAGCCGTCGCCGGCGGGGGTGTGGATGCAGAGCGCTCACAGGCGGTAAGTGCCAGCATAAGTACCGCCAGCAGGATCAACCCGATTCGTTTAAATATCATAATATACTCCTCCTGGAACTGTTCAAAAAGTGATTCTTCTAACCCTCTCCCTCGATGCTAGCACATTCTTTCTAAAGCGTCAAGCATTTTACCTAACCTAGCCGTAAAATCCTTTTTCATATAAGGATATTAAAATAAACGCTCCTGAATTGGAACATTTGTGCTATAATGGTAACATTCAATTGGGCGCAATGGAAGAAGTTTAAAGACTCAATCCTCGCCATGTAAGGTGCTTTTATAATCGAGTTTCGCTGGTAGTGCCCGGATGTTGTGCACGTAATCTGTTCAGCTTTTCCAGGAAAGAAAGCTCTGAAATTAATTTGGACTGGCATCATAAAAAAGCCTATACCACAGAAATTACCACCCGCTTGGGATGGAATTGCCCTCTCTACAGCGTGTAAAGTGGTATACAATTATCACCTCTAACAGAAGGAGGATTATCATGAAGAAACTTGTGTATCTACTCTTAGTAGCGGTCCTTATCGGGACTTTGACCGCATGCAGCCTGGGCAGCACTCCCACGCCTGCGCCAACATCCGCGCCGCTTCCCACGCCGCCCGCTGCCTCACCGGCCACGGTTACCGGCGTCACCTGGGAATGGATCGAATTCTCTGAAGCTCAGCCTCCCTCTGTGCAGGCTGTCCCGGCCCCGGAAAACTACACTATCATCTTTAATGAGGACGGCACCTTCAATGCCCTGGCAGATTGCAATGCTGCAGCCGGGACCTATGTCGTCGATGGTGAGAAGGCCTCTCTTATACTGGGACCTGTCACTCTGGCAGAGTGCGGCCCGGAATCCCTGTCCAGCAACTTCCTCAACCTGCTGACACAGGTAACCGGTGCTGGCATGGAGGGGGATAAGCTGGTGTTGGTGATTAATGACGGCGCCGTTAAAATGGTCTTCCAGACCAGCGCAGCCCCTGAAGCCCTGATGGCTGTCCCTTCAGGCGGGAAAATAGACCCTGCTTCGATACAACTCAATACCCAGGGTTTGACTGCCGCCTTCCAGGCTGCTGCCATTTCTGCGGCGGGATACGACAACACCACGGCGCCTGGCCCGATGGGACTGCCCGATCATGTTGAAATCACCTTTGGCGAAGGCGGACCGACCGGCGCGATCATCTATATCATTCCCATCGCAGATTACCAGAAACTTTGGGAGGTCAACGGCGACCCGAGTGTGACAGGAACCCTGGCAAAGCTGGAATCCCTGCTGGTTGAAAAACCCGAAAAATTGCCTCAGTGGGGCTTGCCGGTACTGCCGTTTGAACGGGCCGTAGGCGCCAATGACATCGCCGTGCAGGGGATTTACCTTCCCAGCGGAACAGCCCAGGGTGCTCGTTTCATCGGCCGTTTCTCACAGGATCCTTCTGCGGTCACAAACAACAACCTGTATTATGTTTATCTTGGCCTGAGCAATGACGGTAACTACCTGATCGCATTCTTCTACCCGATCACATCCACTGCGCTGGCCGAGACCGCTTCCACCGAGGATCAGCAGAGTGCATCTCAGGATTTCCAGGCCTATCTCAATGCTAAGATTGAGCAGCTCAATGCGCTTCGAGGAACTGATTTCGCCCCCGATCCCGCCACGTTGGATGCGCTCATCCAGTCCCTGACCTTCACTACCAAATAGAAACTATACTCTGAAAATATAAATTGAGCGCCGACCTCATTGGCCGGCGCTCTCGTTCTATCTATTGACCTCTTCCACTTCAGTGTACCAGCGCAGGCGCGTTCCGACCCGGTCACGGACTTTCCACAGGAAGGGCTTGGCCGCCCGGTCGAGGATGCGGCGGATGGTATTGATGCGCTCCAGTACACGCTGCGTGTCCTCATCGCTCAGGCCGGGATTCTCGTTGACCAGCACGCTCTCGACCTTGCTCAGGTTGATGGTCAGGGTCTTGTATAACCCCCAGTCCTTGAGGCACAGGCGCGCGATGCGGTCCATGTTGATCGTATCATCGGTGAAACCCACTTCGTTGTCAAGCAGCAGGGAGACGATGTCGAGGGCATCCTTCCGGTTCAAATCGACGATCTGGGTCTTTGAGAGGAACAGCTCGGCGAGGGGGATGGTGACGGGGTGCGAATCGAGCCGGTTGCGCATAGGTAACTTGTGGCACATCTCGAAATCACCCACGAATACATCGATGCGCCGACCGCTCCCGGCGTCGTAAAAGATCAGTCGGCGGTCCCCGTTCAACAGGTTGAAATTCTTCTCAGGAACGTAACCCAGGTCGGCGAAGAAGGCATCCAGCTTGCGCTTGACGCGCTTTGGCACGACGAAGTCCATGTCGGGATAATCGCGCCGCAGCGTGCGGTGTGTGGCGGAGGGACTGTGCACGCGAATAGCCAGCCCGCCGATCAGCCTCAGATGCATGTTCTGCCGGTCGGAGGCTTCCATCAGCCTCTGGACTTCATCCACGATATCGGGCATCGTTTCCATGGCGCTCCTTATGCCATTCGTTTCGTCTGATATGGCGGCAGGTGATGAGTCCGCGTCCATCATTCGACCGGAATCTCCTGGTGCACTTTGTCGATATCAATACCACTTCGTTTGCGGAAATATTTGAAACCGAAATATATCACCGCGGCCAGGACGTAGTTAGAAAGCATGTAAATGATGGACGTACCGTTCTTGTATCCGGCTGCATTGATACTATAGCCAATGCCATAAAGCGCGTTCGGATCGAAGATCCATTGATAGAGCAGGAAGATGAGGAAGCCCCCAAAGATCACACCTGCCACGGTGATCAGCGGAATGCCAAATACATTATATTTGGCGATCGGGGAAGCTTTATAAAGATCAGGTTTTTTGTAAGGCAGGATGATCGCTGCGATGGTAGTGCCCAGATAGGTCACTGCGATCACCAAAGTGGAGCAAAGCGTGAGAGACTGGAAATTGGCAATGTTGTATGCAAATAGATAGGCCACAACTATTGATGGAACTACCATCAACAGGAGCGCATAGATCGGCGTGCCGGTGCGTTCGTTCAATTTTGCAACCCGTTCTGGGAGCAGGCGGTCAAATGCGGCTGCGAAGATGACGCGGGTGGAGGAAAGGAAGACTGTCCCGCTCCAGCCAAACCACCAAAGGCTCATCAAGGCTATGACTAGAAATTGTAGAAGCCTGTTGGTTGTGAGGAATGCGGCCAGCAGGGCAGGATAAGGCCATACAGGAAGGGCGGGTGCATCAGCTGTAAACCCCCAGATATAGTTCCACCAGGCACCGCCAGCCTGCACGTAAAAGTCCCAACCAATGGTCTTGCTGATGGCGTATAAAAGCAGGATACCCAATAGGGTTGTCACTCCAAGGGCGGAACCCATGCCGGTGATATTCCGTTTGAAATCCGTAGCGCCGCGCACCTCGCCATAGAGAGTCGCACCCCAGTTGGGCCATAAGTTGAAGAAGACAAGGTAGGGGATTGTGAGGAAGATCAACCCGATACCACCGCCGATGAGCGGAAGAGCAGCCCCAGCATTCGTTCCCAGAGCGACCGTTGCATCATAAACACCGGGCGCCGCGCCAAACATCGAGGTCGCATTCGATTCAAGTCCCGCCTTGAAGGCTTCGTGAGAACCGGTCAGCAACATCACGATGACGATCGCCAGGCCAAGCATCCCGCCATAAAATGAGACTTTCTGGATGCGCGCATACGTTTTCATACCCAGCGCAATGAAAAAACTTACGATGGCCAGTGCAATGAGCGATGATGTGAAAGCGCCGTTCTGTGTGCCGGCAAACCAGAGGGCAGCGTCCTTGGCGCCGAGCACGCCCAGCAAGGGTACCAGTACAATATGCCGGAACATATCTGCATACAGCGGAACCCACAACCACAGGATAAACCACCAGCCTGTAACTGCCAGGATAAAGCCAGCCGCACCGCCGAGAATTCGGCTCTGCCAGATGTAATCACCACCGGAGCGAGGCATGACAGAAATCAAAGCGGCATATACGACGACTTCAAAAAAGATGAAGACCGCACTCACGATCAGCGCGGGGATCAATCCACCCTGCAGGAAATACATCTGGCTGAAGATATACAACCCGAGAGTGACCAGGTTGATCGAGAAAAAAGCGTAAACGAACGCGTCGAAGACGGACCAGGATCGGACCAGGCCGGTTGCCTTTCGAATAAAAAGTGATGTGTCAGACATTGGTAATCTCCTTTGGCGAGTGAAGTGATCAGGGCTGTTCAGCCCTGCGTCAGCACATAATTTTCGATTTTATCCTTGCCCAGCTTAATCAGCGCACCGAGAAGTGTTCCCTGCTCATACATGCTTCCGGGATTGATGCACAGCGTGCGCCCGATGCGCGAGGAGCCGCGACCCTCGTGGATATGGCCGTGCAGCCCCATCAGCGGTTGGTGCTTTTCGATGGCTGCCCGCAGCGCTGTCGACCCTACCGGTTTGAGCGCATTCCCTGCGTATTTGGGACGCATGTTTTCATCAAGCTCGGGAGCTTCGTCGAGGTTTGATGCATACGGCGGAACATGAATATTAAAGATGGCATTCCTAGGGTGTTTCAACTGTGCCGTCATGGAATCATAGCGCACAGCCAGCTGGTCTTCATTTTCTTCGCGGTAGGTGTGCCAGGGCGTATGGTTGCTCCAGCCGGAGGAAATCATCTCGTGATGTTTATCCAGTTCAATGACCTGGCCTTCAGCGAGGGACACCACGCTGGATTTGCGGAGGATGTCATCCACTTCGAATTGATCGTCGTTGCCGGGAGCGGCATATACCATCAATCCGCTCCCCGATAATTTTTCAGCCGCATAGGCCATCCATTGCTCGGCGGTTTTGAGTGCCTCCTGGAGGAAAAGTTCATGCACCTTGTCCGGGGATTTATTTAATTCGGCCAGTTCGTCAGGTTTAAGACGATAAGGGTAATAACCCCGGCTCTTGATCTTTTTTACCATTTCCTCGGCTTCGGTCTCACCATCCAGCAGGAATTCCTGCTCGAGCAGAACCGCACGGTATTTGCCGCCGCCCTGGTCGATAATAGGCACAATGGCTTTACCGGTCATATCTCCGCCCAGAATCAAAACATCCGCACCATAAAATTTCCCGGCGTTGATGAATTTCTTCCAGCAAATATCCGATCCGTGCACGTCCGTGGCAAAAAATATCGTTGTCATCAGCTCTCAGGATTAATCGGATTTAGTCTCCCGCAGGTCGTTCAATCACCGAAGAACATCTCGCCTAGAACTCTGACCACCTCATCACGTGTTTTGTCCCCCAGCTTGCCAAGAGGCTTGATGAGGCGCGACTTATCAAGCGTGCGGACTTGTTCGAGGGCAATCTGCCCCGGTTTGAATTTAAAATTTATCGGCACGCGGGTGGGGAAATCATGCTGTCGGCTGGTCAGGGGGGCGACAATGACGGTACTCAAGTACCGGTTCATTTCATCGGGAGAGACCACCACGCAGGGACGACTGCTGCGGGGTTTTCCATTCAGCGTTGGATCGAGGTTGACCAGATAGACGTTAAAGCGCTTCACCAAGTCCATTCGGTACCGTCCCAATCCGTAAGCTGGGGAAGAGCTTCCTCGCCAGGGGGGAGGGACTCTGCCGGGAGCAGGCGGGAGAATCGAGCTTCCCAATCCTGACGCGGCTTACGAGCGGCACGGATCACCAGTTGATCGTCCTGGATGGACATCTCTACCTCATTGGCCAGGTGCAGTTGCTGTAATAGGAAATGCGGGATGCGCACACCCTGCGAGTTCCCGATGCGAACGATCTTGGATTTGATGATGCGTGAAAATTTATCCATGGCGGATACCGTGTAATTACATTGTAGGCACTCGGACCGGCTTTGTCAAGTGAATTTCCCTTATAATCCTGCCATGCCAGTGGATAATGGCCTCTATGATCGTGAAGCCAAAACATGGTGGGCGGACGGAAGCTTCCTCTCGATTCTGAGAGTAGCGGTGAACCCGGTCAGGCTGGAATACCTGAGAACTTTTGAAAGCAGACTTGGGCTAAAACCGGAGAGTCTCCGGGTATTGGATGTGGGCTGCGGTGGGGGGTATTTAGCCGAAGAGTTGGTCAAGCTCGGTTTCAATGTAACCGGTGTGGATCCCTCGCCAGGATCAATTGCCGCTGCACAAGCGCATGCGAAATCCAATAAGCTCGATGTCGCCTACCGGGTGGCTTCGGCAGAGTCGCTCCCTTTTCCGGATGGCTCATTCGACCTGGTGACCTGCTGCGATGTGCTGGAACATGTGGCCAGCCTTGACCAGACCTTGAAGGAGATCTCGAGGATGCTCAGACCCGGCGGGGTTTTCATGTATGACACCATCAACCGGAATTTCATGACCTGGCTGGCTGTAATTTTCGTGGCGCAGGAATTCCCGCCCACTCGTTTTTTCCCACCAGGAACACACGACTGGCACTTATTTATCCGCCCCGAGGAACTTGGCACCTCTCTCACCCGCCATGGGATTTCCAACCAGGACATAGCGGGAATGACCCCGTCAATGAATATCCTTCACCAATTCTGGTTGATCTTAAAGCTGAAATACGGACGCCTGGATTACCGCGAATACGGTCAACGTACGCGACTTCATCTTTCTAAAAACATGATGATGAACTACATTGGATATGGGATTAAGAATAATGGTTAATCAAGGGCAGTCGCTCAATTTAAGCAGCCTGCCCTTGATTGCGAGACAACTCAGTCTACATAGGTATAGCAGTCATACTCCTGTTTCAGTGGAGTGATGACCTTCACAGGCCAGGCATCGTTATCAATCTTATACCCAGGGAGGTCAACTGCGGCGAGAGCCTGGTCCGATCGCCAAATCGAAAGATTAAACGACCGCCAGTTTGAATCGCGCTGGGAGGGTTCAGCCTTATAACAGGCCAATGCTGCCCCGACCCCGTCGCGGGTTGTTCCGCCCAACGATGGGTCGTTATACCAATCGACAAGAGTGGGAACAGCATCCGAGGAAAGCGAAGCCAGGTAGGCGACATCCAATTCCTGCCCGTCGACCGCCCGCTGGACATTATGATTGGCGATAAATGCATCCACGTTCAGCAGGATAAGGGATGCCGAAAAACCGATCAATGCCAGCATGGCAGCCAGGGCAAAAGTGCGCTGGCGCTGAAGCAGGTCCAGAACGACCACCGTGAGCAGGAGAAGAGCCAGCCAGATTATGAACACATGGGTGTAGGTACGCAGCCGGGAAAACCCATAGGCATCTTCGTAGAGAGTCAACCGGTAGTAGGCGGAGAGCAACATCACAAAAACCAACGCAACAAGCCCGACTCCAAGCGCGGCAAATACCTTTTTTTGAATAGGAGTCTCGCGCTTGACAACCGTGCTCAATCCCTGGAACAGCAGAAGGCTGAAGAACGCCACAACGACTAATTCACCGAATCCCCTGCGCGCATATTCCGCATAGGTATAGCCCTCGACTGTGATATTCACCTGCCCGCCAAAGAAATACTGAAATTGTATAACCACAAAGAAGGCGAACAAAGCGACCACACTGCCCAGGACGATGGCCGCTTCGGTGAATCCCAGGAACTGCGGGACAAACGGTTTTTCGAGACCGTAAAGCTTCTCGTCCCGACTTTTTTGCGAGGCATGCAGCAGCACCCCCGCCAACAAGTACGCCAGGATGATGATATATACACCGCGCAAAATGTATTCCGGCAGCTTCTCAAGGCTGAACAATTCGACAAACGCGTTGACGCGCTGGGCGAACACCATATCGGCTGATGAAAGCAGGGCTGCGAAGATCGCGATGATGGGAATTGCGATGAGGATGCCCCGCACTACCGGCCAAACGTGACGTGAAGCGGATTTTTTTTCCGGCTCTTCTGTAGCTGCTTCTGTGCCGGGTTGAGGTGAGGGCTTGCTAAAGGCAAAGGCTGCGCCTGCAATGATAACGCTGCCGATCAACTGGAAGGCGCGTACAACATAATCCGCCAGGGCATAGAAGATCCAACGCCCGCCGAGATAGGTCACGGAGAATATGGCCATCAACAGAAGCGTCATGACCACGCTCAGGAAGACGCTGAAGGGCTCGGCCCGTGAAAAGAACATTACGGCGAAGAAAAGGATCGGCGCCAGAAGGGCCAGAGTCCATGCTGCAGGGCGAAATCCTTCTGATGAAAGGAGCAGGATCCCTGCAGTCAGGGCAGCGATCACAAAAATGGCAAAATTTACCCCGGGGGTATGCCCCCAGAATAAAAAGTCGAAAGCCCATCCCAGCAGCAGAACGGCAATCCAAAATCGGTTGGTATGTTTTAGCATAATGACCTCCTGGATCATTTCTGACAAGCTTAGGCGCTCCAGGCTTGCTGAAACTATCAAAAAATATCAGACAGCATCCGATAGTCACAGGGAACTAGAATCGCTTCAATAACCCTTTTGGAGGCTGGAATGCTCGCAAGTCTTTCTGCTTCATTAAAACCGATATTTTCTAAATGGGAAAAGCTCCGCATCCCATATAACATCATTCTCGCCGGAGTCCTGCTCCTTACGCACGGCTTGGCGATGGGGACCCAGTTTATACGACCGTTCCCTCTTTTTGTTTGGCTCGCCGGCGCGATTCTCGCGAATTTCTGCTATTTTGCAGGGCCAGTCACCGAATCATACCTGGGTTGGCTGGGTCTTCGATCACCCTGGATTACCCTTGCCCTCTTCGTTACAGGGGTAGTCATATCCATTCCTCTTGTCATTTTATTCCGTTCTCCGAAGCTTACACAAATCTACACAGGGTAGATCGAGGTTCGGTTCCTGCTTCATCAAGGGCTGCCTTGAAAAAAGGTCTTACATCCTCTCCACAGGCGTCACTTTCCGCGGAACTCGCGGTAGTC
>Ga0315283_10002645_pt1 | contig 15053 bp, 12 predicted proteins | sample YL17G09_0_MG_FD_204541 | JGI IMG/M metagenome (GOLD analysis project Ga0315283, IMG submission 204541) | Sediment microbial communities from Yellowstone Lake, YNP, Wyoming, USA - YL17G09_0 | ecosystem: Environmental > Aquatic > Freshwater > Lake > Sediment | place: USA: Wyoming | collected... | reverse complement strand
AAAGCTGCCGAAACCCTTCCCCCGCCGCAGGTCAACTCGATGTGGGTATGGATATGGGAAGATCCCGAGCAAGCCACAAAGGGCTGGCGTTTCATGGGCCAGCGGTTCACACTGGACGCCTATGTCTTCGGGCAGCTTATCTGGCGCAAGGTCGGCACGATTGACGAACCACGCGGCCTGCCGAAGGGACTCGACTACTTCGCGGCAACAGGCTCAGCGGAAGCTTATACCATCCTGGATGAAATGGGCGAGACCCGCTACGAGAATTTCGACAAGCAGCTGACCAAGGTCAAGAATGAGCTTGCTGCACTTGGGTTGGACTCTTGGACTCAGAATCTTTACTGGGCGTGGCTGTACGCCCTCCAGCCGATCGTCGCTCCCAAGGGGGAATCCTACCCCAGCTTCATGCGCACCCAGGCCTGGGCAAGGAAGGACCTGCAGACCGCCCTCGCCTCATGGACGGAGTTGAAGCATGACACCATCTTGTATGCCAAGCAGGTCATGGCTGAGATGGGCGGCGGCGGTCCGGACGAACCTCCCCACTCCTGGGTGGAACCTGTCCCGGAGGCGTATGCCCGTCTGCTATCCCTGGCTCTGATGACCCGGTCCGGCCTCTCTGAACGAAACATGCTCAGTGAACAGACCGCCGGCAACCTCGACAACCTGATCTCTGAGCTGCAGTTCCTGCAGAAAATGGCCGAGGCGGAATTAAACGGCACACCTATCTCCGACGATGACTATTGGCATATGACTTATTACGGTGGTATTCTGGAGCAGTTCGTCCTGGCTTCCGCCGACACCGCCGACCCGATGGACCGTGACTTGAGCGACCAGAAATCCGCATTGATCGCGGACGTGGCCACCGGCCTCAGCCAGGACGGCACACTTGCTGCTCTTGAGGAAGCGACCGGTCAGCCCACGCTCATGTATGTCGTCCTGCCGGATCAGCCCTGGCGCATCGGCACCGGCGCGGTATTTACCTATTACGAATTCCCCGTAGCGGTCTCAGACCGGATGACCGATGAGCAGTGGCAGCAGATGGTCGAAGAGGGCAGCAACCCTCCGCAGCCGGATTGGACGAATCTATTCATCACGCCATGACGGAACCAGAAAGCACTCGCTTGGACTCGATTCATATCACCCTGCGGCGGACCCTGACGACCCTGATCCTGATCCTGGGACTCGCCGCAGGGTCAACGCCGATTCGTGCAGCCGCACCTCGGCGGATTGCTGCGCCCACACCGACTCCAACTCCCGAGAGTGGACAAGTGACTCTTGCTTTACTGGGTGACATCAACTTAGGTCGGGGAGTCTACCCGAATGCAGATACCTTCACATATTTAAAGCCTGTCCTTGAATCCGTAGACCTGGCGATGGCCAATCTCGAATCGCCGCTGACAACTAAAGCTGTCGTGACGAAATCTCCTTATGCCTTGTGCACAAAACCAGAGCGGGCTCAATTTCTAAGCGAGGCTGGCTTCGACCTGTTGTCCTTCGCCAACAACCATGATCGTGATTGCGGCTTATCCGGCCGCAAGGAGACGCTTTCCACGCTTAAGCAGTATGGGCTCGATGCCATCCCACCCGGCCTCGTCCCAATTTACCGCGAAGTGAACGGCGTCAAGCTGGCTTTCCTTGCCATCAACGCCACCTGGGCTTTCGACAGGGAAGGATTATTGAAGGCGATTTCTTCCGCCCGTTCTCAGGGAGCGGTGGTCATTGTGTCCATCCACTGGGGCGATGAGTATTTCGCCCAGCCGAATAAATTCCAAAAGACGCTCGCCAGGCAAATGGCCGAGGCGGGCGCGGAGTTGATCTGGGGGCATCATCCGCACGTGCTGCAGCCTGTCGAGTGGATCGACATCCCCTGCGATTTGCGCGACCCCTCTAAAATCTGCAGTCAAACGCTCGTGCTTTACAGTTTGGGGAATGCGCTGTTCGACCAGTACGCACTCCCGGATACACGTCAGTCTGCGCTGGTGATGGTTCATGTGGACAAGGACGGCGTCCAGGAATTTCATGCCATCCCATTCGTCATCGACGAACCTCGCAGCCGTCTTTCCGCAGCGGACGATGACACCGCGAAGAAAATTCTTGAATGGCTAAGACCGAAGTAATGCCACGCACCATCCTGCACCTCGACCTGGATGCCTTCTTCTGTGCAGTTGAAGAACTGCGCGATCCATCCCTGCGCAGCAAACCCTTCGCGGTCGGCGGCCGGCCGGATCAGCGCGGAGTGGTCGCCTCGTGCTCGTATGCCGCGCGCCAGTTTGGGGTGCGGTCAGCGATGCCTACGGCGCGGGCGTTCAAGCTTTGCCCGGAATTGATCATCATCTCGCATCATCACGGCGACTATGGCGAAATGTCTGATAAGGTCATGGAAAGATTGGACAATCTTTCTCCCCTGGTGGAGCAGATTTCCATCGACGAAGCCTTCGTGGACATCTCGGACATCCGCGACCCGGCTGAGGTGACCGCTCGAAAAATTCAAACCCAAGTCCGGACCGAGCTTGGCTTGCCGTGTTCGGTGGGAGTTGCGTCGAATAAGCTGGTTGCCAAGATCGCCACCGAAGTGGGCAAACACAGCGCGCGGGGAGCAGGTCCGCCCAACGCAGTGACGATCGTTCCTGCGGGGCAGGAGGCGGAGTTCCTCTCGCCTCTGCCGGTCGAGATGTTGTGGGGCGTGGGACCCAAGACTGCATCGAGTTTATCGGACTTGGGGATAAAGACCATCGGCGACCTGGCAGCCTGGGATGAAAAAGACCTGGTCGCGCGATTCGGCGAGAACGGACGAGAGATGGCGCGTCACGCGCGGGGCATCAGCGACAGCCCGGTGGTGACCGAGCACGAGGTCAAATCCATCAGCCAGGAAACAACTTTCGCCCGCGACGTGCGCGATGACAGGGTGCTCGAATCGACTCTGAAAGAACTTTCTGCGCAGGTGGGCAGGCGGTTGAGGAGGTCGGACCTGACCGGCAAGACGGTCAAGCTCAAGATCCGCTGGCCGGATTTCACCACGTTGACCAGGCAGGCGACCCTTTCCACGCCTACCGACCAGGACGATGAAATCACCTCAACAGCCTTCAGACTGATGAAGGATGTACGCTCCTCGGGCAAACCCGTGCGGTTGATCGGTGTGGGCATCAGCGGGCTGACCACTGAAGCGAGGCAGCTTGAGTTGTGGGGCATGGAGAACGAAAAGCGAAGGAAATTCCAGGGAGTGATCGACGAATTGCAGGAAAAATTCGGGGAAAAGACAGTTCATAAAGGACAGCACTAGGATTGGGAGAGACCAGTAATTGTGAAGGAGGAAAGTCCCATGAAAAAACTTGACCTGCGCAAGGAACTGAAATACCTTTATCAGCCTTCCAGCAAGAAAATCGAGATCGTGAAAGTCCCCAAGTTCAAATTCGTTATGGTGGATGGCAAGATCGAAAAGGGAAAAAGCCCCGGCACATCCCCCGCTTTTGCAGAAGCGACCCAGGCTCTCTACGGGATCTCCTACACATTGAAATTCGCATCCAAGCTGGGTAAAAAGAATCCCATCGACTATCCAGTGATGGCAATGGAAGGTCTTTGGTGGATAGAAGATGGGACTTTCGATATCTCCAAGCCCGGAAACTGGCACTGGACGATCATGATCATGCAGCCCGACCATATCACGGATACCATGTTTGAGACAGCGCTGCACAAGGTGGTGGAAAAACGCGGCGACAACTCCGCGCTGGCCAAGGTCCGATTTGATTCCTTCGAGGAGGGATTGTGCGTCCAGACCATGCACATCGGTCCGTACGCATCCGAACCGGCCACGGTTGAACGCATGCATACCTTCATGCAGGAGAACGGCTTGCGCGATCGGGTAGGGCTGGGCGGGAAGCATCACGAGATCTATCTCGGCGACCCGCGCAAGGCAGACCCTGCCAAGCTCAAGACCGTGCTGCGGCACCCGGTGGAGAAAGTATGACCGTCAGCACCCACACACTTTCCCTTCAAACCCGCGGCGATGCTGACATCCACGATATCACCAATTGGGTTTCAGAAGCAGTTCATTCGAGCCAGTTGCAGAACGGCACGGTTACGGTGTTTTGTCCATCCTCAACAAGCGGAGTAACCACCATCGAATACGAATCCGGCGCGCTGAGCGACCTGCGCCGGCTATTTCGATGAAATAGTCCCGCCTAACCGAGAATACGCCCACCATGCCCGCTGGGGGGATGGCAACGGGCATGCGCACGTCCGGGCGGCGCTGCTAGGTCCCTCGCAGAGCATCCCTTTCGTAAAGGGACGCCTCACCCTGGGCACCTGGCAGCAGATCATCTATGTGGACTTCGACAATCGTCCGCGCTCGAGAGAATTGGTGGTGCAGATCATTGGGGAATAAATATCAGAATATTTAATTGAGGGGAATCCGCCCTTACATTTTGGCCAACGTCAGGAAAACATCCTCAAGCGTCGGTTCGCCGGGCAGGACATTCGTCACCGATACCCCGTGTGCCTTTAGCCCTTGTTTCAACCCCTCAGACGTCATTTTCCGATCTGTGATCGTGCGCAGGTGGTCGCCTGCCAACCCGACGCGCAGGACACCGTCGACGCCGGCCAGCAGGGAAAGACTCTCCGCCAGCGGCTCGGCAAACACCTCCCAGACGGGACCAGGCAGCACAGATTTCTTCAATTCGCTGGGGGTATCCAAAGCCAGTAACTTGCCGTCGCGCATGATACCTATCCGTCCGCAATACTCCGCCTCGTCCATGTAATGCGTGGTGACGAACACCGTCACCCCCTCCCCTGCCAATTCGTAGATCAGATCCCAGAAGGCGCGCCTCGCGTTCGGGTCCACGCCGGAGGTCGGTTCGTCGAGGAACAACAACTTCGGCTGGTGGACGAGAGCAATCGCCAGAGCCAGCCGCTGCCGCCAACCGGCGGACAGGCCGCGGGTGAGGTCTGTTTCATGGCCATTAAGTCCCACATGGGCCAACGTCTGCCCGATTCGGTTCCTGTCCGTGATTCCGTAGACTCCGCCGTAGAATTGCAGGTTCTCCCAGACGGTCAGGTCATCATAGATGGCGAACTTCTGGGACATGTACCCGCATCTCGCACGGACCTGTTCCGATTCGCGGAAGCTGTCGAAGCCGAGTACGGTTGCCTTCCCGTCGCTGATCGATAGCAGTCCCAGCAGCATGCGGATGGTGGTGGTCTTGCCGGAGCCGTTCGGACCGACAAAACCCACGATCTCGCCCGTCTGAATTTCGAATGAGACATGGTCGACCGCCACAAAGCGGCCGAATAGTTTGGTCAGGTTGTCGACAAGGATGACCGGCTCAGGCATAGTCCGTCTCCGAGAGCGCGATGAAGGCATCCTCCAGAACCGGAGGGGTGATGCGTGCTTCGATAAGTGATACCCCGCCTGCAGGCATTTTTTTTCGCAGTCGCGAGATGACAGCTTCAGCGCACCCCTGCTTAACTCTCAAATGAAGGCGGTCGCCAAACGCGCGGACATCCTCCACGTCGGCATCCTGCCCGGCAAGGAGGCGCATCTTTGGAAGCGGACTTCCACGAAGTTCGACCACCTGCCCTTTGAGAAGTGAGCGGATCTTGCTGGGCGAGCCTTCCGCAATCATTTTTCCCTTCCGCATGAATCCGATCCGGTGGCAGCGGGCGGCTTCGTCCATGTAGGGCGTGGAAATCAAGACGGCTACTTTTTCGCTTGAATTATCTTTGGCTGTTGATGGATTAACGACCAGTTGAATCAACAGCTGCCAGAAATCCTGCCGTGTCACGGGATCCACACCGGTCGTGGGTTCGTCGAGCAGCAGCACGCGCGGACGGGTGACCAGCGCTGAGGCCAACCCCAACTTCTGTTTCATCCCACCCGAGAGCTGACCGGCGCGGCGGTCCTTGTACTGACCGAGACCGACAAAATCCAATATCTCCGTACATCTCGGCTGCCATTCGCTGGCTGAAAGTCCCCGCACCTCGGCAAAAAAACGGATATTCTCGAGCACGGTGAGGTCATCGTAAAGCGAAAACTTTTGGGAAAGGTAACCCACGGTGTTGCGCGCCTGCTCCACCTGTGAGTTGATGGAATGACCACAGATGACCACCTCCCCCTCGTCCACTTTGAGAGCACCGATAAGAAGACGCAGGGTGGTCGTTTTCCCGGCGCCGTCCGGTCCGACAAGTCCGTAGATCTCCCCTGCGCCCACATTCAGCGACACTCCATCCACGGCTGGCAGGTCGCCAAACCGCTTGTGGAGATTCTCTGCGTGGATGGAATATTGTTCGGTCATAACTTGGCCGGGTGCAGCACGTACAATGACAACCTCCCCGCGAGCGCTTCGAGTTGGGCGCGGGTCGGTTTTTTGGGCAGACCGTGCGAGCGGAGCATCGCCTGGGTGGGTTGCGAGTTACATGCCAGTTGGGTTTCAAGAAAGTCTGCGATGCGGGGAGTGTCAATGATAGGTTCCACAAGCGCATGAACCTTCTTCCCTTTAACCTGGGCATCCACCCAGGGATTGGCATGGATATTCCGGATCCATTCCGTGGATGAACCTCGTGCCGCGGTGATGTAAAAATCACCCTTGATTTCCTCATACTGGACTACGCTGACAACCGGCTTTCGATTTGTGCGATCGACCGTCGTCATCATAAGAATGACATTGCCCAGGTTGTCTTTCTTTTCAGCCATGCTCAACTGCCTTTATGGAACTCTTCGGTTTCCAGGAAATATTATTCAAATACGACATCCGCGGGCATGCCGGGTTTAAGTTTCCCGGCGGGGTCATCAAGCTGGAGCTTGATCGCGTAAAAAGTGGAGGAGCGCCCTTCGGCTGTTTGCACGTTGCGGGGGGTGAACTCCGCTTCATCCGCGATGTGGATCACCGTAGACTTGAATTTGTCACCCGGGAACGAATCCACACTGACCTGGGCTGTTTGCCCCAGGCTGATTTCGCCATAACGATCCTCGGGGACGTAAACCGTCAGTGTCATATCATCGAGCATGCCCAGGGTCATCGCCTTGCCAGCCGGGGCGATCACCTCTCCCGGTTGGACCAGGCGGGAAAGTATCACCCCATCTGCCGGGGAGGAGATGGAGAGTCGAGCTGTCTGGGCATCTATCAAATCGAGGTTTGCCTGGGCTTGCCCGACAGCCGTGTGCGCCTGTTCTGCTGCCCGGACGGCTTGATCCAGTTGCTTTTGTGCCGATGCGACCTGAAGAGATTCCTCACCCGTTTGCAGCGACCGCAAGTAGTCCCATGCCGAATCGAGCGTTTCCTGCGCAATGCCAAGTTCAGCGCGGGCTGTGAGGACATCGTCCGCGCCCTCGGTCGTCAGGGCATCGTTATATTCCTCCTGTGCGTCTTCGAGATTTTGGCTGGCATCGTCAAGGTTGGCCTGGGCTGCATCCTCCAGCTCAGCGCCATCCGCGGCGGATTGAGCGCGGTCGAGGACATCCTGCGCGATCTGTAGCTGAGCGCGAGCCTGGGCAAGGTTCTTTTCGGCTTTGAGAAAACCAGCGTTTGCGGATTTTTCCTCGGCGAACCGGACGTTTTTCTCGGCTTTCTCAAGCGCCGATTGAGCAGACTCCACCTGGGACTGGGCTGCCGCTATCTGCTCGGTTTGTGTGAAGTACCAGAGCGGCAGGTCAAAATCACCGGGTGCCGGTGTCTGCCAGGCGTTCTGACGTGCGGCCTGAGACTGGGCCAAAACATTGCTTAAAAGCAAATCGTATTGCGCTTGTGCTGAGGTAACTGCCGAATCAGCAGTCAGAGATGCTGCTTTGGCAGTATCCAGGGAGGCTGCGGCTTGATTCCTTTGGGCTTCCAGCAGGGTTCCATCGAGCAGGATCAGGAGCTGGCCTTTTTCGACAGTGTCACCTTCATTTACCAGCACATCATTAATTCGTCCGCTGATCTCGGAGGAAACAGTAATGTCGGAAGCCTCAATGGTCCCGGAAGCCGATAATTGTCCTTCTTCAGGTTTACTATATTGGGTGTAAATAAAATAGGCTGCGACGGATAACAGCAGGATAACGATAATGATGACTGGAACTGGGGGTCGTCGGTTATGCATGGGAATTCTCCTTTACAATCTTCCTGAAGATCCTGTAAGTTAATATATGCAAGTTTTAGTCGAGCCGCTTGTGAAAGCGGACGGAAGCTGCCGTCATGATCACAACAGCAAAAACAATCAGCGCCAGGACCTGGTCCAATATCATTTCAAGCCCGACGCCTTTGAGAAGCAAAGCGCGGATGATTACCAGGTAATACCTTAATGGCATGAGCAGAGATAACCATTGCAGGAATTGCGGCATGGCCTGCAATGGGAAGAAAAAGCCGGAAAGGAAAATCGCCGGGAGCAGGGTCATCCAGACGATGAGCATGGCTTCCTGCTGGGTGTTGGCAATGGTGGAAGCAAACAGACCAATTCCCAGACCGGAAAGTAGAAAGATCGCAGATGTCAGTAGAATAAGGGCGAGGCTGCCCCGGATCGGGACACCGAACCACCAGTGACCGATAGCGAGCACCTCGAGCATATCGAGGAAAGCCAGCAGGACATAAGGGGTGATCTTGCCAACGATCAATTCCCACGAGCGGATGGGCGTGACGATCAATTGTTCGATCGTGCCCCGTTCCCTCTCGCGGACGATCGCTGTCGCTGTCAGGATCGAGGTGATGGAAAACAGGATCATCCCAATCACGCCGGGAATCATGAAGTACGCTGAGATGAGGTCAGGGTTGTACCAGACATTCGTACGGACATCGACGGGAGTTTGCAATTCAAAATTCATCCCCGTGCTGGCGATTTTTACTGCAAGGATCTCCGTGGCGTGCGACTGCCCGATCAATCGTGCCGAAGATAGGGATGTGGAGGCAACTGTCGGGTCGGAGCCATCGAGGATGAAGGAGACTTGAGCATCGCCATCTGCCAATCGTTCGCTGTAATCAGGCGGAATGATCAACGCCGCCCGTGCATCACCTTTTTCTATCAGCGCACGCGCCTCGTCTTCTGATTCGAGGTATTGCGAAATCACAAAGTAATCCGCTGCGCGATAAGAATCGAGAAGGGCACGCGACTCAGCACTCCTGCTCTGGTCGAATACTGCCAGATGCACGTTTTTCACATCGTTTGTCGCCGAGTATCCCAGCAGGAACAGTTGCATAATGGGAATGATCAGAATGATGATCAGCGTGCGGGGATCGCGCCAGATCTGGATGAATTCTTTCCTAATAAGAGAAGCGAGACGATGAAACATAGCTTTCTATCCTTTTCGATGACACTCACACTGACTTTTATTAGTTTATTAAAGCCATCGTTTATTGACTTAGACAACCTTAGTCAACTGCCCCACTTGATAAGATTATATGGATTGTATGCCTTTTTGGGTATTAATCAATCCCCATCCTTATTCCTAACCGATATCCACCGGCGGGCTAGCGTACTCACTCCTGTGAGGCTGCACTCTGGTAGAATTAATAGATGTCTCAGTCCCTCGTCGAGTGGCAAATCCGGAAAGACCTGCGCTACAACGTCAGTGTTAATATGGCCGACGCAGTTTTCTTTGGCGCCGCCCTGGGATTCGGCTCTTTCGGCACCATCCTCCCGCTCTTCGTCAGCCAGTTGACCACTTCGGCTACATTGATCGGACTTGTTCCCGCCATCCATGCAGTGGGCTGGCAGCTCCCCCAACTGTTCACGGCCAACCAGGTCACCCGACTGCGAAGGTATAAACCCTTTGTTATGGCCATGACGGTTCATGAACGGCTCCCCTTCATCGGGTTTGCCCTTGTCGCATGGTTTATGTATTCCCTCGGACCACAAAAAGCCCTTATTCTTACATTCCTTTTGCTTATCTGGCAGGGGTTGGGAGGCGGATTTACAGCGAATGCCTGGCAGAGTTTTATCGCCAAGATCATTCCAGGCGAATATCGCGGTACATTCTTTGGAGGACAGGCTGCCGCTGCCAATATCTTCATCAGCCTCTGTGCAGTGGCGGCAGGTTACCTCCTTAAGTATTATGAAATGCCTTTAAACTTCACTCTCACTTTTTTGATCGCTTTTTTCTTATTAATGATCTCGTGGGGCGCCCTTGGACTTTCCCGTGAGCCGGAAGATACCGAGAAGGTCATTCCTGAAAAACTGCCTCCCATCTGGAAAGGCGCGGGGGAAGTCCTGAAACGGGACAGGAATTTCTCCTGGTTCCTGGCTACCCGTATGATGTCCATGTTCGCCACCATGGGATTTACCTTTTATATCATTTACTGCCTGCGCTACTTTAACATGGATGCCTTGACAGCTGGATTCCTGACGGCGACCCTGACCATTTCACAGACGATCGCCAACGCCGGGATGGGCTGGCTGGGCGACCGATGGGGCCACCGCACCATGCTCATCCTTGGCTTGATTGCTGTTTCCCTGTCTTCCGGTATGGCCTGGCTGGCTCCATCGTTGAACTGGTTTTACATCGTGTTCATCCTGGCTGGCGTAGCCAATGTGGCCATCTGGACCATCGGCATGGCCATGACCGTCGAGTTTGGAACAGAAGCCGAAAGGCCTGTCTATATCGGTCTTTCAAATACCTTGGTGGCTCCGGTAACCATCCTTGCCCCCATACTTGGAGGCTGGATCGCAGATACGATGGGTTTCCAGACCACCTTCGCGATCTCAGTATTTGCCGGACTGATCACCGCAGGGGTATTATGGTGGTTTGTTAAGGAACCTCGTAATAATCCTTCCCCATTGCCTGAAACTGGATAAGGAGTGCCAGGTGGAAAATATAATTGCCTATAAACTATCGATGAACGAATATCTGGACGCTGTCCATCAGGGAAAGAACTCCTGGTGGCGGTATATGTTGTCCATCGCATTGATCCTGTTATTATGGATAATTATTGGCTCGATACCCGTCATCCTGCTTAGCGCCTACCTGATGTTTGACGGAAATCCCGAATCGGGATTCACGGAAACAGGTTTCACCGGCGTTGATCCGCTGCTTTCATTTTTCGTCACCATGAGTGGTTTTGTCCTTTTCTTTATTGCAATTTTCGTCTCCGTACGCTTTATCCATGGCAGGCCTTTCCACTCTCTGGTCACCCCGAAATCACGGACCAATTGGAAAAGGTTTTTTTTAGGATTCGTTTTTTGGTTCATCATCGCCGGTCTTGTTTCGCTTTTTGAAGCGATCCTTTATCCAAGCCGTTACGATGTTTCCTTCGATCCCGGTCCCTTTGTTATCTTCGCACTGTTCGCCCTGTTGCTGATACCCATTCAAGCCGCTTGCGAGGAACTTTTCTTCCGGGGGTATTTAATGCAGGGGCTGGGTCTGCGTTTCAGAGGGATCATCGTCCTGCCAGTCATTTCCGGTGCTATCTTTGGTGCGCTTCACCTTTGGAACCCCGAAATGACCGAAACGAATGGCTCCTGGCTTTTAGCCGGGTCATATTTTCTCATTGGCGCATTCGCAGCGCTAATCACCTTGATGGATGGCGGCCTTGAACTGGCGCTCGGCTTGCATATTTCCAATAACCTGTATTCTGCGTTGGTGGCCAATTATTCGGTCAGCGCATTGCCATCAGAATCGATTTTCACAGTCGATGTGATTGATCCGTTATATGGGCTGATCAGCTTGATCTTAGCGATGCTGGTGTTTTATCTGCTTGCTTTCCAGATATTCCCGAAAAATGCCGAAATCCAACAATCGGAACCAGCTGGAGAGGAATAGGAATCACAATGCAATAATAATTTACTGGGGGGATAAACCGCCTGAGCATCAAAGCAGGGTACAAAAATTGAGCTGAAATATATTAAAAAAACCGGGAAAAATAAGGACTTTTAGGGGGTTTTTGAGGCTTGTTTTGAGGCCACCCCTAGTATATTATTATTAATGAATACTTGATCTAGTTGAAATAAGGCGAGGCCACCCCTAGGGGAGAAATGGATTCACCGGGCATCGCTCCATGCTGACAAGGCTGCGACGATTACTTAAACCACCTGTTTTTCCAGATACTGAAAAGAATCTGGTGTCAGTCATGCTGCACCGGCTTCTTCTGACTGTCATTCCAGTCATTGTCGTTTTCCTGACCATAACACTGGTTTTTGATCCCTTCAGCCAGTATCTTGGCTTGGTATTCTTCTTTCTAATCATCCAAGTTCTTCTATTTGCAATATTACGAACTGGCAGGACGACATTCGTTAACGCCGGGTTCATGGTAAGCGCAATGGTAGGGTTATTCTATTCAGCCTACCTTTTCGGCGGGGTGGTCAGTGCGAGCTACAGCGCTCTTGTTATTTTGGTCATAATTGCTGAGATAACAAGCAGCAGGAAGCGTTATCCTTTCATAGTCGCAGGTTTGGGGATTTTATTCGGTGGACTATTGATCATTGCTCAACTTAATGAGCTTTACAGACCTGACCTGTTCAACATTCGAGTTGTGGATGTGTGGGTGGGGAACAGCCTGGTATTCATATTAGCCGCTTCTCTTCTGGTCCAGGCCGGGGAGATTTCCCGCACATCCATCGACAAAGCTATGGCGGATATATCATCGCAGCGTGACAAGGAAGAGTCCCTGCGGGAGCAAAAGCATTACCTTGAAGCGCTTCATGAGATGACCCTTTCCGTTGTCAACCGGTTGGAGGTAAAACCGCTCCTTGAGTCGATCCTGACTCACGCTGAAGAACTTGCTGAAACGCAGCACAGCTTCATCGATGTGATCGGGCTGGACGAATCGGTCACTCAACAGGAAGTCGGGCATGGGATCATGAAGCGGTTTGCTGACCAAAAAATCCGAAAAGGCGAAGGGATCACAGGCATCGTATGGGAGAGCGGAGAAACACTAATAGTTGACGATTACCAGACCTGGCCGGAGCGGCTTCCCTCCTACATACCATCAGATATCCATGCCGTCATCGGGATTCCGTTGAAAGCCTATGGGAAAGTTAATGGCGTTCTTGGGATGATCTACACTGAGACAGGAAGAGTGTTCAAGCATGCTCAAGTCGATGCGCTAAATAGATTCGCGGAACTAGCAGCCATAGCCCTGGACAATGCCATCCTTTACCAGTCCTCTCTAAGTGAACTTTCGGAACGCAAACGCGCAGAAGAAATCCTCAAGAAGAACGAAGTTCATTTGAAGCTGGTCCTCGAGGGGGCAGAGCTTGGCGTGTGGGATTGGGAGGCGAAAACCAATCATCTTTCCGTGAATGATCGTTGGGCAATAAACCTTGGATTCAGCTTGGAAGAAATCCAGCCATTGTTGATCAATTGGCAGGAGCTGGTTCATCACAACGACCTGCAGCGCATGGAGGAAGCCTACCAGTCACATGCGGAAGGTCGCGAGGATTTTTATCAAATAGAATTTCGTTTGCGCTCCAAGACCGGGGATTGGGTATGGGTCTCTGACAAGGGGCGTATCATCGAGTGGGATGAGGAAGGGAATCCTGCCCGGGTCTCAGGGACTACCCTCGACATCAATAACCGGAAATTATACGAAGAGGCAATCCGCGAAGCCAACCTTAAGCTTCAAATCTACACGGAAGAATTGGAGCAGCGGACTGAACAACTCATGGTCGGCGCGCAAGTCTCCCGCACAGCCACCGACATCCTTGAGCCTGACGAATTAAGCCAAAGGGTGGTTGACCTCGTGCGCGAGAGTTTCGGTCTGTATTACGTGGGGCTGTTCCTCCTCGATGAAAACGGAGAGATGGCAGTCCTGCATGCCGGAACAGGCGGCGCCGGGCGTCAGATGCTCAGACAGCATCATATGCTGCCAATCGCAGAAACGTCCATGGTAGGATGGAGCATCCTGAATCGGCAGGCGCGGATTGCGCTTGATGTGGGAGATGATGCTGTTCGATTTGATAACCCCTTATTGCCCGAATCCCGGTCGGAAGTGGCACTCCCCTTGATCAGCCGCGGAGAGTGCATCGGTGCGCTGACCTTCCAGAGCATCGCGGGTGCAGCATTCACTCTGGAGGATATTGCAGTCCTGCAATCAATGTCCGACCTGCTTGCCAATGCCATCAATAATGCCCGATTATATAACAGGCTCCAGCGTGAATTGGCAGTCCGCAGGCAGGCTGAAGAAGAGGTCCGCAAACTTAATGCGGAGCTGGAATTGCGGGTGGAAGAGCGCACAGCAGAGTTGAAGGCTGCAAATCGGGAACTGGAAGCGTTCAGTTATTCAGTCTCGCACGATTTACGAGCCCCCCTGCGCGCCATGGACGGATTCAGCCGCATCCTTGCCCGTCAATATGAAAACCTTCTGGATGACGATGGCAAGCATCTCCTTAACCGCGTTCGGCAAAATGCCGAGCAAATGGCCGAGCTCATCGATGACATGCTTCGTCTTTCAAGGATCACGCGCGCCGAACTGCGCATTACTCGAGTGGATCTGACTGACATGGCTCAGGAAATCCTGGATTCTCTGCGCGCATCAGAACCAGATCGGCATGTGGAAACCAAAATCGCTTCAGGATTGAGGGTAAATGCCGATGAGCGGCTCCTGCGGGTGGCTATGGAAAACCTTCTTGGAAATGCCTGGAAATTCACCAGCAAGACTGGAAATGCTCTCATTGAGGTCGGTGTCGAAGTCATTGATAATGATCCACTTTTCTTTATCAAAGATAACGGGGTGGGCTTCAACATGGATTACGCCAATAAACTATTTGGGCCATTTCAGCGGCTGCACACGGTCGAAGAATTTCCCGGAACAGGAATCGGCTTGGCCATCGTGCAAAGGATTTTCAACCGGCATGGAGGTAAAATATGGGCTGAGTCCAAGCTGGGAGAAGGAGCATCCTTCTATTTCACGATCCCTTAACGTTTCGATAATATGTGTTTGGTCGAAAGAGTTTGATTTTGCCTGGGATTAACTGACCCGGGCTTTTTTATCCTTAGAACCCATAACTAACTCGACAATGGAAGATTAAGTTGAGTAGCGCTTCTTACTTTGAGCCTTATGACGACTTCGGGAAGAACGAGAACGGTTGACCAGATGTTTGACTACAAGCTGGGTTGCTTGCTCGGGCGAAAGTTGAGGCAAGGGCATGGTCGCTTG